>SXGT01853405.1_pt1 | contig 22928 bp, 19 predicted proteins | sample 3176221 | NCBI WGS metagenome assembly SXGT01 (sample SAMN11356862, study PRJNA531348) | freshwater metagenome | isolation source: freshwater sample F1-120 | place: China: Fuxian Lake, Yuxi | collected 2017-12-25
ACCGCATGGCGATGGCGTTCTCGCTCGCCGCGCTCGGCGACGTGCCCGTGACGATCGTCGATCCGGACTGCGTGGCGAAGACCTTCCCCGAGTACTTCGAATTGTTCGCACGGCTCTGCGTCTGACGACGGTGCAGGTGCGACATCGGGTCGCCCACGCACTCCATGTTTCCACCTGATCCAGCCGCGACACCAGGCACGATGCCCAGCCCAAGCTCGAGCAGCACGGCAACACGCGGTGCGAACCGCACGGCAGGGCGCTCACCCGCCACGCCACGCCCGCTGCTCACGCTCGGCCAGGCGCGCGCAGCCTTCGTGTTCACGCTGCTCGTGCTCGTGGCCACGGCGCTGTTCGAAGGCGACGGCGGCGGCGTGCTGCAGGCGGTGGCCGACCTGCGCTTCAGCGGCATCGGGCCACGCAGCCTGCTGACATTCGGTGGCGCGCTGCTCGCCGCGATGATCGGCTACCTCGTGCTTGGCGTGCTCGCCGTCGCAAGCCTGTGTACTGACGGTGCCGCAGCCACGCGCCTGCAACGGCTGCGCGCACGCGCACTGTCGCTGCTTGCCGGAGGCAGTGTGGCAGGGTTCCTGGCCTGGTGTGTGGCCGGCGTTTCATCGGTGCCGATCGGCTGGCATGCACCCGGACTGTTCGAAGCCTTCCTGCCGCTGTCCGGCGCGACGCTGGGTGCACTGTTCGGCGATCTGCCGCGATGCCCGGCAGGCCGCGCACTCGCCGGTTTCGCCTGGCGGCTGGTGGGGCTCGCCGTTGTCGCCGCGTTGCTGCTGACCTGGCTGCGCAACCTGCTGCTGGCACCGATGCCTCTCGACCTGCCGACCGCGCGCATCACGTCCATCGAGAAGCGGGAGCTCGTCGACCTTGCGCGAGTGCACAACCCACTTCGCGTCGCCACGGGCGAGCGCACCGTGCTCGCGTTGTCGCCCGAGCAACTGCAGGCTGGGCTCGCCTGGGCAACCACCGTGTTCGACCCGACGGCACGCGCGCGCGTATCCACCGCGGCCAACACAGCGCTCCCGGGCAGCGCGTTGCGCCTCGAGACTTCCCTTCGCGTGGGCGGGCGCTTCCTCAACGTCGACGCCGAACTCGCCGGCAGGCTGACCGGCGCGGAGTTGCTCCGGATAACGCACTGCCGGCTGCGCCTTGGCGCGATCGAGCTCCACGGCTCGCGCTGCGAGGGGATCGTTCGCGAGGTGCACTCGCTGCTCGCGCACCAGGCCGCGCTCGCCAGCGCATTCGCCGCGCTGCATGTGCTGTCGATCGACGGCGAAGGCATGGTTGCCCGCTACGGTGCGCTGTCGCTTGACCCGAACGCGAAGGGCACCATGCGGCGCCTGCTCGGCCCGTCGCCCGCGGTGCGCGCGGGCGTCGCTGCACAGGTGGCGATGCTGCGCAGCCAGGCGCGCGGGCTGGTGGCCTCCCCTGATCCGTTCGCGTCCGTGCTGCGCGCGAGCTTCGAGCTTGCACGCGCACGCAGCGGGGCATCGGCGCCTGCGCTGGAGAACCAGGCCGCGATCCTCGCGCTCGCGGGCCTGCTCGGGCATCACGATGTGTTCGCGGTCAGTGGCCTCGAGCGTCCAGACGATCACGACGACATCCGGCAGTCCTATGCCCGCGTGAGGCTGCGCGGTCGCGAGGACTGGCGCCGCCACTTCCTCGTCAGCGCCGCGCTCACCCAGGTGTCGAACACGCTGATGAGCGACGCCGCAGGCCTGCTCAAGGAGGAACTCGATGCCGGAGGTACCTCGGGGTTCTCGTTCTCGGACCTGCTCATGGATCGCGCTGGAACACTGTTCGGCGAGACCGCGGTGCGCAATGGCGACAGCGCGCGTGAACTGCAGGCACTCATCATCGACGGCTACGACGTTGATCACATCGCACCTCCCGCGGGCGACCTGCCCGAGAACCTGGACGACGAGTCGCTGCAGGTCCTCTACGGCGGTGTGGGCGGTCCCGGCTACCGCACGCTGCTAGGCGAGATCGAACGCCGTGTGCGCGCCGCTCGCGCCTATCGTTCGCCGGCCACGAACTGAACCTGGGCGAATGGCCGGGCATCGGGCCGCACGAGCCAGACCAGCGCCGCTGGGCCACGCACCGCACTGCGCCCTACACTCAGCGCTGACACAGCTGGCCGAACCCTCGCCGTGCGCTGCCCGCGCGCCCCTGGGCGCGGACGCCCTTGCAGCCACCACCATGCCCCTCCAGGAACTGAGGATTGCACGATGACCACCGCCGGCCCGGCCTGGGACCTGTCGACCGAATACGAATCGCCCGCGGACCCGCGCGTTGCTGCGGACCTTGCCCGTATCGATGCCGCGATCGTGGCCCTGGGCGAGGCGAATGCGCGCCTTGCTCCTGCGCTCGCGGACATCGAGACCCGCACAGTTGCCCACGCCGCGGCCACGATCGAGACCGCTCGCGCGGTGCACGCGCTGCTGGACGATGCCGGGACGCACCTGAACAGCCTGTCCACCTATGCCAACTGCCTGCTCAGCGTGGATGGCCGCAACCAGGATGCGCTGGCGCTGCAGGGCCAGCTCGAGGGCCGGCAGAAACAGCTCGCGGAAGCGGCGCAGCCGCAGTCCCAGTTCCTGAAGCTCGCCAGCGACGAGGTCATCGCCACCTACCTCGACCATCACGACACGCGCGCCTCGTCCTACCCGGTGTCGCACATGCGTGCGCGCCGGCACGAGATGCTGAGCCTCGCGGAGGAAACGCTCGCCGGCGCCCTGTCGATGGACGGCATCCACGCCTGGGGCAAGCTCTACACGCAGCTGTCATCCACCATCAGCTGCGAGGTCATGGTCGGCAACGAGAAGCAATCGCTCGGGCTCGCCGCCGCGGCCGGCCTCATGATGAAGCCGGATGATGCGACCCGGCGCAGCGCCTGGCAGGCGATCAACGCGGCGTGGACGCAGCAGGAGGAAAGCTGCGCCGCGGCGCTGAACGCGATCGCCGGCTGGCGGCTGGAGATGACGCGCAAGCGCAGCCTGCGCAAGCCCGTGCACTTCCTCGACTCGCCGCTGCATTCGAACAGCATCGAACGCTCGACGCTGGATGCGCTGCTCGCCGTCGCGGCGGAGGCCGCACCGATGGCTCGCCGCGCCGCCGGCGTGCAGGCGCGCGCCTACGGCAAGGACAAGTACGGCCCCTGGGACAACCGCGCGCCGGCACCCGTGCGAGCCGGGGCGAAGGAGGAGGCGATGGCCTTCGCGGATGCACTGGAGCTGATCGCGGAGACCTACGGCGGCATCGATCCGGAGATGGGCGAGTTCGTGCGCATGATGGGGCGCAATCGCTGGATCGAGGGCACCATGGGCGGTGCCAAGCGCCCGGGTGCCTACCAGACGGACTTCGAGAAGTCGCGCACACCGCGCATCTACATGACCTACACCGGCAGCACGTCTGACGTGATCACGCTGGCGCACGAGCTTGGGCACGCATTCCACAGCTGGGTGATGCGCGACCTCGCCAACGACGAGCGCGGGTTCGGAATGTCCGTGGCGGAGACGGCAAGCACCTTCGGCGAGACGATCGTGCGCGAGTCGATCCTCGCGCGTGCACAGGACCCTGGGCAGGCCTTCGACATTGCCTGGCAGGATGCCGAGGCGGCAGTCGCCTTCCTGCTCAACATTCCGGCGCGCTTCGAGTTCGAGCGGAACTTCTACGAACGCCGGCAGGAACGGCCGCTGCGCGTGCCGGAGATCCGCGAGCTGATGAGCGCGGCGTGGCAGACCTGGTACGGCGACGTGCTTGCCGAACCGGACCCCATGTTCTGGGCCTCGAAGCTGCACTTCTTCATCAGCGGGCTGAGCTTCTACAACTTCCCCTACCTGTTCGGCTACCTGTTCAGCCTTGGCGTGTACGCCCAGCGAGAGAAGCTCGGTGCGGACTTCTACCCGGCCTACAAGGCCCTGCTGCGCGACACCGGCCGCATGAGCGCGGAACAACTCGCGAAGCGGCACCTGGGTGCAGACCTCACGCAGCCGCAGTTCTGGCGCGACAGCGTCACGATGGCGGGCCGCAGCGTCGCCACCTTCGAGGCACTGGCTGCGAAGGTGGCGTAGCGGGCCGCGCGGCGCGCGTCAGTCACAGCGCGGCACAGTCGCCGCGCATGGCTGGGCGTCACTCCAGCTCGTGCTTCCTCGCGATATCGGCCACCAGGTCCTTGCCGGCCATGATGTAGAACACCGTGGACAGCACGTTGAACACGAGCACGCTCACCAGTGCCCAGCGCACCGACTCCGCGCCCAGGCTGGTGTAGGCATTGAGCAGGTCTGATGCGAAGCCCACGAACAGTGGGCCGAGCCCCATGCCGATCAGGTTGAGGATGAACAGCAGGATGGATGCCGCGAGCGCGCGCACGCGCAGGCCCACCATGCTCTGGGTGAGCGAGAACGTGGGTCCGAGGTAGTAGGAGCCGAGGAAACCCGGGATGGCCATGATCCAGAACGCCTGCCACGGGTCGCCCCACATGTACGCCGCCGTCGAGAACGGCACCGAGACCAGCGTGGCGATTCCCGGCAGCCATACGTACCAGCGGATGTCGCGCACGGCCAGGCGATCCGCGAAGTAGCCACCGGACGCGGTGCCGAGGATGCCGGCGATGCCGAGCACCGCGAGCGCGTTGCCGATCTGGCCCGGCGTGAGTTCGTGTACGCGCGAGAACAGCGCGGGCACGAACGGCCCCACGCCATAACCGACGAGCGCATGCAGCGCACCCCCCAGCGCCATGTAGCGGAAGCTCCTGCGTTGCCACAGCGCCTTGAACACGAACATCACCGCTGGTGCGTCCGGATTGCGCGCCACCGCCGCGTGGTCGATGACGCGCGGTGGTTCGCGAACCGTGAAGCGCAGCACCAGCGCGAGGAACACGCCCGGGAGGCCCACGATCATGAAGGCCGTGCGCCAGTCGAAGCTGTCGGTGAGCCAACCACCGAAGAAGTTGCCGAGCATGGTGCCGACGGGGATGCCCAGCGCGTAGATCGCGAGTGCCGTCGCGCGGCGATTGGCGGGGAAGAAGTCCGTGATCAACGAATGCGAGGGCGGGCTGCCGCCCGCCTCGCCCACCGCCACGCCGATGCGCGCGAGCAGCAGTTGCCAGAAGTTCGTCGCCAGCCCGCACACGGCGGTCATCACGCTCCAGATCGTGAGGCTCACCGCAATCACGTTGCGGCGGTTGCCGCGGTCCGCCAGGCGCGCCACGGGAATGCCCATCACGGTGTAGAACAAGGCGAAGGCAAGCCCGCCCATGAGGCCGATCTGCCAGTCGTACAGCCCGAGGTCTTCCTTGATCGGGATGGCGAGGATGTTGAGGATCGTGCGGTCGATGAAGTTGAACACGTAGACCAGGAACAGCACGCCCAGCACGTAGTAGGAAGACCAGGGGATGCGAGGAACGACAGCGGGTTCGTTGTCGACGGAGGCAGAGGTCATGCCGGACTCCAGCAGGAAGGTTGAGATCGGTGCGTGTATCGCTGTCGGAGCGCGGCGCGCTCAGCCCGCGCGGCACACCTTGCGTTCGAGGAACAGCGAGATGAGGTCCGTGACCTGGCGGCCGAAGTCGATGTCGGTGTCGAACGCGTGGGGCACGCCGTCGTAGATGTGCATCTCCACGGCGGCACCGGCCTTCGCGAGCGCTGCATACATCTCGAGGCTTGCCTGCACGGGCACGATCGAATCCGCGTTGCCGTGCACGAGCATGGTCGGCGGGAAGTCGGCGCGGGCGTAGGCCAGCGGGCTCGCCTGGTCCTCGATCTCGCGCGCCACCTTGCCGCCGAGCAGGCGGCCGATCGGATCTTCCGCGTGGGTCACGCGCAGCTGCGTGGGCGGGTAGATCGCAACGACCGCCGCACAGCCTGAACTCACATCGGCATTGCCCCCGTCGCCTTCGAGCTCACCATCGCGCAAGGCACCGAGCATCAGCGCGAGGTGTGCGCCGGCGCTGTTGCCTGAGACGCAGATGCGCGATTCGTCCACGCCCAGACGGGTGGCGTTCGCCCGCAGCCAGCGCAGCGCGGCCTTCACGTCGTGCGCCTGCGCCGGCCAGGCGCTCTCCCCGGACAACCGGTACTCGGAGCACACGCACACGAAACCGTAGCGCGCGAGCTGGATGCCGTAGCCGCGCAGCTGTGAGCGGTCGCCGTTCATCCAGCCACCACCATGCAGCAGGAGGATGGCGGGGCGACCGGCACCGGCCGTGCCGGCCCCCTCCCCGGGATGATCGGGCGGCAGGTAGACATCGCAGTGCAACGCACGACCTCCCCCTGTTCCGAAGGCGACGTTTTCCTCGACGCTCACGCGCCCAGGCATTCGGACTGGCATTGCGATTCCCCCCGGACCCCGCACGCGCGTGAGTGGCGCATGCCCTGACGCGCCTTGTTTCCGCGCGAAGGAGGGAACAACTACCCCAGTGACGGCGGCGACTGCAAGCAGATGCACCAGCATCGGCTGCGTCGGGCCGCATCAGCCACGCTGGTGCAGGATCTCCTCCTCGACCTCACGCAGCCTGTCCTTGCCGAAGAACAGCTCGTCGCCCACGAAGAAGCTCGGCGAGCCGAATACCCCGCGCGCCACGGCTGCCTCCGTATTGGCCACGAGCCGTTGCTTGACCTCGGGCTGCTGCGTGCCGGCGAGGATCGCGTCTGCCGGCAAGCCGGACGCAGTGAGCGCCGCGTGCACCACGTCCGGCTCGTCCATCTTCTTCGGCTCGGCCCACATGTGGCGGTAGACCTCGTCCACATACCGATCGAGGAAGCCGGCGGCCTGGGCGAAGACCGCGCCGCGCATGATCAGGAGCGTGTTGACCGGGAAGAACGGATTGCGGGCGTAGCGCGTGATGCCGTGGCGGGCGAGGAAGCGTCGCGTCTCCAGCTCCTGGTAGGCAGGCTTGTTGGCGATGCCCTGCAGCGACACCGCGGGCGAGACGTTGTTGGTCGCCTTGAACACACCCCCGAGCAGCACCGGCACGTACTCGATGGCCACACCCGTGCGCGCCGCGATGCCGGGCAGCACGAGGTGGCTGAGGTAGGCATTCGGACTGCCGAAATCGAAGTGGAACTCGACGCGTGGCGTCATCGGCAGTGCTCCCGCGCCCGGCCGGGCGTCATCGGATCGTGCGCAGGATCGCGGAGGAAGGGCCACCGCCGTGCCTGCAGGGCGGCAGCCGAGCGGAATCGCCTCCGCACAGCCGTTTCTTCAAGCGCATCCGTTTCTTCAACCAAAGAAGCCTGTTCGAGCTGGACGCCGGCGGACAGCCATCGTCCGCACTCCATCGTCCGCACTCCATCGTCCGCACTCCATCGTCCGCACTCCATCGTCCGCACTCCATCGTCCGCACTCCATCGTCCGCACTCGAGCTTCCGCACTGGGGGCGGCGGCATACACTTCGCCGATGAAGCTCACCTCGTTCGAATCCATGAACTGCCCGCTCGCCCAGACCCTCGAGGTCGTGGGCGAGCGCTGGACGCTGCTCGTGCTGCGCGACGTGTTCTTCGGTGCCCGCCGCTTCGACGACATCCAGGCCAACCTCGGCATCGCCCGCAACATACTGGCGCTGCGGCTGCAGCGGTTGGTGGCGGACGGCATCCTCGAACGTCGGCCTGGCGCGCGCGGCCGTCACGAGTACGTGCTGACCGAGAAGGGCCTGGACCTGCAGCCGGTGCTGCTGAGCCTCGCGCAGTGGGGTGAGCGCCATCGCCCGCATCCCGATGGCCCGAGGCTGCAGTTCGTCGAGCGCGCGACGGCACGGCCGATCGCCCCGATGGGCGCACGCAGCGCCGATGGCCGCCTGCTGCAGCCGACGGACATCCGCGCCGTGCCCGGGCCCGGGCTCCGCGCGGCACCCGGCCCGGGGCAGGCGTTCGGGCAACGGCTCGAACCCGAGGCAGGCACGGGCACTGCGGAACACGCATCGGCCAGGCGCGGTCGCCGCGGCAAGAAGGAGCCAGGGCCCGGCGGTCAGCCCGCGATCGGTTCCGGCTGATCCCGCCTGACGGACCACAGCGTCGACGTAGCCGCGATGAACAGCACCATGCAGGCCATCCCGACCACCGGGATCAGCACCGCGTTGCGCGCGCCGTACTCACCCACACACCAGCCGAGCACCACCGAGCCGATCGGCATGCCACCCATCATCCCGAGCTGGAACACCGACATCAGGCGCGCGCGATGGCTCGCCGGTGCCGCCTCCTGCACGATTGCGCGGCTCATCGTCATGCTCACGCCACCGCACATGCCCCAGAAGAAGCTCACCACGTAGAACAGCCACTCCGGCAGCTCGAGGTGCAGGAGCGACAGGATGGCGCAACTCACGCTGGCGCCGAGCAGCAGCGCCCGGCCGGGCCGCTCGATGCCGCCGCGCCACATGAGCACGAAGATGGTGAACACGGTACCCAGCATGTTCGCGCCGAAGGCGAGTGCGATGCCGCGCGCGCCGCTGAAGTACAGGTCGCGCACCATCAGTGGCAGCACCACCACATAGGTGCCCGCGAAGAAGATGCCGACGGAGAACGTCAGCAGGATGGCCGGCCGGATCGTCGGCGAGTGCCAGGCAATGGCGAGGCCCTCGCCGATGTCGCGCAGGATCTGCAGCACCGTGGCGCCGAGCGGTGGCCGCGGGGGTGCATCAACCGTCACCGTCGTGGCCGTGGCCAGCGGTGCAGCCGGCAGGCGCATCGTCGTCCATGCGCAGATGGCCATGCAGGCCGCCTGCACGCACATGAGCACGATCGGCCCGACCTCGTCCGTGACGGCACCGAGCCCGAAGCCGAGGATCTGCACGCCGAACTGCACGGCCGTCACGAGCATCACCACGCGCTGGATGTCGCGCCCCGCCACGCGGCTCAGCAGCGCATCCCGCGCCGGCTGCACGAAGGAGCCGAAGACGCCACCGACGAAGGCCCAGGCGAGCAGCAGCTCGTACACGATCAGGTCCGCGCCCACGAGCAGCGCCATGCAGAGCGGCGGCAGGCACATGAGCAGGTGCAGGCGGATCAGCAGCGCGCGCTGGTCCACCCGGTCCCCCAGCAGGCCGCCGAAGAGGATGAGCAGCACCATCGGCAGCTGCCCGGCCATCTGCGCGAATCCCACCTTGGCCGGCGACTCGTGCAGGTACACCGCGACCAGCCACGGAAACATCACCGACTGGATGCCACCGGGAATGAGGTAGAACGCGCTGCTGACGAGGTACCAGCGAAGTGGCGGGGGCATCTGGACGGGTGGCCGGCAAACCCGCGACTGTCGCGGTTTTCGAGGCGCCGCACCAGCGCCGTGCGCCGCGATCGCGCGCGCACTCGCGAGGCCGGCTACATTTTCGCCGCAGACAACAGGGACGAAGGACGCAAGGGAGGCTTGATGCGCACGCTGAAATTCGCGCTGGCATTGCTGGTTCTGGCCTACGGCACCAGCTGGTTCGCCACGGTGCCGGAGATCCATCGCCGCCAGACCGAGGGCGCCATCACGAGTTCGGCCGCAGAGGCCACGTTGCCGCTGCGCGGCGAGGGCCTGAGCTACGGCACCTTGACCTCGAAGGCATACCCGATGGCGCCGTTCTACTACTACGGCGAAGTAAGCAGACGCTTCGGCCCGCAGGACGGCTACCCGACGATGCGCCGCTACATCGGCGTCGGCACCCTGCTGTACGAGATGAACGCCGACCCGCACGCCGAGGCAGAGGCCATGCTCGGGGAGTAGGCACCGCGCCCGCGAGACCGGCGCGCGCAGGAATGTGCACACGACCCCCGGCCCATCGGGTTGCGTCTGCACCGCGCGAGTCACGAGACTCCCGGCGCGCGTTCCGCGCCGGAGACTGGCCGTGCTGATCCAAGCGAACGATCCCCTTTGCGCGGGAATGCCCCGCACCCTGGAAGCGCTGTCGGCGTGACGAACCGCTCCCCCGCCCTCGCCTTCGTGCTCGTCACGATCCTGATCGACACCATCGGCTTCGGCATCATCATCCCGGTCGTGCCGGAGCTGATCATGGAGCTCACTGGCGAGCCCCTCAGCCGCGCCGCCGAGTACAGCGGCTGGCTGATGCTGCTGTTCGCCAGCGTCAACTTCCTGGCGATGCCGGTGCTCGGCAACCTGAGCGATCGCTATGGCCGCCGCCCCGTGCTGCTGCTGTCACTGACGATGCTCGGTCTCAACACACTGCTCATGGGCCTCGCCACATCGATCCTGTGGCTGTTCGTCGGCCGCATCCTCTCCGGCGCGGCCGCCGCGTCGTTCTCCACGGCCAACGCCTACGTGGCCGACATCAGCACGCCGGACAACCGGGCTCAGAACTTCGGAATGATCGGCGCGGCCTTCGGCGCCGGCGTCGTACTCGGACCAGCACTGGGCGGCCTGCTCGGCGAGCTCGGGCCGCGCGTGCCGTTCTTCGTCGCGGCCGCGCTGTCTGCGCTGAACGTCGCCTACGGCTGGTTCGTGCTGCCGGAGTCCCTGCGCCCGGAACATCGGCGCGCATTCGAGTGGCGGCGCGCGAATCCCCTCGGTGCGCTCGCGGCGCTGCGCCGCTACCCGGTCGTCAGCGGGCTGGTGGTGGTGATCGCCCTCTACCAGCTGGCCTTCCAGGTGATGCCGTCCGTGTGGAGCTTCTACTCGATGCGTGCCTTTGCGTGGTCGGAAGCCGACGTCGGCCTGTCGATGGCGTTCACGGGCGTGCTGATGATCGCCGTGCAGGCGGGCCTGGTGCGGCGCGCGATCCCCGCGCTCGGCGAACACCGCGCCGCCTTGCTCGGCATCGCGCTTGCAGCCATCGGCCACCTTGCCTACGCCTTCGCGAGCGTCGGCTGGATGGCCTATGCAGCGGCGATTCCCGCCGCACTCAGCGGGCTGGTGTCACCGGCGCTGAACGCCATCATGTCGCGACAGGTCGGACCCGCCGGCCAGGGCGAACTGCAAGGTGCCATCGGCAGCGTGGTGAGCCTCACCGCAATCGTTGGGCCTTTCCTGATGACGCAACTCTTCAGTACCTTCACGCGCCCAGGTGCGCCGGTGGATTTCCCGGGCGCGCCCTTCATCGCCTCCGCCGTACTGATGGCCGTGGCGCTGCTGCTGCTCGCGCGCCGGCCACAGGCTCGACCTGAGGCGGGCTGACGAGCGATCACGGCTGCGCCCGTTCAGCGCGTCACCGCCGTCGCCGTCAGACGGCGTGCGCCGCTGCCACATTCGCCGCTGCGTTCCCGTTGCAGAGGCGCGCGTCACTCACCGTCTGGGAGTTGCGCACCATGAGAATCACTCGCGCCGTATCGCTGCTGCTGTCCTTGACTGGCCTGCTGCTGGTCATCGAGCGCGGAGGCGTGCTGGCCTGGGCCGCGCTGGCCTGCGGTCTCCTCATGTTCACCCTGTCGCTGGTGCCCTCCGCTCGAGTCCGTCCGACCATTGCCCTCACGGTAGCGATGCTGTGGGTGCTCGCGTGGGCAGGAACCCGCTACTACGTCATCTCGACATGGGAGAGCGGAGAAGTCGTCGAGCTCACGATCGCGACGGATCTCGGCGCCCACACCGCGCGCACCTGGGTACTCGACCTGGATGGCGCTGCCGTCATCTACTACGACGCCGAACCGGAGGTCGTGAGGGCACTGCAGTCCGGCCGGCCCCTGGAGTTCGGTCGTCAAGGCGTCGTGCGCGAGCAGATTCCACGGACGACACTCGTCGATCGCATGCCCGCCGGCGAGATTGCCCGAATCTTCGAACTCATGACCGCAAAGTACGGCGACAGGAATCGGGCGACGGGCGTGTACTACACCATGCTTGGTCGATCGCGGGATCGCGTCGCAGTCGTGATCAGCCTGACCAACTGACTCAGCCTGGCGCGCAGCCGCCCAAGGTCGATCTGCCAAGCGCGGGCCGACAGCTGATCCGTCGGCCGATGCGTGCAGGAACTACCAGTCCAGACGATAGGTCGTGGGCGGCTTGAACTTCTGCCAACGCGCGCGCATCGCCTCCGGCATGCGGCGGTAGACCCGCTCGGTGATCCGCATGCCTGCACCGCCACCCAGCTTGAAAGTCGTGTTGACGGCACTGCCGATCACGTCGCGGCGTGCCTGTGGGCCGAACGCACCGACCACGACGTTGCCGATATGCGCGTTGACGCCGAGGTCCGTCATCGGAGCGAGCCGATCGGCAACGAATGCCCCATGCAGCGCGAACAGGCAGTCGATGGCAGCCGCAAGCGCGTCCGGCGGAAAGAGCACGAGGCAGGCATCACCCATGTACTTGATGATCTCGCCCGTCCCGCCGAGATGACGATCACACAGGTGGTAGTAGCGATCGAGCCAGTGCGCGACATCGAGATCCGTCATGCCTGACATCGCGCGCGTCGCGCTGCTGATGTCGACGAGGATGATGAGGCGTTCCTGCTCGACGAAGTCGTGCCCGCGCTGGGGCAGTCCTGGCATGGACATGGGTGTTCTCCCGTTGGACTGATGACTGAAGTGCGAGGGCGACACTCGCACCACGAAGAGGACACCCGTTCCGCGCCAGAGTCAACGCGAAGGAGCGGCACCACGACCTGCGTTGCACTCATCAGCCCAGACACCCCGGCGTCGGGCGCGGCCAGCCGTTCGTGCTAGGGTCCCGACGCCGCGTCCTGTCCCTGGCAACAGACCTCGCCTGCGATCAGGCGCGCCGAACCGCAACGACAACTGCCGGAGACGATGCGATGAATCGACGACGCTTGTTCCCTGCGCTCATCGCCTGCCTGGGTGCCGTGCCGATGGCCGCTCCGGCGTACGCGAGAGAGAGCCTCATCGATCGCCTGCTTCGCGTGCCTGCGACAGGCGCGAGCAACGAGGCCACACCAACACTCGCCGCGGGGCTGAAGGAAGCACTGCGGATCGGCACCGAGCGCAGCGTGTCGCGCGTCCAGGTCGTTGGCGGCTTCTTCGACGACCCGAGCATCCGCATCCCGCTGCCGCGCGCGTTGAAGAAGGCGCGGAAGGTACTCGGGCGAGTTGGCCTCGGCGGCACGCTGGACGAACTCGAACTGCAGATGAATCGCGCTGCAGAGACGGCAGCACCTCGGGCGAAACAGCTGTTCGTCGATGCCGTGTCATCGATGACCTTCGACGATGCGCGAGGCATCCTGCAGGGGCCCGACAACGCGGCGACGCAGTTCCTGCGCACGCGCTCCGAGCTGCCGCTCACATCGGCAATGCGCCCGGTGATCGATGACACGCTGTCGCGCGTGGGTGCGGTGACGACCATGCAGTCGCTCCTCACCTCGATGCAAGGACTGCCGTTGGCGCAGATCGCCGATCTCGACCTGACCGGCTTCGTCGTGGGCAAGGCGATGGATGGACTGTTCCACTACATCGCGCTCGAGGAAGCCGCGATTCGCAAGGACCCAGTGAAGCGCACGACCGCACTGTTGCGACAGGTGTTCGGCTAGCCGGCCCGGTGCCGGCATGAAGACGAGAGCATGCGTCAACGCGCAGGCTGGAGATCACCCCGCCCGCGCCTCGAATCCGCCATCCGCGCCTGCTGCAGCATCTCGATGCCCACCGGCGCATCGTCAAGGCACACGATCGCCATGAAGATCGCGCCCTCCGGCGCGGTCAGTGCGCCATGCACTGTCCCGACGCGAGCAATGCAGTAGTCACCCGCCATCATCACGCGACCTTCGATGTGCATCGCGCCGGATATCACCAGCGTCTCCTCGTCGCCCTCATGGCGATGTGGGGGATAGGCCGCGCCGGCCGCCAGCTGCACCAGGGTTCGCGCGCGCCGAGAGCGGGCGTCGATGTCGAGGAACTTCATGGTCACGCCCGGAATGGGCGTGGGGAGCCACGGGCTCGACGAGCCGAACGCGAAGGTGATGCCGCTGACGGGCTCCTGCTGCGCGACGATCGGCGGCAAGGCCGCAATGCGCTCCAGCAATCTCGCGCGCAACGCGAGCGGTGGTACTACCGCGTCCAGGGAGGCGAGGGCCGCCAGCAGACTGTCGCGCGAGCCCACGGACGCGCCGGCCGTCACATCGGCAAGCGCAGCCATGAGGGCATCATCGTCAACGCTCATGTCATCGGAGTTCACTCTGGTTCGTCGCCTCGCAGTGCATCGCGCAATCGCGTCAGCGCCGAACGAATGTGCGTCTTCACCGTGCCAAGCGCCAGGCCAGTCACCGTAGCGATCTCGGTGTGGCTGAGACCCTGATAGCAGGCCAGTGCCAGCGCACGCTGCTGGGTGACAGGTAGCCGCGCGCCGCGTCGTACTCGGCCGCCTGCCTCCAGGCCTGCAGGTACGCATCCTGCAGCACCTCCTCGGCACGATTGGCATCCCGCAGCATCCGCGCGAGGAAACCGTAAACCCGCGTACTCGTTGCGTCGTAGAACGCCGCAAAGGCCACCCGGTCCCCAGGCGCAGTACGGCGCACCAACTCGGTGAGGTCTGGCTCTGGAGCAATCACGGGATCGACTCGCGGCAGCGACGGCACGAGCCGTAGCTGCTGCCCTTGAACGGACGTGGAACAGGCCATCGGCAGGCGCGACAACGGAACATGTGCTTCCGCGATCTCGAACAGGCAATCGGATTCACTGAACGTCGGCGCATGGATTCGTTCCGACCTCGGCGCGATCGCCTGCGTGCGGGTTGACCGCCGACCGCCCGCAGCGCTCGCGCGCGAACACGACGGGCAGGTGCAACCCTGTCGCCGGGGGCGCCGCGGCTCAGCCTGCGGCAGGCCGTGGAAACGCAGGGGCGGCGGCAGGCTCGACTGCGCCAGGAGGCTGTGCAGGTGCCGGCAGGCGACGCTCGATGAACTGCGCAATGTCAGCAGGCGCGAACAGCGGCACGGAGCACACCTGGCTCGTGCAGACGAAGCCTGCAGGCCGGGCGAGCTGTGGGTAGGTGACGTCCGGATTCGGCAGCGCGCCTTCGCGCACATCCCACCACTCGACGCGCTTGTAAAAGCCGGGAACGCGCAGCATCGCCGCATGCAACGCACTGGCGTTGGAACCGGCACCCTCATCACCCTTCGGCGCGACCAGCGTCAGGTGTGTGGGCAGGTTCGCGTACTCGCGCTCGGCGAGCAGGATGCCGGGCTCGGTCATGCGCCGCAGCGCCACGCGATCGGTGGCGAGAAACCGCAGCGCGACCTCGGCGGCGGCACGGTGGCGCGGCTCGCCCGTGTAGTGCGCGAGCAGGTTGAAGAAGCGCGCAACGCCGATGTTGTCTTCCGTGTCGAAGTGGGGAGCCAGCGGACCGTGGGACGACCGCACGGACAGCACGCCTCCCGGGCCCTGGACGAAGTTCGCGATGATGTGCTCCGCTGCCAGCCGCGCATCGACGAGGTGGGCGCGCTCGCCGGTGACGCGATGCAGCTGAAGCAACGCGCGCGCCATCGCGAGATTGTCGGCGAGGTAGGCGCCGTCGAGATCGGCGTCGTCGTGGCGAAAGCCGCCGTCGGCGGTGCGCAGGTTTGCCCGCACCCAGTCCGCGGCACGCAGCGCCCGCGCAAGCAACCCGTGATCGCCAGTGGATTCGTAGGCGACGCCGAGCGCCTCGATCATCCAGCCGTTCTCGCGGGCGTAGCGCTGCCGATCCACCCGCGGCACGCCGAGCGCGCGCCGCGCCGTGTCGTCGAGCGCGAAGTACTCGGCGGCGTGCTCGCCAGGGACGAGGTCCGCATCCTGGCTCACGTGGAAGCCACCATCCGGTGCCGTGAGGAAGGCATCCACGTAACGCACCACCTCGCGCATCGTCGCGAGGTCGTCGTCGCGCCGCCATAACGCATGTGCGAGGGCGTAGCTGCGGAGGTAGCCCGCCTGTACCTTCATCAGCTTCTCGAAGTGCGGGCGCTGCCACTGGCCACCGGTGGAGTACTGGTAGAACCCGCCCCAGGCCGGGTCGAGCAGCGCCCGCGCCGCATCCAGGGTGCGCCGCGCCATTGCGGCCTCGTTTACGTCACCGCCGCCGGCGCGCACGAGGGAGAGCTCCACCGAGTCGCGGTCGAGGTACTTCTGCACGGTGCGCAGCCCGCCCCTGGCTTCGTCGAAGGCTCGCAGGTGCCTGGCGTGCAACTCGGCACGCAGTGCCTCGGACAGCAGCGGGCTGGTGGAGGGTGGGCCTGGATCGAAGGGACGCGCCGCGGGCTCTGGCGTAGGGTCTGCATGCACGGCCGCGAGCAGCCTGGACATCGTCTCCGGAGCGAGATATCCGGCACGCTTGGCAATGTCGTTGCCATCCGCATCGAGCACGATGGTTGCGGGCCAACCGTAGTCGCGATAGCGCGTAGCGAGATCCGGCCGCGCGTCCTGATCGACCTTGACCGCGATGAAGTGGGCGCTGATGAAACGCCGTATGTCGGCGCGCGAGTAGGTTCGCTCGGCCATCACATGGCACCAGTGGCACCAGACTGCCTCGAGGTTCAGCAGCACGAGCTTGCGCTCACGGTGAGCCTGCGCGAATACCGAGGGGTCCCAGTCCCGCCACTCGATGATCTCGTCGGGGCTCTGCGCGCAGGCGGACGTACGCTCTTCATGCACCGCATCCCTGGGAGCCGAGGGCGACGCCGTGCAGTCATCCCCGCGCACCCGGCCCGGCGTGCCAGTGCCAGCGCTGCTGCCGCCCGCACCGCTGGCCGGCTCGGCGCGCAGGGCCGATCCGTAGCACAGCATCAAGAGCAAAAGGGCACCGCGCATCGACCAGCGTCTCCCGGACCTCACGGGTGGCACGTTGCCAACCCGCCGTGCATCTCCGCGGCCATGGACCCGATGCCCATCGCTGACGGCGCAGGCGACTGCCTGCTCGCATGCTGGCACTTTGCCAGCGTGTGCACGGATGTACGCGGTCCGCACCGATGTGGTTGTGTGCGCTGCCGCACAGCTCGCGCTCGTGCCAACGCGGCCGGATGGCATGTGGGCAGGGATCGACTACGCAACGAACAGGCGCGCGTCACCCATGCCCACCGCAGGTGAAGCGCTGGCTGCCGCGCCGCGCGCGTCGCCTCGGCGCTCGAGTGCCAGCAGGAATGCCTTCGTCGGCAGGCCGCCACCGAAGCCGGTCAAGCTGCCATCACGCCCGATCACGCGATGGCAGGGCACGATGATCGGCAGCGGATTGCGTCCGTTCGCATTTCCCACGGCCCGCATCGCGCTGGGCTTGCCGATCGCCGACGCAAGCGCCGCATAGGTACAGGTGCTGCCATAGGGAATCGCCCGCAACGCCTGCCACACCTGCAGCTGGAACGCCGTGCCACGCGGTGCGAGCGGCAGATCGAAATCACGCAATTCCGCGGCGAAATAAGCATCGAGCTGCTCGCGTGCAACGGCGAACGCCGCATCATCACGCCGCCAGTCGGGTTCCGGCCGCCGCGCCATGCTGCCGCTCGGGAAACCGAGGAGCGCGAGCACGTCATCCTCTCCGGCAAGCAGCAGCTCGCCGATCGGGCTCGCGTGCATCGTGTATCGCATCATCTGTGCCATCACTCGCCCTCCGCATCGGCGCACCGTGCGCCGCTCATGCTTCTCGTCCTGCTCAATCGCGTGGGATCAATGGGTCGCTGCCGTTCGCCCGCGATCAGTCGTTCGTGCTCGCGCTGCCGCCGCGCGTCGGTGCCCGGCGTCGCGCCACAGGTACATCACCGCGTACGCGCGCCAGGGTCGCCAGGTCTCCGCCATGTGCAGCAGCTCGCGCGCGCTCAGCAGCCGCTCGGGGTCTGCCACCTTGCGCAACACGATGTCCTCCGCAGGAAACGCATCGGGATGCCCGAGCGCGCGCATGGCGACGTACTGCGCCGTCCACGGCCCGATGCCGGGCAGCGCAACGAGCTGCGCCGCGAGCTCTTCCGGTGCCAGTGCGGCATCCAGCTGCACGCGGCCATCAAGGGTCGCGCGCGCAAGCTGGCGAATCGCCTCACCACGCGTCTCGGGCATGCCGATCGCCGCGACGTTCGCGTCCACGAGCGCGTGCGCATCGGGGAACAGCGCGCGACCCTCGCCTGCCGGCGCGCCGAAGCGCTGCACCAGCCGCCCGGCGAGTGTCGTCGCGCCGGCAACACTCACCTGCTGGCCCAGCACGGCGCGCACGGCGAGCTCGAAGCCATCCCAGCCGCCGGGCACCCGCAGCCCCGGATCACGACCAACGACATCGCGCAGGCGCGCCGCCGCACCGAGATGCGCGTCGATCGCGCGCCCATCAGCGCCGACATCGAACACACGCCGCACCCTGCGCAGCACGTCGGCAAGGCGCAACTGCCCAAGATCGCCGCTGAGCGAGACCTGGAGCACGTGCCCACCGCCCTGGCTCGCCGTGCCGTCGGGTGCCGGCAACCGTACGCGCAGCTCGCCGCTGGGCAGCGTGCGCACCCAGGTGTCTGCCTGCACCGCTTCCACACCGGGGACGGCGCGGCCGCGCAGGTACTCGAGCATCCAGGCCTGGTGATAGGGTGGTCGCAGTGCCAACTGCAACCGCAGGACTTCTTCTCCGATCGGCGACTGCGAGCCGCCGCCGCGCGTGTCGCGGAGCCCTGCGCGCGGGTCGTCGGCACCGGGACGCGGGCGCTTCGCGCGCCGCAGCGCGCCTGGGGGGCGCGACCACAGCGCCTGCACGGTCTCGTTGAATCGGCGCAGGCTGCCAAAACCGGCGAGCGCGGCGATGCGCGTGAACGGCAGTTCCGTCTCGTCGATCAGCTGCCGTGCGACGGCGATGCGCCGCGCGCGCGCGACAGCGCCCGGCGCCACCCCGAGTTCGGCAACGAACTGGCGCGTGAGCTGGCGTGAGGACAAGCCCACCCGCGCGGCCAGGGCCGCAACGGAGCCCTCGTCCAGGGCACCGGCCTCGATGTGCGAGAGCGCGGCCTGCACGGTGCGACTGCGGTCTGCAACCGGTGGCGCATCCGGCGCGAGTTCGGGCCGGCAGCGCAGGCACGGCCGATCGCCGGCTTCGAGCGCCGTCGCGACACTCGGAAAGTAGCGCACGTTCTCGGCTGCCGGCGTGCGCGCCGGGCAGGTCGGGCGACAGAAGATGCCCGTCGTGAGCACGGCGACGAAGAAGCGCCCGTCGAAGCGCGCATCGCGGCTCTGGCGGGCGCGTTCGCAGATGTCGTTGGCGGGGAGCGAGTTCCACATGCGGCCGACTATAGGCCGTGGGCCCGGCCCGGACTCGCGGTTTTGCGACATGACCGCGAGATGGCTTCGCCGGCATGCAGTGCCCGCTCCCGCGCACCTGCGTGATCGCTCGGGCCATACTGCCGCCCCTCGGCGGGAACACTGCCGGTTGCAGGTCCGCCCACCTCCAGGCCAACGGAAGCGCATGCGCGACGAGCGAACGAATCCCGGCAGCAACCGCGTGCGAACTGCCGCCGCATCCACCACCGAAGTCGAGGCCTGGCTACAGGAAGCGCTGCCCGGCGAGGCGTTGCGCGCGCGCATCGATTGCCCACGGTACTGGCTCGAGGGCGCCGGTGATACGGCGCAGGCCGCGAGCCTGCATGCACTGCTGCACCGCGAACCGGGATGCACCCGCGTGCTCGTGGCGCCGAGCGCGATCCAGGGCCCGGTGCGCGGACTGCAGGCAGACGACATCGACGACCTGGCACGCAGGCATGGGTTGCCGTTGTTCGATCTCGAACAGCCACTGCCACTCGTACCCGTCGAGATTGCCAAGCCCTGGGGCCGCGAGCTGTGGTTCACCGGCATCGAGGCGCGCGGCGTGAGCAGCGTGCTGGGTGGGCGCGAGCACGAGCTCGATCGCACTGTGCTGCTGCCGGACCTGCTCGCGCTCGCGCCCGGGTGGACCTGCAGGCAACGCGAGCGCGCACTCGTGCTGCTAAAGATCCTCGATCCGCATCCGGATCCGGAATTCGGTGAGCTGTACCTCGAGCTGCACGAGCAGAAGCACGAGGTCTATGTGGTCACGGCCATCGACCGCGCGTTGTGGCCGGACGGCGTCGGCGGCATCCGCCTTGGCATTGCCGATTCCGTCGCACGTGCACACGACGATGCCGGGCTGCGCGCCGCATTCCGCGCGGCGATCGGCCACTACGAGAATGTGCGCCGGCGCATCGACACGCTGCTCGACGGCTTCCGCGGCGACCAGCCGGCCGCGAGCGACCTGGCGCAGGCAATCGCACTCGCCAAGCGCGTGCCAGCCGCACTGCAGGCGGAGGAGCATGCCGCGCGCACGGCCATGCACGCGTTCATGCACGTGGAACCGCTGCGCGTGGGCGATGTCGTCACCATCCCGACGCGCGTGCCCCACGCGCTGTTGCCCGGCGTGCGGGTGATCGAGTTCCAGACGCCGGTGTACGAGCGCCGCATCCTTGCCTTCGGGCAGAAGGTGCTCACGCAGCCGCACTGGGACACGGAGCACGCGGTGGCGCACATGCGGCCGACCGCGCCACCGACGGCTACAGAGCAGATCAGCGACGACGGGCAGGTGCGGGTCGAGCGCATCGTCGCATTCGAGGACTTCAGCGTGCTGCGCCTGCAACTCGCCGCCGGTGCAGCGGCATCCTGGCAACCACCTGCGGCCGACTACGCACTCGCGATCGGGCTTTCCGGCACCGCGCGCGTGGGCGACCGCGCGCTCGGACCCGAACAGGCAGCACTCGTGCCGAACGCCGCATTGCGATGGCCGGTGCGGAACGTCGGGCCGGCAACCGCGACCCTCCTGTGGGCAATCCCGAACTGAGCGGCAGCGCCCGCAGCCGAGGTCCGGCACGCACACCCGAGGACAGGCACACTCGCCACATGAACAGCACCGACCCGGAAGGCAACGCCGCAGCCATGAGCACGCCTGCCCCTGAGCCTCGCCCGGCATCCGGCAATGACTCCGGTGAGCTTCCCGCCCGCGGCGCACGGCCGCGGCGCCGCAACGTCATCACCGTCGTCGCCGTCATCGCCTCGCTCTACGCGCTCGTGCTCGTCTATCCGCCACTGCGCCTGCTGCATCTCATCCACCCGGATCGCGCGTTCGATACCTCGACACTGCTCGCCGTGATCGTGCTGCCCCTGCTGGTGCGCGTGAGCCACGAGTGGTGGCCGAATGGCTTCACCCGCTATGCCGCGTCGCTGGCGATGGGCTGGCTCGGCGCGTGCTTCATTGCCTTCCTTGCCCTCGTGCCTGCCGAGCTCTCGATCCTCGCCGGCGCGAAGCCACAACCAATGGGCCTGGCGACACTGATGGCGGCAATGCTGTTCACCGGCTGGGCACTGCTGAATGCGCAATGGCTGCGCGTTCGCCGCATCGCGCTGCGCGGCAAGGGCAAGGCGACGGGGCGGCTGGTGCAGATCTCGGATGTGCACATCGGCTCACGCTCGCCCACGCTGCTCGCGCGCATCGTGCGCAAGGTGAACGCGCAGCAGCCGGATGTGCTGCTCATCACCGGCGACTTCATCGACTTCCGGAACATCGGCGAGGCGGAACTCGCCGCGTTGCGTGATGTGCGGGCACCAACCTACTTCGTGATCGGCAATCACGAGCGCTACGTGGATCTCGACGCCATCTGCCAGCGCATGCGCCGCCTCGGCGCACGGGTATTGCGCAACGACGTGGGCAGCGAGGGGCCGTTTCACTTCCTCGGCATCGACGATGCCGAGACGAAGGACCAGGTCGCGCGCGTGCTGCCGGGACTCGCCCAGGATCCGCATCGTTTCCAGGTGCTGTTGTACCACCGACCCGACGGGCTCGAGGCCGCGGCAGCGGCGAACATCGACCTGATGCTGTGCGGGCACACGCACAACGGCCAGATCGTGCCGTTCAACTTCCTGGTACGCCGCGTGTTTCCGCGCATCGTGGGCCTGCACGATCTTGGCGACACCACGCTGTACGTCTCGCCCGGCACGGGCACCTGGGGCCCCGTGATGCGCCTCGGCACACGCTGCGAGATCACCGTGTTCGACATCGGCTGATCGGCCGCTCGAGGCGCTGGTGGCGACGGCAGGGCTGGTTGCTATGGCGGTGCTTGCTGTGGGGGTGGCTGCCGTGAGGGTGGTTGCGCCTGCGGCGGTGCCTGCCGATCAGGTCGCGAGGGCATCGTGGTATCGGCGGTGCGCAGGACCGCCTCCGCCTTGCTGCTCCAGCCGCGGCGCGCGAACTCGTCGGCCACCTGGCGTTCGTAGTCCCCGAGCACGTCGTCCACGCTGCCCCGTCGCCCGGTGCCGAACAGGTCGATGTAGCGTTCCGCACGCCGGCCGTACAGCAGCAGCCCGCGGAAGTAGCGATCCGGGGCATCGCCGCCGCGCAACAGGCCAAGCGCAACGGCGACGAAGGACGCCGGCAGCAGCACGAGGTCGAGCAGGCTGTCGAGCAGCAGCTTCAGGTTGAACTTCACCCAGGCGCCGAGCAACGGCAGCCGGTCGTAGCGTGGAACGGGTGCCTCGGACGCCAGCGGAACATCCAGCTCTGCGGGTAGCAGACCGCTCGCCAACCTGCGTTCCGCAACCTCACGGGAAGGATCGTGTTCTTGCATTCGAATTCCCTCTGTGTGGGATGCCGGGATCGTCGGGCCCCGCGCGGCCCGCGCGCGACGAGTCTCAAGCGGGCGGTACGAGCGTCTGGGCGACCGCGCGAAACGCCGGCAACGCCTCGCACGCTGCCGAATGGGCAGCAAGCGCAGGCCGCGCGGTGGTCGCCAAGGCGGCACCGTGAGCTTCGGCCGTGAAGCGCAGCGCACAGGCGACTGCGATGTCGGCATGACCGACGCGCTGCCCGAACCACCACGGCGTGGTCAACGCAGCGCGTTCACGCTCGAGCACATCGAGTACGCCGTCTATCTGCACGCGGCAGCGCGCCACCCAGAGCGCAGACGATGCGTCGTGCAACAGCCGCTCGTACAGCAGGCTCACGGCCTTGTCGGCAAGCCCCGTGCCGAGTGCGCAGGTGCGCAGTGCGTGGCGACGCGCGGCGCCGGACGCCGGCAGCAGCGCCACCCCGGGCCCGACCAGTTCGTCCAGATGATCGAGGATCGCGCC
>SXGT01897152.1_pt1 | contig 22928 bp, 20 predicted proteins | sample 3176221 | NCBI WGS metagenome assembly SXGT01 (sample SAMN11356862, study PRJNA531348) | freshwater metagenome | isolation source: freshwater sample F1-120 | place: China: Fuxian Lake, Yuxi | collected 2017-12-25
GCCCGATTCCTGCGCAACGAACCCGCGGTTCGTGCCGACTGGCGGGCATGGACGGGTTCGAACATGAGCGACTCGACGTCTACCGTGCGAGCATCGAGCTGGTGGCGGGGGCGGACCAGCTCGCGGACCGCTCTCCGAGGGGCCGCGCCTACCTCAGCGATCAACTTCGGCGAGCTGTCGCCTCGATCCCCCTCAACATCGCGGAAGGCGCGGGGAGTTCGCTCCGGCGGACAAGGCGCGCTTCTACCGCATGGCGCGCCGCTCGGCGAGCGAGACCGCAGCCGTCCTTGACGTTCTGGCCGTGTTCGGCTCGCCGATGCGCAACGCTTGGTGGCTGTGCGAGCCCTCCTCTTGCGGATCACGGCGATGCTCACCGCGATCGTGCTGAAGCTCGGCTCGTATTCGTCGGGCTCGGTCTCGGGCTCGGGCTCGGGCTCGACGTGAGGAAAATGAGGGGATGACTCAGGGGGACGGGGGGTGAGGTCTGCGCCGGCGCCCCACCGCCTCCACGGAACCTCTTCGCGCGCGAAGCGCGACGGGGGGGGGCACCCTCGCTCCAACGAATGCCTTATCCGATCGGCATTGAGCCTAGCCCGACGCCGCGTTTGCCGGGCCGATCGCCGGTTTCTGGCACCACTACCGCTGGCTCTTCCCCGCCGGAGTGATAGGATGCCGCATGATCAGCACGTCCGTGAACGTACAGGTGGGGGCGGGGCGGGAACCCATGAGGATCCTGCTCGTGATGCCCACCCCGTTCGAGACCGGACGGCTCGGCCTCGAGAACGTGGTCTGGCTGTCGGAGCCCGTGGCGCTCACCGCGATCGGCGCCATGGTGTCGGACCGGCACGAGGTGCGCGTGCTCGATCTCCGGCTCGAGCCCGAGGACGCCCTGGCGCGCGAGCTGGTCGCGTTCCGACCGGACATCGTGGGGACGACGAGCATGACGACCGATGCCTATCAGGCGAAGGCGGTCCTGCGCATGGCCCGCCAGATCCGTCCGGAGGCCCTCACCGTCGTCGGGGGTCACCACCCCACGCTCTCGCCGGACGAGTTCGACGAGCCCTACGTCGACGTCATCGTCCAGGGCGAGGGGGAACTCACCTTCCGCGAGCTCGTCGACCGGTGGGACCGGCAGAGGAGCTCGCAGGACCGCGACTTCGCCGGCGTCGACGGCGTGCGCTTTGCGTCGCCCGCGGGGGGGCGTTGCGTCAACCCCAAGCGCAGCCAGACGGGCGATCTCGACGCGCTGCCGCTCCCGGATCGAAGTCTCGTGAAGAAGTACGCGGGTCGCTACTTCTTCACCGCCGTGCGCCCCATGGCGTCGATCTTCACGAGCCGCGGTTGCTCGTTCGACTGTAACTTCTGCGCGATCTGGGAGTTCTACGAGCGACGCACGCGCTTCTTGTCGGCGCGCAAGATCGCCGACAGCCTCGAGGCGTGCGAGGAGAAGTTCGTCTTCATCCTGGACGACAACTTCCTCACGAGCCGGACGAGGCTCCTCGAGCTGTGCGACGAGATCGAGCGGCGGGGGATCAAGAAGTACTGGATGACGCAGGGGCGCGCCGATTTCGTGGCCAGGAACCCGGAGATCATCGCGCGGCTCGCGCGATGCGGGCTGGCCGGACTCCTCACCGGCTTCGAGTCGAACGACGACGACACGCTGGCGGCCCTTCGCAAGAGGTCGACGTGGGACGAGAACAGGCGCGCCAACGACATCCTGCGCGAGAACGGCGTCTTCACGACCGGCATCTTCATGGTGCGCGCGGACTGGACCCGGGAGCAGTTCGACTCGCTGTACGCGTACATCAACTCGCTCGAGATCGGCATCCCGCTGGTCACCATCCTGACACCCCTGCCGGGCACCCAGCTGTTCCACGCGTACAAGGACGCTCTGCTCACGACCGATCATCGCCTCTTCGATCTGCTCCACGCCGTCCTGCCGACGCGCCTTCCACGCGCCGAGTTCTACCGGCACTTCGCGCGCAGCATCGACGCGACCGAGCCGTCGGTCTACCGGTCGTATCGTTCGCTGCTCCGGACGCGGCCCGAGATGGTGGCGCGCCTGCTACGGGGGATCCTCTGGTTCTACGCGCGCACCTGGCGCTACCAGCGCGTGCACCGCGACTACCGCTCGTACCTGCGAGACGAGGAGGGGCTCCTCCAGGGGCCAGGCGCGCGTCGTGGCCTCACATGGAGGGACGTGAGCTATCCCGGGAGCGAGGCGAAGCCGGCAGGCCCCGCGCTGGTGAAGCTGCGCATCCCCGAGAGAAGCTGGACCGACGAGCTGCCCCGGGCTCGCCCTTCGGCGGAGGCGGCGCAAGCGGCCCAGGGGGGTGACTGAGATGGCGACCTCGCGCGCTTTCCTGCTCGACCTCCGCCGCGAGATCGAGTCGCACCCTGCGGTGAATCACCTGCTCCTGAACCGCCTCGCGACCACACCCTTCTCCCGCGACGATTACCGCGTATTCGCCGAGAACCACTTCCCGCTGGTGTGCATGTTCACGAGCTACCTCGAGATGCTCCTCCTGCGCGCGCCCGACAGCGAGTCGAAGCTCTGGCTCGCCAAGGTGCTCGTGGACGAATACGGCGAGGGGTCGGAGGGGAAGGACCACGCGACGCTCTACGGACGCTTTCTCGCAGCGGCGGGTGGCTCGCCCGAGGCGATGAGGACGCGACGCGTGCCGGCGGCCTCCGCCGGCTTCGTGGCCGAGCACCGCCGGATCGTGCGAACGCGTCCGTTCCTGGAGGGGATGGGGGCGGTGGGGCCCGGCCACGAGTGGGCCATCCCGAGGATGTTCGAGGCGACCATCCCGGGCCTCCGGCGAGCAGGCTTCTCGGAGGACGAGATCCACTACTTCACCCTGCACGTGGCCCAGGACGAGGACCACGGGCGCTGGCTGGAAGAGGGGCTGGCGCGCGCGGCGCACACGCCGGAGGCGCAGGCCGAGATCCGTCGCGGTGCGCTGGCGAGCCTGGACGCGCGCGGCCGCTTCTGGGACGGCGTACAGCGCGCGATCACGCGGTGGCGCCAGCCGCGCGCGGCCCGCCCCGATGGTGACCGGCCCCGCTCGATGGCGCACGAGGTCCTCTTGACCGCCTGGGACGGCGTGGCGTGGGCGCGCGACGCGGAGCGGCGATGGGATTCGTGGCGCGACGCGCGGAGACCCACGCTGGCACGACTGGTCGAGAGCGCGAAGGAGGTGACGTGATGAAGATCTCCTTCGTCGCGACCCGGAAGAACTCCGATCCTACCGAGCGCGAGCTCTACGAGATGGACTTCGTCCTCGGCGCGATGGGCCTCAAGCGCTCCTTCGCCGATCTCGGGCTGCTCACGGTCGCCGCCTGCACGCCGCGCGGCGTCGACATCGACCTCGTCGACGAGTACATCGCGCCCATCGATTACGCCCTCCGCGCCGACGCGGTCGCCCTCTCCGCCAAGACCTCGTGCGTCTCCCGCGTGTACGAGACCGCGCGCGAGTTCCGGAAGCGGGGTACGCGCGTCATCCTGGGGGGCATCCACGCCTCCCTTCGCCCCGAAGAGGCGCTCGAGCACGTCGACACGATCGTGACCGGAGAGGCCGAGGCGGTGTGGCCCACGGTGGTGCGCGATCTCGAGAAGGGCCAGCTGAAGGCACGCTACGACGCCGTTGGCTTCCCGCCGATGGCGGAGATCCCGCCGCCGGCCTGGCGCGCCGCGCCGCACGCAAAGTACCTGTTTCACCAGCTCCAGACGACCCGCGGCTGCCCGTTCCGCTGCAAGTTCTGCAGCGTGCCCGACATCTCGGGGCAGGAGTTCCGGTTCAAGCCCATCGAGCGCATCGTGGCCGAGCTCGAGGCGATGCCGCGGGGCGGCAACCTCCTCACGAAGAACCGACCGCTGTACATCGTCGACGACAACTTCATCTCGCGGACCCGCTTCACCAAGGATCTCCTGCGCGCGCTCGTGCCGCTCCGGAAGGCGGGCATCCTGCCCGGGTGGTCGGCGGAGACGACGCTCAACGTGGCCTCGGATGACGAGCTCCTCGATCTGTTCAGGGACGCCGGATGCTCGACGCTCATCGTCGGGTTCGAGTCGGTGACGCAGGCCTCGCTCGAGGCCATGGACAAGCCGGTGAACTTCTGTCTGACGTACCAGGACGCGATCGATCGCATCCACGCGCGCGACATCACCGTCGTCGGCAACTTCATCGTCGGCTTCGACACGGACGCGCGAGACGTGTTCAAGAACACGATCGACTTCGTGCAGAAGACGGGCATCCTCTACCCGTTCTTCAGCATCCTGACCCCCATGCCGGGGACGAAGCTCTTCGACGACGTGAAGGCCCAGGGCCGGCTGTTCCACGAGCGCTGGGATCTCTTCGACACGCGCCACGTCGTCTTCGAGCCGCGGTTCATGCGCCCCGACGAGCTGATGGACGGCTACGTGTGGCTCTACGAGCAGGCCTACTCGGGCGACAGGATGCTCGAGCGCCTCGAGCGCCGCTGGCGCATGCGCAGGTCGGGGGGCTCCAACCTGATCGAGAAGGCGTTCGTGGCGGCCTACCTCGCGAGGCCGATGCTCAGGGCGGACCGTGAGCTCCGCGCGCTGTACGGGCAGACGCTGGGCCTGATGGCCCGGCGCGGCCTCCACGCCGACGCCGGCGAGGCCCTCGTGATGCTCGACAGCGACGACTTCGCGCGTTTCCTGCGGCGCTACCGCTCGCCACGGTGGGAGGAGAACAGGAGGACGTTCGAGGATCCGTCGCGGGTCCTCCAGGACACCACGGCCGCCGGGCTCGACGTGAAGCAGTGGGAGAACAAGAAGGCCGTGCTGCGCAGCAAGAACCGCGCGGCGCTGCCGGTCGTACGCTGATCCCCGTCGCCGCGGTGCAAGGGCTGCGCGCGCTTGCACGCCTTGCGGGGGATCCGCGAGGAGACGCGCGGCGTACGCGAGGTTGCGCGCACTCCGCGCTGGACCGCTCCTTGCTGAGGGGGCGCCCGTGGACGCGCTCGCCGACCTGGAGGCTCGATGGCGCCACGCCCGCCGTGCAGCGCTCCGCACGGTGGTCCACGAGGCGGACGGATCCGTAACCGAGGAGGATCTGCTCCGCGAGGCGCTCCGTCGCGACGCCGCGACCACGCGCGCGCGCGCGTTCGACAACAGCCTGCGCCTCGGCCACGGCTTCACGCGCTTCCACGGCAAGACATATGCGCTCTCCGAGCTGCCGGCCGCGCTCTCCCGCCTCGGGGTCGCCTGCCTGCAGGGCACCTGGCGCGCGGCGGAGACCGAGCCCGCCCTCGTCCTGGAGCGTGACGGCTGCGCCTACGGCGCGGCGGGCCCCGGCCCGTGCTCGTACTGGCGCGACGCGATCGACGGGCTCGTGCTCGGCATCACGGGCGGCATCCGCTGCGCCCGGCACGAGAGCCAGGGCCACGGCGACGCCCGCTGCGTCGACGTCGCGTACGTCCGGCCGGAGAGCCCCCTCCGCTTCGGCCCCATCCCCGAAGAGCAGCGCATGGCCCTCGAGGGCGCGCGACGCCGCGTGCGCTTGTTCGACTCGTCGGTCGACGTCGTCTTCCACGGCGTCCTCGAGGGGGTGCTCCACTACGAGGTGAAGGCGACGGGCTGCGGGGGAAACCTTGCCGTCGCCTCGATGGTGGAGCGCGAGATCCGGAGACGCCTCCCGGGCATCGCCCTGCAGGACGCCGCGCCCCGTTCGCCGTTCGACACGGAGCTCAAACCCGAAGAAGACCGCCAGAGAGGCGCGTCCGGAGCCACCCATGTCCCATGACAAGTCCACCCGCCGCGCGTTCCTCCAGGGCCTCGTCAGCGTCTCGGTCCTCGGGGCCGGGACGCTCGCCAAGTCGGCGCCCCTGCACTTCTTCAAGCCGATGCAGATCGACAACCCGCTGGCCGCTTACCCGAACCGCGAGTGGGAGCGCACCTACCGGAACATCTTCAAGCCGGACTCCTCGTTCGTGTTCCTGTGCGCCCCGAACGACACGCACAACTGCATGCTCCGCGCGCACGTGAAGAACGGCGTCGTCGTGCGCATCGGCCCGACCTTCGGGTACGGCAAGGCGCAGGATCTGTACGGCAACACGGCGTCGCACAGGTGGGATCCGCGCCTCTGCCAGAAGGGCCTGGCCCTCGTGCGTCGCATCTACGGCGACCGGCGCGTCAAGTCGCCCATGATCCGGCGTGGGTTCAAGGAGTGGGCGGACGCGGGGTTCCCGCGCGACCCTGGCACCGGGAAGCCGGATCCGAAGTACTTCGAGCGCGGCAAGGACACATGGCTCAAAGCCACGTGGGACCAGGCCTACCAGTACTCGGCCAAGGCGCTCGACAACATCGCGCGGACGTACTCGGGCGAGCCAGGTTCGAAGTTCCTCGCCGCGCAGGGGTACGACCACGCGATGATCGAGGCCACCGAGGGGAGCGGCATGCAGACCGTGAAGCTCCGCGGTGGCATGGCCTTCCTCGGGGCCACGCGCATCTTCGGGCTCTACCGGTTCGCGAACATGATGGCGCTCGCGGACGCCAAGATCCGCGGGGTCGGACCCGACAAGGCGATCGGGGCGCGCGGCTGGGACAGCTACTCCTGGCACACCGATCTGCCACCCGGGCACCCGATGGTGACCGGCGCGCAGACGAACGACTTCGACCTCTTCACGGTGGAGAACTCGAAGCTCTGCCTCGTCTGGGGGATGAACTGGATCACGACGAAGATGCCGGACAGCCACTGGCTGACGGAGGCGCGCCTCAAGGGCACGAAGATCGTCGTGATCACGGTGGAGTACAGCGCCACGGCCAGCAAGGCGGACGAGGTGGTCGTGATCCGCCCCGGCACCGATCCGGCCTTCGCGCTCGGGCTCGCGCAGGTGATCCTCTCGAGGAAGCTCTACGACCCGGTCTGGGTGCGCGCCAACACGGATCTGCCCTTCCTCGTCCGCATGGACAACCTCCAGCCGCTCCGCCCCGACGACGTCGAACCCGCCGCGCTCCCGGGCTACGCCTCGAGCGCGATCCGCAACGTGACCGTCCTCAAGCCGGGCGAGAAGCCGCCGCCCGGGTCCCAGCACAAGTCGCAGATCGCCCCCGAGTCGGTCGCCGCCGACATGCTGCCGTTCGTCATGTGGGACGCCAAGCAGGGGAAGCTCGTGGCCGTCACGCGCGACGACATGGGCCCGGCCTTCGAGCGCAAGGGCGTGTCGCCCGACCTCGAGGCATCACGGAAGGTCAAGCTGAAGAGCGGCGCAGAGGTCGAGGTGCGCACGCACTTCTCGCTGCTCTCCCAGTACCTGAACGACAACATGACACCCGAGCACGTGGCGAAGCTCACGGGGGCACCGCCCGCGGCCATCGAGTCCCTCGCGACGCAGATCGCGAAGAACCCAGAGAAGACCACCTTCGCCACCGGCATGGGGCCGAACCAGTTCTTCAACTCCGACCTGAAGGACCGCGCCATCCTCCTCGTCGCGGCGCTCACGAGGAACCTCGGGTTCCCGGGCGGCAACGTCGGGAGCTACGCCGGCAACTACCGCGCGGCCCTCTTCGGCGGATTGCCCGGCTTCTCGACGGAGGATCCGTTCCAGCTCCAGCTCGACCCGGCGGGGAAGGTATCGACGAAGAAGTACCTGCACTACGAGTCCCTGCACTACTACAACTACGGCGATCGTCCGCTGCGCCGCGGCAACACGCTGTTCACGGGGAAGGGACACCTGCCCACGCCGACGAAGGCGATGTGGCTGAACAACAGCAACTCGGTCATCGGCAACGTCAAGTGGCACTTCGACGTCGTCAACAACACGCTGCCGAAGGTCGAGTTCATCGCGTTCAGCGACTGGTGGTGGACGGCGTCGTGCGAGTACAGCGACATCGTCTTCGCGTGCGACTCCTGGGCCGAGTTCAAGCACACCGACATGACCGCCAGCTGCACCAACCCGTTCGTGCAGCTCTACCCGAAGACGCCGCTCGCGCGCGTGTTCGATACGAAGGGCGACATCGACATCATCGCCGGCGTCAGCAAGGCGCTCGGCGCGCTCTACGCGGACGACCGCTTCGCCGCGACGTGGAAGTTCGTCGACGAGGGCAAGGTCGAGACATACCTCCAGCGCATCCTCGACGGGTCGTACGCCCTGAAGGGGTACACCATCGAGGACATGCACAAGAAGGCGCTCGAGGGCATCCCCGTGCTCGTCAACACGCGGACCTACCCGCGGCTGTCGTCGTACGAGCAGGCCAAGGGGGAGCAGCCGTGGCACACGAAGAGCGGGCGCCTCGAGTTCTATCGCCCCGAGCAGGAGTTCATCGACAGCGGTGAGAACATCATCGTCCACCGCGAGCCGATCGACTCGACGTTCCACGAGCCGAATGCCATCGTGGCCAAGACCCATCCGGCGCTCCGCCCGAAGCAGCCAGAGGACTACCAGCTCCAGAGGAACGACCTGTCGTGCGAGACGCGCCAGGTGCGGCACGTGATGAGGACCGTGGACGAGATCCTCGCCACCAAGCACCCGCTGATGGCGCAGGGCTTCAAGCACATCTACCACACGCCGAAGTACCGCCACGGCGCCCACACGACACCGGTCGACACGGACTTCACGGGGGTGCTCTTCGGACCCTTCGGTGACGTGTACCGCCACGACAAGCGACTGCCCTCGATCACCGAAGGCTACGTCGACATCAACCCGGCAGACGCGCGGGCCCTCGAGCTGCAGGAGGGCGACTACGTCTACATCGACGCCGATCCCGAGGACCGACCGTACCGCGGCTGGAAGGCGGACTCCCCGGACTACAAGGTCGCGCGGCTCATGCTGCGGGTGCGCTTCTACCCGGGAACGCCCCGAGGCGTCACGCGCACCTGGCACAACATGTACGGAGCGACGTTCGGGAGCGTGAGGGGACACGAGACCCGCGCGGACGGCCTCGCGAAGAACCCCGACACGAACTACCAGGCCATGTACCGCTACGGGTCGCACCAGAGCGCCACGCGGGCCTGGCTCAAGCCGACGTTGATGACCGACTCGCTCCTCCACAAGGACATGTTCGGGCAGGTGCTCATGAAGGGCTTCCTCGCCGACGTCCACTGCCCGGTGGGCGCCCCACGCGAGGCGTTCGTCAAGTTCACCAAGGCCGAGGCCGGCGGCATCGGGGGGGCCGGCGTCTGGCGTCCCGCCGCGCTCGGGCTCAGACCGACCTACGAGAACGAGGCCATGAAGCTGTACCTGAAAGGCGACTACTCCCAGGTGAAGTGAGCAGGAGAGCGAGCATCATGTCCAAGGTCAAGAACTGGCACCTGCAGCGGGAAATCGAATACCCGTACGACGAGAGCCGCCCGAAGAAGCAGTGGGCGATCGTCTTCGATCTGAACAAGTGCATCGCCTGCCAGACGTGCACGCTTGCCTGCAAGACGACGTGGACCAGCGGCAAGGGGCAGGAGTACATGTTCTGGAACAACGTGGAGACCAAGCCGTGGGGCGGATACCCCCTGGCGTGGGATCTACGCATCCTGGAGAAGCTCGGGCGGCAAGCGTGGTCCGAGAAGGGCGAGTACCAGGGCAAGACGATCATCGAGGCGGCGCCCGAGACGGAGCGCGTGCTGCACTGGGCGCCCACGGACGACGACTGGATGTACCCCAACGTCGGCGAGGACGACTGCGGCGGAGGGACCCAGGACGGGGGCGGGCACATCCCGAACACTCCCCACGACAAGTGGTTTTTCTACCTGCCGCGCACCTGCGCCCACTGCACGTACCCGGCGTGCCTCGCCGCGTGCCCGCGGAAGGCCATCTACAAGCGGGAGGAGGACGGCATCGTCCTCATCGACCAGTCGCGCTGCAAGGGCTACGGCGAGTGCGTGCGGGCGTGTCCCTACAAGAAGTCGATGTACAACCCCTACACGCGCACGAGCGAGAAGTGCATCGGCTGCTACCCCGCCGTCGAGCAGGGCGTCCAGCCCCAGTGCGTGGTCAACTGCATCGGCAAGATCCGGGTGATGGGCTTCATCAACCCCCCGTGGAAGGCGCGCGAGGACAACCCGGTCGATTACCTGGTGCACAAGAAGCAGATCGCGCTGCCGTATTATCCGCAGCTCGGGCTCGAGCCGAACATCTACTACATCCCGCCGGTCCACGCGGACCGCGCCTACCTGCGCCAGATGTTCGGTCCGCTCGTCGACGGCGCGATCCAGCGGTACAAGGAGCTGCCAAGGGATCCGGTGGCGCACGGCCTCCTGTGCCTCATCGGCAGCACCGACCGCATCATGCACCGCTTCGACGTGAAGCGAGGGATCGCGGCGGGGTTCGACGAGAAGGGGGAGGAGATCGTGCGCGTGCCGGTGACCGAGCCGGTGGTGGAGCGAGCCGCGTTCGACCCGAAGTACAACGCCATTCGCAACAACACGCCTTGAAGGACGGAGCTCGAACCATGGACCGAAGACGCATCGTGCCTTTCGCCCTGGGCGCTGTCCTGCTCGCGGCCTGCTCGAACAAGAAGCCTCCGACGACGACCGAGGAGAAGATCGAGCCGCTCAAGGAGCTGTCCGCGAAGAAGGTGTCGGTCGATCTCGCGACGCCCGACCCGGGGGCGGCGTACTGGCAGGACGTCCCCGCGGGCGCGGCCACGCTCGCGGCGCAGCCGATGATCACCCCTCGCCCGTCGATCTCGTTCACCGAGAAGCTGATCATCCAGGCGATCCACGACGGCACGCGCGTCGCGTTTCGGCTGCGCTGGAAGGACACCGAGAAGAGCGAGGCGGGCCACCTGGGCGAGTACTCCGACGCCGCCGCGCTGCAGTTCCCCGTCAAGGACGGCCCGCCCCCGCTCGTGATGATGGGACAGAAGGACGGCCCCGTGCACATCTTCCACTGGCGTGCGCAGTACCAGCGCGACGAGGAGAAGGGGAAGCCCGACATGAAGGACCTCTACCCGAACGCGTCGGTCGACATGTATCCGCTCGAGTTCAAGGAGGCGAAGGCCCTCAACGCGAACGCGAGCGAGACCGAGAAGTTCTCGCCAGGCGTGGCCGAGGGGAACCCGCAGAGCTACGTGAAGAAGGGGGTCGACGAGATCATCGCCGAGGGCTTCTCGACGTCGTCGGTCCAGAAGGGGCACGGCAGCGCGGCGAAGGGCGAGTGGAAGGACGGCACGTGGACGCTCGTCGTGTCGCGCCCGCTCGCCATCGAGGGTGGGTCGACGCTCCGCCCGGGAGCCAAGGGGAACGTCGCGTTCGCCGTGTGGCAGGGCGGAAAGGGCGAGGTCGGTTCCCGCAAGTGCGTCACGATGTTCTGGACGCCGGTCAGCATCCTCTAGCTCACGAGCACCCTGGAGACGCGCACATGCACCTCACCGCGAACGAACGGCTGGCCCGCGCCCGCACCTTCTCCTTGCTGTCGCTCGTCACGACGTATCCAGGCGACGATCTGGCCGAGGGCCTTCGGGTCGCGCACGACTGGATGGGACCGCGTGCGATCGTCGCGACGGCGTCCCTCCTCGAGCGCGCGGCCGCGCTCGACGACCTCCGCGGCGACTACCTCGGCCTCTTCGACGGGGGTGGCGACCGCGCGTCTCTCTACGAGACCGAGTACGGCCGCATGCGTGGCATGGCCAAGGGCAACGACCTCGCCGACATCGCCGGTTTCTACGAGGCGTTCGGCCTCGCCCTGGACCCGGAGGCGGCGCACGAGATGCTCGACCACGTCGCGGTCGAGCTCGAGTTCTACTCCGTGCTCCTCCTGAAGGAGGCCGCGCTCGTGGAGATCGGAGACGAGGAGGGGAGGCAGATCGTCGAGGATGCGCGCAAGAAGTTCCTCGTCGACCACCTCGGCCGCCTCGCGGGGGCCATCGCGGCGCGGAAGGAGGTCGGCGGGAACGGCGTGTATGGGCCGGTGTTCGCCTGGTGCGCGGCGGTCGTCGACGAGGAGTGCGCCACGCTCGGGGTCACGCCTGCCCCGCTCGACTTCTTCGCGGACGCCGAGGCCAAGAAGGACATGGGGTGCGGGTCCGTTCACCTCCCCGTCGTGCAGTAGGTGGGCGCGCTCCGGCTCCTCCACCGCGACGTGCGCGCCCTCCCGAGGTCGGCGCGGGTGTCGCTCACGGATCTGTGCGATCTGGCGTGCGTCTACTGCCGGCCGCACAAGAGGGACGGCTACGCCGAGCGGCGCCTCGGACCCGCGGCGTGGCGTTCGATGCTGCGCGGGCTCTTCGAGGCCGGCGTCCGGCGCGTGCGGGTCACCGGCGGGGAGCCGCTGCTCCACCCGGAGGTCGTCGCGTTCGTGCGCGCCCTGCGAGAGACGCCCTTCGAGGACGTCGCCCTCACGACGAACGCGACGCGCCTCGAGGCGCTCGCGGCGCCCCTCCGCGAAGCGGGGTTGATGCGGCTCAACGTGTCGCTCGACACGCTGGATCCAGCTCGGTTCTTCCGCATGACGCGCGGCGGACGGCTCGCAACGGTGCTCCGGGGCATCGAGGCTGCGTCGCGCGCGGGGTTCGACGAGCTCAAGGTCAACGTGGTCGTCGTGGGCGGCGAGAACGAAGACGAGCTCCAGGATCTCGTGCGCTTCGCGTGGGATCGGGGCATGGTGCCGCGGTTCATCGAGGTCATGCCCATCGGAGAGGGCCAGAAGCTCCGTGATCGCTTCGTCCCCTACCCGGAGATCCGCGCACGGCTCGCGCACCTCCTCGAGGAGGCGCCGCCGGTGAAGGAGCCCGACCGTGGCCCCGCCAAGTACACGGCCGCCCGCGCGGACGGGCCCGACGCCGGGAAGCGGATCGGGTTCATCACCGGGACGAGCGACACGTTCTGCGGCGGCTGCGATCGTCTGCGCGTCGCGAGCGACGGCCACCTCCGGCCGTGCCTCGCCACGAACCACGGCGTCTCCGCCGCGAGCGAGGCGGAGCACGAGGACGCCGCCGCCGTCGCCGCGCGGGTGCGCCAGGCGTGGAGGCAGAAGCCCGACGGCGACACCTGGAAGGGCTGCACCGAGCCGAGCGCGAGGGAGGTCTCCATCCGGAAGATCGGTGGCTGATCGGCCAGCCGGCTGGCGCGCCGAGCGCGCCGAGCGGTTACTTCCCGCCCTCGAACTTGAACGAGACCTTCAGCTTCACGCGATACGCCTTCACCTTGCCCTTCTCGATCTGGATGTCCTGCGCGATGACCTCGGCGATCCTCAGATCCCGCAGGCTCTTGCTCGCTCGCTCGATCGCGACCTTCGCCGCCGCGTCGAAGCCCTTGCTGCTGGACCCGACGATCTCGATGATCTTGTAGACACTGTCTGCCATGTGATTCCTCCTCCGTTCGCGGCGACGGTATCACCTCGGCGCCACGACCGGGTCCGGCAACGACACGAGCGGCGACCTGATACCCTCCCCGGGTTGCCCACGCTCCCGCCGCACATCCTCGTCCCGCCTCCGGGACCACGCTCGATCGAGATCGCGTCCCGGCTCGCGGCGGTCGAGTGCCCTGCGTTCGAGGCGAGGCGCGAGGCCAGGGAGGCGCGCGCATCCACGCCGCAGTCCCCGATCGCGTATGCGCGCGCGTACGGCGGCAACGTCGAGGACGCGGACGGGAACCGCTACGTCGACCTCGTCGCGGGCTTCGGCGCGTGCATCCTCGGACATTCGCCACCCCCCGTGCGCGAGGCCCTCGCCGCGCAGGTCGACAACATGTGGCTCGCGCTCGGCGACGTGTACGGCACCGAGGCGAAGGCCGAGCTGTGCGAGGCGCTCGCGATGCTCCACCCCACGCCCGGCGCGCGCGTCATGCTCGGCTCGAGCGGCGCCGACGCGGTGACGAGCGCGCTCAAGACGTGCGCGCTCGCGACCGGCAAGGCGGGCGTCGTCGCGTTCCACGGCGCGTACCACGGCCTCTCGCACGGACCGCTCGCGGCGTGCGGGCTACACCCCGGGTTCCGCGACCCGTTCGCCGGACAGCTCGGCGAGCACGTGGTGTTCGCGCGGTATCCGCTCTCGGACGAGGACCTCGCGCCGTCGCTCGCGGAGGTACGCGACGCGCTCGGCACGGGGAGGATCGGCGCGGTCCTCGTCGAGCCCGTGCTCGGGCGGGGGGGATGCGTGGTGCCGCCGACGGGGTTTCTCGAGAGCCTCCGGCGCCTCGCCCACGGCCACGGTGCCCTGCTCGTGGCGGACGAGATATGGACCGGGTTGGGACGATCCGGCGCCCTCGTCCGGTCGCTGCTCGAGACGGATCCGGACGTGATCTGCCTTGGCAAGGGCCTCGGCGCGGGCTTCCCGGTGAGCGCCTGCATCGGCACGGAGGCGGCGATGCGCGCGTGGGGCGACCACGGCGGGACGGCGATCCACACGGCGACGCACTTCGGCAACCCGCTCGCCTGCGCGGCGGCGCTCGCCGTGATCCGCAACCTGACGGGCCTTCCGGAGCGCGCACGCGCGGCCGGCGAGCACCTGCGCGATCGGGTGGTCGCGCGCTGCGGCTCGAACCTGGAGGTCCGGGGCGTCGGGCTGATGATCGGGATCCGGCACCGCAGGGACCCGGCGTGGGCGACACGCGCGGCGCGACGACTGCTCGCGTCGGGGTACCTCGTCCTCACGGGGGATCCGACCGGCGCGACGATCACGCTGACGCCGCCCCTCGACATCGAGCGACAGCGCCTCGACGACTTCGTCGACGTGCTGTCCTCCATCACCTGACGCGGCGACGGGGCTGCGTCGGGTGCGCACGACGCACGCTTTGCGCGAGCCCCCTCGACGGGCGCGGCCTGGCGCGCGCGACGCGCCGTGGTACGGCCTGTGCTCGTCTTCGCTTCATGGTCGCGAGGACGACATGAGCCGGACCGCCGACGTCCTCGTGTGGATGGCTTGTGGCGTGGGCCTCACGATCGCCGCGTGGCTCGTCGCGGAGCGTACCCTGGTGCGCCTCCCCGCGACCGCGCTGACCGCACCCGCCCCGGTCGGATGGGGCGCGCGCCGGCTCGGCCGGAGCCTCCTCGGGATCGTGCTCGTCGCCGTCGGGATCGTCTTCCTGTTCACGCCCGGACCGGGCGTCGCCCTCGTCGTGGTCGGTCTCCTCCTCTGCGATCTGCCAGCAAACGGCCGGGTGGCGCGGTGGCTGCTGCGCCATCCGTCCGCGCTGCGGAGAGTGAACACCATCCGCGCGCGACACGGCGCACCGCCCCTCGAGGATCCGCGCTCGGCGTCCCAGGACCAGGTCAGCGCACCTTGCTCGCATCGAAGTGTGGGTTCTCGATGAGGCCGAGGACGTTTCCGAAGGGATCCCGCACGGAGGCGACAAGGATCCCGCCACCGACGTCCTTCGCGGGCTCGTGGGCCGTGATGCCGAGAGCGGCCAGGCGCTCGAGCTCGGCGGACACGCTCGATACACCCCAGAGGGCCTGGGCGCCCGACGTCACGAGCGACCCATCCGGCACGAGCCCGAGCTCGAAGCCACCGATGCTGAAGCCGACGTAGAAGGGCTCGTCGAAGTACGGCGCGATCTCGAACACCTTCGCGTACCACGCCTTCCCCACGGCGAGATCGGGCGTGGTGTAGACTGCGGTCCTGAGTCCCAGGAGCATGGCGGCACCTTCCTCGAGACGAGAGGATACACGGTCCGGGGACCACGGAAAGCCGACGGCGGACGCTACAGCGCCCGGCTCGTGACCACCCGCGCGTGCACGACGCGCTGCGGCCCGACGCCGATGTCCGCGGGATCGCCGTCCGTCCCGATGGCGGTGAACTCGGGCACCACCAGGGTGACGTTCGTGTTCGGCGCGAGCGTGATCCTCACGAGCCGCGGGGTCGGGTCGAGGATCTTCACCTTCGTCGACGTCTCACCCTCGCCCTTCTTCACCGTGACGCCCGCCAAGGTCACATCGGCGCCCGGATCGTGGCCCGACGGGAGCTTCAGCGCCGTGTCCACGGCGATGCGCGAGACCGTGCCGCGGCCTCCGCGTGCGCGCCCCGTCTGGCCGCGGAGGCGAGCCTTCACGGTCTCCGCGATGGTCCGCCAGCCCGACATGTCCCCGCTGCACGACACGATCTCGATCCCCACGAGCGAGCCGTCCGGCGCGAAGCGCGCGTCCATCTCGGCCGTCGCGTTCAGACCGAGGTGGCCCCCGTGGACCGCCCGCTCGAGCTCGCGCAGGGTCGGGCCCTCGGGCCCGAGCCCGAGCTCCCGATCGCGCTCGTGGAGCGGACGGGTGATCGCCGCCTCGACGTTCCGCCCGTCCTGCTCGGCGACGGAACGATCCGGGAGGAGCGGCGTCGTGAGGAAGCGGTTCGGCGCGGCGCCCGAGAGGCCGATCTCGGCGAGCGTCAGCGGGCGGCGCCCCCCCACCGGATCGTCGCCATGATCGCCGCCCCCTGGCGTGGTCGTCGTCGCGGGGTCGGTCGAGACCATCGCCGCGGCCGCGAGGAGCGGACCGGCGGTCGTTTCCCCCGGGTCGTCGCCCGCGGGCCGCGGACCCTTGCCCGCGGGCCGCGGACCGTCGACCGTTGCACGCTGGCCGCTGGCCACGGGCCGCGGGTCGCTGGGCGGGTCGCTGGCCGCCACCGGTGGCTCCGTGTCGAGCGGGAACGGCGCCCCGACCCAGAGGTCGAGCGCGATCGGGCTCGCGTCATCGGCCGGTGGCACGACCCCACCCGACGGGGTCCCGATTTCCGCCGCCGCGAGCGCGAGCGCCAGCCCCGCGTGCGCCCCGAGCGCGATCCCGCTGGCCACCCATGTCCGCCGATCCGCCATGCGCAACCCCCCTCAGGTGCATGCCAGGCGAGGCCCGTTCACGCGATTTACGTCCATACTTTCGCGGATCCAGGCGGGCCCCGTTGCGTCTGGCCCGGATTGTCCTTACCGTGCGGGCGAATGCGCTCCTCCACGAAGCTCTCCGCCAAGCTGCTGTTCACCTTCTTCGTCGGCCTCGTCGGCCTGCTCGGCCTCGTCGCCTTCGTTCCGGGCTGCAACCGGGCCATCGCGGGCTACGACGAGCTGGTCACGAAGGACCAGAACTGCGAGGCGAAGTGGGCCGACTACGAGGCCGACCTCCAGCGGCGCGCGGACCTCGTGCCGAACCTCGTCGCCACGGTGAAGGCCTCGGCCAAGTACGAGGAGGGCACCCTCACCAAGATCACGCAGGCCCGCGCCGAGGCCACGAGCATCAAGCTCACGGGCGAGGACTTCACCGATCCCGACAAGATGAAGAAGTTCCAGGAGGCGCAGGACAAGCTCTCGCACGGCTCGCTCTCCCGCCTGCTCATCGCGAACGAGAACTACCCGAAGCTCCAGGCGAGCGCGCAGTACTCGGACCTCATGAAGCAGCTCGAGGGCTCCGAGAACCGCATCCTCCGGTCTCGCCAGCAGTACAACGAAGCCGTACGCGCCTTCAACACGGAGCTCGGCAAGGTCCAGGGCGTCGCGATCAACAAGGCGACCGGGAAGCCGTTCAAGAACCGCGTCTACTTCTCGGCCTCGCCGGAGTCGCAGGCCGCGCCCAAGGTCAGCTTCTAGCAACGAGGGCCCGGGAGGCCCGCCCCCGCGGACGGTCGACGAGCGAGCTACAACAGGAGGTGTCATGACGCTGAACCCACGTGCGCGCGTGCTCCGCCTTGTGCTCACGTGGCTCTCGGCGCTGGCGCTGCTGCTCGTCTCGAGCCCGGCGCTCGCCTTCACGCCACCCGCCCTCGAAGGGCCCGTCACCGATCCGGGGAGCGTGCTCTCCGAGGGCGACAGGCGCGCGCTCAACGAGAAGCTGCGGCGCTACAAGGTCGGCTCGGGGTACGAGATCAGCGTCTTCATCCCCGTCTCGCTCGACGGTCAAGCCATCGAGGACGTGTCCTATAAGACGTTCCGGGCGTGGAAGCTCGGCGCCCAGGGAAAGGACGACGGGGTCCTGATCACGTGGGCGCCCAGGGAACGCAAGATCCGCATCGAGACGGGCAAGGGGGTGGGCGGGCAGCTCACGGACATCGAGAGCCACCACATCATCCGCGACCGCATGGCGCCGCTCTTCAGGCAGGGCAAGAACCGTCAGGCGCTCGAGTCCGGGATCGACGGCGTCGCGGGCGCTCTTGGAGGGCAACCCAGCACGGCGGGACGGCGGACGGACGTGGGCGGACCTCATGGGACCCACGGGGCGCCGCGCCGCTCGGGGGTCGCGAGTTTCCTCCCGCTCCTCCTCATCGGTGGGGTGTTCGTCGTGGTGATCCTCGTCGTCTCGTTCGTGAGCCGGCGGAGGCGCGACGGCTACCACGACGGGGGTGGGCCCTACGGCGGAGGCTACTCGAGCGGCCCGACGTTCTTCGTCGGCGGCGGGGGATCGGACTGGGGCGGCGGCGGTGGCTCCAGCGGCGACTCGGGCGGATCCGGCGGCGGGGACTGGGGCGGCGGCGGCGGCGACACCGGCGGCGGTGGCTCCAGCGGCGACTACTGAACGCGATCGGGCCGCGCGAGGTCGCGCGTGCTATGAGGCGCGCCGTGGGCGACCGCGTACTCCTCAACGTGGACTGCGGCGAGCTGCCGGAGGAGGACGACGAGCTCCTCGGCCTCGCGGATCTGCTCCACATCGCGTGCGGCGGGCACGCGGGCGATGAGGGATCCATGCGACGCGCAATGCGGCGTGCGCTCGGACACGGCGCGCGTATCGGCGCGCACCCGTCCCACGTGGACCGCGAGGGATTCGGGCGGCGCGCGCTCGACGTGGCGCCTGCCACGCTCCGACGACAGGTGCGGGCGCAGTGCGAGGCGTTGCGCGCGATCGCGGAGCCCCAGGGCGCGGCCATCACGCACGTGAAGCTGCACGGGGCGCTCTACCACGCGGCGACGAGCGACGGAGCCGTCGCGGCGGCCACCAGCGACGGAGCGATCGAGGCGCTCGGGCAGGTGACCCTGGTCGGCGCGCCCGGCGGCGAGCTCGAGGTCTGGGCGTCCCGGCAGGGCCTCCCGTTCCTCGCTGAGGGCTTCGCCGATCGGAGGACGGGACCGGACGGGCGCTTGCTGCCGCGAGCCGCTCCGGGCGCCGTCGTCGGCGATCCGGGCGAGGCACGGGACATCGTGCGCGCGCTCCGCGGGCGCGTCGACACGATCTGCGTGCACGCCGACACGCCGCGCGCGCTCGAGATCGCGCGCGCGGTGCGCGAGGAGCTGTGCGCCCCGAGCGCGAGGTGACGGCCCTCGGGGATCTCGGCCTGCGCGTCGAGATCGCCGGGGTACGCGACCGCGCCGGACTGCGTGAGCGGCTCGCGAGCCTCCCCTTCGTGCACGACGCGCTCGTCACGGAGACGCACGCGGCGGTGTACGGGGACGCCCTCCCGGCCGACGCGGCGGGTTGCGTGCGCGCCCTCGTCGACGCCCACGCCGAGGTGGCGCGCGACGCGAACGAACATGAACGCCGGGGCGCCGAGCCGCTCGTGATCTCGGTGCGCTTCGCGGGGCCGGACCTCGCCGAGGTCGCGCGAGGGGTGGCGTGCACGGAGGAGGAGCTGATCGCGCGTTTCCTCGCTCCGCTCTACGAGGTGGCCTTCGTGGGCTTCCTGCCGGGCTTCGGGTACCTGCGCGGGATCGATCCCTCGCTCGCGACGATCGGGCGTCGCGCCGCGCCGCGCGCCCGCGTGGAGGCTGGCAGCGTCGCCATCGCGGCCGGTTACGCGGGGATCTACCCCGGCGCATGTGCCGGCGGCTGGAACCTCCTCGGCGTCGCCGAGGGGTTCGCGCCCTTCACGGAGGACGGCCGCGCCGCGCTGGCCACGGGAACCCGCGTGCGATTCGCGCGGGCATCTCGGGGGCGTGCATGAGGGTCGTCGTGCTCCGGGTGGACGGCGTGGCGACGATCCAGGACGGGGGCCGGCGCGGACGCATGCACGAGGGGATCCCGCCAGGCGGCGCGCTCGTCCCGCCCCTCCTCCACCGGGCGAACGCCGCGCTGGGGAACGCGATCGACGCGCCGGCGATCGAGCACGCGGGCAAGGTGGTGCTTCGCGCGGAGACGCCCGCGAGGATCTTCGCCGGCGGGCACGTGATCGACCTCCGCGCGCACGAGAGCGCCACCATCCCGGCGCCCCTTCTCCGTGTAGATTACATCGGCATGGAGGGGGGGCTCGACGCGACGCCGTTCCTCGGCGGTCGGGGTGCGCTGCTCACCCTCGGGCACGGGCGGATCCTCGCCGGCCGGCACCTCGGCGCGGCGGGCCCCGCCCGAGGGTCCTCGGGCCCTCGGCGACCGCCGGACGACCTCGGCTGGCGAGATCCAGCGCGGCCCATCCCGCTCGCGTTCGGGCCCGATCCCATCCCCTCGGGCCTCCGCGACACGCTCCTCGGTGCGTCGTTCCGTGTGTCTCCCACGTCCGATCGGGCGGGCACCCGCCTCGACGGGCCTGCCCTGCCGTTCGACGCGGAGCCGGCGGCGACGAGCCAACCCATGGTCGCCGGGGGAGTCCAACTCACGCCGTCGGGGCTCATCGTGCTCGGGCCCGATCACCCGACCACCGGCGGTTATCCGCTCGTGGCCGTCGTGCCGCGCGCGGCGCAGGCGCGGATCTTCGCGCTCCGTCCGGGGGCGGCCCTGCGGTTCGTCGCCGCGTGAGCGGCGCTACCTCTTGAACGTCAGGCGGCAGTACTCCGCCTCGACAGGATCGATCGGGGGCTCGGTGAACGCGGGGACCGCCAGGTCGGGGGGGCGGGAGAAGTCGAAGAAGTCGGTCGGGATGCGCGCGTTCGCGTCGCGCGCGGTGAGCGCTGGGACGCGGTGCTTCGCCTGGATGAAGCGGAGGATGCTCGTGTGGTCGTACGTCTCGTGGGAGACGTACCCGCGCTTCGCGAAGGGCGACACCACCAGGAGCGGCACGCGGAAGCCGAGGCGGTCGAACGCGCCGGACACCACCTGGCCGGGCTCCCCCGTCACGGGCGACACGTCGGGGACGCACGCGGGGGGCGGGACCACGTGGTCGTACAGCCCGCCGTGCTCGTCGTACGTGATGAAGAGCGCGAGGGACTTCCACTGCGGGCTCCTCGTGAGCGAGCGCACGAGATCGTAGACGAACTTCTGGCCGCGCTGCAGGTCCTCCGGCGGGTGCTCCGTCTCGCCGTCCTCGGGATCGCCGACGTCCAGGTAGTTCGTGTCCACGAACGCGACCTGCGGCAGCCGGCCGGCCGCCGCGTCGGCGTGGAACTCCGCGACGCTCTTCGTGACGCGCCGCCCCCAGCGCGTGCCCATCGTCGCGCCGAGCATGAGCGCCACCCCCGGCGGGCCGCTCGCGTAGAACCCCCACGAGACGTGGCGCTTCTCCAGCTCGTCGAACAACGTGAGATCGTAGCCTGGGAACTCCTTGCCCTTGATGCTCGGCAGCGTGTTGTGGGTGAGCCCGAAGCTCGTGCCGCCGTAGAGGAACATGCGGTTCACCCACGTCGGGCCCATCAAGGACGCGTGGTAGTGGTCGCCGATCCCGAAGGACTTCGCGAGCGCGTAGTAGAAGGGGATGTCACGCTCGTCGTACCACCACATGGCGCGGCCGCCGTCCGTGGTCTCCTTGTTGGGATCCGGCAGGACCTCGCCCTTGTACTTGTGGTTCGTGACCACGAACCCGTCCATCTTGCCGTCGTTGTACTGCTCGTGGCTGCCGCGCCAGCCGTGGTCGGTGTCGAGGAAGCAGAGGTGCGGCGCGTGCTGGTAGGGGCGCACCGCGATGGTGGGGGTGCGGTCGACCGGGTTGGTGGTGCCGTCCTTCGCCGAGGCGACGTCCGTGCGGCCGGCGTACCTCCCGAAGTGGCTGAAGTAGTGGTCGAACGAGCGGTTCTCCTGCATGAGGACCACGATCGTCTCCAGGGGGATGTCCTTCTCGATGGGCACCTCCTTGCCGAGCGTCTCGCCGGCGAGCGCGCCGCGCCCGAAGGTGCACGCCTGTCGCCTGGCGGACGCCTCCGCCTCCGCGGGGCGCGTGACGACGCGATCCCACTCGGGAGGCGTGGGGGGGCGCGTCTCCTCCTCGTCCTCGTCGGGCGCCGCGCTGTCGGTGCCCGTGCGACAGGCGACCGCCGCCAGGACCAGCATGGCCAGGAAAGCTCGGCGCATCGGCCCCTCCATCGTCATGGTCGCTCGATCGTCCGCGAGAACTCGACCTTTCCGTCCTCGTCCACGAAGTCGGCCGTGAGCTTGCCGCCGTCCACGACCACGACGACGAAGCCGAGGCGCGCGGTCTGGAACCATGTCTCGTTCGAGCCGACGAGTCGCGTCCCCTCGGCGCCGGTGCCCGACACGATGAGCTCCGTGCCCTGGCACGTCTCCTTCATCCACTGGCGCGTGTGATCGTGCCCCGTGAGCAGCACGTCGATCTTTCCGCAGAGGATCTCGTCGTCGAACGCCTTCACGCTGCGACCGTTCGCGATCGGCACGTGCGGGAGGCCGTTGTAGCTGCCCGCGTTCCCGTGCGGGCCGTTCGACCGGTAGGGGTGGTGAGCGGCGGCGATCTTCCAGCGCGCGGCGCTCGCGGCGATCCACTTCTGGACCTCCGCGCGCTGCGCGTCGTCCTTGCCGAACATCTGGGCGTTCGAGTCGAGGGCGAACAGCTCGATCGGCCCCTTGCGCACGTGGTAGTGGCGCGCGGGCATCTTCCAGCGAGAAGACACCTTCGTGTAGTCGACCTGTGCCTGCGGACGATCGAAGTCGGTCCCGGCGCCGTTGGCGCCGTAGTCGTGGTTGCCGAGCACGGCGTAGAAGTCCACCTTGGTGCCCGCATACATGTCCTCGAAGCGCTCCTTCCACAGGGGATCGGTCACCGAGGAGACACCCGACCGGTAGAAGTTGTCGCCGAGGAGCAGCACGAAGTCGCACCCGTCGGCCGCGCACCGTCGGCCCAGCGCCTCCGCGACCTTGCGCTGCCCTTCGTTCCCCATCCCGGTGTCGCCCAGCACCGCGAACCTGAGGGGGCGGGAGCCGCCGGCGGCGGGCGGGTCGGGCGCCTGCGCGGAGCCGGACGCCGCAAC
>SXGT01326307.1_pt1 | contig 22923 bp, 17 predicted proteins | sample 3176221 | NCBI WGS metagenome assembly SXGT01 (sample SAMN11356862, study PRJNA531348) | freshwater metagenome | isolation source: freshwater sample F1-120 | place: China: Fuxian Lake, Yuxi | collected 2017-12-25
CTCGCCGGGGCCGCGCGCGCGCACGGTGCTCGTCTCCATCGACTCCCTCCGGCCCGCGGATCTGGCGAGCGCGTCACTCCGGATCCCGCACCTGCGCAAGCTCATGACCCGCGGCGCACGCGCCAGGAGCGTCGTCTCCGTGTGGCCCTCGGTCACGTACCCCGCGCACGCCACCATCGTCACGGGCGCGACGCCGCGGGAGCACGGGATCGGCTCGAACAAGCCGCTCGACGCCGCGTACCAGAACGACGGCGCCTGGTACTGGTACGCGGAGGAGCTCAAGAAGACGACGCTCTGGCAGGCGGCGAAGGCCCATGGCCTGACGACCGGCAACGTGTACTGGCCCGTCACGGTGGGCGCCACGTTCGACTGGTCGTTCCCGCAGATCTGGCGCAAGAAGATCGACGAGGACGACAAGCTGATGCGCTCGCTCGCCATCCCGCGCGAGCTGCCCGGCGAGTTCCGCGCGCGCTTCCCGGCGCTGCCCGCGGAGCACAGGTTCGACAAGCAGCGCGCGGACGCGGCAGTGTTCCTCCTGGAGGAGAAGAAGCCCGACTTCCTCCTGGTCTACTTCACGGACCTCGACACCGAGCGCCACGGCTCGGGCCCCGACAGCGCGCAGTCGAACACGGTGCTCGAGCTGACGGACCACCAGCTCGGGCGCGTGCTCGCCGCCCTGCACGACGAGGACCTCGCCACGTCGCGCGTGTTCGTCGTGAGCGACCACGGCTTCGCCAGGGTGTCGCGGGTGACGCGCCCGGCCGTGTTCTTCCGGGAGTGGGGGCTCATCGTGACGGAGGGCAAGAGCAGGGTGAGGGCGCACGCCGTCGGCGTGAGCGCGGACGGCGGCATGTGCGGGATCCACGTGACGGATCCGAAGGAGAAGGCGCGCGTCGCGGAGGCGGTGGCGGCGCTCGCGAAGGATCCCAGATACGGGATCCACAAGGTGTACGACGAGGCCGCGCTCGCAGAGAAGGGCGGCTTCCCCGGCGCGACGTGGGCGCTCGCGGCGAAGCCGGGTACGATGTTCGACGGCGGCCTCGAGGGCAAGGCGACGGATTTCGCGACCTACAACGGGCACCACGGGTACCCGCCCGATCAGCCGGAGATGCGCGCGGTGTTCGTCGCCGCGGGGGTGGGGATCGCGCAAGGGAGGGAGGCGGGCGACGCGTCGCTCCTGGACGTGGCGCCCACGGTGGCGAGGGCGATGGACGTGCCGTGGGAAGGTGGCGCGGGACGGGTGATCACGGAAATGCTGAGCGGGGAGCGCTGACGAGCCGTCGAGGAACGCGCCAGGCGCTCCCCGGTCGCGATCACCGGCCCTCGGCTCGGCGCCCCGCTGCCGGCCCCGACCCGTTCTCGTGTATAGTATGCTGGATCATGCGCACCCTCGTCTTCGCCGCCTTCACGGTCGCGCTGGGCGTTTTCGCCGCGTGCGCGACCGCGCCGGTCGACGCGGATCCGGGGCCGGACAACGCGGACGGCGGCTCCTCCGGCGAGGGTGGCGCGGGTAGCTCCGGCGAGGGTGGCGCGGGTAGCTCCGGCGAGGGCGGGACGCCGAGAGACGGCGCGGTGAGCGGTGACGGCGCGAGCCTCCCCGGCGCGCGCATCCCTTGCGGCGCGACGTTCTGCCGCTCGGATCAGAAGTGCGAGGCGGGCACGTGCAGCTTCGCGTGCTCCGGGACGCAGGTGCCGGGCGACTACGCGACGCTCTCCGCCGCGGTCACGGCGCTCGCGCTCACCGGGCTCGACGCGACGATCTGCTACAAGCCGCAGCTCACGAACGAGTCCGTCACCATCACGGATCCCGCGAACCACGGGAAGGTGCTCAAGATCTACGGCGCGTCCGCCGACAGGTCCGCCGTCGGGTCGATGGCGATCAACCCGGGCTTCGCGAACGTCGAGGTCGTCGGCCTCAACGTCCAGCACGGCCTCACCATCACCGGCACGAAGGCGACCCTGCGCGCCCTCCGCGTGAGCATCACGACGACGAACGCGGCGCTGTGGGCGCAGCAGCAGAGCGGGAAGGTCACGGACGTCACAGTGGACGGCTGCGACATCACGGGGCTGGGGACCAACGGCATGGCCGTCCGCGTCGACAACACCTTCAGCGCGCCCACCTCGATGACGTTCGTCCTCACCAACAGCTACCTCCACGGCGGCGCGTACGGGTTGTACACTGCGGGCTCGGGCAACCAGCTCACCCTCAACGTCGTGAACAACACGATCGACAAGGAGACCTACGGACTCCACTTCGGCCAGGGCCAGGGGACGGTGCTGTACGCGAACAACATCATCTCGAACCACACGAACGCCGCGATCAACATCGCGAACGCGGGCGCTGCGGCCTCCATCACACACGGCCACAACGCGCTCTTCGGCAACGCGAACAACTACGCGGGCGTCGCGAGCGACGGCCCGGGGTACGTGAAGGCCGACTGCAACATGGACTCCGCGACGACGGTGCCGCAGACGAAGCCCGGCTCGCCGTGCCGCGGCGTGGGCGACAAGGCGAAGGCCCCGGCGATCGACTACTGGAACGCACCGCGCGGCGCGGCGGTCGATCTCGGGGCCGTGCAGGGACCGTAGTGCCATGCGCGCCCACCTCACCGCCGCGGCCGCGACGTTCGCCGTCGTGCTCTGCGCCGGCGCCGGCGCAGAGGACGGCGAGCTCGTCGACAGCACGTCGCTCCCGCTCACGGGCGTCTGCGACGTCACGCTCGGCGGCAAGGTCCTGCCGGTCGAGACCGACTACGTGCCTCGCGTCGTCATGTGCGAGAACGGCGCCGCGTCGCTCGAGGCGCTGAAGGCGCAGGCCGTGGCGGCGCGCACGTACCTCTACTTCAAGCTCGAGACGTCGGGCTCCATCACCGACGGTCAGGGCGACCAGGTCTACGGCTGCGGCAAGGCCCCGACGCCCAACGTCGTCGAGGCCGTGAAGGCGACCAGCGGGCAAGTGCTCCGGTACAAGAACACCACCCTCGCCTCGTTCTTCGTGGCCGGCGGCAAGGCGTCGCCGCCGGCGTGCCGCGGCGACACCGCGGCGGCGACCGAGAAGTACGTCACCTACAACGAGGGGCTCTCCGGCACCGCCGTGCGGCAGAGCACGATCGGCTTCGTGAGCCCCACCAACTACCGGAACCGCGGGTGCATGTCGCAGAACGGCGCGGACTGTCTGTCCGACGCGGGCCGGAAGTACGACGACATCCTCCGCTTCTACTACGGCGCGGACGTGGGCATCGAGGCGGCGACGGGCCCGTGCATCACGCCGCCGGGGAAGCCCGACGGCGGCGTCGCGGACGCGACCGAGGGCGCACCACCGACGGCGGCCGACGCGAGCGCAGGAGCCCCGACGGCACCACCGGCCGGGGGGCAGGGAGCGAGGATGGTGTCGGAGGAGGCCTCGGGGTGCCGAACGGCTGCGGGCTCGACGTCGAGCGCGCCCGGGTCCGCGCTCGCCCTCGCGCTCGCCCTGATCGCGCGCGCCGCGACCCTCCGACGGGCGAGGCAGCGTCGAGCGCTCACGCTCGGGCCGGGCGGCTCACGAGCCAGCCCATCGCCGCGGCCGTGAAGAACATGATCAAGCTGTAGATCGCCGGCGGGATCGCCATCCGCGTGTCGGTCAGGAGGAGCGGGCTCGACGCGATCGTGATGGCGAGCGTGCCGGTGTGGATGCCGATCTCCCTGCCGATCGCGTTCGACTGCGGCTTCGGGAGCTTCACCACGCGCGGCAGGAGGTACCCGACGGCGAGGCTCGTCAGGTTGAACGCGAGCGCCGCGAGCCCGACCTGGCGGAAGTAGTCGACGAGGTTCGCCTTCTCCTTCGCGACCGCCGCCGCGATCACCAGCGCGAGGAACAGCGCGGAGAGGACGCGCACCGGCCGATCCAGGCGCGCAGCGCGCGAGGGTGAGCGCGCGCGCACGAGCATGCCGATCGCCACCGGGACGAGGACGACGGCGAACACCTGGAGGATCTTCCCGAACTGCAGCGGGATCGACTGCCCGTGGCCCATGAAGGCCTCGAGGGACAGGTTGACGACGAGCGGGAGCGTGAACAGCGAGAGCAAGCTGTTCGTCGCCGTCAGCGTGATGTTGAGCGCGACGTCGCCCTTCGCGAGGTGGCTGAAGAGGTTCGCGGTCGCGCCGCCCGGGGACGCCGCGAGGAGCATGAGCCCGACCGCGAGGGGCGGCGGCAGCTGGAACGCGCGAGCGATGCCGTAGCAGGCGATCGGGAGAAGGAGCGTCTGGCAGGCGAGGCCGACGACGACGGCGCGCGGGTAGACCACGACGCGCTTGAAGTCCTCGAGCGTGAGCGACAGCCCGAGCCCGAACATGATGACGCCGAGCGCCACGGGCATGACCACGGTGGTGATGGCGCTGGATTCCATGGTCAGGGTAGCTCGAAGCCGAAGCTCTTCTTGTCGTCCGACGGTGTGAGCATCACCTCGGCGCCGAACGTACGCGAGCCCACGCGCGCCCCGAGCCGCACCTTCACGGGTGACTCCCCGCCGCGCAGGTCCGTCAGCTTCACATCGACCGCGTACTTGCCGCGCGCGGGCTCGAGGCCCTCGTAGAAGATGTTCTCGATGTTCTGCCCGTGACACCCGTCGTCGGTCGGACAGTCCTTGTCGAGCCGGAGGCCGCCCGGCGCCGCGCGCGATCCCTCATACACCTTCACCCCCGATGGATCCGTCACGATGAGGTCCACATCCGCGCCGCTCTCCCACGCGATCGTGAACTGGAGCACGCCGGTGCCCACGCCGCACCCCTCGTCGATGACGCCGTTGCAGTTGTCGTCGATCGCGTTGAAGCATCTCTCTGGCCCCGTCGGCATGCAGGCCATCTGCAGCTCCACGCCGGGCGTCGCCGTGATGTTGGTCGCCTGGATCTTCCGCGACGGATCCTCGACCCGGCCGGCAGGGCCGCACGCGAGCGCGGTCCCCACCAGCGCGGTCCCCACGAGCGCAGCACCGAAGGGCGCGCGCCTCACTTCGGTGCGACGAGGCTCGCGCCGCCCCCGGTCTTGGCCTCCGGGACGGAGTCGGTGATCGCCTTCGGGTTCATCACCTCGAAGAACGCCACGCGCGCGAGCTCGGCGTGCGGGCCCTTCTCGCCCTTCAGCGCCATCAGCACGCCCTTCTCCTTCATGAACTTCAGGATCTGGATCGCCTGCGCGCGCTTCTTCGCGTCTGCGCCGCGCGCGTCGTTCATCAGGCGCACGCGAAGCTGCACACGCGTGAGCGAGTGCGGCCCGTTGTCCCAGTCGATCTGCTGCAGCGATCGCCCCAGGATGACGCGGGGCCAGTCCTGGAACCCGTCCTTCACGCGCACGTACGCGCACGCCTGCGCGTTGTCGATCCATCGCGCGAGATCGCCGTTCTCGTAGTTGCGGTCGCTCCAGTAGCTGAAGGTCTGGTTGTAGATGACCTTCAGCTCCTCCATCGCCGCGGGGTCGAGGTCGTTGAAGGTCGCCAGCATGCGCCGGACCGTGTCGGTGTCCGAGCCCACCAGGATCGCGAGCGCCGCGTCGGAGCGGACGCCGGGATCCTTGAGCTTCTCGAAGAGCTGCTGGGACAGCTCGGGCGTGACGCCGCCGAACCCGATCGCGCGCGCCGCCTGGTGGCGCACTTCGAGGTCGATGTCGGCCTTGATGAGGTCCATCAGGCCCGCCGTCGCAGCGGGCACGGGCTTGCGGATGATGGCCTCGAGGTAACAGGTGCGGATGAGGGAGCTCTTCGGATCGGGCTTGTCGAACGCCTTGATCTTCTTCACGACGTCGCGCATCTGCTCGTCGGTCGCGACCCATCCGAGCGCGAAGCACGCCTCGACGCGGGACTGCTCGTTGTTCTCCTTGTCCTCGATGTACCGGACGAGGGGCGCGAAGCCGCGCGGATCGCCCCACTCGGCCATGCCGTCGGACGTGCCGACGCCGAGGCCCCGGAGCGTCATGCCGAGGAGCGCCACGCCGCCCTGCTGCATGGCCTCCATCGTGAGGTCGACCTTGTCGGGGCGGCGCCTGAGGTTGCTCTCGAAGACGGCCCAGCTCTGGTCGTCCTTCATGCGGCCGACGTAGCGGAGCGCGCTCTGCGCGGTGGCCCACGCGTCCGGCATCGGAGGCTGCGCGCCCACGGTCGGGAGCGGGATCTCCGGGTTGGACCACTTGCGCATCTTCGGCAGCGCTTTGGGGGAGTTGACGGCCGCGAGGAAGCGGAGCGCGTTGGCGTGCGGCTGCGGCTTGTCGGTCGCCCAGAACAGCACCGCGTCCTCGGCCTCGCGGAGGAGGTCGTCCCGCTTGCCGGGGTTGAGGATGGCGAGATCGGCGAGCATGCGCGCGCTGACGACGCGCTCGTTGTCGTCCCGGTTGAGCGGGTTGTCCTTCTCCGGATAGAGCTTGAGCGGGTCTTGCCGCATGCGCCACGCGAGGACCGGCACGGCGCGCAGATCGCCGACCTCGGCCATGCGCAGCGCGGCCTCCGTCTTCCAGTGGGCGCGGGTCTCGGTCTTCACGTACTCGGCGAGCGCGTCGCCGGCGCGCGGATCCTCGAGCTCCTTCATCATGTCGAAGAGCTGCTTCGTCTGGAAGCGCTCGTGCTCCTCGGTGTCCTTCTGGACGCTCTGGAGCGCGAGGGTGAGCCCCTTCGCGCCGACGCCGTCACGGAGCGCCTCGAGGAACTTCTTGCGTGAGTCCTTGTCGGCTTTGCGGAGCGCTTCCAGGAGCGGCGCCATCGCCTTCTCGTTCGCGATCTTCCCGAGACCGATGGCCGCCTCCCGGCCGACCTCGCTCGACTTGTCGGAGACGAGCTTGATGAGGTCGTCGGTGTATTTGGGGTCGGCGTTGCGCGAGAGCACGGTAGCGACGAGCTGGCGCACGCTCTCGCTCTCGTCCGCCTTGTAGCCGGCGAGCTTGTCCGTGGGGACCATGCTGCCGAGCACCTCGGGATCGAACGCCGGGTTCTGGTCGAGGCGCTGCACCTTGGAGAGGTGGCCGAGGCGGTACTCGGCGAGGACCTTGTCGAACGCCGCCGGCTCGTGCAGGGCGGCGAGCGCCCAGCAGATCTGGGGGAGGTCGCTCTTGTCGGCCTCGGCGAGGGCCTTCATGAGCGGGGCCTTCGCCGCGTCGGCCATCGGGGAGCCGTACTCGAGGATCGCCTGCGCGGCCGTGCCGCGGATGCGGTGGTCGGTCGACTCGAGGCCCTTGATGATGAAGGGGAGGCCGGGCTCGTCCTTGGCCCACGCGAGCTGGGCGAAAGCCTCCTCCTGCATCTTGGGTACGTCGTCCTTCTTGGCCCACTCGCGCCACTTCGGGATCGCCTGCTCGCGCGGGAGGAGCGCGAGGATGTTGCGCTCGTCGGCCATCTGCTTGGGCGTCATCTTGTCGGCCTCCTTCTGGAGGCCGATGAAGAGGCCGGCGCCGCCGCCGATGACGGCGATCATGCCGAGGATCGCCATGACGGGCTTCACGCGGCCGCGCTTGAAGTTGCCGTCGTCCCCGTACGGATCGGGGCCCAAGGAGGATTGCTGTGCCATGGTGCTTTTCCCTCGGCGCGCCGGAAAGGGGCGCGCGGCGCCGGCACGATAGTCGAAGTGCCCGGTCCCGTAAACGTGCCCGTGCCCGCGCCCGTGGCCGGCTCTCGCGGCCCTCGACGCCCTAGAAACCGAGTCGCATCGCGGACTCGACCTGCTCGCGCGTGATGGATCCGCGCTCGTCCAGGGAGTAGTCGTCCTTCTCGACCTTGAACGTGCGGGTCGCCGTCACGTCGGCCTTGCCGGTCAACCGGTAGTTGATCTGCGGGGTCGTGTACGCCTCGCGCACGAGGTTCACGGCGAGGTCCACCGGGATGGTCACCGGGACACGAATCGGCGTGGTCGCGTTGGCGGTGAGCCACACGCCTTCGCCGGGTGCCTGGAAGTCGACGGGGAGGGTGTAGCGCTCGGCCATCACGCACTGGCCGCGCATCGCGCGGATGGCGACGTCGTAGCTGTTGGGGTTGTGGACGTCCACCACGACGGTCATCACGACGCCGAGGCTCGGCGGGAGGCCGAGGCGCACGCCGCTGACCTCGGCGTGGTTGATCCTCAGCGTGGGCTTCTTCGTGCAGCCCGCCGCCCCGAGGAGGCCGGGCAGCAAGGTGGCAACGAGGAGGGTCGCGAACCGGGAGCGCGTGTTGAGCACGTCGACAGTCTATCCTCAGCGGGAGAGCGCGAACAGGGCGATCCCCGACGCGACCGCGACGTTCAGCGAATCGAAGTCCGGGGAGATCTCGATCCGGGTCCCGCCGTGGCTGGCGAGCAGCTCCGCAGGGAGGCCCGGGCCCTCGGCACCGAGGACGATCGCGCGCCGCCGACCCGCCCGCCGGGCGGCCTCGCCGATGTCGCGCGCTCCCCCGGGGCTGAGCAGGACCAGGTCGAAACCGGCCTGCGCGAGGAGGCCCACCATCGCGCCGGCAGACGGCGCGCGCGCGAAGGGGACCGTGAGCGCGCCTCCCGCCGAGACGCGGATCGCCTTGCGGTAGAGAGGATCGCAGGAGGCCTCGTCGAGCAGAACGAGGTCCGCGCCGAAGGCGGCCGCGTTGCGGAACACGCCGCCGACGTTGTCGTGGTTGGCGATCCCGGCGAGGGCCACCACGGTCGCGCCGCACCCCGGGGGGAGCTCGGCGAGCGCCCTGGCCGCGGTCGGGAGGGCGCCGCGCACGCCGAGCGCGAGGACGCCCCGGTGGATGTCGAAGCCGCAGATGGCGCTCATCAAGGCCTGCGGTGCGACGAGGACCTCGACCTCCCGAGGGAGCCCGGCGAGCACGTCGGCGACCTTCTCCACGCGGTTCTCCGCGAGCAAGAGCGCGCGGACGGCGTAGCGGCTCTGCCCCGCGAGGACGCGCAGCACGACCTCGCCCTCCGCGAGGAAGAGGCCCTCGCGCCCCACGAGGTCGCGCTCGCGGACCCGCGTGAACGCGTGGACGGCGGGATCGTCCGCGCCGAGGACGCGGCGGTGGGTCGGGACATCTCGCCAGGCCACCACCCCAGAATAAACGCGAGAGGCGGCGCAGGGGTGGTAGTCTCGACATGATGAACCGGCGCGCGCTCCCACGGGGCGTCCAGCAGGTCCGTCTGTGCGGCCCTGCGCGCGGAGGAAACCACCTGGAGCAGGACGGATGAGCGTCCTCCTGCCTGTGTTGACCGCGGTCGTCGGCGACCGGAGCGAGCGGGGGTACCTGGCGATGGTCGCGTTCACCCGCGAGGTGACAGAGCTCCCGCTCGAGACTGCGCCGATCGACTCGTCGGCGCACGCGCTCGAGATCCGCGTCGACGGCGACGCGGACATCGAGCCGCTCGTCGTCATGGCGGAGCCGATGGGCGGCCCGACGGCGAAGGGCTTCCCGCTCCGCCTCGCGCCCTTCGACGACGAGCACGCGGCGGCCCTCCAGCGGATGCTCTTCGGCGGCTCCACGTCATCGAGCCCGCCGGCGAACTTCAAGGACACGAACGTCGATACGGACCTCGTGCGACCCTCGCACGCGCCGACCCTCTCGGACTTCAAGCGCTCGGGACACGCCCCCAACATGACGGCGGAGCACGCCGCGTCGCTCGTCCGCTCGCCCGAGGGGACGACGCGGCTCCGCGCGCCCGGGTCGCTCGCCGGGAGGACGTTCGGCGACGGGCGGTTCGTGCTGGAGGCGCTCCTGGGCGGAGGGTCGAGCGGCGAGGTGTACCGCGCCACGCACACCGCCCTCCGGCGCCCGATCGCCGTGAAGGTGCTGCACCCGGCGCTCCAGCACAACCCCGAGTACTGCACGCGCTTCTACACCGAGGCGCTCGCCGCGAGCCGGCTCGACCACCCGAACGTGCTCCGCGTGATCGACTACGGGCAGGAGCAGGACGGCCTCCTCTACATCGCGATGGAGCTCCTCGAGGGACAGAACCTCGAGCAGATCCTCGTCTCGACCGGGCCGTTGCCCTTCGAGCGGCTCGTGCCGCTCATGATCCAGGCGTGCGCCGGGCTCGCGCACGCGCACGACACGGGGCTCGTCCACCGCGACATCACGCCCGAGAACATCGTCGTCATGCAGCGCCTCAGCGACGACGGCAAGCCCGAGGACTTCGTGAAGGTGTGCGACTTCGGCATCGCGCACTGGGACGTGCAGCCCCAGTCCGAGATCGGCGACGACGACGTGACGCTCGTGAACCGACCGGACGCGTCGAAGGTCGTGGGTACGCCGCTCTACATGGCCCCCGAGCAGATCCAGAACGACCGCGTCGACGCGCGCACGGACGTGTACGCCCTCGGCGTGGTCATGTACGAGCTGGCGACAGGCCGCGCCCCGTTCGACTCGCCGCGCATGCTCGAGGTGCTGAGGATGCACCTGCAGGACCCGGTGCCGCCGCCGTCCACGGTCGACCCGCGCATCCACCGCGGGCTCGAGCGCGTCATCCTTCGTGCGCTCTCCAAGAACCCGGACGATCGCCACGTCAACGCGCGCACGCTGCGGACGGACCTGCGGGGGCTCCTCGAGCCCTCGGGGGGACCGGCCTTCCCGTCGATGCGCCCGCGCGAGGACTCCCACCGCTTCCTGGACGCCGCGAATTTCTCGCACCGGGCGGGCCCGCTCGCCGAGCTCGAGCAGGCCGACCTCGGCACGCGCCTGGCCAACCTTCCCCTGGTCGGCCAGGCGCTGCAGACGGCGCTCGGCACCGGGGACGCGGCAGCCGCGCGACGGATCATCACCTGGCTCGAGCAGCGCCTCAAGGCCCCGCACATCGAGGAGAAGGAGGTCGACCTCGTCGAGCGCGCGCTCCGCATGGTCCGCGATCCTCAGCCCGTGGGCGTCTTCGTCGACAGGGTGATCGCGCCCAAGCAGGGAGAGCCCGTGAGCCGTGACGACGACGTGTTCCACGTGCTCGCGGCCGCGGGCCCCGTGGCGGCGCGCTCGCTCCTCGCGGCGCGGCGGCGGCTGCACGCCGGGCTCGAGCTCCGCGGGCGGTTCGTGATGCTCGTGCGCGCGGTGGGCCACGCTTCGCTGCCCGTGCTCGTGGAGGCGCTCGGGGCGGTGGCGGGCCTCGCGTCGTGGCACGAGGAGGCGCTGGCCGAAGATCTCCTCGCGAGCATCCCGGACGGACGATCGGACACGGCGGGGGAGGTCACGGTGCGGTTCGTGCGGACCGACAAGCCGGCGCTCGGGAGCATGGCGCTCAGGGTGACCGCCGGGCTGTGGGGGGTGCGCGCGCAGTCGCTCCTGCTCGGCGTGCTCGACAGCCCGATCGACGAGCTTCGCGTCGTCGCGGTCGAGATGCTCGAGCTGTACGGCAAGGTCGACGACTGGGCGATCGAGCGTCTGGTGCGGATCGTGGACACGCCATCCTCTCCCCAGGAGCTCCGCTGCCGCGCCGCCTCCGCCCTCGCGTTCGCAGCGCCGGAGAGCCGGGGAAACGCGCTCATGTTCCTGCACCAGCGCCTCGATCCCGCGAACCAGAACATGATGAGCGCGATGCTCCACAAGCTGGGCTCGAAGGAGCCCGCCGCCCTGGTGCTCGCGCTAGCGAGATCGCTCGCGACCCTGGATCCGCCGGGGGCGCATCCGTTGCTGCAGAGGCTGGCGGTGGCGCGAGGGGACCTCAGGAGCCCGATCGAGGCGCTGCTCCGGGGATCGGGGTAGCTCGATCGTCGGTTGGCACGACTCCGCCGCCTCGGGCGCGCGGAGGCTCTTGCTGTAGATGCCCGAGCGGTCGAAGCAGCACGCACGGCGCTTGCCGCACGCGAGCATGTCGCAGGCGGTCGCGATCCGTTTCACGCGCGTCTCGGCCTTCTTGCCCGACGTGATCCAGCAGACCCAGTCGCGGCGCGCGACCGCCGTGATGTCGGACCACGTCGCCTTCGCGGCCGGGTTCGCCGCAAGCGCCGCGCGAAGGTCGGGCGGGACCCGGGCCTCGGGCTCCTGCTCGACCGGCGCGATCTCCAGGGCGACGGTGTCACCAGCCGCGACGCCAGCCTTCTCGCGCAGCGCCCTCCCCACCCGGAGCCAGTGGCCACCGCGGCCATCGGGTCGGAGGGTGGCCCGGAGAGGCTGCCCTTCGAGGGTGCCCGCGACGGTGACCATGCTGCGCGTCGGCAGCTGCGCGCTGGCGCGCGCGGGTATCACGAGGAAGGTCCACGCCGCGCCCTTCGGGGTCGACGGGCGGTGCAGCTCGACGGTGAAGCGGATCGTCCTGGGCCTCGGCATGGAGAGCGCGCTCCTCGAGGGTGCTCGTGCGTCCCTCCTCGCGGCGTGTCTGGGACATTGTAGGCCGGGCGCGGGGCCCGCGGAACACCCTTCACGGGGGCCGGACGAAGAGGCCCCGGAGCGTGCTGAAATCCAGCCCGAAGCGGGCGAGGTACTTGCGCAAGGTGAGGCTGGCGAGAGGCCTACGCCGCCGTCCGACTCGCGCCGAGGTGTTCGCCTGGCGGCTCCTGCGCGACCGCAAGATGCTCGGCCTGAAGTTCCGCCGGCAGCACGTGCTCTGCGGCTACGAGGTGGACTTCTACTGCGCCGCGCTCGGGCTCGTCGTCGAGATCGACGGCGCCGTCCACGACGACGCGGAGCGGTCCGAACGGGATGCGAGGCGCACGACGATCCTCGCGCGCCGTGGCCTCCGCGTCGTTCGCCTCGAGAACGCACGACTGAACCGGGAGACCCTGCGAGAGGCGATTCTCCCGTTCACATGCCCCCTCTCCCTTCAGGGAGAGGCGGACGGGGGGTGAGGTCTGCGCGGGCGCCTCAAGGTCGCGCGTAGCGCGCGATCGGGGGGAGGCCGGCGCGCGAAGCGCGACGGGTGGGGGCACCCTCGCTCGAACGAATGCCTCATCCGAACGGCATTGGCTCTAGGCCGCGATGCGGTGGACCGACGGGCCCGGGTCGCGGCGGACGCGGACGAGGGTGCTGTCGGGGATCTCGGCCCACGCCTCGTCGGTCAGGCGCTCGCTCGCGACGAGCACGGCCGACGTGCGCGGCCTCCAGCCCGGCTCGATCGAGAGCCGCGAGCCGGACTCGCGGAGCGGAGCCGCGGGGAGGGAGGCGCGTCGCGGGTCGGGCGCGCGCTCGAGGATGTAGAGCGATCGGCCGAAGCGGTGCGCGTAGAGCGTCTTGCCGTCCGACAGAACGAAGTTGAATGCACCGACGTCGGCCACGGCCCGCAGCGTGCGGCACGCGTCGAAGAGGGCGCGCTCGACGGCGCGCTCCGTCCCGTCCGTCTCGTCGACGCGCGAGAGCAGGAACGCAAACAGCCGCTCGCTGTCCGTCTCGCCGCGCACCTCCGCCGCGCGTACCGGCGACGTGCCGCGCGCGAGCGTGGCCATGTCCCTCATCGTCCCGTTGTGCGCGAACACCCACGCCCCCTGGGTGAAGGGGTGGGTGTTCTCGAGCGTCGTCTCCCCCACGGTCTTCTGCCGGATGTGCGCGATGAGCAGGCTCGCGCGCCCGCGGCTCGCGAGCGCGTCGTAGCGGGCGCAGCGCGCCGCGCAGTCGGTGTTCTTGTGGACGCTCCAGGCGCCGTCCTCGTGCATCGCGACCCCCCAGCCGTCCTTGTGCTCGAGCGAGAGCGCGAAGAGGCTTCGCGGAGCCTCCCGCAGCACGACCCTGAACTCGGTCGGGTGGCTCGCTACGATTCCCAGCAATCGACACATCTCTACGCCTCGGCTTACGGCTGGAACGGCGAGTCTCCGCGAGAGTTGCGTCGCTGGCCAAGTCCACGGCGGAAACGTCCGACCTCGGTCGCGCATTCACGCCAGGGGCTCCGCTTCCATCGCACCTTTCCGCCCATGGCGGTGTAGCGACCGGCATTCCGGCTGCGCTGGCCGTTTCCGGTGGCCCGGAGGGGCGCACTGGGTACACTCACCGGATGCATAGCGCCGACTACCTTCGCCTGGGTCTCGTCTCCGCCGCTGCGTTCGGGCTCGCGGTCTCCACCGGCGCTGTCGCGTGCTCGGACGGGGCGACCTCCCAGTTTGCGATCGGCGACGGCTCGGACGGCGGCACCACGCTGTTCGGGGAGGGTGGCTTCGGCGGTGGCGACGGCGCCGTGAGGCCGTTCGTGTGCGTGCCCGATCCCAAGAACGCCGAGGTGCCCGGGAACAACTGCGACGACGACGCGGACGGGAAGGTCGACAACAAGGTCGCTTGCGACTCCGGCGCGACGGGGGGCAGCGCGGAGGCCTTCGCGAAGGCCATCGGGCTGTGCGATCTGGCGAGCGGATCGAAGGGGTACGGCCTCGTCTCGGCGACCTTCACCCGTGGCTTCGGAAGGAGCGACCCTCCGCAGGCGGAGCAGCACGGCACGCTCGCGAAGTTCGGCAGCGCCGTGAAGCCGCGGGAAGGGACCCTGCTCGGCGTCCTCAGCACCGGGTACGCGCAGGAGTTCAACGGCGGTCCCGGCATCCCCTTCGGAGGTGAGTCCCTCGGCGGCGCGTCGAACGGGAAGGACTGGTACAATTTCGGCCGCTACACGCCAGGCGCCAAGTCGAACGGCGCGGTGCCGCCCGGCTTCCCGAAGCCCGCCGGCGGGTGCGACCAAGCTCCCACCACCAACGACGTCATCGATCTCAAGCTCGTCGTCAAGGCGCCGCCGAACGTGAGCGGCATCAAGTTCGACTTCAACTTCTACTCGGGCGAGTGGCCCGCGTACATCTGCTCGCCGTTCAACGACGGGTTCATCGCCTACCTCAGCTCGAAGGGCTTCAACGGAGGCATCGCCGACAACATCTCCTTCGACGCCAAGAAGAACCCCGTCAGCGTCAACAACGGCTTCTTCGACCGCTGCACGCCCAACGTCGACATCGGATGCGCGCCGGGCGCGAAGAGCGGGACGTCGCAGTGCCCGGGGGGCACGGGCGAGCTCCTCGGCACCGGCTACGGCATCGACGGCGCGTGGTGCGCGCCCTACGGCACGGGCAACAAGCGCAGCGTGAACGGCGGCGCCACGGGGTGGCTCACGTCGACGGCGCCCGTCACGCCCGGCGAGACCTTCACGATCGAGTTCCTCATCTGGGACACGGGCGACGCCGTGCTCGACTCGAGCGTGCTCATCGACAACTTCTCCTGGGCGACCGGCGTGGTCACGAACGAGACGGTGCGCCCGCCGCTGTAGGCGTCAGTCCTTGGTGAAGCTCACCGTGCTCTCGCCCCGCAGGCCGGCGAGCACGCGGGACGCGGCCTCGACCACCGGCGCGGTCGGCTCGTACTCGCACGTGAGCGTGGCGTGGCCGGCGAGGATCTCGATCCGCGGAATGCTGCACCGCACCAGCGACGTCAGCGCGTTCACCACCTCGATCCGCTGGAAGAGGGGCGCCGTCTCCTTCGCGCCGTCCATCCAGAGCAGGGCATCGAGCGCGTCGTCGCCGAAGGGGCCCACGCCGCGGACGAGGAGACCCTCGAGCCACGTCCGCTCGCGGACGACGAGCGGTCCGTGGCCCCTGGAGACCGCCGTCCGCAGCGCGAGGTGCGCGCCGTTCGCAGCCACGACGAGGGGCGTTCCGGCGAAGGCGTAGCGGACGAGCGCATCCGTGGGCGTCACCCGGATGGCCGCGTCGGGGTCCCGGCCCGTGACGAATCGGACGAGCTCGGCGGGATCGAAGGGGATGGCGTTGTGTGGCCACTCCGGGATCCTCGGCGGGGGGACGTCCTCCGGGACCTCTTCGCGTAGCCGCTCGAGGACTCCGATCGCGTTGCCCACGGCCTCGAGGAGGAGGAGGTGTTCGCTCGCGGTGGCCAGGTCCGAGAAGACGTTGCCGCACGCCTCGAGGAGCCTGAAAGGGCCCTCCGGAGGGAGCCCGAGGCGGGCGAAGTCCCCCGGGGCGCCGTCTTCCCGCAGGTAGGACCAGAACGCGTCGTTGAACCGCTCCTCGGCAGCCTCGATCTCCTCGCAGACGACCTCGAGCCTCGCGAGGTGACCCGTGGAGGGCTCGCGGTAGACCACGCTACTCGGTGGGACCCTGCGCGGCCCTCCAGCCGCGCCAGCCATCCGCCATCGACTTGACGCGCGTGTAGCCCATCTTCTGCAGCGCCTCGGCCGCCAGCACGGAGCGGAACCCTCCTCCGCAGTAGAGGACGACTTCGGCGTCCTTGTCAGGGACCCGCGACTCGATGTCACGCTCGAGGACGCCCTTGCCGATGTGCCGGGCGCCGCGGATGTGCCCCGCGGCGAACTCGCTCTCCTCCCGCACGTCGACGAGCACGAACTCCTCGCCGAGCGAGAGCCGGGTGAGCACGTCCCGGATCGAGATCTCCGTGACGTTTCGTCGGGCATCCTCGACGAGCTTCAGGAAGGCCGGCGCGTGCTCCATGGGCCCGTAAGTACCACGAAAACCGCTTTTCAGCCGTCGCGATTGGGGCGATCATGAGGGAATGGCAAAGAAGGCGCGAACCACCACCGCACCTCTCGCATGCAAGGCATGTGGCAGCAGGTGCGTCGCCGAGGAGGTTGCGGCGGGGCACACGCGACTTCACTGCACCCGGTGCGACGAGAGCTACGATCTGTGGATCACGCCGCCGAGCGCCGGAAGGTGGACGGTCATCGATCCGGAGGGCCGCGTGGCGTCCTTCGACTCCAAGGACGCGCTGACGGACTCCCTCAGGCCGCCGATGGAACCCCCGGCGCCGTCGGGCCCGCGCGTCTCGATGCTCGAGCTGATCCAGGAAAGCCTGGGTAACGAGGTGTCCGAGCGGCCCTCCTCGGGTGAGGTCCCGATCGCGGATCTCGCTCCGGGAAGCGATCTCGGGGGCTTGCCCCGCGTCCCGTCGGCCCTCCACGATCGGCCGGAGAGCCCGGAGGCGCAGCCAGCGGCCACCGCCGAGGCGTTCGCTGCCCGGGCCTCGTTGGAGGTCGAGCGTCAGGCCGAGGAGGCGCGCGCGCTGGAGGAGGCCGCGAAGGAGGCGGAGCCCTCGGCCGAGGAGGCGGGTTCGTCGGAGGAGGCCGCGAAGGAGGCGGAGCCCCCGGCCGAGGAGGCGCGCGCGCTGGAGGAGGCCGCGAAGGAGGCGGAGTCCCAGGCCGAGGAGGCGGGTGCGTCGGAGGAGGCCGCGAAGGAGGCGGAGCCCCCGGCCGAGGAGGCGGGTGCGTCGGAGGAGGCCGCGAAGGACGCGTCGGAGGAGGCCACGAAGGAGTCGGAGCGACGCGCGGCCGAGGAGCGCGAGGTGGCGACCCGCGCTGCGGAGGAGTCGATGGCGCGGACCGCCGCGGAGGTGGCGGCGCGCGAGGCCCTCCGGAAGGCAGACGAGAAGGCGACGGCCTCTCCGGACGCGGTCCGGGAGGCCGCCCGCGAGGAGGCCGCCGCCATGCACCAGGGGGCCGCGCGAGCGAGCTCGCGCCCGCCGCCCGCCCCGACCGTCGTCGAAGAGGAGGGGCAACCCGTCTCCCTCGAGGAAGTGCTCGAGATCGCGCCCGCTCCGGCCCGGACCTCGGGGAAGGTGCGCGTTGAGGGGGTCTCGGTGCCGCCGCCGCTGCCCCGGCGGATCCCGCCGCCACCGCCCAGCAGCCGATCTAGCCTCTCGAGCCTTCAAGAAAGCGGCCGGGCCAGACTCCCGCCCCCCACCATCAGCGTCGAGGAGAAGCGGAAGTCGGAGGCCCCGAGGTTGGTCTCGGCGACGCTCGCGCCTCGAGAGGAGCGCGGCGGACGCGGGTGGCTCGTGCCCGCGGCGGCGATTCTCATCGTCGGCGTCGGCGTCCTTTACATCGCAAAGGGCCCCGAGCAGGCCGACGGGGGCCCAGCTGCGCCTCCCCCGACGATCGCCGCCGCGATCCCCTCGCCGACGACGCCCGCCGTCACCGCGACCACCAGCGCCAACGCGGCGGTCCCCTCGCACGCCATCCTTCCCGCTACGGGCGATCCACCGAGCGCCAGCACGGTGAGCCCGGCGCCATCCGCCCCCGCACCGATGGACACGCAGCCCACGCGTGGCGCGGCCTCCGCCCACAACGTACCGCCCAGCGGGCGAGGCAACGATCCGCTGTCGAAGGCGGCCGCTTTCCGTGAGAAGGGCGACCTGGCGCACGCCAGGGAGGCCTACGAGAGCGTCCTCGCGCACGACAGGAGCAACGTCGAGGCGCTCGCGGGGCTGGGCGAGATCGACCAGCAGCAGGGCAACCTCCAGGGCGCGAAGGGCCACTACGAGCGCGCGCTCCAGGGCGCGCCGTCGTACAGCACCGCGCTCATCGGCCTCGCAGATGTGCTCTGGGCGCTCGGGGATCGCGCGGGGGCGCGCGTTCACTACGCCGCCCACGTCGACCGCTTCGGCGGGCCGGAGCGGGCCCGCGACCGCGTGGCCGTGACCGCGCCGGCCCCCCCCGCCCCCGCAAGCGCCACGGCGACCGCGACGGTGGTGGCGCCTCCTTCGCTCACCGTGCTCCCGAGCGCGCCCGTCCCCCCGGCGGCCACGAACGAGCTCGTCCCGCCCGCGCCTCCCTGAGCCGCCGGCCGCTACCTCCGGTCGAGCTGCGCCTCGAAGAGATCCCTGTACACGCCGGGCTTCGCGAGAAGCTCCTCGTGCGTCCCCGTCGCGACGATCGCGCCGCGTTCGAGCACGACGACGCGGCTCGCGTCCCGCACCGTCGAGAGCCGGTGGGCGACGACGAGGCACGTCCGTCCCCTCGTCAGGCGGGCGAGGGCCGCCTGGATCCGCGCCTCGGTGCGCGTGTCCACGCTGCTCGTCGCCTCGTCGAGGACGAGGATGGCCGGATCCGCGAGAACGACGCGGGCGATGGCGAGAAGCTGCCGCTGGCCCTGGCTGAGCCCGCCGTCCGGACCCTGGAGGACCGTGTCCCATCCGCAGGGGAGCTGGCGAATGAAGCCGTCCGCACACGCGATCTCCGCCGCGCGGTCGACCATCGCGTCGGTCGCCAGGGGCCGGCCGTGCCGGATGTTCGCGCGGACGGTGCCCGAGAACAACCACGTCTCCTGCGGGACGAGCCCGATCCGGCGCCGGAGATCCTCGCGGCGAATCTGCCTGACGTCCACGCCGTCCACGCGGATGACGCCGGCTTCGACGTCGTGGAGCCTCGCCAGGAGGCTCACGATCGTGGTCTTGCCGGCGCCGGTCGGGCCGACGATCGCCAGGGTCTCGCCGGGCGCAGCCTCGAGGGTCAGGTCCTCGAGCACGCGCGGTCCGCCCTCGCGGTGCCGGAACGTGACGTGCTCGAAGCGCACGTCTCCGCGGAGCGGCGCGGCGAGGTCGTGGGCGCCGTCCGCGTCGCGCTCGGGCGAAGCGTCCATCATCTCGAACACGCGCTCGGCACTGGCGAGGGCCGCCTGCAGCGTGTTGTAGATGTTCGACATCTGCCGCAGCGGCTGCACGAGGCCGACGGCGTACGTGATGAACGCCGCGACCACGCCCACGGTGGTCTTCCCGTCCAGAGCGAGCCAGCCGCCGAGCATCGCGAGCACCACCACGAGCACGTTGCCGAGGACGGTGGTGAGCGGCATGACGACGAGCGCCCAGGTGCTCGCGCGGACCCCCGCGTCGTGCGCGGCGTCGTTTGCACGTCGGATGCGATCCATCGCCCACGCCTCGCGCCCGAACGCCCTGATCACTTCGTGACCCGCGATGGACTCCTCGAGCGCGCTCGCCAGGTCGCCCGACGTCGCTTGCAGGGCCCGGAACCCCTCGCGCGTGCGTCGCGCGACCGTACCCGTGAACACGACCATGACCGGGACCAGGAGAAGCGCGGCGAGCGCGAGCCGCCGGTCGAGGGCGAACATGGCGAGCACGATGCCGGCCATGGACAGGCCTCCGCCCATGAATGCGACCGCGCTCTGCGCGGCGGCCTGCGCGATAGCCTCGACGTCGACCGAGAGGCGGTTCGACAGCTGCCCTGCCGGGTGGGCCGAGAAGAAGGCGACGGGCAGCGTCTGGAGGTGGGCGAAGAGCGCGCGCCGGATCCGCGAGACGGCCCGTAGCGACGCGCGGGCGACGAGCCAGCTCGAACGGGCGGCGAGCGCGCTCGCGGTGATCGCGAGCGCGAACATCAGCGCGCAGACCGCCGCGAGGCCGGACGTGTCGTCCGTCGCCACGAAGCGATCCAGCGCGACGGCCATGAGGTAGGGCCCGAGGAGGCCAAGACCCGTCTGGAGGATCACCAGGGCCGCGGCCAGGGTGATGTCCTGGCGGAAGGGACCGAACGCTCGCGCGAGGCGGCCCAGCGTGGCGCGAGCGTGCCGGGGCGCGCGCGCGTCCACGACGGCGCGAGCGGGCGCGACCACGTTCACGACGCGTCCTCCCGGTCGATGGGCGCTTCGCCCGCCCCTGCCCCCTGACCCGGCTCCGCCGCGAGGATCTCGCGGTACAGCTCGCTCGAGCGCACGAGCTCCGCGTGGGTCCCCTGTGCCACCACGCGTCCGCGATCGAGGAGGACGATACGGTCTGCGCGGCGCGCGGTCGCGACCCTCTGGGTGGTGAGCAGGGTCACCCTCCCTGGGGCGCTCGCCGCCAGCCGCTCCAGGATGCGCCGCTCGGTCGCCTGGTCCACCGCCCCCGTCGCGTCGTCCAGCACGAGGACGCGAGGCCGGGCGAGAAGCGCGCGCGCGAGGGCCAGGCGCTGGCGCTGGCCGCCGGACAGGTTCGCTCCCCCGCGCGTGAGGGGCGCGTCCCAGGCGCCCTCCATCGCTTCGACGAAGCCGTCGGCGTCGGCCGCGCGCGCCGCCTCCGTGACGTCCGCGTCGGTCGCGTCCGGCCGCCCGAAGCGGATGTTGTCGCGCACGGTTCCCGAGAACAGCGTCGTCTCCTGTGGGACCCACGCGACGTGCCGCCGCAGGGAGCCCGGAGCGAGATCCCGCGCATCCACGCCGTCGTAGAGGACACGCCCCGACGTCGGCTCGCCGACCTGCGCCACGAGACCCGCGAGCGCGGATTTTCCCGAGCCCGTCGCTCCGACGAGCGCGACCGTCTCTCCCTCGTCGAGGACGAGGGCCACCCGATCCAGCGCTGGCTCGGCGCGATCGCCGTGCCGCACGACCACGTCGTCGAGCTCCACGCGCGCGCGCGCGTCGGGGGGCAGGGCCATCCTCCGGTCCGTCCCTACCCCCTCCGGGACCATCGCCACGAGCGCGTCGATCCTGCGCGCCGACGCGAGTCCGGCCGACCAGGTGGTCGCGAGGAGCGTCACGAGGACGAGCGGGCCCAGCGTCGCGAGGACGTAGCTCGTGAACGCGACGAGCTGGCCCAGCGAGAGGCCCCCGTGCGCGACGGCGATCCCGCCCCGGTACGTCACGATCACGATGCCCACGTTGACGCAGCACGTGACCGTGGGCGACATGAGCGCCATCAACCGGTTCGCGTCCTCCTGGCGCGTGGTCATCTCCTCGTCGACCGCGTCGAAGCGCGCTCGCTCTGCCTCCGCGGCGACGAGCGCGCGCACCGCGATGGCGCCGGTGACGTTCTCGAGGATCACCGTCGCCAGGGTGTCGAGGCGATCCTGGGCCGCGCGGAGCCGCGGCTCCGTCCGGGCGACGAACAGGGCCACGAGCACCGCAGCCAGAAGGAGGAGCGGCACCATCGCCGCCGCGAGAGCCGGGCTCGTCGCGAACATGAGCGCCACGCTGCCCGCGACGACGAGGGGCGCTCGCGTGCCGATCCGGAGGCTCATCTGCACGAGCGCCCGGATCTGGGCGACGTCGCTCGTGAGCCGGGCGAGGAGGCCGCCTCGGGTCAGCTGCTGGACGCTCCCGGACGGGAGGGCCAGCACCCTCTCGAAGGACGCGAGGCGGAGATCCCGCGCGAAGCCCTCGCCCACGCGCACGGACGCGGAGTTGTTGACGAGCGCGATGGCCGCGCTCGCCGCCGACAGGGCGAGCATCAGCGCGCCGGTCCACAGGACGACCCCGCGATCGTGCGCGAGCACCCCGCGATCGACGATGCGCCCCACGAGTCCCGGCAGCGCAAGCTCGAGCGCGACGTTCGCGACCAGGGCGGCGAGGGCCACCCACGCCGTCGCGCGGTGGGGCGCCACGAACCGGAGCAGTCCGAGCAGGGCGCGCATGCGTCAGTGGACGATGCGTGTCTTGATGCTCGTCTCGAGGCGGGCGATGTCCGCGAGGACGTCGCTCGACACTTCGTCGTTCATGTCCATGAGGAGGTAGCCCACGTGCGGATCCGTCCCGAGGTGCTGCGCCTCGATGTTGGCGTTGCGCGCGGAGACGATCTGGTTGATGTCCCGGAGGACGCCCGGCACGTTCCTGTGCACGTTGACCACGCGGTGTGCGCCACGCCTCAGCGGGAGCTCCGCCCACGGGAAGTTCACCGCGCCGGTCGTCGTGCCCAGCGTGGCGAAGCGCGCGAGGCTCGCCGCCACCTCCCGCCCGATGGCGGCCTGCGCCTCGACGGTCGAGCCGGCGATGTGGGGCGTCAGGATCACGTTGGGCAGCCCGCGGAGCGGCGTCGCGAAGTCCGCGGTGTTCGCGTCCGGCTCCTCCGTGAAGACGTCGACGGCGGCGCCGGCGAGGTGCCCGCGCTCGAGGGCCTCGCGGAGGGCTCCGATGTCGACGACCGAGCCGCGGCTGGCGTTGAGGAGGTAGCTCCCCGGCTTCATCGAAGCGAGCTGGCGGGCGCCGACGAGGCCCCTCGTCTGCGGCGTCTCGGGGACGTGGAGGGTGACGAAGTCGGACGCGGCGAGCAGCTCGTGGAGCGTGAGCGTCGCCCGGGCGTTTCCGATGGGGAGCGTGGTGCGGATGTCGTGGGTGAGGACGCGCATCCCCAGCGCCTCCGCGAGGACGCCCACCTGCGATCCGATGTGGCCGTAGCCGATGATGCCGAGGGTCTTCCCGCGCACCTCGAAGCAGCCGGCCGCGACCTTCTTCCACGTGCCGGCGTGCACCTCGAGCGAGCGGTCGACGAGCTGCCTCGCGAGCGCGATGATCTCCGCGATCACCAGCTCCGCGACGCTGCGTGTGTTGCTGAACGGCGCGTTGAACAC
>SXGT01575164.1_pt1 | contig 22918 bp, 22 predicted proteins | sample 3176221 | NCBI WGS metagenome assembly SXGT01 (sample SAMN11356862, study PRJNA531348) | freshwater metagenome | isolation source: freshwater sample F1-120 | place: China: Fuxian Lake, Yuxi | collected 2017-12-25
CGGGCCGCTGCCGACTGGCGGCCCTTTCGGGCCGTTGCCGTCTCGCGGCCCTGCCGGGCCGATGCCGACTCGCGGCCCTTACGGGCCGACGCGCATCCAGCGCACCACGAAGTCGTTCTGGTCGCCGTCGCCGTTGAGGTCCACGCGCGCCGCGGATTCCTCGGCGAGGAAGGCCGCCGCCACGTTGGCGGAGTCCGCCACGACCACCGGGCCAGGCACGTCCGTGGAGGGCGAGAGGTAGTAGCTGTCGCCGAGCGTCGAGACGGTCGTGCGGAACAGCACGCGGTCGAGCTTGTCGCCGTCGTTGTTCCAGTCGAAGTTGTCGCCCGCCTCATCGACGCGGTAGTAGGCGATGTTGTTCGAGATCACCGTGCCGACGTTGTCGGCATCCACGGCGACGGCCGGGCCGGGGAAGTCGAAGTCGTTGGCGTTCGACGGATCGAAGCGCGAGAACACCGGCACGCTGTCGAGCTGGTCCGTGTCGCGCCCGTTGATCGGCGCGCCGAACACGCTCTCCTCGAAGCCGATCGGCACGCGCGCGCGATCTTCAAGCTCGCCCATCCAGCTCGAGCCGCCGCACTGGAAGCCCGGCGAAGGCGAGTGATCCGAGATCCACTGGGCGGAGTTGCCGTCCGCCGGGTTGAGCCACGCCACGAGATGCTCGACGTTGTTGGTCGGATTCGAGGGCTCCCCGTCCCACGAGCGACCGTCGGCGGCCTCGTCGATCACCACGATCCAGCGGCCGTTGAAGTCCGTCGCGCCGTGGGTGCCACCCGGCACGTCCTCGAGCGCCACCAGCCCGATCGCCGCCGTGAACACGCCCGACGTGCCCAGCGGGTTCTCGACCTTGACCCAGCGCAGGACGTCGTCGTCCGTGTCGCCGTCGTTGTTGAGGCCCGCCGTCGCGCAGTTGCCGTCGTCGGACTCCGGCACGATCGAGGCCACGAAGGCCGCCGTGCCGCTCGAGGCCACCAGCACCCGCTCCGCGCCCGCGAGCGCCGTGTTCACTGGCTGGGTGGTGCCTGCGAGGAACGAGCTCAGCCAGATGTAGTGCAGGACCTCGTCCGTCGTGTCCGTGTCGTTCGCGGTGCAGTGTGCAGGCCGCCAGTTGGCGAACGCCCCAGCGTAGTTGTTGAGCGACCCGCCACCCTGCGCGGCCTCGTCGGCGAGGAACGCCACCACGGTCTCGCCACCGATGCCCGGACCCGCACGCAGGGGCGCGTCGTGATCCGCCATGGCCTTCGCCGTGGACTTCACGCGCGGAGTCCCGAGGGCAGCGTTGGCGAGCGCCAGCACGTGTCCGTCCGTGCTGTCTCCGTCTCCGTTGAGGTCGCGGCCCTCGTCGCTCTCGTCGAGCCCGAGGAACAGCACGTTGCCGTCGCTCCCGATCAGCTCGGGCACGAGCGTCGTCAGCGGATCGTCGTGCAGCACGCGCACCGGGACATTGGGCGCTCCACCCGTCAACGTGATGACCGAGATGCCGGTCTCGCCCGCGGCGAGCGGCGTGCTCCCCGGCGCCGCACAGTAGAAGACCTTCTCGTTGTCGGTCGCGACCAGCGCGGGTCCCTGGGCCGTGCGCTTCAGCTCCGCCACGAACGCCACGCTGCCGGCGGACGGCGAGCCGGTCGCGACGCGCAAGAGGACGAGGTCGAGCGCATCGGTGTCCGTGTTCCAGTCCGTGTTGTCCTCCACCTCGTCGACGACCATGTAGAGGCTGTTGCCCGCCAGCGCGAGCTCGCGTGCCGCGACGTCGAGCCGCACCTCGCTGCCGTTCACCATGTCGGCGACCATCGCGATGCGATCGAGCTTGTCGCCGTCGCCGTTCATGTCCGTGCCACCGGCACCGGTCGTGAGCTCGTCGGCGAGGAAGGCCAGCTGCCGCTCGCGCACGAGGATCGGCGTCGAGGCCCCCGACGACACGCTCGCGGAGCGAGCCTGGAACAGGAGCGGCGCGTCCTCCTGCTCGATGCAGGCGGCGAGAGCGAGGGGCAGGGCAAGGAGGAGCGTGCGAGCGGTCAGATTCATGCGTGTGGAAAGCGCCCGAGGGCGGCAGGGACTCTAGCCCCACCGCCCTCGTCGTGCTACCGCCCTCGTGCGAGGACTGTCCGCGTGCCCGCGACAGCTACCGGCAGACCGTGAAGCGCACGGCGTTCGAGAGGCCCGTGGTGCTCGTGCTGCCCGGGTCGCGCATCCACCACTGGGCGTACACGGTGTCGCCCGGGTTGAGCCCGACCGAGTTCATGTACGCCGTCGTGAACTGGAACGCGTAGCTGCCCGTGCAGGAGTTGCCCGTCGCGGCACCGCCCGAGTTCACGGCCGTCGTGCGCACCGTCGGGTTGCCGACGCACTTGTAGCCGCCCTGGAACGGCGTCGTGAACGAGTTCGAGCCCCAGAAGAGCAGGCCCGACTTCTGGTTGAGCACGTTGTTGCAAGTCACCGTGAAGGTGCCCGTGCTCTTCGAGGGCTGCGCGCCGTTCGTGCCGATCGCGGGCAGGCAGCCGAGCGAGTTGGTCTTCGCCGTGCAGAAGGTGAAGACCGAGAAAGCGTCCACGAGCAGCGGCCCAAAGGTGCGCGTCGGACCACGGTTGCCGGCCGCGTCGACCGCGCGCACGTGGAAGTAACGTGCGGAGGCCGAGGACGGCAGGATGAACGTGGCCCCGGTCGCGGCCGAAGGCAGGCTCGTGCCGGACGTCGGATCCCACGCCGGCAGCGTGTTGATCAAGTACAGGTAGCTCGCGAGCCCCGAGGTAGCGTCGCTCGACGCCGCCCAGCTGAGCGTGACCGTGGTCGCGCACGACTGCACGCCCGCGAGGTGAGTCGACGACGAGATCACCCCGGGCTGCGACGGCGGCGTGACGTCGACGCGGATCGGGCCGTAGCTTGCAGCCGTCGTGCCCCAGTTGCCCGAGTTGTCGACGGCCTTGATGCCCCAGTACCACGTGCCGTCCGGCAGCGAGCGCGAGAACGTGCTGCCTTCCTCAAGGTCCTTGACGGCGGCGATCGCGCCCGGGGTGATCGCCGCGATCCCGTAGGTCTCGCCGTAGCCGTCGACTCCCGAGAGGCTGTCGGTGGCGGCCGTCCAGTTGAACGTCGCCGTCGACACCTTGACCCACGTGTTCAGCGGGTGCGTCGCCGAGGTGATGTTCGAGGGCGCCCCCGGAGCCGTGCCGTCGACGTAGATGGACACCGCGTCGGACTTGTCGACCCAGTTGTCCGAGCGCGCGTCCGCGGACCAGCTCTTGAGGCCCTCGGTCGCCCAGCGCGTGACCCACGTGACGGTCTTGCTGTCGCCCGAGATCAGGTCGCCGAGCAGGACGTCGCGCCCGGCGTGCTGGTTGCCCTCGAGATCGGCCACGACGCCATCGTCGAGCGTCACCGACGACGACTGCAAGGTATCGCCGCTCGAACTCGAGTCGACGAACACCGCCGAGCCCACCGAGCCGGCCGCAGGGTTGGTCGCCGTCGCCGTGATGATCACGTTCTCGTTCGGCTTGGCGTAGATGTCGGTGGCCGCCACGTCGAAGGTGCCGTCCGGGGTCGTGTCGCCATAGATCACCTGCACGGCGACGCCGGCATAGATCTGACCCGTGGCGGACCGGTTGTAGAGCTTCCAGCGCCACGTGCCGACGGGCGGGTTGTTGATGATGCGAATCTCGCAGTTGTCGATGCTCGACTGTTGGGCGATGTACTCGCCGGTGTTGTTGGCCGTCGTTTCGATCGGCGGCGAGTCGAGGTACAGGTCGTAGTCGTTCACGAGCGCCCGCGAGGCGCCGGCCGAGGCCGCCCCTTCGCTGTAGAACACGCAGGCCACGAGGCGCGTGGCGCCCGCGTTGACCGTGAAGTCCGCGTTGGTCGCGGAATTGTTGAGGCCCTGCAGCCACAGGTACCAGCCCGTGTTCGAGCTCGGATAGTGTGCGCGCCAGGCCTGCACGCGGCCGGCCCCGTAGTTGTCGAGGTGCGTGTCCGAGGGCGCCGTGAGCGCGACGTCGCCCTTGGTGGTCGCCGAGGCCATCAGCAAGGCCGCGACGCCCTCCGGCCAGCCGCGCAGCCACGTGTGGTGGTCGAGCACCTGCGCCGCGAGGCCCGCGACGTGCGGCGCCGCCATCGAGGTGCCGGTCTTGTTCGAGTAGCCGTTGGTGGTCGTGGCGTCGACGGAGCTGATCCAGCGCCCGGGCGCCGTCACGTTGGGCTTCCAGCGGCCGTCGCCGGCGGGACCGGTGCTCGAGTTCGACCAGAGCGTGCCCGGATCGCCGATCGCGTCGCGGTAGTCGAGCACGTTGCCGACCGTGAACGCGTTCTTCGCGCTCGACTGCACGAGCAGCGAACCGGCCACGTTGTTGCCGTTGTTGCCCGCCGCCCACACGTGCAACTGGGCCTCGTTGTGCACCTGGTTGTCGATCGTGCGGCAGTCGGCCTCGCTGCCGATCCAGCCGCCGGCACCGCCGCCCCACGAGTGGTTGCACAGGTCCGGCTTGGGCGTGACGCTCGTGCCGTCGTTGATCGGGTTCGTGAAGTTCGCCATGACGGTCGGCAGCGACACCGGGCCCGAGCCCGACGCGTCGAAGATGCGGTTGTTGTAGAAGCGGCTCGTGCCGCCCCACGTCGCGAGGCCCGGGGCGTTGCCGATCTTCTGCGCGCTGCCGAAGCCACGTCCGAGGATCGTGCCGGCGACGTGCGAACCGTGTGTGTTCTCGTCGTTCCACGCACCGGTCGTGCCGGCGAGGTCCCAGCCCCAACCCCAGATGTTGAGGTCGGAGTGCGCCGTCTCGAGGCCGGAGTCCGCGAAGCCGGCGATGACGACGTCGTTCCACCCGCCGTCGTAGGCCGCGCGCGTGCGGTCGCTCGAGATCATGGGCTGCGATTCTTCGTGCGGCTCGGGCGCGCTGAGCGTGCTCGCGGGCAGATCGGGCTCGACGAACTGCACGAAGTCGCTGGCGAGCAGCGCCTCGAGCGCGGCCTTCGGCATGCGCGCGCGGAAGGCCCGGATGGAGTCGGCGTACTCGAGGACGTCGAGACCAAGCTCGACGAGGCGCTTTTCCTGCCAGCCACGCGACATCCACTTCACCGCGGGCGCGACGCCCGGCAGCACGCGCTCGGTCCCGTCGGGGTCCACGCTCGAGAGCTCGGCCACGACGATGCGCTCCGACGCAGCGCACAGGTCCGAGTCGTACACCGACACGTACACGTCGAGCGGCGCGCCCTCCTGCGCGTCGGCGAGCTGGCGCGCGAGCGCGGGGTGCAGCTTCTGCAGGCTGCGCGGCGTGCCGATCCAGTGCACGAAGTCGAGCGCCGCCACGCGCGCGAGCGCCTCGCGCCCGAGCGCGACCTTCATCGTGTAGTGCGGGTGGAACTCGAGCACGCGCGCGCCCGCGGCGCGCAGCGCGTCGAGGCGCGCGTCCGTGATGCGCTTCTCGAACATCACGAAGGCCCACGTCATGTCCTGCGGACGGCCGTCGGCATGCGTGCGCGCGAGCTCGGCTTCGAGCAGCGGGTCGATGCGCTCGCCCACCGGCGGGTAGTGCGCGCCGCCCGCGAATCCGAGGAAGTAGGGATCGCCCGAGGCGGGCTCGAGCACGCGGTCACCGGCATCGCTCGCCGCGACGACGGCGCGCACGGGCAGCGGTACCGAGTCCGGGAGTTCGCTATCGAACGGACCGGCGGGGACGAACTCCGCGGGCGGGGTCGAGCGCGAGCGGGGCCCGACGTCCTGCAGGCCGAACGCGGCGGGCGCGAGGAGAGAGCAAGCGACCAGTGAGCGAGTGAGCGGGTGCAGCATGATGGAGAGACTTTGCAGGAGCCGGAGAATCGCCGCCGAGACGGCCAACCCCGATGATTGGGTATGATAACGAAACTGTCGGGGCGGCAAGTTCCCTTCCGCGGTTCCGTTTCCAGGTGAAGGCCGTTCCGCAGACCCACGAGCGGGACGCTGCCCCGCGACGCTCACTCCCTCCCCGCGCTTCTCCTTCGGACAAGAGCGGATCGACGGCCACGCAGGGGCGCGCCCAGACGGCGGCGGCTCCAGACCCTTTGCAACACTCGACGCTGGCTCATACCCTCGGCGGAGCCGCCGCAGCACGTGCGAGGCTCCACTCCTATGAGGTCGTTGATGCTCCTTCGTCTCTCGCGCGCCACGCTTGCGCTGGCGCTCGCAACCCCCGTTGTCTTCTCCCAAGACCTGCCGTGCGGCTCCGACATCGGCTCGCGCCGCACCCCGGAAACCTCGCGCGGCCCAGCGCACCTGCTCGGCTCAGGGGCGACATCGTCGCCCTTCACGCCCCCGCTCGCGAGCGACATCCAGTTCGTCGTCAACTCCGGTGGCGGCCTCGACACGGGCTGCACCTTCCGCTCCGGAGGCCCGCTCCTGATCGACGTGCCGATCGACCGCTACCTCGGCCCCGTCGACGCCAACGGCTTCCTGATCGACGCCACTGCCATGCGCAACGCGGGGCTGCTCTCGGAGTTCGCCACGCTGATCCTGCCGGTGTTCGACATCGACAACCTCGCGGACGTCAAGCCGCCGGACCAGCCCGAGATCGACCGCGTCTCCCTCAACGACGCCGAGGTCGGGTTCCTCTCGGGTCTCAACCGCGAGTGGAAGCTCAACTCGTTCCAGATCCCGATCGAGCGCCTCAAGTTCCCGGCGGCCCCGGGGGTCGGAGGCGCGCGCCCCGCCCCGGCGCAGAACCGCATCCGCATCGACATCGACGTCGGCAACGAGCCCTCGGGCAACGAGCTGTGGTGCATGTCCGCCGACTGGGTGGCCATCTCGTTCAAGGCCATCTCGCCGGTGATCCTGATCCACGGGAACAACAGCAACGGTGGCTTCTGGGAGCGGCAGGGCTTCACCGCCCGCCTCGCCCAAGGGCTGATCCCGTTCGACAACTCGATCTCGATGCCGACATCCACCGTCGCGATCAACTCCGTGCGCCTCCTTGGCCGCCTGCGGGAGATCACGGCCGGATTCGGGGTCGACAGCGTGCACCTCGTGTGCCACTCGAAGGGTGGCCTCGACACCCGGGCCTACCTGCAGAACTTCTACTTCGGCGAGCCGTTCCGGGTCCTGTCGGCCTCGACCTGTTCCTCGCCGCACAACGGCAGCGCCGGGGCCGACCTGCTCGTGGCGCAGGCCGTCGAGGCGGCACGCGTCGATGAGGTCGAGTTCTCAGGATTCCCGACCTTCACGCAGACGCTGGTCCAGGCGCTCGGCGTGGACGCCGGCACCCCCAATCTCACCACGCACTTCACCGCGCAGTTCAACGCGCAGAACGTGCCGGCGCTGCCGACGGACATCCTCTTCAACACGGTCGGAGGAGACGCGGACACCAACAACTCGCTGTCGATCGACACCGAGGCCGAGATCGCGGCCCTGCGCCCGGAGAGCGACGCGCTCTCGTTCATGCCGACCTTCGTCGCGACGACCGTGGTCAACCGCCTCTACCAGATCCTGCGCAGCACGAGCACCGTGCAGGTGCGGTACCGGATCGACACGGGGTTCTTCGGCGGGACGACGCTCGTGGCAGAGATCGTCAACGTGCCCACCCCGGCCCCCCTTGGGAACGACACGCTGGTCACCATCCCGAGCGCCATGGGCGCCGGCACCTTCGCAAGCCGCGTCACCAACACGGCGGTCTTCACCGGCGCCAACGGGCGCAACCACTCGAACATCGCGAACGGCGGCGTGGCGGACACGATCCTGCCGTGGATCCTGCAGGCCGAGCGCCAGAACGGGGACCTGAAGTGATGTCGCCCCAGAACCCCGGAGCCAGCCCGATGAAGTTCATCCTCGCCCTGCTCGCCCTCGCCCCATTCGCCACTCCCGCGAGCGCCCAAGGCACCGCGCCGACGCTGCAGCTCAGCCTGCAGAACCAGCTCGTGGCAGTGGACCGTCTCGCGCCGGGATCGACCACGGCCACGGCCGTCTTTCCGGTCGATGCGCTCGGCACGCAGCTGGTGCTCGACATCAGCACCTCGATCTCGAACCTGCAGACCTCGATCTCCGTCCCCGGCGGGCAGACGATCACGCAAGCCAACGTCGCGACCTTCGGCGGGAGCTTCTCGACCTTCGAGGGCGCGCTCGCTGCAGACGAGCCGACGTTCTCGGCGCTCGCCCGTCCGGGCTTCCACCACCTGTACGTGTTCAACGCGCCGGCCGCCGGTTCGTACACAGTGAACCTCGACGGCGGTGCGGGCCTCGCGCAGGAGATCGCGGTGCTCTCGACCCTGATCTCCTCGAGCTCGCTCGGCGCGGCGGTGTTCACCACGGCCGACACGGTCATCGTGGGCGCTCCGGCGGTCATCGGGTACGCGCTGTTCAACGGCGCGACCCCTGTCACGGGCGCGACCGTCACCGCCAGCCTGCTCGCCGACAGCGGCGAGAGCGCCAGCGTGACGCTGCTCGACGATGGCGCGGGGACCGATGTCGCGGCAGCCGACGGCATCTACTCGGGCAGCTACGTGCCGCTCGCCGCCGGGACCTTCGGGATCAGCGCCGTCGCCACGGGCACCACGCCCCAGACGGGCGCCTTCACGCGCGGTGGCGGCGCGCAGTTCCTCGCCGTGCCCCCGAGCGCGCTGATCGCGGGGACGTTCACGGAAGTGGGCATCGACACCAACGGCAACAGCCTGTTCGACCTGCTGCGCATCTCGATCGCGCTCAACATCGTCAACGCCGGCGACTACGTGACGCAGGTGACGCTCCGACCGGCCGGAGGCGAAGCGATCGTCGCGGGCGCCAACGCCACGTTGGCCGTCGGCGCGTCGTCCGTGCCCGTGGACTTCCCGGCGCTCGCCTTCGTCACCGAAGGCAGCGGCGGCCCCTACGCGGTCGAGCGCGTCGAAGTCACCTTCGTCGATCCGGTGCTCGGACCGGTCCCTGCGGACAACGCCAGCAACCTCGGCAACACGCAGGCCTACACCCTGACGCAGTTCGAGCGCGACCCGATCGTGCTCACGGGCGTGATCGAGGATCAGGGCTTCGACGACAATGGCAACGGCCAGTTCGACCGCTTCCGCGTGCGCGTCGGCGTCGACCTGCTCGAGGACGGCTTCTACAGCTGGTCCTTCAAGCTCGCGCGCGCCACCGGCGAGGAGATCGTGTTCGCGGCGAACTCGGCGACCTTCGGCATCAACAACCTCGTGCCGGGCGCGCAGCTGCTCGAGGTGGAGTTCGACGGGCTCGCCATCGGCCAGACCGGCGCCAACGGGCCGTTCCGCATCACCGACCTGCTGATCGAGGGGCCCGGCGGGGCCAACCTCGTGCGCACGGAGGTCGGACAGACGGGCGCCTACACCTCGCCGCAGTTCGAGGGCGGCTTCGTGGCCAACACGCCGCCGACCATCTCGCTCGAGGGCGCGACCTGCGGCAGCGAGGTCTTGGTCACGTTCCCCAATGAGCTGGTGCTGGTGGTGACGGCCACCGACGCGGATGCCGGCGACGACGTCACCCTGACGATCTCGGGCCTGCCCGCGGGCGCGGAGCTCACGCCGAACCCGCCGCAGAGTGGCAACCCGGCGCGCTTTACCGTGCGCTGGAAGCCGAGTGGCGTCGCGCGCGCGGACGTCACCATCACCGCCGTCGATTCGAGCGACCTGACCTCGACCTGCACGCTCACGCTGCGCGCCAAGGGCGAAGGCTGCAACTGCAGCGTCCCTGCGGGCGAGGAGGGTGCGACGTGGCAGCTGCCGCTCGCGCTCGCCGTGCTCGTCGTGCTCGGGTTCTACGCGCGGCGCTCCCTGCGCGTTGGCTAGCCGAGCCAAGCTCGACCTTCTCGAGAGCGTCGCCGCGATCACGCTGGTCGCGGCGACGCTCGACTTGTTTCCGTCGGCGTGGGTCCCGCTCGCGCTGGGCCTGCCCCTCGCCTCGAGCTGGCTGCGAGGCGAGCCGCCCGCAGCGCTGGTCGGACCGCTCGAGCCCTGGCGAGCTTTGCGACAGGCGCTGCTCGTGCTCGCCGTGACGCTGCCGCTCTGGGGCCTTGGCACTGTCCTCGCCCTGCGCGGCGGCTGGGTCTTCCCGGCGCTCGGAACGACCGGCGGCGCGACGCCCATCGCGCTCGTGACCCTGCCGCTCGTCGAGGAGTTCTTCTTTCGCGGCTACCTGCAGCCGCGGCTCGAGCGCGTGTGGCCCGAGCGACGCACGCTGCTCGGTGCGCAGGTGAGCCGGGGCTGGCTGGTCGCCGCGCTGGCGTTCGGCCTCGCTCACCTGCAGCTCGGTTCGCTCGCGGCCGCAAGCCGCGTCGTACCGGGACTCGTGCTCGGCCACTGTCGCGCGGCGACCGGCTCGATCTGGGCCGGCTGGCTCGTGCACGTCGCTTACAACCTCGCCGGCTCGCTGTTCGCTGGCTGACGGACGCGGGCGACCGAGAGCGCCACGAGCGCGCCGAGACAGCTCCACTGCGCGAACGTGAGGCCGCCCCAGCGCGGGTCGACATCCGCCGCCGCGATCGCGCCGCTCGCGATCGCCGCAAGCGCGTCGTCACCGTCGATGCGCAGGAAGTCGAGCAGGAAGCGCGCGGGTGCGTAGGCGAGCACGAAGGTCGCGAGCACCGCACCATCCGACCTCCGGCGCTGGAAGGCACGCACGCACAGCGCGAGCACGGGCAGGGCGAGCAGGGCCTCGTACAGTCCGAGGTCGTGGCGCAGGCCATCCGGGTAGGCGCAGGCCAGCACGAACTCGCTGCGCGCTCCGGGGTGATCGTGGGCGAGAAAGCACCCAAGGCGCGCGAGCGGCCACGCGGCCGCGAGCCCGAGCAGCACGAGCTCCGCCGCTGCGGCGAAGCTCCTGCGCGCGAGTCGCGCGAACACCAGCGTCCCGAGCGCACCCCCGAGGAACCCGCCCGCGGACGACAGTCCGTACGTGAGTGAGAGGAGCGCCACCCACGGACGCTCGCCGAGCCCGTCGGGCGAGTGGAACAGCAGCGCGGCAAGGTGCGCGCCGATGAGACCGCTGCCGAGTGCCATCGAGGCCGCCACGAGCCCCACCGAGGCCCGTTCGCCGCGCGCGCACGCGGCCCACGCGCTCGTCGCGAGCCCGAGCGCCGCAGCAGCCGTGGAGGTGACGACGAAGCTCATCGCAGGACCGTGGGCCCCATCCTACGGCGACGCCGCGGGGGACTGGTATGCTCGGCAGCTAGCGATGGAAGCGGCCTCGCAGGAACTCGAGCGACTGGCGCAGCGCGCGGCGGCGGGCGATCGCGGGGCCGTCGACGTGCTCATCGCGCGCTACCTGCCGGAGCTGCACGCCTTCGTCCGCCTGCGCGCGGGCCCGGTGGTGCGTGCGCGCGAATCGAGCTCGGACATCGTGCAGTCCGTGTGCCGCGAGGCGCTCGAGCACATCGACCGCTTCCAGTTCCCGAGCGAGTCCGCGTTCGAGCAGTGGCACTGCACGACCGCACTGCGCAAGATCCTCAACCGCCACGACTACTGGCTCGCGCAGAAGCGCGACGCGCAGCGCGAGATCGGGCTCGGCGCGAACGCGAGCGGCTCGTTCGACGAAGGCGCCCTGCTCGACTGCGACGGGCGCTTCTCCTCACCGAGCCACGGCGCCGTGCGGCGCGAGGAGCTCGAGCGCATCGAGCGCGCCTTCGAGCAGATGCCCGAGGAGTACCGCGAGGTGATCACGCTCGCGCACTTGGTCGGGCTCTCGCGCGCCGAGATCGCGCAGCAGCTTGGCAAGAGCGAGGGAGCCGTGCGCGTGCTGCTGCACCGCGCGCTCGCGCGCATGTCGTCGATCCTGAGCAAACCTGGCGCGGTCGAAGAGAAACAGTGATCCATGGAGATCGAGTTCCACGGCGCGACGGACGGGACCACGGGCAGCTGCCACGTGCTGCGCGCGGGCGGGCGGCAGGTGCTGCTCGAGTGCGGGCTCTTTCAGGGCCACCGCGAGACTACCTACAAGCGCAACTCGCAGTTCCGCTTCGACCCGCGCGCGATCGACGCGGTGATCCTCTCGCACGCGCACATCGACCACTCCGGACGCCTGCCCATGCTCGTGCGCGGCGGCTTCAAGGGTCCGATCCACTCGACCGGCGCGACGGTCGACCTCGCCGAGCCGATGCTGCTCGACAGCGCCAGCATCCAGCTCAAGGACGCCGAGTTCCTCAACAAGCGTCGCGTGATGGACAAGGTGCGCGCGCGGCGCGAGCGTCGCGAGGAGCGCTGCGAGGCCCGCCACGCGCTGGCGCACTTCCACACCCACGACGACGCCCCGGCGCTCGCGGTCTCCAACCCGCCCAAGCGCGAGGTGCTGCCGCTGTACCTCGAGGAGGACGTGCGCGACACGCTGCCCTTGTTCGTCCCCCACCGCTGGGGCGACTGGTTTCAGATCGGCCCGTCCCTGCGCGTGCGGCTGCACGACGCCGGGCACATCCTCGGCGCCTCGTGGGTCGAGCTCGAGGCTCGCGAGCGCGGCAAGACGGTGCGAGTCGTGTTCTCTGGTGACTACGGGCGCCCGCAGCCGATCCTGCGCGATCCCGTGCCGCTCGCACCCGCCGACATCGTGATCTGCGAGAGCACCTACGGCGACCGCTGCCATCCACCGGTCGACGACACCGAGGCGCAGCTCTCGCTCGCCGTCGAGCGGCTCCACAAGCGTCGTCGCGGCAAGCTGCTCATCCCGGCCTTCGCCGTGGGCCGAACGCAGCACATCCTGTACGCACTCTCGCGCATCTTCGAGCGCAAGAAGATCGCGGACATTCCGGTGTACGTGGACAGCCCGCTCGCCAAGCGCGCGACGGAGATCGTCTACAAGCACCGCGAGTGCTTCGACGACGACGCGCTGGCGCGGCTGCGCAAGGCCGAGTCGGGCGAGCATCGCCTCAAGGTGCACTTCACCCAGACCGTCGACGACAGCAAGGCGCTCAATCAGGCCAAGGGCCCGATGGTGGTCGTCTCGGCCTCGGGGATGATGGAGTCGGGCCGCATCCTGCACCACCTCGCATGGGCGGTCGGCAGCCCGGAAACCGAAGTCGCGGTGGTCGGCTACCAAGCGCAAGGCACGCTCGGCCGCCGGCTCGTGGAAGGCGCGCTCGAGGTCAACATCCTCGGCATGCTGCGTACCGTGCGCGCGCGTGTGACCGTGATGAACGGCTTCTCCGCTCACGCCGACCGCGATGAGCTGCTGCAGACGCTGCTCCCCATCGCACCGCAGTGCAAGTCGCTATTTCTCGTGCACGGCGAGAACGACCAGCGCCTGCCGCTCGCCCGCACCCTCGGCCAGCGCGGCTTCGCGCGCGTCGAGTGCCCGCGCAACGCGGCCGTGTGGAAGCTGTGAGGCCGCTGCGCGCGCACGCGCCGCACGAGCTGCGCACGAACCTGTTCGAGCGCGCGCGCTCGGCCGCGCCGCGCGAGGCCTGCGGCCTGCTGCTCGGCCGCCGCACGCCGGACGGCATCGAATTAGAGTCGCTCGCCGAGCTGCCGAACCGTGCACGCACAGCCGCTGCGTTCGAGCTCGAGCCGCTCGACGTACTCGCCGCCGAGCGCGCGGCGCTCGCGAGCGGGCGCGAGGTGGTCGGAGCCTGGCATTCGCACGTCGACGCACCCGCGGTGCCCTCCGTGCGCGATCTCGCCGGAGCGGGCTACGGACTTTCGCTCGTGATTTCCCTGCGCGCGAACGAGCTGCGCGCCTGGCTGGGCGCGGTGGAGCTCGAGCTCGCCTGATCAGGCCGGGAGCGGCCCGTCCCAGTGACAAGTCGCGCGTGCGACGTTGCCGCGCGCGTTGAACTCGAGCGACTCGCACAGCTCCCGCACGATCGCGAGCCCGCGTCCGGAGCGACGTCCCGGTAGCGGTGCGCGCGGAGCGCGCGGATCGAAGCCCTTGCCGCTGTCCTCGACCTCGATCGAGAGCATCGGATCACCGTGCAGCGTCTCGAGCGCGAGCGCGATGCGCACTCGTCCCGTGCGGTTCTCGCTCAAGAGCCGCTCGCGCAGCACGTAGTAGTCGCTGAAGCCGCCGTCGCGCTCCTTGAGCGCCGAGTCGAGCCCGAGCACGCCATGCTCGAGAGCGTTGTGCCACAGTTCCGCGACCACGAGAGCCGCGGAATCGATCGAGTCACGGTTCCAGCCGGCCTCGGCGAGCGCTCCCTCGCAGGCGTGCACCGGGTCGGCGCCGCCGAGTTCGCTGCCGACGAACGTGAGTTCGAAGCTCCAGCCAGTCGACGGAGCGTGCGCGGACAGCGGGGCCATGGCGCACTCAGGCGACCGTGAACCAGTGGTCGAAGTCGCTCGCCGCCAGCAGGCGCGCCACCAGCGGTCGCGGGTGTTCAAGCGTTACCGAAGCTCCCTTCGAGGCTGCGAAGTCGCGCAGGAGCAGCAGCATCCCGAGCGCGGAGCTGTCGACGTACTCGGCGTCGCGCAGGTCGACTACGAAGGCGCAAGGCTCGCGCTCGCACTCCTCGTAGGAACGCAGGAAGGCCTCGCGGCAGCGGAAGTCGAAGCGTCCGGCGACGCGCAGCGTGAGGGTGCTGTCGGCGGAGAGGGTGGAGAAGATCGGCATACGTGCGGAGGTGGTTGTCGACCTCCGGAACAAGTTCCTTGGGGCGCGGGGGCCGCGCTTTCCCATCTCTGGGCCCGCCCCCCCCCCGCGACTGCGCTCGATGGCCCGCGCCCCGTCAGCGGGCGGCGAACTCGAATCAGGGGCTGGAACGAGTCTGGATCTGGACTAGCTCCAGTGCATGTCATCGCTGCCGCCGCCCGGTGCTCCTTCTGGCTTGCCGGGACTCCCAGCACTGCGTGCGCGCCTCGCCGCCGCCGGCATCGGCCCCTCGGCCCAGCGGCTCGCCATCGCCGAGGTGGTGCTCGCCACCGACCGCCATCCCTGCGCGGAAGCCGTGCTGGCGGCGGTGTCCGCGCGCCTGCCGAGCATCTCGCGCGCCACGGTCTACGCCAGCCTGGCGCTGTTCGCCGAGCGCGGGCTCCTGCGCGAGCTGGCGCTCGAGGAGGGCCGCGTGGTGTACGACCCCAAGCTCGAGCCCCACCACCACTTCATCGACGACGCAACCGGCGCGATCGTCGACGTGCCGTGGGATGCGCTCGCGGTGCGCGGCGTGCCCGCGCTGCCCGGCGTCGACGTGCGCGCATACGAGGTCGTCCTGCGCGGCTCGCTCCGCGCGGACAACCGTTGTTCCTCTCCTCCCACCCACCACCCGCGAGCCTGACCATGCTGACCATCGGAGACCGCCTCCCCGCCTTCCGCCTGCAAGCCGCCGTGTCCCTCGAGAAAGGCCAGGAATTTGCCGAGCTCACCCACGACAGCTACCCCGGCAAGTGGCTCGTGCTGTTCGCGTGGCCGCTCGACTTCACCTTCGTTTGCCCGACGGAAATCGCCGAGTTCGGACGCCGCAACGCTGATTTCCGCGAGCGTGACGCGCAGTTGCTCGGCCTGTCCTGCGACTCGCAGTTCGTGCACCTCGCGTGGCGCAAGGACCACGCGGACCTGAGGAACCTGCCCTACCCGATGCTCGCGGACCTCAGGCGCGAGCTGTGCGGCGCGCTCGGCATCCTGCACAAGGACGAGGGCATCCCGCTGCGCGCGACGTTCCTTGTCGATCCGCAGGGCGTGATCCGCTACGTGTCGGTGCACGACCTATCGGTGGGGCGCAACGTCGACGAGGTGCTGCGCACGCTCGACGCGCTGCAGACAGACGAGCTGTGCCCCTGCAACTGGAAGCCGGGCCAGGCCACGCTCAAGGTCTAGGCGCGCGATGGACGCCCTCGAAGCGCTGCGGACGGGCCTCCCAGAGGCCACCAAGGACATCCGCCTGAACCTCTCGAGCGTGCTCGCCGACGGCCCGCCGCTCGATCTCGACCAGCGACTCGGCTGCGCCTACGCCGTGGCGCTCGCCACCGGCTCGGTCGAGCTCGCGCACGCCATCCGTGTCGAGGCGCAGGGCAAGGCCTCGCCCGCGGCGCTCGAGGACGCCACCGCGGCCGCCGCGCTGGCGGCCATGAACAATGTCTACTACCGCTTCCGCCACAAGGTGGGTAACGATGCTTACGCACAGCGCAGCCCGCGCCTGCGCATGAATCGACTCGCGCAGACGGCCGGTCCGCGGACCAGCATGGAGCTCTACGTCCTCGCCGTCAGCGCCTACAACGACTGCGAGACCTGCGTGCAGGCTCACGAGCGGCTCGTGCGCGAAGGCGGGCTCGGCGAGGACGCCGTCCACGAGGCCGTGCGCATCGCCGCGGTCGTCGCCGGGGTGGCCACGGCCCTCGCGGCGGCGCGCGTCGAGCGCGCGAGCGCGTCCGAGCATCCCTAGGGAAAGCAGCGAAGGAGCCGTTCCGATGGCCCGTATCACGCTGAAGCTGGCTGCTCGGCGTTCGGCACCGTTGGACAGGCCGCGCCCGCCTCGCGCATCGACGGGTACCCGTGCGATGTCGCGCGCAGCTCTCGGCGAGGAGCAAAGCGACATCGACACCGCCGACCTGCTGACAGCGATGCCGCAGCAGCACGAGAAGCACGGCTGGCTCCTGCGGGCCACGCTCGGCGTCTAGCTCTCGGAGAGGCCCGCGGCCGCGATGCTGCAGCAGCCAAGGCCGGTCGTGTCGAGCGAGCGCCCATCGGGCAGTCCCGCCCGAAGCTGTGCGTGTGCCGCATGACTTCCGTGACAGCTGTCGAGTACCTTTGCGCGGCGAACATGACGCTCCGCACGCCGCTCGCCCTCGTCTCTCTCGTGGCGCTGTCCGCGACGCTCGTCGCGGCGGGCGTGGCGCTGCGGGACCGTGCGCCGTGGCCTCTCCGGCCCCCGGCCCCGGTACCGGACGGCCGACCCGACAAGCTCGCTCACGCCAGCTCCATCGCGTGCGCGGAGTGCCACGCCGCGCAGGTCGAGGAGTGGGCCGGCACGACCCACGCGCTCGCGTGGGAGAACGAGCCGTACCAGGAGGACCTCGAAGGTCGCAAGAAGGCCGAGAGCTGCCACGGCTGCCACGCGCCGGTCGCGCTGCACGGCGCCGACGATGCGCTGCTCGCGGGCAAGCCCGAGGCGCGCAAGGACGCGCGGCACCTCGGTGTCTCGTGCGAGAGCTGTCACCTCGCGACGGATGGTGCCCTGCTGGGGCCGACGGGCGCCGCCACGGACAAGCACGCGACGCGCAAGGGCGCGAGCTTCTCGGGCTCGGGATCGAATGCGCTGTGCGCGAGCTGCCATCGCACCACGGTGGGGCCGGTGATCGGCCTCGCGCGCGATTTCGAGCAGTCCAAGGCCGCGGAGGAGGGTGCGACCTGCGTCAGCTGCCACATGGCGCCGCGCGCGGAGGTCTCGCACGACGGCGGCATGCGCGTCGTGCGCAGCCACGCACTGCAGACACCGCGAGACCCCTACTTCCTCGCGCTCGGCTTCGAGCTCGAGCTCGAGCTCGACCCGCTCGGCGCGCAACTGCGGGTGCGCAACCGCGCTGGACATCGCATTCCGGGCCTGATCGGCCGCGAGATCCAGTTCGTGGCGACCGCCCTCGATGCCTCGGGCTCCGCGCTCGGGGCCGAGACGCTCGCGCTCACCACCGAGAGCTACCTGCCCGTCGACGAAGATGCGGTGCTCGCGCTCCCAGTGCGCACGGCGCGCGTGCGCGTGCTCGGTCGCCACCACGACCCGCGCCTCGCGAAGCCCGTGACCTTCCTCGAGTGCGAGCTCGAGCCCGACCGAGAGCAGCGCTAGCGCGCAGCCCCGCTCCCGTGTCGCACCTTCTCTGCTCGCTGCTCCTCCTCATCGGCCTCGCCGGCGCGGCGCGCTCACAGTCGGGCAGCGAGGATTCCGTAGCGCGCGCGCAGGCGTGGCTCGCGCGCGCGAGCCGGCCGACGCTCGCGCTGTCCGACGACGAGGTGCTGCAGCTCGAGCGCTGGCTCGACGACCTGCGGCTCGTGCAGGTGATCCAGCCGGAGCGACGCACGACCGTGTTCGCGCTGCTGCTCGACCTGTCCGCGCTCGATCCCGGGGAGAGCCCGCCGCCGGCACTGCAGACGCCGTGGCAGCGCATGCGCGTCGGGCGCTCCGCCTTCGCCTCGCTCGGGCCGGCCCTCGACCTCTCGAAGGACGGGGCGACCCAGCGCTGGCTCGCGCGCGAGGTGCTCGCCCGCGGCGAGAGCGCGGCCCGCGCCCGGCGCATCGAGGCGCTCGAGTGCCTCGCGGGCCGTCGCGAGCAGGAGACACTCTCGGGGCTGCTGCACTGCGCCAGCGCTGCGGACGCGCAGGTGCGCGAGCTCGCGATGCGCGCGCTCGTCGGCTGGCCGGACGACGGCGTGCACCTGTTCATGCTCGCGCAACTCGCGAAAAACGTGCGCCAGCCGGGCTGGGTCAACGTTGCGCTCGTGCGCCAGCACTTCCAGTCGCTCGAGCGGCTCGGGACGGGTCGCGCGGCGCAGGCCGTGGTGGCCTTCGTGCGTCCGGCGCTGGTCTCGACGAACTGGCGCGACACCGTGCGCGCGCTGCCCTTGCTCGCGCGCATCGACGACACCCTCGCCGTGCCATTGCTGATCGAGAGCCTCGGCTTGTGGGTCGCGCGGCGCGAGGCCGGCGGCGGCTCGCGGCGGGTCGAGGCGGAGTTCGTGGCCGAGCTGCAGCGTCGCTCGGGGCGCACCATGGGCCCCTTCCCGGAGCGCTGGTCCCTGTGGTGGCGCGCCCGCAGCTCCGGCACGCTGGTCGATGGTCCCGGGGAGGTCGAGGCTCCGACCTCACGGGCGGGCTTCTACGGCCTGCGCCCGGAGACCGACCGGGTCACGTTCCTGATCGACGCCTCGGGCTCCATGAATCAGGCCGTGTCCGAGGGCGTCACGCGCTACGCCCAGGCGCTCGAGCAACTCGTCGGCTTCCTCGGGGGGCTCGAGCCGTGGGCGCGCTTCCGAGTGGTGCTGTTCGACACCAACCTGCGCGTCTGGAAGGACAGCCTGCAGCCCGCTAACCGCAGCTCGATCGAGGCCGCGGAGCGCTGGGTGGCCTACCAGCGCCCGGACGGAGGCACCTACCTGCGCCCCGGCGTGGAGACTTGCCTCAAGGTCGGATTGGACGGACGAATCGACCTCAAGGCCCTCGAGGAGGACACGGTCATCGTGCTGTGCGACGGCGAGACAGCCGAGGGTCGCGGCTGGGTGTGGCCCTGGTGGCGGGAGGTGGCTGAGGAATCCTGCGTGCGCTTCCACTGCGTGCAGCTCGGCGGAGGCGGCAACGGCACGCTCGAGGCGCTGGCCGAGGTCTCCGGGGGCAAGTTCGTACGCGTCCCCTAACCGCTCGGCGCGGGGCCGCGGACCTCGCGCCCGCGAGCGCGAGCGCGAAGCGTCCCGGCAATTCCATCGGCCCGGGCGCGCCGCTATGCTTTCGGCCCCGAGGTATCGACGGCAGAGGCCCGAGTGGACCTTCCGCGGTCGGTTCTTCCCACAGCCCCATACCCCGCCCTGACCGGCGTCCGCAGGCCTCCCCCCCAAGGCCAAGGCGATCGGTACGGGTGCACCCCCGCGAGCGCAGAGCCCACCGCTGGTGGCGGCCGCGCGCCCGCGCAGAAGCGATGCTCCAGAACTACGCCCCGATCCTGATCCTCGCGCTGGCCGTCGCGGGGTTCGCGATCGCGAACCTGATCATCTCAGACGTGCTCGGCAAGAAGCGCCGCGCCATCGGCAAGGCCGACGCCTACGAGTCGGGCATGGATCCACAGGGCAGCGCGCGCGTGCGCCTGTCGATCCACTTTTACCTCATCGCGGTGCTGTTCATCCTGTTCGACGTCGAGTCGATCTTCCTGATCCCGTGGGCCGCCACGGTGCGCTCGCTCTCCGCACAGGGTCTGGGACCAGTGATGTTCTTCGAGGTGCTGGCCTTCGTCGGCGTGCTCGCCGTGGGCCTCGCCTATGTCTGGCGCAAGGGAGGTCTCGAATGGGATCGCTGAAGCCTGTCGGTCCGGAGAGCAACGAGCAGCAAGGCTCGGGCTTCTTCGCGACGCGCGCGGATTTTCTGATCAACTGGGGCCGCAAGAACAGCCTGTGGCCGATGCCCTTGGGCCTCTCGTGCTGCGGCATCGAGCTCATGGGCCTGCTCGGGCCCAAGTTCGACCTCGCGCGCTTCGGCGCCGAGGCCGCGCGCTTCACGCCGCGCCAGTGCGACCTCCTGATCGTCGCCGGCACGCTGACGTGGAAGATGGCGCAGGCCGCGCGCACGATCTACGACCAGATGCCCGACCCGAAGTGGGTCGTGGCCATGGGCGTGTGCTCGAGTTCGGGCGGCATGTACGACAGCTACTCGGTCGTGCAGGGCATCGACTCGATCATGCCCGTCGACTTGTACGTGCCCGGCTGCCCGCCGCGCCCGGACGCGGTGATCGACGCGGTGCTCAAGCTGCAGAAGAAGATCGAGCGCGAGGACCCGCTCGGCCGCCTCCTCGGCCCGGCGACCGCGCCGCGCCCCGAGGAGGGCACCGGCAAGCTCCTGTTCCAGCCCAACCAAGGGCTCCCGAAGGGCGCTTGGGACAAGCACGCCCACGATCCCAAGTCGCGCATGCCGCTCTCCGACCCGCTGCCGCGCAAGACGGAGGTCAAGCCGTGAGCGAGGCCATCGCCAACGCCGCGAATACCGCGGCCGCGCCGCGCTTCGTCGCCGCGCTCGGGGCGCTCCCCCACTGCATCTCGCAGTCGCCGGACGGACCGGTGATCGAGGTCGACCTCGCGAACCTGCACGTCGTGCTGGCGGCACTGCGCGACCGCGCGGGCTTCGAGATGTGCAGCTTCGTAACGTGCATCGACCACTATCCGCAGGAGCCGCGCTTCGTGCTGCACCACCAGCTGCTCTCGCTCGCGCACGACGACCGCGTGCGCGTGCGCTGTGTGCTGCCCGGCGAGAGCGCGCCCACCTGCACGGACCTGTGGCCGGGCGCGAACTACATGGAGCGCGAGTGCTTCGACATGTTCGGCGTGCGCTTCGAGGGCCACCCCGACCTGCGCCGCTTGCTGATGCCCGAGGGCTACGACCACTACCCGCTCCGCAAGGAGTTCCCGCACCAAGGCATCGAACCCGATCGCCTGTACCGCGAGTGGGACCGCGCGCGTCGCGCGAGCTGGACGGAGGACGCCCAATGACGCTCACGAAGCAGGTCTTCGAGTACGTGCCCGCGCCGCCCCAGGGCGACGACCCGCTGCACGGCGAGCTCTTGACGCTCAACATGGGGCCGCAGCACCCGGCGACCCACGGCGTGCTGCGCATCGTCGTCACGCTCGACGGCGAGCGCATCGTCGAGTGCGATCCCGTGGTCGGCTACCTCCACCGCGGCAAGGAGAAGAGCGCCGAGTCGCTCGGCTGGCACAAGTTCTTCCCGCACACCGACCGCCTCGACTACGTGCAGCCGCTGATGAACAACGTCGGCTACGCGCTCGCGATCGAAAGGCTCGCCGGCCTCGAGGCACCGCCGCGCGCCCAAGTGATCCGCGTGCTCCTGATGGAGCTCTCGCGCATCATGGGGCACCTGATCTACCTCGGCACCCAGTCGATCGACCTCGGTGCCGTGACGATCTTCTTCTACGCCTTCAAGGAGCGCGAGAAGCTGTACGAGATCGTCGACGCCTACACCGGGCACCGCATGAACAACACCTACGTCCGCATCGGCGGGGTGTACGCGGACGTCGACGAGAAGGTCGAGCGCATCATCGAGGAGTTCCTCGTCGAGTTCCCCCAGGGCCTCGACGACATGGACAAGCTCTTGACGCGCAACCGCATCTGGAACGACCGCAATCGCGGCATCGGCGTGATCTCGCGCGAGGATGCACTCGCGATGTCGCTCACGGGCCCGGTGCTGCGCGGCTCGGGCGTGGAGTGGGACCTGCGCCGCGCGCAGCCCTACTGCGGCTACGAGAGCTACGACTTCGAGGTGCCGACGGGCGCGAGCGGCGACTGCTACGACCGCTACCTCGTGCGCCTCGAGGAGATGCGCCAGAGCTGCCGCATCGTGCGCCAGGCCCTCGATCGCCTCAAGACGATCAAAGGCGACGTGCTCGCCGAGGACCGGCGCTTCGTGCTGCCGCCCAAGGACCTCGTGCAAAAGTCGATGGAAGAACTGATCTTCCAGTTCAAGGTCGTGACCGACCTGCGCCTACCGAAGGGCCAGAGCTACCGCGGCATCGAGTCGTCGAAGGGCGAGCTCGGCTTCTTCGTGGCGAGCGACGGCAGCTCCAAGCCGCTGCGCTGCCACATCCGCGCGCCGGGCCTGATGAACATTCAGGCGCTTCCGATGCTGGCCAAGGGCCGGCTGTTCTCCGACATGGTCTCCCTGATCGGTTCCATGGACTTCGTCATGGGTGAGGTGGATCGCTGATGGCACTTCCCGACAAGCTCAAGGCCGAGTTCAACGAACTCGTCACGCACTACCCCGAGAAGCGCGCGGGCCTGATCCCCGCGCTGCATCGCTGCCAAGAGGAGCTCGGCGGCTGGCTGAGCCCGCAGACGATCGAGGACTTGGCCGAGTTCTTCGGCCTCGAGCCGGTCGAGGTGTTCGGCGTGGCGACCTTCTACCCGATGTTCCGCCTGACGCCGCGCGGCCGCCACTTGGTCAACGTGTGCCACAACATCTCGTGCACGCTGCGCGGCGCGGAAGAACTCCTCGCGCACGTGTGCCACCTCACCGGCTCGCCGGTCGGCGGCACGTCGCCCGACGGCAAGTTCAGCGTGGCGCGCGTCGAGTGCCAAGGCGCGTGCGCCAACGCGCCGATGTTTGAACTCGATGGGACCTACCACGAGGACCTCGACGCCGCGAAGGCCGCGCAGGTCCTGAGGAGCTGCAATTGAAGGACTTCCCGAAGTATCTCCTGAACCGCGTCGGGCTCCCGCAGTCCCACACGCTTACGACCTACCGCGCCGACGGCGGCTACCGCGCCATCGCGGACGTGCTCAAGACGCCTTGGACGCCCGAGCAGGTCATCGGCGTGATGAAGGACTCGGGCCTGCGCGGCCGCGGC
>SXGT01121556.1_pt1 | contig 22914 bp, 20 predicted proteins | sample 3176221 | NCBI WGS metagenome assembly SXGT01 (sample SAMN11356862, study PRJNA531348) | freshwater metagenome | isolation source: freshwater sample F1-120 | place: China: Fuxian Lake, Yuxi | collected 2017-12-25
CGAGCCCTGCAGCGAAGTCCGCATGGGCTGCGCTGCAGGGCAGGGTGGCGGCAGGAACAGGGCGAGCAGGATGTGACGGAATGATGAACGCATAATGGATTCTCCTTTTATGTGCGCACTCTATACGCGCCAGCCGGTTTTGTAGCGGCGAGGGAATGCGGTCCGACCGTTTACCAGCGAATCTCTTTAACTTAATGCCGCTGTAACAATGGCCTGCGCTTCACGGACGATGGTGTCGAGGTGTTCGCGGCCCTTGAAACTCTCGGCGTAGAGTTTGTAAATATCTTCAGTGCCAGACGGACGGGCGGCAAACCAGCCGATCTCCGTGGTCACTTTTAGCCCGCCGATGGCGGCGCCGTTGCCAGGGGCGTGGGTCAGGCGAGCGGTGATGGCATCGCCCGCGAGCATGGTGGCAACAACGCGTTCGCCCGTGAGCCTTTTGAACGCGGCTTTTTGTGCCGGTGAAGCGGGGGCGTCGATGCGGATGTAGTCCGGGGCGCCGTATTGCGCCGCGAGGTTTTGGTAATAGCGACCGGGATCAGCGCCCGTGACGGCGGTAATTTCTGCGGCTAACAGGCCGAGGAGGATGCCGTCCTTGTCGGTGACCCAGACCGTGCCGTCGCGTTTCAGGAAACTGGCACCGGCGGATTCTTCGCCGCCAAAACACACACGACCGTCGAACAGGCCGGGCGAAAACCATTTGAAACCGACCGGCACTTCCAGCAGTTTCCGGTCAAGCCCGCCGACCACGCGGTCGATGAGCGCAGAGGACACCAGCGTCTTGCCCACGGCGGCCTGCGCCGACCACTGCGGACGATGGCTGAGCAGGTAGTGGATGGCGACCGCCAGATAATGATTGGGGTTCATCAGGCCCACCGAGGGCGTGACGATGCCGTGACGATCGACATCGGCGTCGTTGCCCCAGGCGATGTCGTAGCGATCCTTGAGTGCGACCAGGCTGGCCATGGCATACGGACTGGAACAGTCCATACGGATCTTGCCATCGTGATCCAGCGTCATGAACGCGAAGGCGGGATCGACCTTTGGATTGACCACGGTGAGGTTAAGCCCGTAACGCTCGGCGATCGGCTGCCAATACGCCACGGCTGCGCCCCCCATGGGATCGACCCCGATGCGGATTCCGGCCTTCCGGATTGCGTCCATATCAATCACTTCGGCCAGGGCTTCCACATAGGGCGTGACGAAATCCTCAGCATGAATGGTGGCTGCGCTTTTTGGATCTGTGCGTTTGACCTCTGCCAAACCAGACTCCAGCAGGGCGTTGGCGCGCGCCTCGATCCACCCCGTGGCGTCGGGGTCTGTGGGGCCGCCATGCGGCGGGTTGTATTGGATGCCGCCGTCTTGCGGCGGATTGTGTGAGGGCGTGATGACAAGACCATCGGCGCGCGGCCGGGCGGGGTCGGCGTTCCATGCCAGGATGGCACGCGAAATCACGGGCGTTGGGGTAAATCCGTCATCCGCCTGGATGCGCGTATCGACGCCGTTGGCAGCCAGCACTTCCAGAACGGTCTGCTCGGCTGGTGTGGAGAGCGCGTGGGTGTCCTTGCCCAGATACAGCGGGCCGGTAATCCCCTGGGCGGCGCGGTATTCGCATACAGCCTGAGCGATGGCGAGGATATGCGCCTCGTTGAAGCTCTTTTTTAGGGCACTGCCGCGATGCCCGCTGGTGCCGAAGGCAACGCGCTGGGTGAGATCTCGAGGGTCGGGACGCTCCGCGTAGGCCGCCAACAGGGCGGCGATGTCGGTGATGGATTCGGTGGGGGCGGGCTTGCCAGCGAAAGGATGCGCCATGGTTTACTCCCTGTAATCGGATATCGTTGTCATTTTACTCCGATCGCAACGCCCTATCACGCCCTTTAGCGAAGTTTCTGCCCCCTGCCTGACACTGACATCATGGATGCACGCGATCAATCACCAACTGTACGCCCTTGGCACCGACCTTGACTCCGGACAACTTGCCTTCCAGGTCGCCAGAAACTGGTTTAGGTTGACCATTCTTGCTGACGCGTGCCACCAGCACCACCTCAGGCACCTTGGAAATAGCCATATCCGGCGTCATGGCCATGCTGTCGTCCAGCACAAAGGTCAGCGGCAGGGCGCTCACCCGGGCCTTCATCACCGCCAGTGGCGGGCCATTCTCGCCAGCACGCGCAAAAAGAAAAATGGTGTCCTCCGGGCGAACCTTGTCCTTGAGCGCGGGCACCAGTTCAACGCGACCCTCAATGCGGGGACCTGATGCCTTTGCCTTGGGCTTAACCAGCCCCTTATCTCCGCTCATTCCGGCCAGACCGGCCTCTGCCTTGCCACGCGCCTCGCGTTCGGCCCCGGCAATATTCTGACCATAAGGCGACTTCTTTTCCTCCTCGCTCATCTGCTTGATCAGGCTCTTCCAGTAATAGGCCGCCTGTGCCCAGTTTTCCTTCTGGTAAGCATGGATCCCGGCCAATTCGAGGGCCTTGGGCTCAAGGGGGTTCAGCTCCAGAGCGTGACGCAGAATACGGATCGGCTCACCCTCCAAATTCCGGTTACCCGCCAGCGCAATGGCTTCAGCGTAATGCGCCCAGACAGCCGATTCCTTAGGCAACAATTCGGTGGCCTTCTTCAAGGCTGTAACCGCTGCCGGGAAACGCTCCATGGCCAGGTTAGCCATACCCCATTTAAGCCAGGCCGATCCATCCTTGGGGGCGGCCTCCGCCGCCTTGCGCAATTTCTCCAGTTCGGTCTCAATCTGGGCCATGTTGGCCGCCATATCACCACCACCCGCATGTGGGCCCTGCTGCGCCGGGGCACTCGCCAGGGCTGGCTGAATCAATACCTCGGGCGCCCCGCGCAGGACATACAGGGCCAGGGCCATAAGCGGCAACACCCCCGCCACCGTCCAACCAACCCAGCGTCCACCCCGATCACCCGATGCCGCAACGGCCGTGTCTTGCAGGGCATCTTCACTCAGCCGATCCTCCATCTCCCGCTTGGACTGCTCAAACTGCTCAGCAGACAGCGCCCCATTATCCCGTTCGGTCTCGAGGTCCTTGAGCTGATCGCGATAGACCGCAATGTTCAGGGCACGCCGTTCGGAGGCGTGCGACTTCGGGGTCCGCAACAAGGGCGGCAACACCCATACGAGGGCGACCACAATCGCCAATACGGCGATCCCGACAAAGATCCAGAGATTCATGTTCATTCCGATTTTCCTTCCAGGATGCGTGCCGCCTCGGCCCGTGTTTGGGTATTCACCATATCGTCCGGTTGAGCACGACGACGCTTCAAAACAGTCCACCAGACAAATCCTCCCAACAACAGGAAGAAGAGTGGGCCCAACCAGAGCACCAGGGTCAGCGGCTTGAACGGGGGGTTATAGAGAACGAAATCGCCATAGCGCGCCACCAGATACTCGACCACCTGCTTATCATCCTTGCCCTGCTTCATCTGATCGCGAATCTCGCGGCGCAGATCCTCGGCCAGCTCGGCATGAGAACCTGCCAGGCTCTCGTTTTGACAGACCAGACAGCGCAGATCCTCGGCCAGCACATTAAGGCGCTGTTCGATCTTCGGGTCTTCACCAACCGGTTGCGCCTCGCCCGCCCAGGCCGGGACAGCCAAGACCAGTGCCCATACCATGATCCACTGTTTCATCGTGCCAACTCCTTCAGCATCGGTTCGAGTTTTTCCTTCCAAACTTCTTCGGTGATCGGACCGGTCTGCTTGAATCGGATGATCCCGCTCTTGTCGATCACAAAGGTCTCGGGCGTGCCCGTCACTCCATAATCAATGCCAACACGACCATCCAGGTCTTCGACCGTGCTGAGATAGGGGCTTCCCAAACGAGCCAGGAGCGCCGCCGCCTCGCGATCCTTGTCCTTCCAATTGAGACCAACCAGCTTTACGCCCTGTGCCTGAAGCTGCATCAGAACGCCGTGTTCCTGACGGCAGGACACGCACCAGGGCGCCCAGACATTGAGCATCCAGACCTGGCCGCGCATCTCCTCCGGACCAAAGGTCTTGACCGGGTTACCCACCTCAGGCAAACGGAAAGCCGGTGCCGGTTTACCGATGAAGGGAGAGGGGACCTCGCGCGGATTGAGAAATAGACCTTTGGCAAAGAAAGCGGCCAACAACAGGAAAGCAATCAGGGGGATAAGGCGCTTATTCATGCGGCACCCTTGTCTTTCAGTGCAATGCGATAACGACGATCCGATGCAGCCAGCGCACCACCCAGGGCCATGAGGCCGGCCGCAAACCACAGCCAGTCAATAAAGGGCTTGTAGAACAAGCGGATCGTCCAGACCTGCGGCTCGATCTCTTCGCCCATTGCCACATAGATATCACGCAGCACACCGTAGTTGATTCCGGCCTCGGTCATCGGCATACCGCCGGCGTTATAGAGACGCTTCTCGGGGCGCAGGACAAATTCCGAGCCGCCCTTCGATGTGACCACCAGGTGCCCACGCGCTGCATGGAAATTTGGGCCCTCATAGGCCTCAGCACCCTTGAAGGTGAAGGTATAACCGGCGAGCTGCGCCGTATCCCCCACCGCCATCTTCACATTACGCTCACTCTCGTAACCCGAGACCAGCGCAATGCCGACGATACCAATCGCCATCGACAGATGAGCGAGCTGCATCCCCCAAAAGCCACGCGGCAGTGCGAACAGTGTGCCGCCGTGTTTGAGTCGATCGGCAAAACCCAACGCCACGCCAAAGACAATCCATACCGCGAGACCCACGCCCAGCGATACCCAAGGCTTGAACTCGCCAGCCGCCAGCGGCACGGCCACAGCAGCAACCACGGCCACCGCAAAGGCCAGCCGCAGGCGCACCGCCATGTCGGGCAGGCTGGCCCCCTTCCAGCGCGTCAGCGGGCCGACGGCCATGAGGAACAGGACCGGCACCATCAGAGGCACGAACACGGCATTAAAGTAGGGCGCACCCACCGAGATCTTGCCCATCCCCAAGGCATCGAGAAAGAGCGGATACAGCGTACCCAACAGGACGGAACCCAGGGCCGAGACCAACACGACATTGTTGACCAGCAACAAGGACTCCCGCGAAAACGCAGAGAAGCGGGCGCTACCCAGCATCGTCGGCGCACGCAGCGCGTAGAGCAGCAAGGATCCGCCAATGACGACCACCAGAAAGCCCAGAATGAAGGCGCCGCGCGCCGGATCAGTCGCGAAGGCATGCACCGAGGAGAGCACCCCGGAACGCACCGGGAAGGTGCCCAGCAACGAGAGCGAAAAGGCGGTGATCGCCAAAAGGACCGTCCACGACTTGAATGCACCACGCTTCTCAGTCACCGCCAGCGAGTGGATCAAGGCGGTACCGGCCAGCCATGGCATGTACGAGGCGTTCTCGGTCGGATCCCAAAACCACCAACCACCCCAGCCCAATTAAATATAGGCCCACCAACTGCCCAGCGCGATGCCCATGGTGAGAAAGGTCCACGCCACCACAGTCCATGGCCGTGACCAACGCGCCCAGGCAGCATCCAGTTTGCCCGACAACAAAGCCGCGATGGCAAAAGCAAAGGGCACCGAGAAACCGACATACCCCATATAGAGCATGGGAGGATGCAAAACCATGCCTGGGTCCTGTAACAGTGGGTTCAGGTCACGCCCATCCATCGGAGCGGGCAGCAGGCGATCGAAGGGGTTGGAAGTAAAGATCAGGAAGGCCAGAAAACCGACCGACACCAACCCCATGATGCCAATCACCCGCGCCGCCATGTCTTCCGGCAAACGCCGCGACAACACGCTGACCGCCATCGTCCAGAAAGCAAGGATCAGCGTCCACAACAACATGGAACCCTCGTGCGAGCCCCACGAGGCCGTAAACCGATACACGGCTGGCAGTTGCGAGAAAGAGTTCATCGCCACATTGCGTACCGAAAAATCGTTCTGCAAAAAGGCAGTCACCAGACAAGCGTAGGCCAGACAGACAAACAGAAACTGCGCGCGCGCTGCCGGTCTTGCAACCGCCAAAAAACGCGCATTACCGGTCTGGGCACCGATCAGCGGCAGGGTGGATTGGACCAGCGCCAGGAGCAGCGCCAGGATAAGGGCAAAATGGCCGAGTTCAGGGATCATCCGTTATTCCTTTAAAGTAGCTTTCGCCTTTTGCGCCTGCTCGATCGCACTAGCGGCCTCGGGCGGCATATAGTTTTCATCATGTTTGGCCAGCACGGTCGTCGCGGTAAAGCGGCCATCCGTGCCCAGGCGACCTTCAGCCACCGCGCCCTTGCCTTCCTTGAACAGGTCCGGCACGACACCCTGATATGTAACGGGGATGCTGTGCGCCGTATCGGTTACCTTAAAGGTCAGCGTCAGGCCGTCGGTACTGCGCTGGATGCTGCCCATCTCAACCAGACCGCCGACACGGAAGGCGCGATCCTTGGGTGCCTTGCCCTCCGTCACCTCGGTCGGCGAAAAGAAGAAGACCAGGTTACTGCGGAAGGCGTTGAGCACCAGCATGACCACGATGCCCAGCACGGCCACGACTACGGTAATGGCGAGGAGTTTCTTGTGGCGGGGTTTCATTGCGCCTCCCAGCGTTGCATGCGTTGCAGACGGTTAACAAGCGACCGTTGCCCGCGTCTCAAAAGCCAGACCTCCAGGATCACGCCCAGGGCTGTCACGCCGAATGAGCCCCAGACATACAGGCCATACCCTCCCATGGACCAAAACTCGGCCCCGCTTTGCCACATCATCATGCCTCCTTCAGGGCTTCTTGCGCCCAGTCCGTATGTCGTTCCCGTTCCAGAATCAAGCCACGCACCCGCACAAAGGCAACAGCAATGGTATAGAGCCAGGCCGCGATGGCCATCACCAACATACCTACCAGCATGGTCGTGGCCATAGAGGGTGCCTTCATGAGATTAATGGACGAGCCTTGATGCAAGGTGTTCCACCACTTTACCGAGAAATAGATAATCGGCACATTGACGGCCCCTACCAGAATCAAGAGCGCCCCGGCGCGGTCTCCGCGCTTCGGGTCATCAATCGCGGCCCACAGGGCCATGATCCCAACATAGAGAAACAGCAGGATCAGTTGCGAGGTCAGGCGCGCATCCCACACCCACCAGGCACCCCACATCGGCTTACCCCACAAAGCCCCGGTCCACAGCGCCAAAAAACAAAACAGTGCCCCAGTAGGCGCCAAAGCCCGTGCCATCAGGTAAGACAGCCGGGTGTTGAAGGCTAGGCCGATAGCACACCAAAAGGCCATGACCAGATAAATGAACATCGACATCCATGCCGCCGGGACATGAATGAAGATGATGCGATAGGCTTCACCCTGCTGAAAATCCGTCGGCGCGACAAAGAAGCTGATATAAAGACCCATGGCCGTAAGCAAACCTGCGCCCCATGAAAGCCAGGGAATCCAGCGTCCGGCCATGCGATAAAAGGTCGCGGGAGCCGCGTAGTGATAGAGATTCATAGCGTTAATCCTTATTCATCGCTCAATCCACCGAGACCCGCAGGGCCGCCCCAGTCACCCAAGGTGCCAATAACAGGCAGAGGCCCATGAAGGCCCCCAGCAGCGAGAGTTGCGCCTCCGCCCCCATACCGGCGAGGATCCCGTCTACGGCCCCGGCACCAAAAATTAGAGCCGGAACATACAGGGGCAAAATCAGCAAGGTCAATAGGGTACCGCCACCGCGCAAGCCCAGGGTCAATGCCGCCCCCACGCCGCCCAGCAAAGAAAGAATCGGCGTACCGATCGCGAGCGAGATAACGAGAGTACCGATCACATCCGGCGGCAAGGCAAACTGCAAACCGAGCAAAGGGGCAATGACCAGAAGCGGCAGACCAAAGATAAGCCAGTGCGCCGTCGCCTTGCCGAGCGCCAGGATCAGCGCCGGTTGCGGCGACAGTAGCATCTGCTCTAGGCTGCCATCACGATGATCATCAGCATACAACCGCTGTAGCGATAGCAGGCTCGCCAGCAGGGCCGCCACCCACAGCACACCGCCCGCCACCCGGCGCAACTGCTCCGGATCAGCCCCGATGCCCAGCGGGAACAAACTCACCACCATAACGAAGAAAAACTGCGATGTCAGCCAGTCACCCTTGCGTCGCGCGGCCAAAAGGAGGTCACGGCGAATCACCGTAATCAGGAAACGCCACATAGCCTACGCCTCCGCACTCGCCGACTCAGACACCAGATCATCGACCTGCATAAGCGGGCCAATCTGCAACGGCACCGTGTCCACCCCCTGAAGCCTCAGAGGTTGGTGCGTAGTCATCACCACCATGCCACCCGCCTGAACATGTTCGCGCAGCAAGGTTTCCATCTCCGCCACGCCGCGTACATCCAGTCCGGTCAACGGCTCATCCAGAATCCATAACATGGCGCCCGAAACCAGCAAACCCGCCAGAGCAACCCGACGGCGCTGACCAAAGGACAGGACCCGCGCGGGCAGATCCAGACAAGCCGCCAATCCCATGCGCACCAACACCGGTTCGATCTCGGCCTGTGTCCGTTTTTGGCCCCGCAAGCCCACATGAATCTGAACATTCTCAACCGGCGTCAGGTCGTCCTTGACCCCGTTGGCATGCGCCAGATACACCATGGTCTGATAGTAGGCCTCACGCGTCCGACTAATGGATTCACCATTCCAGCGCACCTCACCCGCCTCAGGTTGCGACAAACCGGCAAGCAGCCTCAGAAAACTGGTTTTGCCGCGCCCATTGCCTCCCTGAACCAGCAGCAATTGGCCCGCATACAGATCCATCTGCAGGCCGGAGAACAGCCGCCGATCGCCGCGTTGACAGGCTAGGTTATGGGTGGAAAGTCGCATCTACGGGGATCAGAACACTATAAGCGGAAAGGATAACCGGAAATCAGCCAGAGTTTTGCGTGTTTTCTCAAACGAAAGCTCAATGAGGATACAGAATCGTACCGATCTTCAGTTTGAAGTCAAAGCAATGTCAAAAAAAAGGGCCAGTCACTGACCGGCCCTTGATTGAAGCTAACATTTACTTCATGGCTGCCCTCGCGTCGCGCAGCATCTTAATACCATCCTTGGAAGCGTCCATCGACTTAGCCATCGAGGCGCGCGCCATTTCAGGGTTGTGGAAGCCGTCAGAATTCTCGGCAGTCCACCATTCCCAGTACAGGGTTGCGTCATACTGATACTCCTTGGCCTTGTTCATGGTCGCCTCATCCACGCCCTTCTCCTTGGCCTTGATCATCTCGTCGATGAGTTGGGCCAGCCAGAATTCGGCCTTGGTCATCTTGCCACGGATGTAGTTCTGGATCGAGTCAATCTGATACTTCGACTCTTCGGCAGTCCAGCCCTTATGGCACTTGGCACAGGTCTCCTGGGTCATGTTGCGAGAACTTTGCTGACCATGCCAGGTATAGGGCTTGGCATCAGACGAAGTCTTGACCTTGGGCATGTGGCAATCCTTGCATTCCACACCAGCACGCTCGTGTTTGGATCCCCAAGTGGTCTCAAACTCCGGGTGTTGGATCTTAGGCAACAAGGCACCGGTGCTCGCATGCTTGAAGTCCTTGAAGTTGTACTGCTTGGTCATCACATCCTTGTAGCCCATGACATTGGCCCACGGGAAGAGGTTGGTACGCCGATCAGACATCTTGATGTACTCGGGGGCTTTGCCCGTCGCGGCATCACCCAGATCAAAACCAGGGCCGCAGTTATATTCCACATGGCACTGGGCGCACATCAGGTTGGAGTCCGGTTTGGACAGGAGACCGATCGCACGAAAATCCTTGCCGTCACGCTGGAACCAAACCTTCTTCATGGTGATCTTGGCGCTCTTGGCTGAATCCATCGGATAGGTACCCAACTTGCGATCGACCACGGCCTCAATCAACCCGTCACGCACCACACGAGGCGCTGCCGAGTGCGGGTCATGACACATGAAACAATTCAGCGGGTGCTTCAGATCGCGAACAAAGTCGACCACCTTGGAGGTACGGTCCCACTTAGCCTTCGGATCTTTGTCGCCCATGTATTTCCAGTCCAGGATATGGTCCTGTGTTTTACAGCTCAGGCACACCGGGTTAGCCGCCGTCACCGTCTGGGGCAGGAACCTCTTCTGATCCGAACTAGCAGCATCCTTGTCCGTCAGAATATTCCAAGCACCCTTCACAGCACCCTCTGCATCCGCGACATGCATCCAGTCTTTGAGCTGAAAACGGCCGCCGTAGGCGCGATCAACAATCAAGTGATCGACTAGCATAAAGGCATGCGAACGCGGTTCGTTATGCTCAATCGTGAAGCCGTAACCTTCCATCAGTTTGTCAAACAGCGGGGAACGACTCTTGAAAGCAGCCTTCTCAACGCGCGCACCTGAGGCATGATTAAGTTTGACGAAAGAGTTGTACTGATCGGCGTGACAGGTGGCACAGACCTGGTGATCGGTCCGGGTCACCGGCCGCTTGCCCATGTCTTTTTCCTTCGCGCTCTTCAAGTGATCCACAGCATCGTGGCAGGCGGCACAGTTTACGGTTGCATGCCGACCACCGCTATGAAACTCCTCAATGTTGTCGTGGCAGGAATAGCACTTCTTCTCCTCAATGGGAGCAATCGGCTTGGCCGCCTTGGTCGCTACCGGCTCAAAATCGCTTGGCTTTAACGGTGCCGTAACCCCCGCTTGCGCACCCAGAGCGAAGAGACATGCCCCCACCCCCAGCACGATGCGTGTCATCCACTGCGTAATGTTCATGATATTGCTCCTCTTGGTTGCAAACTCCCCGGCAGGGGCAGATTTCCTACTATCTCTTGTAGATGAATGATTCATGGCGCGCTCCCCGTTCAAACAAAGGCATCAGCCATGATGTTGTTAAACCAGCCGTTGGCGTACTCCGCCTCCAGGCGTCGTGTAATCGGTGGTGTCTTGATCGGCGAAATCCCGCCTGCATCCTTCACATAGATGAACTTGTTAGCCTCCACCTTGTACACATGAACCACCGAGAAACCATAATCCGGCGCCGCCAAGCTGTAACAGGTGTTGACATAATACGGCTCGGGATTGGGCAGACCATTAATCTTGGCAACGATCGCTCCCGCTGCAACCTTGGCCTGCGTAACGGCCATATGAGCGGACTTGGGCATATCATAGACGGGCAACTCACCGGCGATACATGCATCACCGACCGGGTAGATGTCCTTATGCATAGTCGATTCCATGGTCATCGGCTGCACCTCGCACCAACCCTGTGCATTGGCCAGCCCTGCGTCACGGGCGATCTTGCCAGCAGTATGAGCGGGAATGATGTTGATCACGCTGCCCTTATGCTCACCAAAGGTGGTATAGCAAGTATGGGTCGCCGGATTCACGCGCACCACCTTGCCATCGTCCTTACCCGGAATCCATTCGATCATGCCAGGGTAGAGCGTCTTCCAAGCCTGCTCAAAAAGCCCCTTCTTGGAGAAGGAATCGTTCGGGTCCAAAATCAGGATCTTGGATTTGCCCTTACCGTGATGCTGGAGATAGTGCGCGATTTGCGCAGCTCGCTCATACGGACCAGGCGGGCAGCGGAAAGGTTTGGGCGGGGGGGCGATGATGCAAACCTCACCATCCTTCATCGCCATGACTTGCTTCTGCAGGAGCAGTGTCTGCGGGCCCGCCTTGTAGGCATGCGGCATTTGCTCAGACGCCGCCAGGGTGTAACCCTCGACAGATCCCCAGGTGAAATCGATGCCGGGCGCCATCACCAGGGCATCATAGGACAAGGTAGCCCCCCCTGTGAGCGTGACCACCTTCTTGACCGGATCCACCGCCGTTACCCAGCGTTGCACGATATTGATTCCACGCGCAGTCAGTCCACCATAGCGCGTCTGCAGACTTTCCAAGGTGCGATGACCCGAGATCACCTCATTGGAAAGTGGGCACGCCGTATAGGTCGCATTGGGCTCGACCAAAGTGACATCAATTGCGTTGTCCATCAGTTTGATGTACTTGGCCGCTGCAGCGCCGCCAAACCCCCCCCCGACCACCACAACTCGAGCCTTCGAAGTCGCCGATGCCCGCGCTGTGGGGACCGTCAGGATCGAGGCCGAACCGACCGCAGCCAGAGCTTGTATAAAACTACGCCGATTTACGCTATTCATCATTGTCTCCTCACTGACCTTTCTGAACAGCCATGAAGTTGGACACTTCATAGACCTCGGCCTGTTCTAGCTTTTGTGCGTTCTTGCGCATCTTGCGATGGGGCAGATTGACCGCATCGTCGCGGTACTTGTTCAGCTCCATCTCTAGATACATAGCCCATTGGCCGTTCAGTCGCGGCGTAGCACTGTCACTGGGTTGGCCACCCCGCTCACCATGACAGGTCGTACAGCGATCACTGACCAGACGGCCATTAAAGACGACCTGATCGGGCGCCCGTTGCTCGGAGGGAACCCAAGGTTTGGCGGCAAAATACTTGGCGAGGGCTGCGATCTGCTCATCGCTATAACCTTTAAGCAAGCGCCCCATAGTGGCGGAGTAGCGTGCGCCACTCTTCCACTCCAACATCAGCATGCGCAGATAAGCCTCAGACTGCCCCCCGATGGAAGGCATTGAGGCCCCCACGCTGACGCCATTGAGACCATGACAGTTGTTACAGGTAGCGGCCAACGCCTCAATAGGGTCAGCGGCCATCGCCGGTGCCACCATTGCGCCACCCACCAAACACAATGTCAGGGCACACGCCCTTCCTATTGCTTTTTTCATCGCACTCTCCTCTTATTGCTTCCCAAGCCGAAGGGATCGCCCCTAAAGACACGACACCGAAAAGCCCACTCGCCCAACAAGGCAATAGCAACGAGCCCTGCGCTCCTGCGAAGACAAGCCACCCAGCCCTGCCAGTTTGGCAACAGCCTCTTTATACATAGGGATTTAACTAGACACCAATCCGGTCTTGATATTTATCAAGAGACCCTATTATCCGATATTGACAATTTTATTTTATTATTATTCGCTAATACTGTTCGGGAAAACCAAAACCTTACCGCCCCGATCACCGACAAGGCGAACGGGGCGGTAAATCAAACGAGAATGGGGTCAGGCTTGGTGACCGGGCGTATGTTTAGCCACGCGCTGCATGGCACCATTTTCCAGCCAGCGACGCAGACGATTGGCATCCCCGATACGGGAATACTTGCCCTGCGCATCGAGCAACACAATGATCAACGGCTTGTCCGAGATCTTCGCCTGCATCACCAGGCAATGACCGGCCTCGTTGATATAACCCGTCTTGGAAATCCCGATGTCCCAACCCTTGCTACGCGTCAGGGCATTGGTGTTGTTGTAAGCCAGATTGCGTAGGTTGCGCCGGCCAGGAACCAGAAGATCATAGCTCCCAAGCGTGCTGATCTCACGAATCAGAGGATACGCATGCGCAGCTGACACCATACGGGCCAGATCTTGAGCCGTCGCGCGATTCGAACTAGAAAGGCCCGTGCCGTCCACAAAGGTCGACTCATTCATGCCAAGTCCCTTAGCCTTCCGATTCATGGCGCTCACAAAAGCCTCGCGCCCACCCGGATAGGCCCGCGACAAAGCCGCCGCAGCGCGATTTTCAGAGGCAATCAAGGCCATATGCAAAAGATCGGAACGCGACACCGTGGCACCAATCGGCAAGCGGGAGCGTGTATGTTTGAGGTGATCCACATCCGCCTCGCTCACCGTGATGGACTCCTCCAACGGTAGCGCGGCATCCAACACCACCATCGCCGTCAGCAGCTTGGTGATCGAGGCAATCGGAGTGGCTTTGTCCGGATTCTTGGCATATACCAATGCCCCGGTTTGCTGATCAATCACCACCGCATAAGCCGAACGCAAAACAGGCAGGCCATTCACAACGCGGTAGTCCCCCATCTCACGATCCATCGCACGCTGGGCCCTCAGCGCCTTGCGCATGGCACGCGACTTGACGGTCTTGTGTTGAGCCGTGTGCGCCTTAACGGACTTACTCTTGGCGGGGCGATCGGACACGGCGGTCGGTTCGGCATGGGCAGGGCTGGAAAGGATGAACGCCAACACCATCAACAGGCCCAGTCGTCCAAATATCGCTTGCGCCATTTTCATCCCCTCAACTCACCCACACAAGGCCGCAATTTAGCAGATAAATATAGTTATGCAAGCGGTTCTTCACAATCAACATTAACTGTGATGTAGCCCTTGCAATTTCACCCGCCATTCGCGTGGCCCGGTTTCATGTACCGATTCACCCCACGCATCCACCGCGACCGTCACCGGCATGTCCAGTACCTCAAACTCATGGATCGCCTCCATGCCCAGTTCCGCAAATGCCAGGATCTTGGCGGACTTGATCGCCCGCGATACCAGATAGGCCGCACCGCCCACCGCAATACAGTACGCCGCACCGTATTTGCGGATGGAAGCCACCGTCTCTGCCCCGCGTTCGGCCTTGCCCACCATGCCAAACAAACCCAGTTCGCCCAGCATCAGGTCGGTAAACCCGTCCATGCGCGTCGCCGTGGTCGGGCCAGCCGGACCCACCGCCTCATCGCGCACCGCATCAACCGGACCCACATAGTAAATGAATCGGCCCCGGAAATCGACCGGAAGCGGCGTGCCTTTGGCAACCAACTCCGCGAGCTTTTTGTGTGCGGCATCACGACCGGTAAGCAACTTACCCGTGAGCAACAACGCATCGCCGGCCCGCCAACGAGCTATCTCTGCGCGGGTGATCGTATCCAGATTGACCCGCTTCGCCCCCGCCGGACCCTCCCAGGCTACCTGCGGCCAATTTGACAGCGGCGGCGGCACAAAGTGGGCCGGGCCACTGCCATCCAGGGTGAAATGCAGATGCCGCGTCGCGGCGCACTGGGGGATCATCGCCACCGGCAGGCTGGCGGCATGAGTGGGGTAATCGAGTATCTTCACATCCAGTACCGTCGTGAGTCCACCCAAACCCTGTGCGCCTATGCCCAGCGCATTGGCCTTGTCAAAAATTTCCAGGCGCAGCTCCTCGATACGGTTCTGTGGCCCCCGAGCACGCATCTCCGGCAGATCAATGGGTGCGAGCAAGGATTCCTTGGCCAGTAGCATCGCCTTTTCCGGTGTCCCCCCGATACCAATGCCTAGCACCCCCGGCGGACACCAGCCCGCACCCATCTTCGGCAACCGTTCCAACACCCACTCAACGATGGAATCCGATGGGTTCAGCACCGCAAACTGTGCCTTGTTTTCAGACCCCCCGCCCTTGGCCGCGACACGCACATCGACGCGGTTTCCCGAAACCATGCGCACATGCAGGACGGCCGGGGTATTGTCCCGGGTATTGCGCCGTGTACCCGCCGGATCCGTCAAGACCGAGGCACGCAGCGGATTGACGGCATCGGTGTAGGCACGCCGCACGCCCTCGTCCACCATCGCTTGCAAGTCCAAGTCACTGCTAAAACGCACCCCCATCCCGATATCCATAAACACCACCGCCATACCGGTGTCCTGACAAATCGGCCGCCGCCCCTCGGCACATAAACGCGAATTGACCAGGATCTGCGCCAACGCATCCTTGGCGGCAGGCGACTGTTCCTGTTGCCAGGCCCTATGCACCGCTGCCACAAAATCCTGTGGGTGATACACAGCGATAAACTGAAACGCGTCCGCAATCGACTGAGTGAGGTCTTCCTGGCGAATGACGGTCATGGCAAACGGTGTGTCACGGATACGGTGAGGTTATTCTACGGGACAATCGGACGGGATAATTGTGCTATTGCTCCGACCGCCCTGACACCACACCATGCACCCCTCAGCCTCTCTGGAGATCACCATGCGCCCCATCCTTGCCCTGTTCCTTCCGCTACTACTTCTGTTCCTGAATCTTGGCAGCCATGCCGCCGAAGTCCAAACTGCCCACCAAGGCCTCACGCTCAACGCCCAATTGCAGGTTGCCAATGGCAAATCCCTCAAGGACGGCGTGCTCCTGATCCTGCATGGCACCCTGTCCCACAATCGTACCGAGCTCATCGATGGGGTACAAAAGCAACTCACCGAGCGAGGCTTCAATACATTAGCGATCAACCTCAGCCTCGGCATCAATAACCGTCACGGGACTTATGACTGCACCACTCCCACACGCCATAAACATACCGACGCCCTCAACGAACTGGAGGCATGGATGACTTGGTTAAAAACGCAGGAGGCGGGTCCCGTCACCCTGATCGGTCATTCCCGAGGTAGCAACCAGGTCGCGTGGTTTGCCGCCGAACGCATGAACCCGGCCATCCGCAAGGTCATACTGCTAGCCCCGCAAACCTGGCCGACGGGTTATGCAGCAAAGGGGTACAAACAACGCTACGGCACCGACCTAGCTGCTATTCTGGGCAAGATGGCCAAAATCGATACAAATACCTTGGTCGACCCAGTGGACTTTCTGTATTGCCCCAAGACCCGCGTCAGTGCCGGCAGTTTTATGAACTACTACACCGAGGATGTCCGCTTTGACACCCCTGCGCTGCTGGCCCGAATTCGCGTCCCTGTCCTAGTCATCGCTGCCGAGGGTGACGAAGTGGTTCCCGGTCTCATTGAGCGCGTGCAACCACAGGCCGATGGCCGACGCATCCAACTCAAGGTGTTGTCAGGTGCCGACCATTTCTTCCGTGATCTTTACGCCGAGGATGCTGTCGAGGCCATTCAAGCCTTCCTGAGCACCCAGTAGCATGCGCACACAACAGCAATGCGACCACCTACACGCAAAATCCATCGGCCAAAGGGCGTGGTTTCCTACGCAACCACGCCCCTGCAGGAACCGCACAGCCCTCTACCCAATCTGTTCGTACCAACAACAGACCAGCGACAGAGGACATCAATCCTCTTCGTGGCGCTTAAAGCCAGCGGACAACTGTTGCTGCACCTGCGGCGGAACCGGATCATAGTGACTGAAGGTCAATGAATAACCGCCCTGGCCACTGGTCACCGCTTTGAGACGGGCTTGGAAGCTTTCCAGTTCTGCCAACGGAGCAAGACCCGTCAACACCGACATACCGCCACGACTAGGCTGAGTACCCAGAATCTGCCCCCTGCGGGAGCTAATCTCTGCCCCGATGTCCCCAATACAGGCGTTCGGTAGTGAAACCTCAACTTGCACGAAAGGCTCCAGTATCACCGGTCGAGCACCCGCCATGGCTTCCCAGAAGGCCTTCTTGCCTGCCATCACGAAGGCAATCTCCTTGCCATCGACCGGGTGTGTCTTACCGTCATAAACAGTAACGCGCACATCCTGAAGCGGGAATCCGGCAACCGCGCCTTCGGCCATCGCCATGCGAACCCCCTTCTCGACCGCTGGGATAAAGGTGCCAGGAATCGCCCCGCCCTTAACCGCATCGACGAACTCGAAGCCCGCGCCGCGTTCCAGCGGCTCGACGCGCAGATAAACCTCACCAAACTGTCCCGCGCCGCCGGTCTGTTTCTTATGCCGGCAATGCCCCTCACTAGACTGGGTTAGCGTCTCGCGGTAGGGGATGGAAGGCGGATGAATATCAACCTCCAACTTAAACTGTGCATACATTTTTTCCAGCACGCGTTTGAGATGCATCTCTCCCAGACCGCGGATCACCGCCTCATGAGTCTGCACATCGTGTTCAACATGGAGACCCGGGTCAGCCTCGCACAGCCGATGCAACACATCGGCCAATTTCTGCGCCTCCGATTGCTTGCGTGCCCGCAAGGCCAGACCAAACACCGCATGCGGAAAATCGAGTGGCCGCATGTGGATATGGTCATCCTCTGCCGCATTGTGCAAAACATCGTCGAAATGGATGTCGTCAATCTTGCTGATTGCACAGATCTCTCCAGGACCACAGGCCTCCACCGGGATCAATTGCTTGCCCTGCAGTCGGTACAAATGCCCCACCTTAAACGACCGTCGGCCCTCGCCGATAAACAGTTGATCATGCACCACCAGTGTGCCCTGATAGACACGCAAGAGGGCGATCTTGCCGACATAGGGGTCAATCTCTACCTTGAAACAATGCGCCAGGGCGTGTCGGGCCGGATCGGCCATCGCCGTGAAGGGTTGAGCCGCCTCACCTTCGCCGCGAACGAAACGCGGTGGATTACCCTCAGTCGGGTTAGGCAACAAACGTGTAATGACCTCAACCAGCGCACCGACACCCGCCCCGCTGCGTGCCGAAGTAAAGCAAACCGGCACCAAGTGTCCCTCGCGCAAGGCCTGTTCTAGCGGGGCATGCAGTTGTTCCGGGGTCACCGTACCCTGATCAAGATAGACGGCCATCAAGGCCTCATCCATCTCGACGACTTGATCTACTAGGGCCTGATGCGCCTCCGCTACCGATGAGAAATCCGCCTCACCTCCCAGATTGAAGAAGCAATCTGTCACCTGGCTAGCCCCGGCCGTTGGCAAATTGATAGGCAAGCACTCACGACCAAAGGTGGACTGGATCTCGGCCAGAGTCGCCGCAAGTGAATCCTTGTTTACGCTAGGGTCATCCATCTTGTTGATGATCACCATGCGGTCGAGCTTTCGGGTCTGCGCCCACTGCATCATGCGTATCGCGGTAAGGTCAATGCTGCGCGTCGCATCGACAACCACAGCGACTGTCTCCACCGCGTCCAAGGCGCACATCGCCTGGCCCATGAAATCGGGGTAGCCCGGAGTATCAATAAGGTGAACGCGTACGCCATCGCGCTCAAAGTGAGCAGTGGCCAGCTTCAGCGAATGCCCATGTTCCTTCTCGAGGGCCTCGTAATCGCACACCGTTGTACCCTTTTCCACCAAGCCTGCAGCGGCAATGGCACCCGTCTGCACCAGCAGAGCCTCAATCAGGGTTGTTTTACCCGATCCCGCCGCCCCGACAAGGGCCAAGGTACGCAGATCCAGGGGGCTTTTGACTGACATGACATTCTCCGAAAAAAGAATGGCCTCAGTATAACGCCACCGCCAATCCAAGATAACCGGATCCTGAATAAATTAGGCATCCGGCAAACCCCATTAGCCGTCGCAAGACATTAGCGACCCACCTTCAGACTAGGGGGGAATTAAGCCGGAGTGGATTTTATGATCAACGGTGGTATTGGCGACTATGCTGATGAACCGCTTCGACTAGAGCACTGACATGATCCGGTGGAGTGAACTGAGATATACCATGACCCAGGTTGAACACATGACCAGTGCCGGTGCCGTAGCTGTCGAGGATGCGGCGCGCTTCGGTGGCGATAGCTTCTGGCGGGGCGAATAGCACGGAGGGGTCCATGTTGCCCTGCAGCGCCACCCGATCGCCGACGCGCCGGCGCGCATCGCCGATGTCGGTGGTCCAGTCCAGCCCCACTGCATCGCAGCCGCAGCCGGCGATATACTCCAGCCACTGGCCGCCGCCCTTGGTGAACACGATGCGCGGCACGATGCGTCCTTCGCGCTCACGGGTGAGTCCGTTCATGATGCGCGCCATGTAGGGCAGGGAAAACTCCAGATAGGCCGCTTGCGACAACATTCCGCCCCAGGAATCGAACACCATCACTGCCTGTGCGCCGGCTTCGATCTGAGCGTTGAGATAATTCGTCACTGCCGTTGCCGTCACATCCAGGATGTGGTGGAACAGATCCGGCCGACCGTACAGCATCTTCTTAGTCTCGGCGTAGGTATCACTGCCGCTGCCCTCGACCATATAGCACGCCAGTGTGAACGGGCTACCAGAGAAGCCGATCAGCGGTACCGAGCCATCCAGCGCACGACGAATCTCGCTCACCGCATCGATGACATAACGCAGGTGACCATGCGGATCAGGCGCGGTTAGGTTGCGAATCTCCCACTCGTCGCGTAGCGGGCGCTCGAAGCGCGGGCCCTCGCCGGTCGAGAAATACAGACCTAACCCCATGGCATCAGGAATGGTCAGGATATCCGAGAACAGAATGGCCGCATCGAGGTCATAACGAGCCAAGGGTTGCAACGTCACCTCACATGCCATGTCCGGGCTCTTGCACAACGAGAGGAAATCACCGGCGCGGGCCCGCGTCGCACAATATTCAGGCAAGTAGCGGCCCGCTTGGCGCATCAACCACAGCGGGGTGTAGTCCGTTGGCTGACGTAACAGGGCGCGTAAAAAGGTGTCGTTGAGCAGGGTGGACATGTCTCTTCCAATCTTGAACGGCGGATTCTAACCCCAAAAGAATTACTGGGTTGTCGCGCCTAGCCTATAAAAATTGAATACAAAGCCGTATTCAAAACAGGGGGGTGGCAAGGGTACCGCTTTTTGATGCCTTTTTTAATTCTACTTTCATGACGGTTCAGGTCGATCTATCACAGGCTCGCATCTTGAATCTGACAAGGCAGGATTATTCGGCGCTGCATATCCACGCGTGCGCCACCACCTCATCATGCTACACGGCGCGAAGCTGGTCATGCTGCGCGTAGCCGCAGTACGCAGAACCCATGCATTTCCATGCGCCGTAGTGGATTCTGCGACTCCGGGCGAGTACGCACTCACTCACCCATTGGGTGGGGCCGCGTCCAACCGAGGTTTCTAGGATGACGCGAATGGGATCGGGTAATTGCGGTTTTTAGGTTCAAAGTTCCTTGCATCCCCTCGCCGTTTTAAGCGGAAATCGCACGACAAATACTGCGCCGCCACCCACGGACTCGCTCACCTCTATCCGCGCGCCGAAGCGTTGCGCCACCTCGGCAACGATTGCTAGACCCAGCCCGCTGCCATGCTTGCCGGAGCCGGCGATGCGGTAAAAGCGGTTAAACACATTTTGACGTTCATCGACAGGGATTCCGGGGCCGTTATCCTCTACCCTGAGCCAGGCGTCGCCATCCATCCCGGTCAGCACGGTCACCTGTCCGCCCGGCGGGGTATAGCGGATGGCGTTATCGATCAGATTGCTGATCATGTCGCGCAGCCCGTCCTCATCGGCGCACACCGGAATCGGCATGACGGCACCTTCAAAACCCAGGTCGATCCCTTGTCGCACCGCTTCGGGCGCCCACTCCATCGCCAGCCCTTGCGCCACACGATTGAGATCGATATACGCCATGGCCTCCACATTGCGCGTTTCAGGCTCGTTTCGCGCCAGGGCCAGCAGTTGCTCCACCAGACGATTGCAGCGGCTCGCGCCCTCGCATATGCCTTCTAGCGCGTACCGCACGGGTTCCGTCACCGGTTCGCGCTGAGCCAACTCGGCCTGAGCGCGTAAGCCTGCAAACGGCGTGCGCAACTGGTGCGCCGCGTTGGCGACAAAGCGACGTTGATGCTCCAACATGATCTTGAGTCGCGTGATCAGTCCATTCAACTCGTGGATCAACGGCCGCACCTCGCCCGGCACCTGCGCTTCGTCGAGCGGACTGAGATCGTTAACCGGACGTCGTGCCAATGCACATCGCAATCGCTCCAGTGGCGAAAAGCCGCGTTTCAGACCTATCCATACGGCAATGCCAGCGATAAGAATGAATATGAATTGGGGGATGACGATGTTTCCGAGAATACTGCGCCCTAGCACTAGGCGGTTGTGTATCGGTTCGCTCACCGCCAGCACGAAATGAACGCCAGGCTCGCGGCGGGTGCTGTCGAAGCGCAGGATCAACAGGCGCACCTTCTCTCCGGACAAGGTGACATTACGCAGTACCGGCCCGGTGGCGGACAAATCGCGCGGACGCGGATGCGGCAAACTGGCGTTGGCCAGCATCACAGCACCGCGTGCATCGAACACGGTAAAACTCAGATGCGCTGCTCCATCCGGCAACAGGTCTGCGGGCTGCAATATGTGATCGGCGTGATCAAAACGACTGGCCATGAGACGCGCCCGTTCGATCAGTGCCAGATCGTAGGGCTGGTTGGAAAGCTGCAACGCGGCGATGTAGCCGGTCACGATTGAAAAAAGAAGCAGCAGATAAAGTGGTGTAAACAACCAATTCATCAGTTGGTGACGCAGCGAGAGGATGTCATCCTCCACCTTGCCACCCAACGGCGTACTCACGAAATCGTCCTTACAGCGCCATGTTCGAATGCCACCTTCTCGATCATATAGCCCAGTCCGCGCAGAGTACGGATGTCGATGCCCCCTGATTCCAGCTTCTTGCGCAAACGGTGGATATACACCTCGATAGCGTTGGACGATACCTCCTCGCCCCAGCCGCACAGACTTTCGATGAGATGCTCTTTGCTCACAACCTTGCCCTGGCGAAACAGTAATGTTTCAAGCACAGCCAGTTCGCGCGCGGACAGATCCAGCGACGCACCGTTCAGACTGACGCAGCGCCCGACGCTGTCAAACTCCAGGCATCCGCAATGGATCAACGCCGCACCACCGCTCTGACCGCGCCGCAACAAGGCGCGTACTCGCGCCTCCAGCTCTGACAGTGAAAATGGCTTTGTTAGATAATCATCTGCGCCCAGATCCAATCCCCGCACACGATCCTGCACCGTGTCGCGCGCAGTGAGAATAATGACAGGCATGGCTCTTTTTTCCGCCCGCAGTTGGCGCAGGATGTCCAAACCATTCATGCGCGGCAGGTTGAGATCGAGGATGACAAGATCGTAACAACCGTCAAGCAGCATGGTCAACGCATGCTCGCCATCGCCAGACAGATCGACGGCATAACCAGCGGCGCGCATGGCGCGCGTCAGGCTGTCGGCAAGAATTTCGTCATCTTCAACGATGAGGATATGCATAGGTGACCATGTCAGGAGGCTATCGCAAGTTTCGCCGGATTATGCCGCAATGCAATCCTGTAAATACAGCGCGGCTTGTGGCGGTCGCGGAAATTCGGACAGTCAGATCAGCTAAGGCTGATCGACTGAAAGGAACATGAACAATGGGAGGTGGATTCACTTTCCAACCGCACCACGCTTAGCTTCTTGGAAGACCTCATGGGGCGTCCGGTAGCCGAGGCATTTGCGGGGTCGATGATTCAATTTTTTGACCGCAGATGCAAGCGATTCATCCGTGACGTTTCTGAA
>SXGT01544721.1_pt1 | contig 22913 bp, 22 predicted proteins | sample 3176221 | NCBI WGS metagenome assembly SXGT01 (sample SAMN11356862, study PRJNA531348) | freshwater metagenome | isolation source: freshwater sample F1-120 | place: China: Fuxian Lake, Yuxi | collected 2017-12-25
CTTCGGCGACGGCGCGGGCGCCGTGGTGCTCGGGCGCGCGGACGGGGCCATGGCGCGCGGGAAGCCCCGCGGCGTGCTCTCCACGAGGATCCAGTCGGACGGCGCGCTCGCGCGCTCCCTCATGATCCCGGGCGGCGGGAGCGAGACGCCCGCCTCCCACGACGTGCTCGACCGGAAGCTCCACAAGGTCCACATGAGGGGCCAGGACATCTTCAAGGTCGCCGTCAAGAACCTCTACGGCGCCAGCAAGGACGCCCTCGACGTCACGGGCCTCACCCCCGAGGAGATCGACTGGATCTGCCCGCACCAGGCGAACCTGCGGATCATCGACTTCGCCGTCGCCAGGCTCGGGGTCGCGAAGTCGAAGGTGCTGGTGAACATCGACCGCGTGGGCAACACGTCGAGCGCGTCGATCCCGATCCTCCTGGACGAGAGCCTGCGCTCGGGCAAGGTCAAGCCGGGCGACACGGTCCTCATGTGCGCGCTCGGGGCGGGCATCTCCTGGGGCGGTGCGATCGTCACGGTGTAGCGATCCCCGAACGGTGCTATCCTGACGTCGCATGCGCCGGCTCGCCCTGGCCCTCGGCCTGTCCCTCGTCGTGCTCTCGGCGCTCCCGTCGTGCTCGGCGACCGTGGGCGTGAACGAGGTGTACATGTCGATCGACTCCGACGGCACCCGGAGGCGCACGACGTTCTTCACGGACACCCAGACCATCGTGTGCGTCATCGATCTCGCCTCGGGGCGGGATGACGGCACCCTCGAGGCCGTCATCCGGCAGGTCGCCCGGTTCGACGGCACGAGGCTCGCTCCGGCCGACCGTGTGCTCGTGGCGCTCGACCAGGCCATCGGCAAGGGCAAGCAGAAGGTCGCGCTCACGCTGACCAAGAAGGACCCGCTGACCGGCGAGGAGAAGGCGGAGAGCCCCTACCCGGTCGGCCAGTACCGGTGCGAGGTCCGGATCGACGGCAAGGCCCAGGACGGCGCGAGCTTCAACGTCGACTTCGCCCCGTGCCCCACCGCGCAGATCCTGCCAGGTTCGAAGTGCTCCGAGTTCTACCGGCCACTGACCAAGTGCCCGTCTTTCGGCGCGTCGTCGAAGGAGCCGAACGCGTGTACGTGCGACGACAGGGGAGTGTGGGCATGCACTTGACGGCGCGCGCGGGCGGGTGGCTCTTCCTCGTGGCGCTCGCCTCCGGCGTCCCGGCCTGCGTCTTCGACAACTCGGGGAGCACGTACCAGGGCGGCGGCCGCAAGGGCGAGGGCACGAAGCCGCCGGACAACGACAATCCCACCCCGACGTCCACGGCGACGACGACCTCCTCCGCGCCGCCGGATGGCGGCATCGACACGGGCGTGGCCGTGCAGGACACGGGGGCTCCGGGGAGCTGAGCGGGGCCCGTCGTTCGCCTTTGCGGCGGCGCGGCACATGCGCTATCCCGGGCGCCGCATGCAGATCGCGTGGATCTTCCCGGGCCAGGGCGCCCAGCACATCGGGATGGGCAAGGAGCTCCGCGTGGCGTCGCGCGCGGCCGCCTCCGTCTTCGCGGCGGCCGACGCGGCGCTCGGCGAGGATCTCTCCCGCCTGATCCTCGAGGGGCCCGAGGACAGGCTCACGCTGACGGCCAACGCGCAGCCCGCGATCGTGACGGTGAGCCTCGCGATCCTCGCGGCGATCCGCGAGCGGAGCCCGGGGCTCCCCCCCCCCTCGTTCGCCGCGGGGCACTCCCTGGGAGAGTACTCCGCGCTCGTCGCGAGCGGCGCGCTGTCGCTCGAGGACGCCGTGCGCATCGTGCGGGCACGTGGGCGCGCGATGCAGGAGGCGGTTCCGCCGGACGTCGGGGCCATGGCCGCCGTCATGGGGGTGGACGCCGGGCGGCTCGACGCGCTGTGCCGCGACTGCGCCGAGGGCGAGGTGGTCGGCCCCGCCAACTTCAACGCGCCAGGACAGATCGTCATCGCCGGACACGCGGGCGCCGTCCTTCGCGTCTCGAAGCGGGTGGACGCCGAGAAGGGCCGGGCCGTCGCGCTCAAGGTGAGCGCCCCGTTCCACTCCGCGCTCATGCAGCCCGCCGCGCGCGTGGTCGAGGCCAGCCTCGCCGAGATCGACGTGCGTCCCCTTGCCTTCCCCGTCGTGGCCAACTTCGACGCGAAGCCGAACCGGGATCCGACGCGTGTCAAGGACCTGCTCGTGCGCCAGGTGGACGGCGCCGTCCGGTGGGAAGAGAGCGTACGGGCCATGCGGGACGAGGGCGTGACGCACGCCATCGAGATCGGCCCGGGCAAGGTGCTCGCGGGCCTCGTCCGGCGGATCACGAAGGACATCCGCGTCCACAGCGTCTCGGATGTCGCGAGCGTCGACGCGCTCGCGGCGTTCCTGGGCTGAGCGGCAGGTCGACGGCAGGTCATCCAAGGGAGAGAGCGATGTTCAGACTCGACGGAAAGGTCGCCCTCGTGACGGGCGGATCGCGCGGCATCGGGCGGGCCTGCTGCGAAGCGCTCGCCGAGCAGGGCGCGACGGTGATCGTCAACTACGTGCGGGGCGAGGACAAGGCGCGCGAGGTGGTCGGGGCCATCGAGAGGTCGGGCGGGAAGGCCGATCTCGCGGGCTTCGACGTGGCGGACACGCCGGCCGTCGAGGCGGCGTTCCAATCCCTCCTCGAGAAGCACGGGCGCCTCGACGTGCTCGTCGCCAACGCCGGGATCGCCGTGGACGGCCTCCTCCTGCGGCTCAAGGACGACGATCTGACCCGCCTCTTCGACACGAACGTGAGGGGCGCCCTCACCTGCGCCCGCCTGGCCACCAAGGCCATGATGAAGCCCAGGACCGGACGCGTCATCTTCGTGTCCAGCGTGGTCGGCGAGATGGGCAACGTCGGTCAGACGGCGTATGCGGCCACGAAGGCCGCCCTCATCGGCGCCGCCAGGTCCATCGCGCGGGAGTTCGCCTCGCGGAACATCACGGTCAACGTGGTCGCTCCCGGGTACATCGACACCGACATGACGAGCGGCATGAACGACGCCATGCGCGCGAAGCTGCTCGAGCTCATCCCGCTCGGCCGGACGGGCCGCGCGCGCGAGGTCGGCACGGCATGCGCCTTCCTGGCCTCGGACGAGGCCGCGTACATCACCGGCCAGACGCTCCGCGTCAACGGCGGGATGTACGTGTGAATATCTTTTCTCACTACACACACTCACCGATTGCTGTTAGGAGGGCTCGCATGGCTCAGGACATCCCGGTCGAGGTCAAGCGCATCATCAAGGAGCAACTCGACGTCGACGAGAAGGACATCAAGCCCGAGTCGACGTTCATCGAGGACCTCGGTGCGGACTCGCTCGGCCTGGTCGAGCTCGTGCTCGCCTTCGAGGAGCAGTTCGAGATCGACATCCCGGACGAGGACACGGAGAAGATCCGTACCGTCCAGGACGCGATCGACTACATCGAGAAGAACGCCAAGAAGTGATGGGCGCGGTACGCCTGCCGCGGTAGCGGGGGCTGGAGCGGCAGTCGATGGATCGCGAGCGGGTCGTCATCACGGGGATCGGGATGGTCACCCCGATCGGGATCGGTACGCGCACGACGTGGGAGGCCCTTCTCGCGGGGAAGAGCGGCGCGGGGCCGATCACGCTCTTCGACGCGAGCGCGTTCCGCTGCCGGATCGCGGCGGAGGTGAAGGCCTGGGACGCGACGCGCTTCGTCGACAAGAAGAAGCTCAAGGAGATGGATCGCTTCACCGAGTTCGCGTGCGGCGCGGCGAGGATGGCGATCGAGGACTCGGGCCTCGTGCTCGCGGAGCACGAGCGCGACGAGGCGGGGTGCTTCATCGGCGTCGGCCTCGGCGGCCTCGCGACCCTCGAGCGCACCAAGGTGACCGTGATGGAGAAGGGGCCCACCAAGGTCAGCCCGTACTCCATCCCTGGCATCATCGCGAACCTCGCGGCAGGCCAGGTGTCGATGGCCCACGGCCTGCGTGGGCCTAGCTACTGCACGACGAGCGCCTGCTCGAGCGGCGCGCACGCGCTCGGCGAGGCCGCCGAGTGGATCCGGCGCGGGCGCGTGCAGGTGATGGTCGCGGGCGGGGCGGAGGCGACCGTCACGCCGGTCGGCATCGGCGGGTTCGAGGCCATGTTCGCGCTGTCGCGACGGAACGACGCCCCCGAGCAGGCGAGCCGGCCCTTCGACAAGGGGCGGGACGGCTTCCTGTGCGGCGAGGGCTCGGCGATCCTCATCCTGGAGGCCCTCGGGCGCGCGAGGGCGCGCGGCGCGAAGATCTACGCGGAGATCACGGGCTACGGCGCCTCGAGCGACGCGAACCACCTCACGCAGCCGGCCCCGGGCGGCGAAGGGGCGCAGCGCGCGATGAAGATGGCCCTGCGGGACGCCGCCGTCGCGACGGACCAGATCGACTACATCAACGCGCACGGCACGTCGACGCCCGTGGGCGACGTCGCCGAGACGCAGGCCATCAAGGGCGTGTTCGGCGCGCACGCGACGGACCGCAGCCTGTGGGTGAGCTCGACCAAGTCGATGATGGGGCACCTCCTCGGTGCGGCAGGCGCGGTCGAGAGCGCGATCGTCGCCCTCGCGATCGCCGAGGGCCGTATCCCGCCGACCATCAACCTGACGGATCCCGATCCCGAGTGCGATCTCGACTATGTCCCGCTCGAGGCGCGCGAGCGGCACGTCCGTCACGCGCTCAACAACTCGTTCGGCTTCGGCGGGACGAACTGCTCGCTGGTCCTGTCGCGCTTCGAAGGTTGAGGGTCGCATGCGCATCGTCATCGCCGCGGATCACGGGGGGTTTCGGCTGAAGGGCACGATCGCGAAGGCGCTCCAGGCCGCCGGGCACGAGGTCACGGATCTGGGCGCGAGCTCCGCCGAGCCGATCGACTATCCGGACTACGCCCACCAGGTCGCGCGGGCGGTGGCCGACCGCACGTACGATCGCGGGATCCTCGTGTGCGGCACCGGCGTGGGGATGGCGATGGCCGCGAACCGACACGCGGGCGTGCGCGCCGTGAACTGCTCGGACACGTTCACCGCCCGGTTCAGTCGCTCCCACAACGACGCGAACGTGCTGACGCTCGGGGAGCGCGTCGTCGGGCCGGGCCTCGCGCAGGACATCGTCGACCTGTGGCTCGCCACGCCGGCGTCGCTGGACGAGAGGCACGTGAAGCGCGTGGCGAAGATCGACGGCTGATCGTCACCGCGGCGGCGTGCTGCCCCCCGGGGGACGCGTCGGCCGCGTGCTCGCGGGATCTCCGGGGGCCCGCTCGCTCGCGGGTCCCGAGGGCGGCGCGCTCGCGGCGCCGCCGGACGGCGGCTGGCTCGTCGGGTGCCGCGACGAGGGCGGGCGCGTCACGACGCTCATGTCGAACGCGGGCTTCGCGTCGAGGAGCGCCGTGCGGCCGAGCTCGCGCGCCGTACCCACGGTCGTCTCGAGCTCCTGTTGATCGGTCCGCATCGCCAGCGCGACGGCGCGGCGCTCCGCCAGATCGGCGGCGGCGTCGTAGTCGATCGGGTAGACCTCGCGGCGGTACGCCTGCCTCCTGTGGGGATCGCGCAGGACGGCGTACGCCACGTCGGCGCGCCTCCGCATGCGCGCGAGGGCCTCCTGGACGGCAGCGGACGCTCCGGGGCGGGGCGCGAACTCGACGCAGCGGGCGCGATACTTCTGGTCGAGCTCGAGCGACGTGTTGCTCCAGTGCGCGCCGATCGCCATGAAGTGATCCTGCGCGTCCATCCTCGCGGCCCGCGCGGCGAGGACCTCCTCCTGTGACGGGCCCTCCGGCGCGATGATCTCCTGCCACTCGATCACTTCGAAGATGACGAGGAGCGCTACGAGGCCCACGGTCGTCTGTCGACCCTGCCGGCCCGTCGCGACGATCTCGAGGCCCGACGTGGCGCCGTCCACCTTGTTCTCGAGCACGCGCGTCTCCATCGCGTTGAGGCCGAGGCGTCCGACGAGGCCTTCCTTGTCCGCCCGCACCTGCGGCGCGAGGTTCATCGGGACGGCCGCGGCGAGCGCGATGTCGAGCGCGCTCGTGTCGAAGCTGCGCGCGAGGACGCGCAGGCCCTCCGCCGCGAGCCGGACCATCGAGACGGACTTCACGCCAGGCTTGGCCTTCACGCGCGCGGCCTCGAACCGGTAGGTGCCGCGTGGCCAGACGAACGCCTCCACGATGGAGTTCTGCTCGCGCTGCGTGACGAGCGCACGCCCCTCCTGCACGGCGACGTCGAAGCTCTGGCCGTCGGTCGCGAACGTGAGCACCCCGTTGACGCGTGCGTCAGCGACGACACGCACCAGCAAGGTGAGGAGCGTCGGCGACTCGAGGTCGTGCGCGACGAGCGGGCGGGCGCCCGGCTGCGCGAGATACGCGGCCGCATCGGCGGGACGGCGGAAGCTCCCCTCGGGCATGTCCTCGAGGAGCGGGCGGCGAGGCGGGCGCATCGTGGGCGGCCGCGATCCCGAGCCGGCGGCGGGCATCTCGATGGAGGGCGGCCGGATCGTGGGTGGCCGCAACCCAGCCGGATCGACCGCGGCCATCTGGACGGACGGCGGCCGGGGCGCGCCGGGGTTCACGGCGGCCACCTGGATCGACGGAGGCCGGGGCGCGCCGGGGCGCTCGGACCAGGCGCCGACCCTGAACGGCGCGCGCGGTCCGGCCGGGGCGGGGGCGGAGGGCGGTACGTACCCGGGCGCGGGCGCGACCTCACCGGAGGGAGCCACGGACCAGACCTTCTCTGCCGGTGGCGGCGGTGTGAGGACACCCGGGGGAGGCGGCACGCTTCCGGGTCCCGGTGGAATCGTGAGGGGCGCAGGCACGAAGTCGTGACCCGGGCGCGGCGGGCGTGGGACCGGGCCCACGGGCGGAGGTGAGGCCATGGGGCGCGGTGGACGCGGGATCGCGGGCGCTCGATCGGACGGGGAGGGTGTCATCGCGGTGACGTCCATCGAGCGCGACCTTGCGGGAGGGGCCGTCGGCGGCACCAGGGGAGGAGGCGGCGGAACGGACGGCCTCTGGTCCTCGAGCGGCGCGATCGGCGTGCGCGCGGCCAGCGCCTGCGAGTACAGGGCGGCACCCATCGCGGCGACCCCCTCGGGGAGTCTGGGCGGCGGTCCGCGACGGCCGAGGATCGCGCCGACGCGTGCACGCAGAGACGGGACCTGCGTCATCCCCCCACCGGCATAGACCGTGTCGATGTCGCGGACGCCCAGCTCGGCCTCGGCGAGCGCCTCCTCGCAGGCGGACGCCATCCTCTCCAGCGTCGGACCGAGCGCGCGGTCCAGACGATCGCGATCGATCGTCAAGGCAGCCGGCGTGCTCCGAGAGGCCTCGTCGATGCGCGGATCGCCGAGCTCGCGCTTCATGGCCTCGACGGCGCGACGCAGCGCCTGCATCTGCGCAGGGATCCGGGCGAGCTCGACGCCCCGCGGCCCGAGATCGCCGAGGCAGAGATCGCAGAGCGCGCGATCGACGGCGTCGCCGCCGCAGCCCTCCTCGCTCCGCGAGGCCCTGAGGACGACGCGGACGCGCGACACCGCGAGGACCGAGACGCTGAACCCGCCCGCACCCACGTCGACGATCACGATCCGCTTCTCCACGTCCCCCTTCGCCTCGGGGAGGGCGAGCGCCGCGGCGTGCGCCTCCGAGATCGCCCCCTCGACCGCGACACCGGCCCGCTTCGCCGCGGACTCCAGCGCGGCCCGGCCGTTCGCATCGAACCACAGCGGCATGGTGAACACGGCGCCGGACGGCTTCGCGCCGGTCTGGGCCCTGGCGAGGTCGACGAGGTGCGAGATCAGCGTGGCGGCGAGGTCCTCCGGATCGCGCGACTGCCCGCTGATCTGGAGCCGCACGCCGCCGTCCGTCCGGCGGGCGCTCGGGGCGTTCGACAGGGCCTTCACCATGCGCTCGGGCGTCCGGCCGAGGGCACGCACGAATGCACGGGCCACGCCGTCCGGGCGTGTGGCGGCGACGAACAGCGCGGCCTCGCCGGCCAGATCGCCGCCCGTCTCGACCGAGACCAGCGCAGGAACGACGAGGGCGCCGCTCTCCTCGCGTACGAGCTCGGGCCCTCGCGCACCGAGGACGGACGCACGCGCATAGCCGGTCCCGAGATCGACGCCAAAACCCGCCATCGTCCGGCCTTCTTACCACCACGCAGCGAAATGCGCAGCGAGGCGCCCCGCCGTCACTCCGTGCGGTCGTCCTTGCGCCGATCCGCGATGTTTCGTTCGATGACCCCGCTGGACTCCCGACCCGAGGGACGCGAGGCCGGCCCGCGCCCGAAGAGCGCGCCGGTACGGAGGCGCTTCTGCGTGGAAGGCGAGCCGATGCTGGATGGCGGTGGCGCGTCGTCCGCGTCCTCCGGCGCGCCCGTGGTGTACTCGGGAGGCGGCGGCAGCGTCTTCAGGGACTCGGCGCCCGAGTACTCGAGGCTCGGCGGCGGGCTGGTGGCTCGCTTGTAGATCGTGTCCGCGGCGGGTTCGGGTCGATCGGATCCCTCGCGGGGACCCCGCTGGAGGACGACGGTCTGCGGCTGCGTCTTCTTCTCATGGACGTCCTCCACGTCGCGGTCCCGGCGCCGGTGCGCGTCGGACGCCTTGACGGCGGCGGTCAGGAACCCCTCGTCGTCCTTGGGCTCGGCCATGATGGAACTCCAGTTTGCCTCATCCCTTGCGGTCAGGCAATCGCGCAGGATTCGGGGCTTCCCGAATCGGTACGGGGACGTGTGGACCGCTGCTCAGCGTCGCTGGAGGGCGCGCAGCTCGTCGTCGCAGCGGGGCATCCCGGCCTTGCCCTTCGCGAGGAGGGCGTCGGCGCGGTCGAGTCGGGGGCCGAGCGCGAGGGCCTCCGCCGAGTCCTTCGCGATCTCGCCGCGGGTCACCCTTGCGACGAGCGGCTTGAGCTCCGCGACAATCGCGATCGCCTCGGTCGTGGCCTTCACCGCCTCCACGCACGTCGCCTTCACCCGCGCGACGTCGACGTCGCTCACGGCGACAGCCTCGAGGTTCCTTGCCTCGCGCGCCTGGTCGGCGTCGCTCGCGAGCCGGAAGCGCTCGAGCGCGAGGGCGAGCGACTGGGTCTCGCGCTTCCGCGTGCCGTCGCACCCCGCAGCGAGGACGGCCAGCACGAGGACGAACGCGTAAACCACGTGCTTCACGACAGCTCCACCTTGCTCCACATCTCGCGTCGCATGCGCTCCTTGCCGCGATCCGTGCGGGTGATGATCCGCGCGGCGCTCCACGCGGCGAGGATCTGCCCCTCCTGTCCGAGCGCGGGCAGCACCGTCGGGCCGGTCAGGAAGGCATTCGCGACGGGCGCGCGTACGGGCTCACCCGGGAGATCGTAGAACGACGCGGGATCGACGCGGTAGCGCGGCACCATGGCCTCCGGCTCGACCGACGCGCCGCTCGGGCGGACGCGCGCGCGCTCGATCTCCACCTTCCGCCCGCCCTCGAACCACCAGAGCGGCCGCCCGTCGTGGGGTGAGTCGCAGGCGACCACGTGGCGCGCGAGGAACGGGACGTATTGCTCCAGCGTCCCCAGGCTGCGCTCCCGCAGCGCGTGGAGGTCGACGTCGTCGCCCACGATGGCCTCGCACGTGAGCGTCACGGTCCCCGGCACGTCGCCCGCCGTGCGCGTCACGAAGATGTCGACGAGATCCGCATGCCGCGCCCGGTCGGGGACCATGAAGGACGCGACCGCGAGCGGCGCGGGGACGACCTCTTCACGGGCGATCACCGACGTGACGAAGCGGTGCTCGAGGGCCGTCGTCGTCGGCATTCGATCGAGGACGCGGCGCCCCGGGCGGGCGTCCCGCGCGAGCCCGAGGAGTGACTCCGCCGTGCCGTCCGAGACGACGAACTGCACGCCGACGGTGGACGGATCCCCCTCGATCTCGACGCCCGCCACCTTGCCGGAGCGCATGACCAGCCGCCGGACGCGATCGCCGAGGCGGAGCTCGCCGCCGTGCGCGCGAACACGTCCCTGGAGGAAGTCCGTGAGCTCGTCCTCGCCGCGCGCCAGCGCGGCGACGCCGCGGGTCCAAGCGCCGTGAAGACGCGCGAGCGCGAACGGGGGGAGCCTGCCCGCGAGATCGCTCGCGCGCTCGGCGGGCATCACGAACACGTCCCGGTAGGGGTGATCCCGTGGAAACTCGGACAGGTAGGTGGGCTCGGGCGCCTCGAGGTGCGGGAGCAGCTCCGCGAAGCGCCGCGTCTCCCGGCGCTCCCAGAACGTGCCCGGTGGCCAGACGACGTCGGCGTCGAACGCGGCGTCCGCGGCCGCGTTCGTGCGCGCGAGCTCGGCGTAGAGGTCGTCGATGACCCTGCGGACGAGCGGGAACTCCCGATCGATCTCGCGGGCGAAGATCTCCTGGCTCGGGGGCACGTCGAGCCGGAACCTGGGCGTCAGGACCGAGAACATGGGGTCGAGCGGGCTCGCCTTGCGACGGAAGGTCTGCGACTGGGCGAGCTCGACGAGCACACGCGTCCACGCCGGCGAGGAGCACGCGACGAACGCGAAGCTCCTCCGCGCGAACCTGTGTCCCTCGAACGTGTAGGTCGCAGGCCTGGATCCCTGGCCTATCACGAGGACCCGCCAGCTCCGCCGCGCGAGGAGCGCGGCACACACGAGCGCGCCGAGGCCCTGCCCGAGGACCGCGACGTCGTAGTGCTTGCTCACGACGCCGGCACCCGCACCCTGGGCCGGCCCGCGCCGCGCTCGACGACGAGCTCCCCGCGGGCGAGCCAGGCCAGCGCCCGCGGGAGGATCCGGTGCTCCTCGCGGAGGATGCGCGCCGCGAGCGAGGCCTCGGTGTCACCCGCGAGGACGGGGACCGCGGCCTGCGCGACGATGGGGCCCGTGTCGACGCCGGCGTCGACCATGTGCACGGTACAACCCGCCACCTTGACGCCGTACTCGAGCGCCTGCCGCGGACCATGGACGCCCGGGAACGCCGGCAGGAGCGCGGGGTGGATGTTGACGACGCGGTCGGGAAACGCCTCGAGCAGGACCGGGGTGACGATGCGCATGAAGCCCGCGAGGACGACGGCCTCGACGCCGCGCCCCCGCAGCCTCGAGACGACGTCGGCGTCGAAGGCCTCGCGCGTCGGAAACGCCTCGTGATCGACGAACGCGGTGGGGACGTCGCGGCGGGCGGCGCGCTCGAGCGCGAAGGCGCCCCGCTTGTTCGAGACGACGAGGCGCACCTCGGCGTCGAGCTCGCGGCGCGCGATGGCCTCGAGGATGGCCTCGAGGTTCGAGCCGCTCCCCGACACGAGCACGCCGAGGGCGAGCGTCACGGACGCGCCTCCCCGTCGTCGAACTGGACGCGATCCTCGAACGGCGTCCCGGACGCCACAGGCACGATCTCGCCGAGGCGGAGAGGAGACTCGCCCGCGCCCTCGAGCACAGCGACGGCGCGCTCGACCTCCGTCGCCGGCACCACGAGGACGAGGCCGATGCCCATGTTGAACGTCCTCCGCATCTCCGGGAGCGCCACGTCACCGGCGGCGCGCAGGAACGAGAAGATGGGTGGAGCGTCCCAAGCGCAGAGCCGCGCGCCGAGGCCCTCGGGCAGCACGCGCGGCAGGTTCCCGGGGAGGCCGCCGCCCGTGATGTGGCTCATCGCGCGGAGGTCGATCCCCGCGTCGAGGACGGCCCGAACCGCGGCCGGGTACAGGCGGGTCGGCTCGAGGAGCACGTCGCCGAGGCTCCGCCCGGCGAGCGCGGCGGGACGCTCCACGAGCGAGAGGCCGCTCCGGGACAGGATGTGTCGGGCGAGGGAGTAGCCGTTGGAGTGGAGGCCGCTCGATCGCAGCGCGAGCACGACGTCAGCGGCCGCGACGCGCCGGCCGTCGATGAGCTTCTTCCGCGCGACGACGCCGACCGCGAAGCCGGCGAGATCGTACACACCCTCCTCGTACAGGCCGGGCAACTCGGCCGTCTCTCCGCCGAGGAGCGCGCAGCCGGCACCCTTGCAGGCCCGCGCGATGCCGGCGACGACCGCCTCGGCCACCTCGAGCGACAGCTTGCCGGTCGCGAAGTAGTCGAGGAAGAAGAGGGGGCGTGCGCCGCACGTGATGACATCGTTCACGCACATCGCCACGAGATCCTGGCCTATGGTGTCGTGGACGCCCGTGGCGAACGCGATCTCGAGCTTGGTGCCGACGCCGTCGGTGCCGCTCACGAGGATGGGATCCTCGATCCCTCCCGGCACCGCGCAGAGGCCCGCGAACCCGCCGACGTCGGCCACGACCTCGGGGATCCGCGTCAGCCTCGCGAGCGGCTTGATGCGCTCGACCAGCTCGTCGCCGAGGTCGATGTCGACCCCGGCGTCCTTGTACGTGAGGCTCATCGCTCGCGCCTTCGTGGCACATTTCCGTCGAAAAATACAGGTCCGCGCGCCGTGGACGGCGCGATCAAGGTCGGAGGAAGATGGGCGTCGGCACGGCGAGGCGTTGCCCGCGCCTCCCGGGCGTCGACGGCACCACGTCCGCACCCCAGCCAAACACCGCGCCATCGCGGGTCACGGCGTACGCGGCGTGCCCCGCGGAGGCGATCCCGGTGACGCCGAAGAGGCCGGGCTGGATCCGGAGGCCGGTCGCGCCGAGCCCCTGCGAGGCGACGTCGCCCCAGCACCCCATCGTGCCGTTGGCCAGCCGCGCGCACGCGTGCGCCACGCCGCAGGCGATCTCGACGACCCCGGCCAGCGCGAGGACCGCGTGCGGCGGCCCCTCGATCGCCGGCCCGAGCGGCGTCCCGGGATCGCCCGAGCAGCGGACCACGCCGTGCTCGAGGCTGCACGCGTAGCTGGCGCCCCGGCAGAGCACCTGACCGGGCGCGAGGGCAAGGAGATCCGTGGCCAGCCCGACGCACGACGGCTCGGCCTGCCCGGGGGCGCGACTGCACGCCCCATCCCTTCCCAGGACGAGCGCCGTGTGTCCTTCGAGCTCGGGGATTCGCTCGTGCTCGCTGCCCGCGTGGCCGAAGAGCACCGGATGCGGTCGCTCCGATGCGCAGCGCACCGCGCCACCCTGGACGCCGAAGCACGTCGTCCCCTCGGCGGCGCGCACCCATACCGCGTGGGCGCGGCGGGGGCGCTTGCACGCCGAGCCCGCGAGCGCGAGCGCCACGCACACCGTCAGCCAGGCCGCTCCGCGGAGAGCGCCGGAGCCGCGGCTATACATGCACGCCGGCCTGCGCGATCACACCGGCCATGATGAACTTCGCGACGTACACGAAGATCACGATGCCCAGCACGTCCACGAGGCTCGCGATGAAGGGCGTCGAGCTCGTGGCGGGGTCGAGACCGATGCGCTTGAGAATCATGGGGAGGATCGCGCCGACCGTGCAGCCGGCCATCACGATCCCGATGAGCGTCGCGGCAACGGTCAGGGCGAACGCGTCGGTGTCGCCCGACATCCTCACACGCAGGAAGCCGATCGTCCCGAGGCCGAGGCCGAGGACGAAGCCCATCCCGAGCTCCCGCAGCAGGATCCGGCCGAAGTCGCGCAGCCGGATCTCGCCGACGGCCATGCCGCGGATGACGAGCGTGGACGACTGCGATCCCGAGTTGCCTCCCGCGCTTATGAGGAGCGGGACGTAGTAGCTCGCGCCCTCGATGGCCTTGAAGACGCCGTCGTAGTGCCGGAGCGCGGTCTGCGTGAAGAACTCGCCCACGAACAGGACGACGAGCCACACGCCGCGCTTCTTGATGAACTGGAGGAACGGTGTCTGGAAATAGGGGACGTCGAGGGGCTCGACGGCGCCGAGCTTCTGCACGTCCTCCGTCTGCTCCTGGGTGAGGACGTCGACGATGTCGTCGATCGTGATCACGCCCAGGATCAAGCCCGTCGCGTCGACGACGGGCATCACGTTGAGGTCGTACTTGGCCATGCGCTTGGCGACCTCCTCCTGATCCATGTCGGGGGGGACGCTGATGACGTTCGAGCGCATCATCCCCGAGAGCGGTTCGTCGGGGCCGGAGAGGAGGAGCGTGGAGAGGGACACGATGCCGAGCAGGCGCTCCTCGGGCCCGTGGACATATACATTGTAGACCGCCTCGTCGTGGTCGGCGGCGTGGGCGCGAACGGCGGCGACCGCCTCGCGCACGGTGGCCGAGGGCAGCACGTGGACGTACGCGGTCGTCATGAGGTGGCCGGCCGACGTCTCGGGCCACTTCTCGATCTCGCGGACCTCCTCGGCCGCGCCGGGGTCCACGCGCTCGAGCTGCTTCAGGAGCTCCTTGCCGACGGTGTCGGGGAGGGCGCTGAAGAGGTCGGCGCGCTCGTCGGCCGCCATCTCGCTCGCGATGTTCACCACCGCGTCCGAGGGCATGATCTGGACGAGCGACTCTCGTTCGTGATCCTCGAGCCGCTCGAAGATTTCGGCGGCCTCCTCGGCCGGGAGGAACGCGAGGAAGGCGGCGGCGAGATCGGGCTCGAGGTCCACGACGATGTCGGCGACATCCTCGGCGTGAAGCTCGGTCATCAGCTCGCGCACCTGCTCCGGATCTTCGCGGAGAACCGCCTTCAGATCCGGGCCGAGGAGCGCCGAGAGCTTCACAGGCCCACCCTTTCCCACCTTTTCGGCGGAACTTGAACCGATTTTTTCGCGACCGCGTCCACGAGACACTGTATCTTGGGGCCATGCGGGGTTCTATTGTCGTCGTGGGGCTTCTGGCAGGATCTTGTCTGGCGTTGGCGGCCTGCTCGAGCAACAGCCCGGCAACGCCTCCCACGGACGCGGGCGGGGCCACCGACGGATCGAACACGAGCGCGACCGACGGCGCGACCTCCGCGGCGGACGGCGCCGGGAGGGACGCCGGGACCGACACCGGCGCGAGCGCGTCGGACTCCGGACCTCCGGACGCACGGGCCGACACGGGCCTCCTCCTCGACGCGGGCCCGCCCGTCCTCAACGCCTGCACGACCTACGTCGACGCGACGGCGGCGGGCGCCGATCGCACGCTCGTGTGGGGCTTCGGGATCGCCGCCGACCCGCGGCGCTGCCTGATGATCGCCGCCGGCCAGACGGTGACGTGGAGCCCCATGTCCGCCGGCCACCCGCTCTCCCCGAAGGGCGGTACGACGCCCACCCCCATCCCCACCAACGCCACGACCGGAGGGGTCATCACCTTCCCGGACGTGGGCAGCTACGGCTATGTCTGCGACTTCCACCCCAGCATGACAGGGGCGATCCTCGTCGTTCCTTAGGAGATGACCTCATGAAGACCTTCATCCTCGTCGCATCCAGCACCGCCCTCGCCATGGCCATCGTCGCCTGCTCGTCGACGACCACGACGGGATCGAGCGGCACCTCCGGAACCAGCGGCACGAGCGGCACCTCCGGAACCAGCGGCACGAGCGGCACCTCCGGAACCAGCGGCACGAGCGGCACCTCCGGAACCAGCGGCACCTCGGGCACGAGCGGCACCTCCGGAACCAGCGGCACCTCGGGCACGAGCGGCACCTCGGGCACGTCCGATGGCGGCGCGCCCATCAACGGCTGCGTCACGTTCGTCGACGCGACAGCCGCAGGCGCGGACCGCGACCTCAAGTGGGACTTCGCGATCGCCGCCGACACGCGCCGCTGCCTTCAGATCAAGACGGGCCAGACCGTGACCTGGAAGACGCCATCGGCCACCCACCCGCTCTCGCCCAAGAACGGCGACACGCCCACGCCGATCCCCACGAACGAGACGGCGAACGGCGCCGTGACCTTCCCGAACGCGGGGACGTTCGGCTACGTGTGCACGGCCCACGCGAGCATGCTGGGCGCCATCAAGGTCGTGCCGTAGGCTTCTTCCCGCTGGTCCCGTTGTCCTGCGCGTAGCCCCACTCGCGGAGGAGGCGGTTCATCTCGTCGGTGCCTTCGCCGGTCGCCTCCTCGCGGGGGCGATCGCCGCGCTTGTCCCTCGTGACGAACAGCCCGAGGTCACGGACGGGATCGATCGGCGGCAGGGCCTCCGCGTAGGCGGCGGCGCGGGCATCGTCCGTCCCGAGACCTCCGCCCACGAGCGTCGAGAACAGCCCGTACGGACCGCAGTACACGTGTCCGTCCGGCCAGGGCGCGTCATCGAGGTAGAGGCGCCAGGCGATCGGCGCCGCCTCGGGCTCGGTGACGAGGTCGAACCCGACCGCGCCGTCGCGGGCCGTCACGAGGGCGATCTCGAGCTTGCCGCCGTCGTGGCGGAGGCTGCCCGCGTCGCAGTTCACGGGCGTCACCGCGGTGAAGATCCCGCGGTCCACCGTGAGGATCCCCGCGACGCGCCTCGACGCCCCCGCGCCCGCGAACCGGAGGCGGACGGTGGCCTTGCCCGGTCCTCGCGCCGGATCCGGCGTTCGACGGGCCTCGTCGGAGCCGGCCACGGGTACGTTCTTCAAGGCGGCCTGGAGGCGCGCGTGCATCTCCTTCAAGGTCGCCGGATCGCGACGCGCGAGGTTCACGCGCTCGCCGGGATCGGCCTCCAGATCGTAGAGATCCTCGTGGGAGAACGTCCCTTCTTCGTCGTCGCCAGCCGGCTCGCGGGGCCGGAGGAAACCCTCGCGGACGAGGAGGCGGTGCCTGCCCGAGAGGATCGCGCGCGTCCCGCGACCCTCGGTGACGACGACACGCGCGTCGGGCTCGGTGTTCCCGCGCGCGAGCCCGAGGAGGCTCTTGCCCGTCATCCGCGGGTTGGGCTCGAGGCCGAGGACCTCGAGGAGGGTGGGCGGGATGTCGAGGCTGCGCACCCGGTCCTTCACCTGGCGATCGGCCGGGAAGCCCGGCGGAAGCTTGACGAGGATGGGAATGCGCGTCGTCTCCTCGAAGTTCCCCGCGGCGTGGTGGTAGCGGATCGGCATCTTGTCGGGCCCCACGCCTCCGTGCGCAGAGGACAGGGTCTCGCCGTGGTCGGCCGTCACGACGACGATCGTCCGGTCGAGGATCTTCGCGTCCTCGAGCGCCGCCAGCAGCTGGCCAATCGCCTCGTCGTCCTTCGCGGCCTCGGCCATGTAGAGCCGCGTGATGGGATCTCGCGGGCCCTCGGGTGGTGGCGGCACCCGCGCGAGGAAGTGCGCGGGCGGCTCCCACGGCTCGTGCGGCGAGTTGTAGTTGCAGAACGCGAAGAAGCGCGTGTCCGCGTGCGCGCGGATCCAGGCGGTGGCGTCATGGGTGATCTCGAGCGTGTCGCGCGTGCGATAGCGGTGGTCGTCCACCCTCTCGAAGCCCATGTCGACGCCCACCGGGGCGTAGCCCACCATGAAGTAGTTGTTCACGAACGCGCGGGTCACCACGCCCTCGCGGCGGAGCAGCAGCGGCAAGAGCGGGGGGGGCGACGCGTAGAAGCGGTTCGTCGCGGCGGGCTGGAGGACCCAGTTCATGGTCTCGATCCCCAGCTCGCTCGAGCGCGCCCCGGCCAGCATCGACAGGGTGCCTGGTCGTGTCCACGCGCCCGCGGAATACGCGCGGGTGAAACGCACGCTCTTCTTCGCGAGCGCGTCGAGCACGGGGGTGAGGCCGGGAATCTTCGGGAGGTGCGCCTCGAGCGGCGGATGCGCCGCGCTCTCCACGCGACGATCCTCCTCGTCGTCGTGGAAGCTCGCGATGACGTCCGGCCGGAGGGCATCCACGACGATCCAGAGCACGTTGTACGGCACCCGGGTCCCCGCCGTCCTCCGGAGGACGGTGGGGTTGCCGAGGAGGGCCACGCTACCTGCGCCCGGCGTGACGCCCACGTCGGGGGGCGGCTCCGGTCCGTCGCCGTCGTCCTCCGCCCTCTTTCGCCGCCTCGGCGGCTGCGGGGGTGGCTCGTCCGCGGCGGGAGGGACGCTGACGGTCGACAGGCGAAGCTCCACGTTCTGACCGGAGAACCGCGCGAGGTCCACGACGCGCTCGGCGCCCCACCTACGCGCGAGCGCCGGAGGGTGTCGGACCGTGTCGACCGTGTGCGTCTGCCCGGACGCGTCCACGACCTCGACGGTGAAGACGGTCGTCTCCCCGTTGGCGTTCGACGTTCCTGGTGTGTACTCGAGACGGGCGCCGTCGGGCACCTCGAGCGAGTAAGCGATCGTCGCCGGCGTGGGGGCGACCAGCGCATCCCGCTGATCGAAGCTCCCCTCGTTCATGTTCCAGACGCGGGCGTCCGGCGTCCACGCCTTCGTCCCCGTGGCCGCTCCGCCCACCGACCACTGCGTCTCGGTGGCGCTCGTGCGCAGGGCGATGGAGGTGACGAGCTTCCGCTGCTCGGGGGAGAGCGCGATCCACGGCGGCGTCATCTTGCGCCAGTGCCCGGACAGGATCGCGAGGCCCTGCGCCTGGTTCTGGCCCTGGAAGCGCGCTCCCGCGACCGCGTCGACGAGCCGGACGTGCGCCTCGAAGCCGCTCGCCTGTTCGCGCAGAGACCCCTTCGGCCCGACGTCGCCTGCCTTCGCGGACGGCGCGGGCGGAGCGCGCTCCGGCCCGCCCCCCGCGCGCTTCGCGACGAGGACGAGGCTGCCGACGAGGATGACCGCCGCGCCGTGGGCCGCGAGCGACACGGGCTTCACGGAGCCTCCCGGGGCACGGCGTACCCGTTGACCATCTCGATCGACGGGTCCTTCATCATCCAGCCGAAGAGCTCGCCGCGGAGGCGCGCCACCTCCTTCGGGTGCGACGGGCTCACGTCGCGGAGCTCGTCACGATCGGTCTCCGTGTCGAAGAGCAGCACGTACGCGCCCTTCCGCGTCGGCACGTAGACGAGCTTGTACCGATCGTCCTTGACCATGCGGTGCCGGGCCATGGTCGTGATGGGGATCATGCTCCGGCGCATCACGATCTCGTCGCCGTGTGCCGCGTCGATCTCCGACAGCCCCATGATCCCAGGATAGGGCATGCGGAGGTCCCTCGACAGGCCGGGAATGTCCTCCGTGAACCACAGCTCGCTCTCGGCGAACGCGTGCAAGCGGGGCGCCGGGCGCCCGTTCATGGCGCCCACGAGCGACACGCCGTCCACGTCCTTCGGCGCCGGGAGATCGGCCAGCTCGTACAGCGTGGGGGCGATGTCGACGTCGCGCACGATCGCGCGCTCGCGGCGCGGGGCGACGCCGCGCGGATCGTGCACGATGAGCGGCACGTGGGTACCCTCGTCCCCGAAGAGGTGGTCACCGTGCCCCTGCCCGCGACCGTTCTCGTAGAGGTGCTCGCCATGGTCGGCCGTGACGACGACGACCGTGTTCCTCGCCAGGTCCTTCGACTCCAGGTGGTGGAGCACGTCGTCGATCGCGTCGTCGATCGAGGCCACCGCCCCGTCGTACAGCCCGCGGATCTGTCGAACGTCCTCCTCGTCGGGTGCCTCCGCGCCGGCGTCCCGCCCGAGGCTCACGGGCTTGTGGTACTTGTACCTGCCCCGGTACGCCGGATCCGTGAACATGCGGTAGTAGGGGGCGGGCGCGGCGTACGGGAAGTGCGCCGTCGAGAAGAACACGGTCAGGAAGAACGGCCGCTTCTGGCTGGCGAGGGAGGAGATCCAGGCCTTCGCGTCCTCCGCGAGGTACCTGGGATCGGCGGCGTTCGGGAGCTCGCGCAGCACCGGGAAGATCTTCCGGCCCGGCCGCGAGTGGAGCCACGGCAGGAGGGGCGTCTCGCGCTCGAGCGCGCGCTGGCGGATGAGCTCGCGGAAGTCGAAGCCGGGCGTGTCCACCGCGCCGAAGCCGAGCTCGATGCGCCCGAAGATGTCACCGGCGTAGTCGCTCACGACCGCGGTCTCGTAGCCGGCGTCGCGGAGGCGCTTGGGGAGCGCGTCGAAGTCCTTCGCCCGCTCCTCCCATCGCGGGAACATGGACCGGATGCCGTGGTGGTGCGCGTGGCGGCCGGTCAGGATCGTGACCCATGACGAGAAGGTCCGGGGGAGCGACACGTAGGCCCGCTCGAACAGGACGCTGCGATCCGCGAGGGCCGACAGGTGGGGCGCCCGGCGCGTGTCGATGCGATCGGCGCGGAGCGAGTCCGCCGCCAGGATCAGGATGTTCGGCCGGCGGGCATCGACGAGCGGAGCCGCCCCGGCCGGCGCCGCGCGGCCCTCCGAGATCACCGGGGCTCCTCCCCCCGGCACCCCGAGCGCGGCGCCGGACGCGAGCGTCCACGGCGCGAGCCAGCGCACGCGCGCGACCCGCACCCGCGCCCAGCCGAGCCCGCGCGTGTAGAGGCACAGCACCAAGCCCGCGAGGAGGACCACACCGCCAGGGCCGAGGGTGTCCGTCGCGACGACCTGGACGGTCCGCCAGACGCCGCCGCGCGCGTAGAACGTCGCCGCGTAGAGCTGCGGCGCGCGGGCCATCCCCCACAGCTCGAGCGCGCCCGCGAGAACGGACACCACCAGCGCGGACTCGACGAGCTGGCCGCGCAGCGTGCGCGATCGCCGCGGCTTGAGCCCGAGCACGAGCGTCGCCACGAGCCCGATCACGACCCCGGTGGCGACGGCGACGGCAGCGATGGCGATGCCCACCGAGCGGATCTCGGCCGCGTAACGCGTGAGGATGAAGTGGTTCACCGCGTCGGCTCGCGCCCGCGTCCCGAGCTCCTCGGCGCCGACGTCCTCGGCGGCCAGCGCGCGGAGAGAGAGGGCGAGCATCATCGCGGCGCCCACCACGGGCGGCGACACGAGCGCCCTCTTCAGGGTCCGCGTGACCATGACCGCCCCCTTGATAGCACGGGGTCAGCGCCGCCCCGCATCCGCGAGCGCGCGCGTGAGCGGCCTCGCGCCGGGCGCGCGCGGATCGAAGCGCTCGGACAGCGCGGCGATCGCGCGCGAGAGGCGCTGGATCTCGCTGCGCGGCAGAGGCCCTGGACCGGTGGCGCGCGCGCAGAAGAACGTGCGGCAGCCGAAGGGCCGCGAAGCGTAGATCGTGCAGCGCCCCCCGGGCGACAGCAGGGGGCACGCGCGATCGTCGGCCACCTGCGGGAGCGAAGATCTCCGACGGCCGAGCGTCGTCCCCCTGGCCCCGACCGCGCGCGCGATCTCCGCGAGCTCGATCGCCGTGGGGTACGGCTCGCGTCCGGTGAGCACGAAGCGACAGCACTCCGTCGACCCCTCGCACGAGAAGTCGGCGAGGAGCCGGTCGACCTCCGCGTAGAGCGCGAGCAGCTCGGCCCGACGCGGGTCCCGCGCGAACCCGTCGCCACGCGCCACCGACCGCCCTTTGCATCGGGCGCCACTCGGAGAATCCACGGCACTAGGTTACACTCCCGCGCGATGGCCACCAAGACGTCACGCCCGCGTCTTCGCCCCGTCGAGGCGATCGTGGTCCGGGCGAGGGGCGGCGACCGCGTCCTCCTCTTGCGCGACACGCAGGGAATCGCCGAGGATCACGTGGCGCTGCCGCTCCCCATCGCCCCGATCGTCGGTCGCTTCGACGGCACCATGACGTGCGCGGAGATCGCCCGGCAGGTCTCTCTGGAGCTCGGAGAGGAGGTCCCGGCCGCCCTCGTGGCCGACCTCGCGAGCGACCTCGAGGCGCGCCTGTTCTGCCACGGCCCGGCGTTCAACGCCGCGAAGCGGAAGGCAGCGCGCACGTTCGAACGCGCGCCCGTGCGACCGCCGTCTCACGCGGGCGGCGCATACCACGCCGAGAGCCGCATGCTTGTAGAATACATCGATCGCAGCTGCCTCGGCCAGGCGACGCCCGCGAGGCGGCGGAGCGACGCGAAGCTGGTCGGCCTCGTCGCTCCGCACATCGATCCGTGGCGCGGCGCCGTCGGGTACGGCCACGCGTACGGGGAGCTGCGGCGGGCGCTGCCCGAGCGGACGCGGACGTTCGTGCTCCTCGGGACGTCGCACGCGCCCATGAAGCAGCCCTTCGCGATCTGTCCGAAGGCGTTCGACACGCCGCTCGGCGCTCTCCCGTGCCACACGGAGGCGACGAAGCACCTCGCGGAGCGCGCCCGCTTCGACGTGCACGAGGACCTCATGAACCACAAGCGGGAGCACAGCCTCGAGTTCCAGGCGGTGTTCCTCAAGCACCTGCTCGGCGAGCGCGAGGCCCGCATCGTCCCGATCCTGGCCGGCCTCGGCGCCGCGCAGACGACGGGCCGACACCCCGATCGGGACGAGACCGTTCGCGCGTTCCTCGACGAGCTGGCCGAGCTCGTGGCGCGCGAGGACGCTGTGGTCATCTGCGGCGCGGATCTCGCGCACGTGGGCCCGCGGTTCGGAGATCCCCGGCCCCTCGACGAGGACGGGCGAGACGCCCTCGCGCGAAGGGACAAGGAGTCGCTCGCGCTCGCGGCCAAGGTGGACGACGGCGACTTCTTCGCCCACGTGCACGAGGATCTGGACCGCCGACGCGTCTGCGGGCTCGGGCCGATGTTCTCGCTGCTCAGGACGATGCCCGACGGGGCGCGCGGCGAGGTGATCCACTACGAGCAGAACGTGGATCCGGACGAGGGCTCCATCGTCAGCTTCGCGGCCATGGGGTTCTACCAGTAGCGGCTCGCCCGCGGACGACGGCGTGAAGGTAGGGCGATCGCCCAGGAGTTGGCCCGCGCCGCGGTTCCGCGCAAAGCTCGGCGCGTGCGTGCTCGGCCCCAGCTCCGTCTCGTCCACGGCCCTGGCGTGGCCAAGGGCCGCCCCGAGACCACGCGAGCTCCTTCCGCCATCGAGAGCCGCCTCGGCGAGCTGATCCTCGAGCTCGGACGGCTGGCCGACGGCGTCGCACCCGACGGAGACACGTTCGACGCGCTCTCCCGCGCCATACGGGAGCTGGTCGTGGCGCGGGAGCGCGTCCGGGGACACGCCGGGCCCACGCAGAGGTCACCCGCCCGGCCGCCCTCTCGCTGAAGGCGAGCGCCCGGGCCCGAGCGTGGGCTTGACGGGGCCGGGGGGCAGGAACTATGGTCCCGGTTCCGCTGCGGGAGTAACTCAGTGGTAGAGTGCCACCTTGCCAAG
>SXGT01054855.1_pt1 | contig 22907 bp, 22 predicted proteins | sample 3176221 | NCBI WGS metagenome assembly SXGT01 (sample SAMN11356862, study PRJNA531348) | freshwater metagenome | isolation source: freshwater sample F1-120 | place: China: Fuxian Lake, Yuxi | collected 2017-12-25
CCAGACCAAAGGCATCCCAGACCAAAGGCATCCCAGACCAAAGGCATCCCAGACCAAAGGCATCCCAGACCAAAGGCATCCCAGACCAAAGGCATCCCAGACCAAAGGCATCCCAGACCAAAGGCATCCCAGACCACTTCCACCCGAGCGACCCGCTGCCCCCGAGAGCCCGGGCTTTGAGGGGGAGGTTTTTTTCTAACCCATTGATAGGCCTATGCTTGTAAACCAGAAGCCACAGCGGCGCTCTCCTGCGACCTCCTGCGTCCTGTGGCATGGCCTGCTGCGGCTCGTGGGCGTCTTCCTCCCATGACGGCACCGCAGGCCATGCTTCGGGGACAACAGGCCCTGTGGAGCACGGCTCCTGGCGCCGCAGGGCCACCCACCAGTCCCCCCAACCCTGGCGCCCCACGCTCACCAGCCGCAGGCGGGCCGCCCGGCGTGACCGTGACCGCTCGGGACACCACACTGGCACGTCCAGCCGCGTGCTGGGGGGCATCGTCTCTGCCGCGGCTCCCCCGCCACGGCGCAGCCCCCACGTCGCCCCCGCCCCCGGACTCACCCCGCCGCGCGCGACCACCCTGCTGGCCCGCCCCCCACCGCACTGGCCCAAGGTGGTGGCAGCCACGGCCGCGCCAGGGGGGTGCCCGGCCCGGCCCGGCCCGCTCCCTCCCGACGCTCCACAGCGCCAACACGGTGGCCTGGGGCGGGCGCACATCGGCCAGATGGGGCAGGAGGGGGGTCCGCCAGGGGTCGAACCCGGTCTGGCCACACAGGGCTTCCCTCCTCGCGGTTGTGGGTAGTGGAATACCTCACAGGAGGCCACAAGGAGGGAAGCCCTCTCACCTGATTTTTAAAAAAACCTCCCCTTGTCAGGGGTGCCGCGCCCGCTCAGTCGCGGAAGAACGCCCGCAGCTCCGTATAGAGGTCGTCTGGCACCTGTTCCGCCGGATAGTGTCCGCACGGCAACGGGCAGAATTTGACAATGTTGCTGGCATAGGGAACCCAGGCTTCACGTGTGTCAAACATCTTCTCCGTGTGACTGAGGCTGCCCCACAGCACCAGGACAGGACACGCGATGCGATGCCCCGCCTCGACATCCGTACGGTCCATCTCAAAGTCCAGTGTCGCCCCGGCGCGATAATCTTCGCACACCGCATGGAGCTGCTCGGCGGTACAACAGCGCGCGTATTCCGCCAGGGTCTCCGGGGTGAAGCCCCCCTTGCCAATGCCCATCGCCGTCAGCTTCTTCTCAATATAATACCGTTCCTTCCCTGCGAAGAACTGCTCGGGGATATCGTAGGGCTGGGCCATAAACGTCCAGTGGAACGAATTCAGCGCCCATTCCCGGGTGAGATGCGTCCAGAGGTAGTGCGTCGGGAGAATGTCAATACTGGCAAACTTACGGATGGTGTCGGGATGATCCAGGGCCATACGATACGCCGTCCGGGCGCCCCGGTCATGGCCGGCCACCGCAAAGTGCGTGAAGCCCAGAGCCGCCATCACCTCGACCTGGTCTTGCGCCATGCGCCGGAAGGAGTAGTTACTGTGGTCCGGCAGGCCGCGGGGCTTGCCGCTATCGCCATAGCCCCGTAAGTCCGCCACCACCACGGTGAACTCCTCGGCCAGCCGCGGGGCCACCAGGTGCCAGTGCACGTGGGTCAGTGGGTTGCCGTGCAGCAAGAGCAGTGGCTGACCACTGCCCCCGTAGCGCAGATTGATGCGCACCTCAGGGTCGGACGTCTGAATCTGGGCGGACGTAAAACCATCGAACATCGGGCATATCTCCTTGGCAGAGGCTGGCTATCGCACTTCTCGCACGATTGTACGGCACTGTGCGGTGCCTTTGATAAGCGTCTGTCTATCCTAAGAGGAGCGACCGGCTGGTCGCCCCGACAACGCAGACGGGCCGAGCACTCGCCTCGCGAGACAGGCGTTCAGGGGGCGCTACGGCGCCAGCAAAAACGACCGCACAATGTTATACGTCTCATCCGGCATCGCCTCGGCCAGAAAATGCCCGCACGGCAGGGACTGCCCTTGCACATTGGTGGCATACTCGCGCCAGACGCTCAGGACGTCCTGCGTGCGTCCGACATAGCCGGTGCTACTCCAGAGGGCGAAGAACGGACACGTGACGCGTTTCCCGGCCTGCAGATCCGCCTCGTCATACACCAGGTCAATGCTGGCGCCAGCGCGGTAATCCTCGCAGGTGGCATGAATGGTGGCGGCGTTGAAGCAGCGGATGTACTCGGCCATGGCCTCCGGGGTATGCGCCTCGGGAGCACGACCAAACGAGTTGTGTAAGAAGCGCTCAGGGGCGCCACCGATGAGGCGTTCGGGCAAGTCCGCCGGTTGGATGAGAAAAAACCAGTGATACGTTGAGGTGGCCATCTCTTTGTTGACGATGCTGAACATACGGTGCGTCGGGATGATGTCCAGCACCGCCAGCTTGCGCACGCGCTGCGGGTGATCCAGGGTCAGGCGGTGCGATACCCGCGCCCCACGGTCATGTCCCACCAGATAAAACGTCTCAAAGCCTAACTGTTGCATCACCTCCACCTGGTCCTGCGCCATGGCGCGCTTCGCGTAGGTGCGGTGCTCAGGATCGCCCGGCGGCTTGCCACTGTCGCCATAGCCGCGGAGATCCGCCGCAACCACCGTAAAATCCTGCGCCAGGCGTGGGGCAATTTTGTGCCACATGGCATGCGTCTGCGGATAGCCGTGCAGCAGCAGCAAGCCAGGGCCACTGCCGCCGGTCACCAGGTTGATCGTCGTGCCACTGGTGGTGATCTGCCGTTGCGTAAAACCCTCGAACATACCACGTCTCCTCATCGTGACTTGACCATAAATAGTGCGGCCAATATCATCGAGCCCATCATGGGAGTCAAGCGTAAAAGAGGAGACAGTGCCCCATGCATGAGACGCGCACCCTGGCCGAGTGTGTGGCTCAGCCCCAGTGCAGCGCTGTGCCCACCAGGCTCATCGACGAGTGCAAATGCAGGAGGGCCTGATGGTCTCAGAGGTGCTGTAGGCGACCAAGGAGCAGCACCAGGATACCCAGGCGATCATAGGGAGGGCGATGCTGAACGCCCAGAGGGCTTCGCGCCTGGGCGTGAGACCAGGAAGCGCGGCGAGGGCGTGCGTCTACACGGTGGCCATGCGGCGCTTGGCCGCGATGGATGCGTCCAGCCACTCCAACTGGGCGCATCCCAGGGCGGCGACTGCGAGCCTATACATGTCCTGCCAACGCTTGCGTCATCCGCTTGAGAGGATCGCGGGCAAAGTAATAAGACCTCACATCCTCGGAGATGTCCGATCTTCTCTGTTGAAGAATAATATCCACCAGGCCTTGAGGGTCACGTGCCAACGCCGCATGACCGGCGTGGTAGAGCGGCAACACTATTTCATAGGTGGGCAGGGGGAGAATCACCGTTGGCACGCCTACGCCTAGGGCGTCATAATGACACGTCGAGGAGATGCTGAGATGGAAATGTACTTGCGTCAACAGTTCGAGTGTTGAGGGGGCCTCGTTTCCCAACCATATCTGGACACGAGTATCATCCTGGAAGGCAGCGGTATAGAGGGCTGTACTCCATTCATAGACCGGATGCAGCTTGATAAGCAGATGAAGATCGCATCGTCCTTGTGCCATCCTGAGAAAATCGGCAATAAAATTGATAGTCTCTTCTGTGGCTAGGCCCTGCGTCGTCAAAAGTAATGTACAGATGTCGGGAAGGGTGCCACTCTCTCGACGGCGCCTATACTGGTCTATGCGCGGATTGCCCACAACGCATAACGCCTCTTGCCAGAAGCCATGAGGCTCAAGAGCCTTCTGCCAATACTCGCCGTACAGGAATAGGCGATCAGGTACAGGCATGTGAGATTTGTATGGCACTGCATAGGATGTCCATGAGTAACCACTATGATACTGATCGAGGAACCCATGTTGCAGTTCAATGACCTGAATCCCGTGTGCCTTCGCCGCAGCAACCAGTGCGTACTCCCCTACATCTGCAACCAAGAGATGCGTGGGATGCAGACGCTGGAGTAACCAAGAAAAAAGCTTTCGCAGCCAATAAAAGCGTCGCAAACGCAGGGCGATCCAGTGTGAGGAGAACACTTCCACGTGAAAGGTGTTCTGCAAGCAGGTACTCAAGGCGTGCGCGATGCTGGCGATAGACCGCGGCCCCCCCACCAATGCCAGGGCACCTGACAGCAGGGAAAAAGCCGTCGCCGACAGATCGCTCGGCCGCAGTGCTTCTTGCCGCCTTGCCCAGAACAGCGGATTGTTGACGGAGTCAATTTTCACGTACGTATCCAGTGTGCCCAGGAGATCATCAAACCAGATGTCCTTGTAGTGGCCCTCTTCTTGGTCTGCCAGTCCTGATATATACGTCTTCACGACATACCGTGTGCCCCGTAAGCGCAGCAAGCCTCCGAGATCCTGCAACGCCAATGCGACCTGCTGCCCCCAGTGCCGGTCACTGTTGGGAGCTGGGAGATCATAGGACAGTGTACGCTGCACGGCACCGCGTATCAGCACCCAGGCACACCAACCATCTACTTGATATTGGAGCAGATCATGCTTGTGCTCCATCTCGCGCAGGCAGATGTCCACGACATCATAGGGTATGACCACTTTCTGCTCTGTCTTGATAGGGTGCTCCTCCATACTTATTCTTCATGACTATGCATGTTATGGACGATGCCGTAGCACCATGAGCGCATTCTTTCCATAGGAGACGCAGAGCTCTCGTTCGCTACGCGTGAAGACACCGAGTGCGGCGAGAACGGCAGGAAAAATGAACCACAGCGCACTACGTAGCACAACTTCGAGAAGATGTGAGTGCAGAGACACAGCGTGGCCCATAGAAAAAAGGCCGACCATGACGAGCATGATCTTCCCGAGGCAGCGATACTCATAGGCGAATGGGTACACACGCAGCGCTATCCACCAGATCAGCACCAACATCGCGGCGTACGACGCGAGGGTGGCCCATGCTGTCCCAAAAATGCCATAACGCGGGGCGAGCCACAGGTTCAATCCCACGTTGATAATGCCCGCCGTGATGGTCACAATAGGGAGGTAGCCTGTCTTGGACCGTAGGAACAGAAAACTCACTGGGATATAGTACAAGCCCCCCAACAGCAAACCCCCAACAAGCCACGGAATCACCTGGGATGCAGCATGGAAGGCAGGGGCCGTCAAGAGATGGAGCGCATCTTGACTCAGCAACGCGAGGCCGAGGGCAACCCATGCGAGTATAAACGTGTAATAGGTTGTGAGGCGTATCAGATCTGTTTTGGCCTCATCACCACGCTGGGCGTCCGCGGAGAAGAGGAAGGGAATCCACGCGGCATTGATCGCTGCAGCAACGAGCGATATGACCGAGGCTAACTGATATCCCAAGACATATAGACCAACCTCTCCCAAGGAAAGGTACATAGATAAAATAAATCTATCGGAAAGATCCATGACCCATGCAGCCAAGCCATAAGGGATGAGCGGGAGGCTGTAGGCTAACGCAGACTTCAAAATGTCCCAATGAAAGACGCATTGTATGCGACGTATGGTATAATATGCATAGGGCATAGCCAGCAACACGGCTGTTAGCAAAGTGCCAAGTATATAACCATAGGCACCGTGACCACGAATCACCACAAAGCTCACAATGAGCCCTGCACTCAGCACAGTACTGGTCGCAGTCGCCAATACATAGAGACCAGGATGTTTCTCGATTTGCAGGAGAGTCAATGGCAGCAGGCTAAATACAGCAAAAAATGCAGTCCAAATTGCCATGCGAATATAGGGCAGGAACGTAATGTCTTTTACCAGGACGTGGATGACACTCGCACACAAATAATGCAACAGCACGGCGATCACAGTGGCCACCAGGGCCATCGCAATCCATAGCGTGCTGATGCTCTGCTGGCGTACAGTCTCGGAAGGGGAGTCGAAATAGAGACGAGATAAGGCACCATGCAGCCCTAGAGGGTAGAGGATGCCGAGAACAGATGTAATGGTGACAGTCAAAGCCACGAGGCCATAATCTTCTGGGGTCAAGTAATGCGTATAGAGCGGTAAGAGAAGAAAACTGAGACCTTTAATGGCCAAGTTGCCAAAGCCATAAATCGCTGAGGCTCCAGCGAGTTCCCGGGTATTGCTGCCTAGCTTTGACGATGCCAACCGCGTACTCCTGATTTTAGCCTTCGACTGAAGTAGCAGACGCCAAGCGCGCGGCATCCCGCACGGCTTGGATGACACGACTTTGGTCGGTGTATGGTAAGCCCACTGAACACGGGAGGCTCAACGCCATGCGATGCAGTCCCTCCGCTACTGTGCAGTCGGTACAGTAGGCACCGCGGTAGGCTGGCGAGAGATGGAGGGGCTGCCACAGCGGACGCGTCTGGATCTGCGCCTGCGCCAAATGCTGTAAGAGTGCCCGACTGTCCCTGCCGTACTGGTACACGTCCACGAGAAGGGTATACATCCAGAACACGCTGAACGCCCAGGGGGCTTCGCGCATGGGCGTGAGACCCGGAATATCTTCTATGGCGTGCGTATACGCTTGCGCGATACGGCGCTTGGTCGCAATATATTCGTCCAGCCTTTCGAGCTGCGCACACCCAAGGGCGGCGTGGACGTTCGTCAAGCGATAGTTATAGCCTACCTCGCCATGGATATACTCGATGGGATTATCTTTGGCCTGCGTGGTCAGATATTTCGCTTTCTGGGCCCACGCCGCATTGTCAGTGACGAGCATCCCGCCACTACCCGTGGTAATCAATTTGTTGCCGTTGAAGCTAAAGCAGGCCAGATCACCGAGGCAGCCGACCATGCGCCCTTTGTATTGGGCTCCTAAACTCTCCGTCGCATCTTCGATCACCACGAGATTATAGTGCTGGGCCACTTGGAGCAGAGGGTCCATATCGACGGGGTGCCCTAAGATATGCACCGGCATAATGCCTTTAATGCGCCGCCCCGTCGCTTTGTTTCGCCGCTCGCCGTGCTCCTGATAACAGGCGTTATCGAGAAAGTCGCTGACCTTCTGTGGATCCATCTGCCAGTAGGCTGGCTCCGCATCGATAAAGACGGGGAAGGCTCCTACATAGCGGATCGCGTTCGCCGAGGCAATAAACGTGAGGGTGGAAACGAGCACCTCGTCGTCCGGTTGGACACCCGCCACGAGCAACGCGATATGCAAGGCGGCGGTGCCACTGGCTGTCGCGACAGCATGGCTCACACCCAGTGTGGTGGCAAAGTTCCGCTCAAAGCGGTCGACAAATGGTCCCACCGACGACACAAAATTCGTATCGACACATTCTTTGAGATACAGCCACTCATTACCGCGTAATTCGGGGACACACAGCGGCACAGCCCCTGCAGGAGCGGGTGCGCCAGGCTCAAAGGACATAGTCATGAGGCCGATACCTCTCTAGATGTGCTTGCATCCATTCTATGGTGTGCTGTAAGCCTTCTTCCAAGCTCACGGTGGGTTCCCAGCCCAGCAGGCTCCGTGCCAAGGTGGGATCGGCTAGGAGACGGTCCACCTCGCTATGCTGCGGACGGATGCGTTGGGCCTCGGTGGTAATGGTGAGCGGTTGGCCCGTCAAGCGCGCGATCAGCTGCGCCAAATCACCAATGCTGATCTCGCGTCCAGAACCGAGGTTTATCGTCTGTCCCACCGCGGTCGGGTGCGTAGCCGCGAGGAGAAATCCCTCAACCGTATTGGCCACGTAGTTGAGGTCGCGCGTGGGGTGCAGACTCCCTAAACGGACAGCGCCACCCGCTAAGCATTGCGTAATAATGGCGGGGATGACCGCCCGACTCGATTGGCGTGGCCCAAAGGTATTGAAAGGGCGTACCGTCACGATGGGCAGACCAAAGGACAGATGAAAAGCTTCGGCGATCTTGTCCGCCCCAATTTTGCTGGCAGCATAGGGCGATTGCCCCTGGAGCGGATGGGCTTCGTCAATGGGAGTGTAGCGCGCCGTGCCGTAGACCTCGCTCGTCGAGGTATGGACGACACGCGCGACCCCCGCTTCGTGGGCTGTTTGGAGCACATTGAGCGTGCCTTCCACGTTGGTACGGATATACGAAGCCGGGGCATGATACGAATAGGGAATAGCAATCAAGGCCGCCAGATGAAACACCACCTCGACCTTGTCCATCGCGCGGCGCAGGCTGTCGCGGTCGTAGATATCACCGGCCACCACTTCTATCGCACTGCGTACGGGGGAGTGATCTAGCCACGCCCACGTGCCTAAGGCATTGTAATGCACCAAGGCACGCGTCACCGCCCCACGCTCCACCAGGCGCTCGACAAGGTGACTCCCGATGAAACCGCCTGCTCCCGTGACCAAGACGCGTCGACCATGCAAGCTCACCCAGGCCCCTCCAGTCGAAAATCCGCTTGGACTTTCTCATAATCAGCATGTTGCCCAATATCCAACCAATATTCGCTGACGGGAAAGCTGACCACCCGCTGGTTCTCAGCCACGACCCGGGTAATCAGCTCTGTCATGTCGAATTTCTGCTGCGTAGGAATATATTGGTACACACTCGGTTCGAGCAAATACACCCCGGCATTCACGAAAAACTGCAACCGGGGTTTTTCACTCAGACGACGGATGTCTATCCCGTCCATTTCTACGACACCATAAGGCACCTGAAAGTCGTACTGACGGACGGCGACGGTCATCACCGCCTGATTCTCCTGATGAAAAGCCATCATCAGCGCATAGTTCAGGCTGGTGAGTATGTCGCCATTGATGACCAGTAACGTGGTCTCCCAAGGGGTCATGAGCCCCAAGGCCCCTGCCGTCCCCAAGGGACGCTCCTCATGCACATAGCTGATATTGACCCCAAACTTCTGACCATTGCCCAAGTGCTGGACAATCGTCTCTGACTTATAATGCGTGGCAATGCTCATTTGTCGAATGCCAGCTGCACATAATCGCGCCACGATATGTTCGATGATGGGACGATCTCCAACGGGAAGCATTGGCTTGGGAAGGTCTTCAGTAAGTGGACGCAAACGCATGCCAAAGCCGCCAGCCATGACGACGGCCTGTAATGGAGGACGAGAAGGAGGCAATAATTCGCCCAGCGTCACGAGTCCAACCACGCATCCTGCCGGATCCAACAGTGGAATCTGATAAATAGTATGCTCGCGCATCAATTGGAGCAGCGTCTCGGACGATGTCCCGATGAGTGCGGTCACAGGCTGTTGCTTGCGCTCCAACAGCACACTGACTGCGGTGTCGAGGCCGATGCCCGCCAGCATAGCACGCCGCACATCGCCATCCGTAATGGTGCCTATGAGCCTGCCGTTCTGGTCGACAAGTAAGGCGATACCACGCCCATTGAGGTCAATACAAGACATGGCTTGGCGGATTGAGTTGTCGGGAGAAAGGCAGAGCTGTTGAATAATTAAGGCATCCATGTAAGACTATATAACATATTTAGATATACGCTTTCTACTTAAGATCTTGCGCTGCTTGCAGCGAGAGATCCCGTCTCTCATGCTAAACATCCTCATCAGGACACTTGATACCTCAGCTTCCACTCGCCATTAATGTTATCCCATAAATGTGGAGAACGAAATGAATTGACAATGTCCCAAAATTGCTCCTCTGACATGCTTGTATAGTCCAAAAAAACTTTGAAATACTTCTGCGGAAATTCGCCATCATAACGCCGCACCAAAGCCACCGCTTCTTCACGGGTCAAATGGCCATCGCGAATTTCGTGTGCGGCATCAGAAGTAGTGCGTCCAAGCCCAAATTTAATAAAAGCCATATAATAGTGAAACCCATCAATTTTATCATCAAGGCTAGCATATTTAGAATAGGTTCCCTCAGAGCGTCCATCTGGATTGGCTTGGAAGCCCGTGTGTTCAGATGCGTAGTAATACTGTTCTTGAGGAATCCATTTCTTGTAATAACCAAAGAAATGACATTCAATACCTATTTCTTTCATCTCTTGTAGAGATGGAGGAGTATACACACGCAGATCTTGCAGATTGATACCATGCTCTGCCCACCGTAATGGTCCAACACCTGAGAAGTAATGTTTTAGTAAATCTTCATCCAAGTCATGAATTGGATTATTTTCATTTTTGCTATCGCCCCCATATTCAACTTCCCCATTTTCTCCATACATTATGAGAGGAATCTTGTAGTTGGTGGCAATGCGCATGGGGAAAGCCTTCTGACCATAAATGAAAGGTTGAAATGGATCTCCAAGAAACTCGAAAGCCAAACGAGTCAGACGTCGATGGACACTACCATTCGGAGTGCCAAGAATGTTGTCAAAACCAGATTGTATGAAATCTTGTAAATTTCTCCATCCGATATCTGTGTACACGTGAGGGGCCCAAGTGACTGTTAGCGGATGCATGTCATATTTGTATTTGAGTTGGTGTGCAACAAATGCGCTGTCTTTGCCACCACTGCAAGGAACGATGACATCATACGCCCCATCCTTACTGCGATGTCTATCGAGCAGAGCTTGCAGTTGTAACTCGCGCTGGTCCCAGTCAAACTGATGATGTTTACGTTCAGCATAGCGACACGCACTACATACACCATCCTGATCAAAAGTAATACGTGGGCGTTGATTGGAGATTACACAACGTATGCAGTACTGAATCTCACTGGGCAATCCATACATGGGCATCAGGTCTTTAGCTGGCAACATTCATGGTACCTTTCGACTATGACATTCGGGCAGTATGTTGAATAAAGGCAGGCAAGTTGCGATACATCTGTAGTCCAGATAATCCGCTTCGCTCGGGATGGAATTGGCAAGCGAAGACATTCTTGGACCATATACTTGAGCAAAATTCAATCTGGCCATATCGAGACTTTGCGAGAATAACCCCAGGGTCACTGGGATGGAGAATATATGAATGGACAAAATACATATAGGCTCCATCTTCTACATGATCTAGCAAAGTATTCGCCCATGACCTTGTCGCTACGAGCCGGCTCCAACCTACATGGGGAATCTTCAGTGGGCAAGAGCCTTCTACTGGAGATCCAAAATAGGCGACAGATCCCTCGATAATTCCCAAGCCTCTGCAATATCCAAATTCATGACTTTCAGTCATGAGAAGTTGCATCCCAAGGCAAATACCTATAAGAGGAGTTCCAGAGGCAGCAATGTCTTGCAAAACGCTCACCAAATCCAGCTTGTGCAGGGTTGTCATGGCGTTACCGTATGCCCCGACGCCAGGTAAAAGCACCGCATCAGCTTGGAGGAGTGTGGTCCGGGATGCTGTGACAGTCGCTTGCATACCAACATGTTCGCAGGCTTGCTTAACGCTGAACAAATTCCCGAGACCATAATCGACGATGGCGATGTTGATGGGTGGAATATTTTGACTGGACATTGCGACCCTACTCGTTAGCAACGGCATTCAATACCGTGCTGGATGAGAAACGTCTTGAGTGCGGTGAGCCCCACGGGTTGGATTTTAGAAAATACCACGCCTCGGCGCAGAAACTCAATATTTCCCTCGGCTAAGAAATCTTGTTCATCTGACCTGAGCTGTTGCATCCCATGGTAGTGGAATAGCGACGCGACGCTAATAGCGTCAGCCTTCCCTTCCACGATCACGTCATGGACATCAGTCGCCTTCCCTGCACCACCATGCGCAATGACAGGAATCGGGACGGCTTCGGCAATGCGACGCGTCAGGGCCAGATCAAAACCTTGCCCAGTACCCTCCCGATCAATGGAGGTGACGAGGAGCTCGCCAGCACCAAGTTCTGTCGCTTGCTGGGCCCAGGATAACACCTCCACGCCTGTTTTTTGACGGCCGTAATCCGTATACGCTTCGTAGGAACCGTCCGGCTTTTGTATCGCTTCAATGGCCACCACAATGGTGGAGGACCCAAAAGCCCTGGAGGCTTCACGAATGAGCTCTGGCCGTTGAATCGCCGCGGTGTTGATGGACACCTTGTCGGCCCCAGCCCGGAGGACGGTGCGGATATCGTCCACCGTGCGCAATCCACCACCCACCGTCAGCGGGATAAAAATCTCCTGTGCGGTCCTTTGCACGATGTCCAAGAGACTATTCCGTCCATAGAGGCTGGCGACGGCGTCCATATAGATCAGCTCATCCGCACCGTTTTCATAGTAATAACGGGCGAATTGCTCGGGCTTGCCAAGGACACGAAGCCCTTCCATGTGAATACCCTTCACCAGGTTCGGGCCTTTAATATCCAGTCGAGGGATGATACGAATGTGCATCACATCACGCCTTTGCCACATCACGCAGGGGACGGGCGGGGACACCGACTACCACCGCACCTGGGGAGACATCGCGCACAACCACCGCCCCAGCTCCTACCACGGCGCCATCACCCACGACAATACCCTGACGCACCGTCGCGCCGACGCCGATATGCGCACTGACACCCGTACGCACACCTCCCGAGAGGACCGCCCCAGGGGAAATGTGGGTGTGTGCACCAATATGGCAATCGTGATCCACAATCGCCCCTGTATTCACGATGACATTAGCACCCAGATGTGTGTCGGGATTCAGGATAGCCCCAGCCATAATGGCTATGCCACTGTCGAGGTGTACCGAGGGCGCCACGATAGCCCGCGGGTGCACCGCATTGACCACGGCAAAGCCAGCCGCGCGCACCTGCTCGTAGACCCGCCGCCGTAAGGTATTATCCCCCACACCGCCGATGCCAATAAACGCCGCAGTCACACCCTGCGTGCGAAAATGCTCCAACTGTTCGTCCCCGCCCATCACCGCTACCCCTGCGATAGACTGCCCCACCAACCGCGGATCAACAAGTCCGATTATCTCATAGCGGCCATCTTGGCGCAAGATGTCCATCAGGACTTTGGCGTGCCCACCCGCTCCCACACCAATCACTCGGATCACAGACATACATCATAGTCCTGGAAAACCTTGCGCATCAGTCGATCATCGATCGCAATGGATGTGAGCCGCGCCACGATGCCTGCGGCAGCATGACCATCCCCATACGGATTGACTAAACCGCCCAGGCTAGCCCGAAACTCCGCTGAGACAGCCCGGCGAATGGCTGCCACGATGTCGGCGCGATGATAGGAAACGTCAAGGACATTCGCCGCACGTACACGCCCTGCTTGGCGCGAACCGATATTGACGACCGGCAGCGCAAACGTGGGTGCTTCAATAAGCCCGCTCGACGAATTCCCTACCATGGCTGATGCGAGGGCCATCATACTAAAATACCCCTGGGTTCCGAGCGTCGTGACGCACTGCGCTTGAGGATGCTGACGGACATAGTCCTCAATCAGACGCATGATCACCCGGCTCTGGGTGTCAGCGTTGGGTAAGGTGAAGACCACAGGAAGATCGACCAACTCCAACGCCGCTAATAACTCATGCATCTGCCACGCCGTCTGTTCGTATTCCAGTGTTACAGGATGAAATGTCACGAGCAAGGGAGCCGGATCGACACGCAGATGGTATTGCGCCTCGAAGGCGCTGCGTGCCAGCAACGGTGTTGTCCGCACATTATCTAACGATGGTGCCCCGGAAACCATCACGCGCCACGCTTCTTCGCCGAGCTGACGCACCCGTCTGGCATAGTCTGCCGTGGCAGCAAAATGTAGATGACTGACCTTCGTCAGCGTGTGTCGTAGCACGTCATCAATGGCCCCTTGCGTGACTTCTCCCCCATGCACATGGGCAATCGGGATCTTGAACGGTATAGCCGCCAAGGCCGCCGCCGCCATCTCAAAGCGGTCGCCAAGCACGACGAGCATATCGGGACGGCGGCGGGCATAGGCTTGCGCAAAGCCGAGGACGCCCACACCGATCGATTTGGCCATCCCCTCTGGGGTATCCGACGACAGCAGCATCTCAATGCGCTCGCCAATCTCAAACCCATCGGCCTCAATCGTACTAACGGTCAGCCCAAACTCCGGGGAGAGGTGCATCCCAGAGACGAGCAAGTAAAAGTGTATCTCCGGCTCGGCTTGTAACCGACGCAAGATGGGAACATAAATACCATAGTCAGAACGGGCGACCGTCACGATCCCCACGGTTCTCACATGAGCATCCCTAAGGTTAACACTGTGCCCGCCGGGATCGGCACGCGTGCTGTACGCCCCAGCACATGCGCGAACATCATGGGTGGCAAACCATCACCCGGTCGCTTGATGGCGAGATGCTGCTCTGTCAACTGCGTGCCTACGGCAATGTCTTGTTCGGCCACGAGACTCTTCCGGGCCACGGCAGCGGTGTTCATTTCGCTCGCGGCAGGCTCTTTGCGTCCATGGCCGAGTGCTGATTCAACCATCCGAATGCCCTGTATGAGTGTAGAAAGCTCCTCAGGCTCGAGCGAAGCGCGATGATCAGGCCCTGGCAATGTCCGGTCTAACGTAAAATGCTTTTCGATAATGCAGGCCCCGAGCGCCACCGCTGCCAAGGGCACTGCCGTACCCAGGGTATGATCGGAGTACCCTATCGGCACATCAAACGCCGCGCCCAGCGTCGCCATCGCCCGCAAGTTAATATCCGCCGGCTCAGCCGGGTAGTTGCTCACACAGTGTAAGAGCGCGAACGCGTGATTCCCAGCCGCTTGCAGCGTGTGTACCGCGGTTTCTACCTCGCCCAGGTACGCCATACCCGTCGACATAATCATGGGCTTGCCTTTGCGGGCAATATGCCTCAGGAAGGGGATATTGGTCACTTCTCCTGACGGAATTTTGAACGCGGCCACGCCCAAGTCATCGAGAAAGTTCGCACTCTCGTCGTCAAAGGGTGTCGAGAGAAAGAGTATACTCTGTGCTTGGCAATAGGCATAGAGTTCGCGAAAGGCCTCAAAAGATAATTCCAAACGTTGGAGCATGGCGAGCTGCGATTCGCCAGTATCCGTTGTCTGGAGCTGATAGTCTGCCTTCGGCGCGTGCGATGACACCAGTTTTTCGGCGCGAAACGTCTGGAATTTGATCGCATTGGCCCCGGCCTGGGCGGCAACGTCGACTAATTGCCGTGCCCTCTCCACAGACCCGTTATGATTGACACCGGCTTCGGCGATCACAAAACAGGGTTGGCCTGGACCCACACTATGACGAGCAAAGTTCAGGAGTTTTGGAGGCATGCCTATCCCTTAAAATAAGTTCAGCCAGATGGAAGTCCCATGGTGAGTCAATGTCTAAGGAACGCTCAGGGGGCATAATATAGGCCACGGCGCCTGGGGGCGTGAAGGTGGCATCACGCAATAAGGATTCGCGGCTATTGAGGTAAATGGCCCCGTTCAACCCGTAGGCCGGTGGCAAAATTTGATGGCGCAGATAGGAGAGATCACCGGGAATCGACCCGAAGTCTGCCAAGGTGCCGTCCGTCAAAATGCGTTTACAGAGATAGGGATGCCGGGACGCGGCACAGACACTGACGACCGCCACCGCTGCGCCCTCCTGTGCCATCTGGATGGCCGCATCAATGTCTTCGGCTGTGCGCAGAGGGGATGTCGGCTGTAGAAGCATGATGTAATCTGGCCTTGCATGCTGACATGCTTCCAGCCACTGCATAGCATGGGTCACCACGGCAATGTGCGAGGAATCATCTTGTGCCAAGGCGGCTGGCCGGAGAAAAGGCACCTCAGCACCCCATGTGCGTGCTACGTCGGCAATCTCGACGTCATCCGTTGACATGAGAACGCGGCTCAGCCCACGACTCCTCAGGGCGGCTTCCACGGTCCAAGCCAGCAAAGGCTTGTCCAAGAGGAGTTTCACATTCTTACGCGGCACCCCTTTGGAGCCCCCGCGTGCCGTAATCAAGCCCAACACTTCCATACGTCGCCCCAACTCAGCTCTATCAGATTCTCCACATGCCTCATGAATCTATCATAGCAACCAAACTGCTTGAAGGCAAGCCTCTTTGTCGGTGTGCTGGCCACCCGACACGTTGATGCCTGGCACGTGATGCTGCGGCAGGTCGGGAGCCTGGTGGGCATGGCAGCAGACTCGGTGGACATCACACACACTCTGGGTCGGGAGCGGCGTCCTTGTAGTGCTGCGATCACCTTTGGCGGATCTTCCCGCCGGTGCCGCAGAACATGATGCCCCCCTCAGCCCGTTGCACGGTCCATGCGCTGGCCGCCGTCAGGGTTTCTTGGTCATGCGCTCCAGCCACTCCTGCGCTTCCTTCCGAAACACAAACGGCCCGGACGTCGCCAGGGCGCCACGGAGTAATTTCTGGGCGTCGTCCATGCGCCCACGCTCGGACAGGACGTGCGTCAGGTAATAGGCGGTCTCGGCACTACTTTTACCCTGCGACAAGGCGGCCTGCAAGGCCCGCTCGGCCTCATCAATACGCCCCAGGCGGTAGTACACCCACCCCAGTGTGGCCTGCATTTCCGGGACATTGGCATAGGCGCGGGCATTCACTTCCGCGAGCTGGACCGTCCGGCCCTGTTTCGTTTTGTCGACTTGCTCGGCGAGGGTGAGCGCCAACTGATTGCTCACCTGCACATCGCCGGGGGCGTTTTGATGCAGGCTCTGGAGTTGAATCTCAGCGGGGGGACGCTGGCCGGGACCGGGACGGTGACCGTGAGTGGGGCGGCGGCGTTCACGGGCGGCACGCAAACCGGCGCCGGGACGACCATCGTGCAAGGCCCGGCCACGATCAGTGGCGGCGGGCTGGGCATTGACGCCGGGCGGGTGGTGGAGTTGCGTGGCACGACCACGGGGACCGCCGGGACGATTGGATTTGAACAATCTGGCCACGGGGGGCTCTGGGCGCCTCGACATTGCCGCCGGGGCGCTGCTGGACGCGCAGGCGAACAACGCGTTGGTGGCGACGGTCTTTGGGGACCTGAACAGCCTCCCTGGCTTCCCGGTGGTCAACAACGCCGGTACCTTCCGCAAATCGGCGGGGGTGGGGACCACGACGGTGTCGACGCCGTTCAACAACGCGGGCACGGTCGAGGTGCAGACCGACCGGCGCGGTGAGCTTCACTCAAGGTATTCAAGGGCCCACAGGAACCGCGCAGACCACCAGCGGTGCGCAGTTAACGTTAGGCGCCGCGAGTACCGTCGGCACCTTGACGAACAATGGGACGCTGAATCTCGGCACCAATAGCATCACAGCAATAGCGCTTTAGCGCGTGGAAGCCACGGGGCTTGAGCCCCAGTGGAGGAAACGTTCCTGGCTTCAGCCAGAGGGGTTGCATGTGATAGTATCTCCTTATGGAAACTGTACGCACGATTGCTTGCAAACTGGCGCCTACCGAGGAACAACGTACCGAACTGGAGGTCACGCTTGTGGCCTTTGCCGATGCCTGTAACTTTGCTGCAGAAGTGGCCCGGTCGCTCCATTCCACCAACAAGGTGACGCTGCAACATGCCGCCTACCAGGACATCCGGCAGAAGTTCGGCTTGTCCGCGAACCTGGCGATACGTGCTATTGCGCGGGTGTGTGCGGCGCTCAAAGTCCCTGCAAAGAGGCACTCGCTCTTTGAGCCCACCTCGGTGGACTATGATGCCCGTATCTTCAGCTTTCGGGAATGGGACTGGACGTTCAGTATGACGTTGCTCCACAGCAGAGAGCACCTTGCGACCAAGATGGGAAACTACCAGAGGCGTCAACTTAAAGGATGCCTGCCTACCAGTGCTACGCTGGTGAAGAGACGAGACGGTACCTTCTTTGTCCATGTTGTGCTGACCGAGACAGCCCCAGAGCCTGAAGAACCGCATGGCGTCATCGGCGTAGACCTGGGCGTGAAGAACTTGGCCACGACGGAGGACGGCAAGAATTTCAGCGGGGATGCCGTTGAGGCTGTACGGAAACGCTACGGGCGTATGCGGCGTACCTGCCAACAGGCGGGCACCAAAAGTGCGACGCGGAAACTGCAGAAAATCCGCATGCGAGAGTCTCGGATGCGGGCGAATGAAAACCACCGAATGAGTAACCGCCTGATTGCCAAAGCCAAAGACACGAAGTCCGCTATTGCCTGCGAGAATCTTGCAGGCATAGGGGACAGGATTACGGCTCGGAAAGCACAGCGCAGTCGGCTTAAAGGTTGGGCGTTCTTGCAATTGCGCACGTTCATCACCTACAAGGCGAAGCGTGAGGGGATTGTGGTGTTGCCCGTTGATCCGCGCAATACCTCGCGTACCTGTTCGGCGTGTGGGCACTGTGAGAAGCGCAACCGGAAATCGCGGGATGAGTTTGTCTGTCGTCATTGCGGGCTGACACTCCCTGCGGACTGGAACGCCGCGAAGAACATGAAAGTAAGGGGTGAAGTCATGCACCCTGTTGTTGGAGTCGCTGACGCTGGGCCTCGAAACCTGGTTGAGACTACTAACAAGCCACGCCAATTTATTGGCAGTGGTTCATGACAGGCACCGGCCAGATTCGGGCCGCTGGGAACGCGGCGCAGACGCAAGTGATCACGGCGGCAGGTGCACCGCCTGGCTCGGGCGTGACCGGCGGCAACACCGCCACGCCAACGTTGACCATTGGCAACGTGCATGTGGGCGCGAACACTATCAACTATCAAGTCGCCAATCAGAACCTCACCGGCCCGGCGCTGCGCGGTGCCATTCAGACAACAGTGGGCGGCGCCAACATTACGGACGCCAGCCTGTCGGGGAGTGGCGTGACCACCGGTAACTTCGGGCCGATCGCCGCCGGCAGCGACGGCACCTTCCAGGTGAACTTCAATGCGGCGAGCGCCGGGGCCTTAGCGCCTCTGAGCGGTCAGGTGGTGCGTATCGCTAACAATTTTGACAATGTCGCGGAACAAAACATCAGCATCGTGCTGGGTGCGGGCACGGCGGCTTTCAACCTAGCGGCGGGAGACACCACCCCGAGCCCAGTGACCCTGGCCAACCAACGGGTTGGGGGCACAGGCGCGCAAGCCTTAACGGTCGCCAACACGGCGCCGGCCGGGGCCTTTACCGAAGTGCTCAATGCCAGCTTTGGGGCCAATACGGGGGCGGCAACCAACAATGGTGGGGTGATCACCGGCGGGTTAGGGACCGGTGGCATCGCTGGGGGACGAGGAACAACACCAGCATGAGCGTTGGGGTTGACACGAGCACTGCTGGCGCCAAAAACGGCACGGTTGCTCTGGATTATGTCTCCAACGGTACCGGCACCAGTGGCCTGGGCAACACGAATGCTGGCTCACAGGTGCTCAACGTCTCGGGCAACGTGTACAACGTAGCCGTGGGCCAGACGAGTCCGAGTCCGGTGACGCTGGCCAATCAGCGTGTGGGTGGCAGCAATGCGCAGCAGCGCACCGTGCAGAACACCGCGCCGGTCGGCGCCTTTTCCGAGGCGCTTAACGCCAGCTTTGGCGGCAACACCGGCGCCGCCACCAATAACGGCGGCAGCGTCGTGAACCTCATTGCGGGGGGCGCCAACAACACCAACCTGAGCGTGGGGGTCAATACCGCTACGGCCGGGGCGCAGAGCGGCACGGTCACGATCAACTACCAGACGGACGGCACCGGCCCCAATGGCAACAGTGGCCTCGCCGCCATCAGTGCCGGGAGCCAGGTGCTCAACGTCTCCGGCAATGTCTATCAGGTCGCGGTGGCACAAGTCGTCCCCACCACGCTGAACTTTGGGATGGTCCATGTCGGTGATGTGGTGGGGCCACAGGCCCTGAGCGTCAGCAACACGGCCCCGGTCACTGCACTCAACGATGTGCTCACCGGCAGCTTCGGAGGCGCCAGTGGACCCTTTACGGCTAGCGGGACACTGGGAGCAGGTGTGGCGGCCGGGACCACGAACAACACCAGCTTGACTGCGACGCTCAGCACGGCGATTGCCGGCGTGTTTAACAGCACGGCCTCGGTCAATCTGGCAAGCCATAACCCTGAAATGGCCGACCTCAGCCTGGGCACCACCAACATCCTCCTGGAAGCTACGGTGAACAATTTTGCCAACCCGATCTTCCTGAGGACGTCTGGTGGCGGTGTGCTCAGCGGCGAGGGCACCAGTTATCTCCTGGACTTTGGCACGGTGGCGCAGGGTTCTGGCCTATTGAGCGCGTTGCTTGGGGTGCAGAATGACGTGGCAGCTCCGGCTGACTTGCTCGATGGTAACTTCGCGTTCAACTTTGGGATCCTGCAGGATTTCGGTTTCAGCGGTTTCAACCCCTTCACGGATCTGAACGCCTTACAGATTTTTGCTGGCTTGCAGGTGCTCTTCAATCCCACCAGCACCGGGGTGTTTACTGACCAGGTGCTCTTAGTCGATCTCCTCGGTCATAATGCCAGCGGCTTCGCTGGCAGTCTGGCCGACATTATTCTCGACATCCACGTGGAAGTAACGGGCGGCTCAGAGCCTGTCCCCGAACCAGGCACGCTGCTGCTGTTGGCCACTGGGGTGTTGGCGCTCGGGTTGTATACCGCGCGGCGGCGCCAACGGCGCCTCTAACAGCTCTGGACATCTCGCCCCCCTTCCTCAGGGGGGCGAGGTGGGCATAGTCCTCTCGACGTTCAAAAAACGCCGCAGTATCGACTTGTTTCCCAGTGGCATCCCACACGGACAAATGGGAACAGCGCGCTTCCATCCGTCCCTGGAATCACACCTGTATCCGCAGCGGTGCGGTCGAGAGCGCAGCACCACGTTTGGGCTCCGCTTGCCCAGCTTGGCCGGCGTCTCAAGACGCGCCGTCAGCACGACGCGCAGCACGAGCAACATCCCTCTCAGCCTGTGGGCATAGCCTACCTCATCATCAAGGGCGCCAGTGGACACGCGACGCCGGTGTGGTGCGTCGAGAGTGCCATTGGCCTAGTGTAGCCTCTGCGTAGCGGCATGCCACCACCCGGTGCGCAGCCAGACATTGTTGTCTCCGCATGGACAATGACCGTATATTTTCAGACAATTTTGTTTTTTGCAACCTGGCGTCACGCGCTCTCTCCGATAGGCGAGCCACCCGCCTATCTCTACTCTACAGAACAGATTTTGAAGGCATTGTGTGAAGTCGTAGGGCTGGCAATCTCGCGAGGGAAGCCTGGCACACATCTTGCTCTGTTGTCTAGAGAACAACATGAGCTTTGCAGAGCCGACCGCAGCCAGACGAGGGACAGCCGTGGCGCTCCATGCCCCAGTAGCTTCCGCGCGACGACCGAACGAGGGGGCTCTACAGCTCATTCTGCGGCGCGGCGCCCAGCGCACCGTGCTCCAGGAGTGCTATTTCCAGGTGCCCTTGCAGGTTATGCGCCCGCTCTATCTCGACGATGTGGGCACAGCCTATGTGTATCTCGTCAGCCCGTGTGGTGGGGTGGTGGGCGGCGATACCTATGACATCAGCGTGGTGGTGGAAGCCGGGGCGCGGGTCTGCTTGACCACACCGTCGGCCAGCAAAATCTACGCCACCACAGGGGCACCGGCAACGCAGCGGCTCGACTTGACCGTGCAGGCTGGCGCGGTGCTGGAGTATCTCCCGGAGCAAACGATCCCGTATGCCCAGTCGGCCTTCCGCCAGTCGATACACGTACGGCTGGGGGCCGGGGCCTGTGTGCTCCTCAGCGAGATTGTGGCGCCAGGACGGCTGGCGCGGGGCGAGGCGTTTGCGTACCACGAATACGATGCCAGGCTCTGTATAACGGATGGGCGCGATCAGGTGCTAGTACGCGACCGCCTCTGGCTCCGGCCAGGGAGACAGCCGCTCGGGGGCCTGGGCTGCTTCGAGGGCTATCACTACCTCGGCACCCTGTATGTGCTGCAGGAAGGCGTGCCAGTGCCCCCGGCGTTGATCGAGCAGGTGCAGACCCACTTGGGAGAGTATCCGGGGCTGTTGGCGGGGGCCACGCAGCTAGCCCACGGCGGCCTGGCGGTACGGGTGCTCGGCCAAGCGCATACGCCGGTGCGTCAGGCCTTGCATGAAATCTGGGATCTGCTCCGCCGGGAGCTGTTGGGGTATCCGGCGGTAGTCTGGCGGACGTAGACAAAGGAAGTCACAGCATGCATCTTACCCCGCGTGAAGTCGACAAATTGCTCATCTTCGTGGCCGCAGAGGTGGCACGGCGGCGCAAAGAGCGCGGCTTAAAGCTCAATTACCCGGAAGCCATGGCTTTGATCAGCGCGGAGCTTTTGGAAGGAGCGCGCGATGGCAAGTCCGTGGCCGAGTTGATGCGCTTTGGCGGCCAGATTCTGCGCCGTGATGAGGTCATGGACGGTGTGCCGGAGATGCTCAGTGAGGTGCAGATTGAGGCGACGTTTCCTGACGGCACCAAGCTGGTGACGGTGCATGAGCCACTGCGTTAAGTGCTTGGTGGTTGGTGCGGAAGGGGAAGGACGTGGAGATGATTCCAGGCGAATATATGCTGCGGGCTGAGCCCATTATGGCCAATGTGGGCCGGGAAACGGTGCAGCTTGAGGTGGCGAACCAGGGCGACCGGCCTATCCAGGTGGGCTCGCACATGCACTTCTTTGAAGTGAATAAGGCCCTGGTGTTTCCACGGCGCCTGGCGTTTGGCATGCACCTGGACATTGCGGCTGGTACAGCGGTGCGTTTTGAGCCGGGGGACCGTAAGCCCGTCACGCTGGTGGCGTTTGCCGGTAGCCGCGAGGTGCACGGGCTCAATAATCTGTGCAATGGACCGCTGACGGAGGCGACACGGGAGGCGGCGATGCAACGGGTTGTGGCGCAAGGGTTTGGTAATGTTGAGGCGACTGAGGGGAGCGTATGAGCTTTGCCATTCCACGCCGGGTGTATGCCCAGATGTATGGCCCAACCGTGGGGGATCGGGTGCGGCTGGCCGATACTGAACTGTGGATCGAGGTCGAGCGCGATTGTACGGTGTACGGCGATGAGGTGAAGTTCGGTGGTGGCAAAGTGCTGCGTGATGGCATGGGCCAGGCGCCCCACGTTGGCGCGGCGCAGGCGCCGGATGTGCTGATTACCAATGCGCTGATTGTCGATCA
>SXGT01395341.1_pt1 | contig 22906 bp, 22 predicted proteins | sample 3176221 | NCBI WGS metagenome assembly SXGT01 (sample SAMN11356862, study PRJNA531348) | freshwater metagenome | isolation source: freshwater sample F1-120 | place: China: Fuxian Lake, Yuxi | collected 2017-12-25
ATCTTGTACATACCTTCGACAGTTGGTGGGGCTTCGCGGCCACAATCGACTCGGACGACGGGTCAAGGAGTTGGCGTCGTTGTCTTGGCCGCGCACGTCGTGTGGCTCCCCAAGATGAGATTCTGAGGGTGCTCGCTTGACCGTCCGCAGATGATGCACCGCACGCCGCGGTACAGGACATGCGGCGCCGGCTCCCCTGAGGTCACGATCGCCGTGCCCGGATAGAGATACGCGAACCGCTCGAAAAGCCGCGGGTGCTTACGGCCGATCAAACCGTGCATCTGCGCGGCGGTCTTCGGCGGATGGGTCAGGCTCGTGACGAGTTGGGTGAGGGCACGTCGGTAGGCCGCCTCGGTGAAGCGCGTCGCCATGAAAAGGTCCGGGTTGACGGCCGCAATCTCCTCGGCCACGAGGTCGGACTCGCCGAAGTCATCGACGTCGCTGGTAACGATGAACGCCGCCTCGGCTGCGGCCGCGTCGGCGAGAATCTGGCGGTCACCGTTCTTGGTGGCTTTGAACCTGCTCGGCCGCTGTCCCGTCGGCGAGAGGTCGTTCTCCCAGATGGTGGTGCGGAATACGGTGACCGATATGGCTCGGGGGCGCATGTGGCGGTTGGCTTCGGTCTCGGCGCGCTCACTCCAGGTCGCGATGACGTCGATGGCTTCGATGCCGACCAGCAGCAGTGTTCGGGTGACGGGAGCGGCCAGGACGTTGGCGTCGAGGAAGATCGTGCGGGTACTACGCGCCATACAGGTCGGCTTCGATGTCCTCGCTGGTGGCGCGGATCAACTCGGCCGCGCGCTCGTCTCGGAACCGCTCGTACTCACGCAACGGGATCTTGTGGTGCGATCCGACCTTGATCGCATGGATGTCGCCCGAAGCGATGCGGCGAGCGACGGTGGCGCGCGAGATGCCCAGCCGGGCGGCGGCCTGGGCCGGGGTCAGCAGTTCTTGCCGTGAGGTGATCTCAACGACCTCGCCGGCGGCCTCGGCGGCGGCGATGTAGTCCTTGATTTGGTCCCACGTACTCGGCGACATGTCGCCCGGGTCGACCCGTAGTGCGTTCCTCATAAACCCATCATACCGCGCAATGAGCAGTTACAGCACACCATCTGCTCAGGCCGCTATCGTCAAAGTGCACCGAGGTTGAGGCGCCAGGCCTCCTCGGCAGCGCGTTCGCTGGCGCAGGCACGGGTGTAGCGGACGAGCATGTCGGTGCGGGACCAACCCGCGATGGCCATGAGTCCGGCCTCGGTTCCACCCGCAGCGAGCCAGCGGTGGGCTGCGGTGTGGCGTAGTCGGTGGGGGCGGAAGCCGTCGATGCCGGCCCGTTGGGCGCGGCGGCACAGGGTGTTGTGCAGTCCTTCGTAGCCCAGCGGTCGGCTGCGGGTGCCGAGCCAGAGTTGGGGTGTGGCGACGAGGCTGTGCTGGGCACGAAGACCGAGGTAGGCGCGCAGTGCGCGGGTCGCGAACGGGCCGATCGGGACGACTCTGCCGCGTCCGCCTTTACCACGGCGGATCGTGACCAGGCCCGCGTCGAGGTCGAGGTCACCGACTTCCAGGGCGACAACTTCGCCTTTCCTGACGGCGGTTTCGAGCATGAGCCGGATGATCGCCTCGTCACGCCGGTGCTGGAAAAGCAGGTCGCCGCGGGCGTCGTCGGCGACATCGCACGTACGCAGCAGGGCACGCAGTTCATCGTCGGTGAGCGGAGGGACCAGGGGTGTCTCGACTTTCGGGGTCTTGACGCCACGGAAGGGGTCGTCGCCCAGTCGGCCGGTGGCCAAGAGCCAGGCGGCGAACCTGCGAACGGCCAGCTGGCGGGTGCGGGCGGTGGACCCGCTGCGGCCAGCGGCCAGCGCGTCGGCGACCCACTGGTTGAGGGTGCCCAGCTCGAGCGGGACCGCGGCTTGGGCCGAGGCCCAGGTCAGGTACTGCCTGACGGCGCCGCCGTAGACCTTGATGGTCGTCGGGCTCTTGTTCTCGGCAGTCATGGCCAGTTCCCAGTCGGGCAGCAGCGCAAGGGCTGCAGAGATGGTCAAGGGGGTGGAGGAGTCCATACCACAAGCCAACCGGCGACAACCCGGATCGGGTGGTGCAGGGGCTCGGTGGAACCTCAACTGCGGTAGGCCAGATAACCCGGCACTTGCCCGCTGGTACTCGCCAGTGCCCGTTACAGCGCATCTCTGCTGGTGGCGGCCGATGAACGGCACTCTGACGTTGCCCATTGTAACTCAACATGGCTCGTCGCTGCTCGGCAGCGACTGGCCCATAGGTGGCCCGTGATCGAATCCCCTTCGGAGAGGCTGCGCGGACCTCCACACGTTGGCTGGAACCATGGCAGCGTGGACAGTGATGAGTTCTTCACAACCGTGAAGGAGACCAGCCCGTGGGGAACGAGCGAGACGACGCGACTTCACACGGAACTGCTCGACCAGCTCACGGTCGCGCAATCCTCCAACTGGTCAGACCTTGAGGTCGCGCGAGCTCTGGCTGAGCTCACGCACGACGAGTACCAGAAGTACGGTACGCGCGGCAGCGAGCTCGACAACGCCGAGTCGCGCAAGTTGCTCGCCACTCTGAAGACCGTGCTGGCACGCATCGGCATACGCCACGTCGAGTTCGGCTTCAGGGACTTTGAGAGCTTCCGCAGCTTTTGGATCCGCAAGGGCGCGTCCGGGGACGGCGGTTGGCAAGCGCGTCGCGACCTGCTGACCGAGCTATTCACCCCGATCCACGATCGGCTCGAAGCCGTCGCCGGCGGCGGGGCCGGACCGAAGGTGACCGAGGAAGCACTCTCCGCATTGGACGACCCTGGGGCGATACGCGACCATCTGGACCGGATTGAGCGGAACCTCAACGACGACCCGAGGCTCGCTGTCGGCTCAGCAAAGGAGCTCGTGGAGTCCACCGCCAAGTTGGTTCTGAAGCGTTCAGGAGTCGAGTACGGCAAGAGTGATGACCTACCCAGCCTTGTGGCCAAAGCCCACACCGCGCTCGGCATGAACGCCAAGCAGGTGGACGACAACGCAGAGAACGCCGTGGGGATCCGGACCCTGCTGGGTGCTGTGTCCCGGATCGGGGTGGGGATGGCGGAATTGCGTAATCAGGTCGGAACTGGCCACGGGCAAGCCGAGGTTCCAACCTGGGTGACACCCCGCCACGCCCGACTTGCCGTCGGTTCAGCGCATGTGTGGTGCCAGTTTGTCCTAGAGACGCTGGAACAGCGCTCGTTGTGATCAGTCTGGCTGCCCTCCCTCCGGCCATCCACCTCGATATACCTGATTCGGCAGTCTGCGCGGGCAGTCGTGCACACCTGTTCGGCATGACGCTCTCCGTCCACTCCCCCGACGAACTAATCGCGGCTATCCCACATATGCTCGGCTTCCAGCCGAAAGAGTCAATCGTCCTCGTCCCGATCCGCTCCGACCTCCCCACCGCCCGCATCGATCTCCCGACCACACCGAGAGCACAGGAGTTGGCGTGGCGCTCGCTCCGCGAGGGAATGTCACGCTACGCGCGGCCAGGTGCTGCCGTTGGCATCGTCTGCTTCACGGCCGACCGGCAGCAGGCCGACCGCGCCGGCCGCGAGTGCGCCGAGCGACTCGACACGATCGGCATCGACACCCGCCTCCTCCTCTGGGCCGATGAGACCCGCTGGGCCGACCTCGTCACCGGCGACATGGGACTTCAGACCGCCGAGGCCCGTGAGCGTGTGGCCACCATGACCGTCCTCGCCGGGCGACCGCAGCCAGCGGCCACCCGTGACTCGCTCGCCCAATCCCTCGTTGGCAACCGAGACCCCGTGGCGAGGTTGCTGACCGAGACCCGCGCCAACACCACTGAGAGGACCGTCCAGAGAGAGGGCCGCTGGGCCGTGAGCCGTGTGCAGCAGTTCCATCGCGATGGCGTGCGCCTGGACGATGCGGACGCCGCCAGGCTCCTCGTAGCCGTCGAAGCCGTCCCGATCCGCGACCAGCTCTGGCTCGCCATGACCCGAGGCACCGCCGTCTCCCACGTCGCCCTGTGGACCGACATGACCAAACGCGCACCCGATGAGGTGCGCACGGCCCCCGCATCTCTGCTGGCCTTCGGAAGCTGGCTCAGCGGGGACGGTGCCATGGCCTGGTGCGCACTCGACCAAGTACCCGACGGGAAGCCCTACGCCCTCGCGAACCTCGTCGCTGCGGCCATCGAGAGCGGGATGCACCCGCGAGAATGGGAAGCCGCGAAATCCATGCCGGAGCACGACATGGACCTTGCCGCCGCGCCTGCCCGGCCCGAGGACATGCAACGTGGTTCCTTTCGTCCCGCGCACGAGTTGTGAGGCGAGTCCGTGAAGGTCATCTACCCGGGCCGAGGATCGGTCAGTCACCTTGAGCGCCTGCTCGCACGCGTACTCGGCGGCCACAGACCCCCGCAGCGCCCACAGCCTCGTGTCGACCTGGTGTACGGCGCGTCCGTCGAGTTCAGGCAGGCTTGAATCGCGACGCCAACGCTTCGCGGGTCGCCATCACGTCAAGGTCCCCCGCATCCTCAGTAAGCACCTTCGCGAGGCGCTTCGGCCAGAGCACGTGAATGTCCCTGGAGGTGAAGGAACCGCCGATGAGCGGCCAGTCCGCCTCCACGAAACAGAGCACGCCGGTGACGGGGAGATCGCCGACAACATCGCGAACGAGGTCGACCTGCTTGAGGACACCGTCGACGAGCTTGGTGCAGTCGCGACGACCAACCAGCACCTTCTCGACGCGTGGCCCCAGAAGGCCGCCCTCGACTTTCAGCTCCGGTCTGCCCTTGTACCGCTTGGCATCGATCACCCAGACACCCGCGGCCGTGACGGCGATGTGGTCGATGTTGGCCTTCGTGGCGGGGATGCGTCGGTCATGCAGGACCGCGACCGACTCCGAGACGAGGGAGTCGAGACGAGCACTCAAAAGCTCCTCCCCGACAGCGCCAGTCGCCCACGCCTTCGTGCGCTGCTTCTCGTCCGACAGTGCGACCGCGACGCCGCCGAGCTTGCCCCACTTCTGACGCAGGCGCTCCTCGTCCTTGGTCTTGCGCCTCTCGTACTCACGCCGGGCGGATGATCCGGCCACGCCGCCGTCATCGACAACAACGAGGGGCGCGGGCTCCTCGGCGGCCACCTGCGCCTCAGTGCCCGCCGCAGTGAGCACGGGGCACTCCACGCAGCGAACGGTCTTGGTCGAGCGTTCGTAGATCGCTTCCTCCCGGGCGGGCAGGTCAGCCCCGCAGATTCGACACATTCCGGCGTAACGGAGTTTCATCCGCTTCTCGTCGGCGTGTGGAGCGGAATCGTCCGCGCTCATTCCGAGCACCAAACGGTGAGCGGAGCGTTGATGGTCGTCCTGATGTAGCTCTCGACCGCAGCAAGCAGGTCCCCCAAGCCTACGAGCCGCCAGGTCGCTTGACATTCCTTCGGAACTCACGTCCGCACACTGATCCGCTCGCAGCCGAACACCTGGATCAGTCACAGCCGGTCAATCCAGGTGTCTTCCTCACGGTCATCCCACGCCGACCCGGACGAGGACCGCCTCGGCGGTTCTTGACCGAACTGATTGAGGATGCTCAGCGCTTCTTCCTGCGTCAACGCCCGCAGCGACGACACCTTGCGTCCGGCCGCAGTCTCGATGGCCGCCTGCCGCTCGGCCATTGAGGTAAGCCCCCGAGCGTCGAGCGCCTTGCGCAAGAGGTCAACCTGCCAGTCGCTGATGGGAGGCGCCGACGGCTCAGCCACAGGCTCCGGCGTGGTCGGCTCATCGCCGAACAAGGAGAGTTCATCTGACACAGCTCAAGGCTATGCGCCGTGGAACTCCGCCCTCCGATGAGATCGCAATGGATGGGCGATCACTCGCCGTGCACTGCCCACTGCTGATGCGACGGCCACCCACGCGAATTTGATCGTGTTCCACGCGCACAGGAATGCGAGCGGGTTGAGCCAGCCGGCACTGCCGGAGTTGATGATCAAAGTCAGCCAAGCCCCGAGGAGAGCGTAGGCGACAGCCAGCACCGCTGAAACCGGAAAGGCGAGCCGTTGACCGCCAGGATCGCGCAGCGCACGGATGAGAATGTTGGTCGGCGCGTAGGCATCGAGGTGGGCGTGGGCCGTCGCGGCCAGGCGGACCGAGAGCATCAGGATCATGACCTTGTTCCCTTCAGACGAGCTGATGTCGTCTCTCCGGGGTAGCGCCGGAGCCGCGTGCCGTGAGCAACACTATCTGGCCCCTGTGGACAACCACGGATGGCGAGCGCCTGTGGAAACTCGTCAGCGAGCGATGACGGTCTGCTGGATCCCCGTTGAACGGCGCTCGACGGTGTCGCTGGCCATCTCCCGTGCCCGCCGTAGAGCGACCGCTGCGCGTTCTCGGTCGGCACGCTGTGTGATGCTCTCAGGCACCGGCCCGAGCGGGTGGGCTCCGGTGATGTCGTAGCGGTCTCGGTAGGCGGCAACGATGCGGACCTGGTCGCGCCAGGCGGGTGAGGCAAGTGCGCCCTGAGGTGGACTGATTGTCGCGACCCATAGCTCACGGTCCTTGATGGCGCGTTCAATCAGTGCGGTTGTGCGGGCTTCCATCAGCTCGCGGCGCTCGTCGAGCGCTTGGCGGTGCTCGGCGGTCATCAGTCCGGAAGCAGCCGGGATCAAGCCGACAATCAGCTCCGGTTCTGCGCGCAGCTCCGGTTCTGCGCGGCGGCGGCCGGTTCGCCTGGGTCGTGCGGTGGCGTGGTGGAGACGGCTGATCAGCACTGCGCCGATGTCGTGGGCGTCGGCGAGTCCGCGGCTGGCGACGACCCGCGGGAGGACGGTGTGGAGGGTGTAGCCGTTGGCTTCGGCGCGGCGGAACTCTGCGGTCAATGGCGCGAAAGAGTCGGAGGCCAGGAGGCGTTCGACGTCGGCCTCGTCCAACCCGATCTGGTGGACCAAACTCGTCCAGCGGTCGCGTTGGGCGTCCGCGGCGATGGTCTCGTGCTCAGCTGCCAACTGTGCGATGGACGACCAGTGTTCGTGTTCGGCCTCGATCATCTGGTGCGCCGAAAGTTCGACACCGGAGCGCTTGAGGATGCCGTAGAGCACTGTCCGGGCGGTGACCTCGCCATCCTGCGGCGGGGTGTGGGTGTCGTCCGGGTCATCGAGTGCGACGTAGACGGTGTTCGATCGACGGCCGCGGGTCATCGAGACATACAGGTTCTCGCGGTTGGTGCGCCCGGAGGCGACCACGTGAGCGGTGTCGACGGTCATGCCCTGGGCCCGATGCGCGGTGGTGGCGTAGCCGAGGTCGACACTCTCGCGGACGTATGCCGCGGGCAACACCAGCACACCCGCGGTTCTCTGGTCGAGGCGGGTGGCCAGGACGGACCCGTCGGGTAGGACGTCGGTGATTCGCCAGCGGTCGCCGTTGCGGACCCACCCACCGCGAAGGGAACGAAGGTGGCGCTGGTTGCGGCGGGTGATGACCAGGTCCCCGATCGACGCGTGATTGCCGTCAGCAAGCTCGACCTCGCAGCCGGCTTCGGTCTCACCGGTCAGGATCCGATCAGCACGGGCCCGTTGGTTGAGTCGGGTGACAGTGTCAGTGGTCTCAGTGACCAGCACACTCGACAGTCCAGCCCGGATGTCGGTGCGCCAGGCGTCGTAGGCGACGTCAGTCATCTCGTCGGTGCCGCCACTGCGGACGCGGTCGCGGTGGAAGTAGGTGCCGATCACATCGGTGTCCCCCACCCGCAACGCAGCGGTGGCGGTGGCTTCCCAGTCGTGGTCGAAGCGGAGGATCTCCACCAACTCCGGTGTGTCGTCGTGGGCGGCGGCGAGCATGGAGAACGCACCGCCGGCGTCGACGGATTGCAGTTGGGCCCAGTCCCCCACCAGAAGCACCTTCGCCCCAGCAGCGGCAGCCAGACCGGTGATCCGGTCCAGCGTGTGGGTGCCGGCGAGGGTGGCTTCGTCGATGATCACCAACTGGCCGGACGTGAACTTGGCTCGGCCGTGGTCGTGCTCGTGGAGCCACTTTGCGGTGTTGTCGCACACGATGCCGAGGTCGTCGGTCAGCACTTGCGCTGCGGCAGCAGATGGCGCGAGACCGATCACCATTCCGGTGCCGTGGGTGGTGGTCCAGGCAGCGGCCAGGGCCCGCATGGCAGTGGTCTTGCCTGCCCCAGCCGGACCGACCAAGAGGTCCACCTGTCGGCCTGAGGCGGCGATCTGGGCCAGCGCGTTCGCTTGCCCCTCGGAGAGGTGGTGGCCGAGGACGTCGCGGCTGGTGGCCTCCTCAACCGTGGCCAGATTCACCGAGGGTGCGGTCCACGTGCTGGCACGCAACAGCAGCCGGTCTTCAGCAGCAAGGAGGTCGGCGGAGCTGAACACCGCGGATTGGCGCGGTCGGAACCGACTCGAACCATCCGACCAACGGAACGCTTCCGGACTCACCGCGAGTTCAGGTGGGGTGAGTCGGATGGATGCACCATAGGCGGCGTCGACGATCAGCGCGACGACGGCCTCTCGGTCGCGGGCTGTGGCGAAGCGCCACTCCATCGTCTGCCTGGATGCCTCGGCCGAAAGGTTCCAGTGCCGCCAGGTCGACCGCTTCTCCCCCACCACCGCGACCACCTGACGCCCAACCTCGGTAACCATGTCGAGCGGCACATCTTCGGCACGCAACCCGGCGCTGCCCGTCTGGGCGATGACCGAGTGCGCCCAGCCAGTCGGATCCGTGCTGAGCAGGCCTTGGGCTCGGTCGCACCATTCCGTGGTCAGTTCGGCCAGTGAGTGCAGTTTCTTCTCGGGGCGGGTCGCGATTGTCGCCGTCGCTCGCAGTTCGATGATCGTCTTTGCCGATGGTCGCCGACCATGCTCAGCGACGTACTCCTCAATCAGTCGGTCGGTCTCGATGTCGACGTCGCGGGAGCGGTTCGAGAACTCGCGGATCAGGTCGTCGCTTACGCCTGTGATCTCCAGGGCCTGGTTGCGGTCGGCACCGCGGTCACGGCGGTCCCAGGCGACGCCGAGGCGTCGGGTGAGCAGGTCGGCCAGGACTGCGTTGTAGTGCTCAGAGATCGCGACCACGCTGCGGTGGATCGGGATCGAGTCGAGGCTGCGCCACTTCTGGTCGTAGACGGTGCGGACCTTGTTGGAGACGACCACATGGGTGTGCAGTTGCGGGTCTCCGCAGCGGGAGTCCCAGTGGTCGTACGCCGTTGCCGCAACCCCAGCCACCTCGTGCTGTGCGACGGCACCGTTGCGGGCACTCGCCCCCGCCCGGGTAACTGCGACTTCGCGCTCGAGGAACTCCAGTACCTCCGCGACGGCGTCGTGGTGGGCCTGCACCAGTTGCGTCTGCAGGTCAGCGTCCGCGAGCCCCCACAGCACCGAGACTGACTTGGGGACACTGAAGGTCAGGTCGAAGCCCGACACCGCGGTCTTCGGCCCCCTGGTTTCTTCCTCGTGGGTGATCCGGGCGACCGCGTCCGCTCGCTTTTCCGCCGTCAACGCGGCGTCGAGTCCGGCGACACGCTTGTCGATCCGCTCCTGGATCGACGGGTACGTCGGGTAGCCGCGTCCCAGCTGTTCGCCGGTGATCGGGTCGCGGCCGTGGACGAGGAGCAGTTCGAGTTGTGACGGCGTCACCTCTGCTCCAGGAGTCAGCTGTCCTGTGCCGAATTCGCGGACTCCGGAGCCCAACCAGACGCCGGGCGGGGTGCCAGCTTCGGCGTAGTACCGCGTCATCGGCGTACGCAAGGCCCGGTTGCCGTCGCCCACGACGACGCTCTTGAGCAGGTAGTCGCACCCGTGTCCAGGGCTCATCTTCCGCAGCGACACCGTCACGACGCACCTCCTCAGAATCAAGGTGTGCCGGGCGTTCCGCCTCGCTGTGCCAGAGGTGTGACCGGATTGAGCGGCGGGGCTGCTCAGCAGTCGATTACGAGCGAGCGCGGGCGGTGGGCGGTGGCTGTGCACCTGGTCCATGAAGTGCACAGAGGAGGAGCAAATGTTGCGCAGATCACATTCGACTGGCTCAATGGTGGGAGGCGGTGAGCTCGGTGCGACCGCTATCGGGGCGCCGTCGGCTGCTCTCTCGGGAACTTCCCGCGGGGGCGGATGGACTCGGCCATGACGAAATTCTCCGGAACGTTCTCGGTCGCGACGGCAGTATTTCTGCTCGCCGCAATGGCCGCCTGCGGCTCGGACTCCGACGCCGAGCCAACGCCAACTCCGACCTCCAGCGCGTCCTCTCCAAGCAGTGCTCCACCCTCGACGGCGAGTTCCCCAGAAGACTCCGCAGCCACGGCGGCCGAAGGTGCCGTCGCTGACTACTACGCGCTCACCGATCTCTTGCTCCAGGACGACACTGTCTCCCTCGACCGTCTGGAGGAGGTCGCGATCAGCACCCAGCTCTCGGCGCAGAAGAACTTCCTGACCACCGAGCGCGCTGCTGGAACCCGGCAGCGCGGTGACACGAAGATCGCCGAGACCAAGGTTCAGTCGGTCAGCTTGGACAACTCGGACCCGAAGGCCGGCCGTGTCCCCTCGGTGACGATCGACGTCTGTTGGGACGTCAGTGCCGTCGACGTCGTGGATGCTTCCGGCAAGTCGATGGTTCCCGCTGACCGGCCTGACCGCGGATGGACTCGACTGACCGTCGCGAACTACACCTGGGACACCGATCCCGACACGGGCTGGCGCGTTGCTGGCGGCGAGGACCTGGAGAAGAATCCGTGCGCCGGGTGAGTACGCGGCTCCTGGCGCTACTGCCCCTCCTCGTCGGGTGCCTGATCGGCATCGCTGCTTCCCCGGCTGCCGCAGATTCCAAGACCGTCTGCCAGCAGACACACCCGACCACCGGCAAGTGCCTGGTGTGGGTGGTCGTCGAGGTGCCGGGCAACGAGAAGGTCGACGACGGCCCGAAGGACACGGGCTCCGGCCAGAGTTGCTACTGGGACGGCACGAAGCAGGGCATCAGCAAGCCGCCCCCAGGGCCGGTCCCCTGCACGTCGGAGTACGGCTACTGGTCGAACACCTATCGCTGCTACATCCGCCTCCTCGACCCTCAGCCGCCCGCCGGCGACCCGGCTTGGGAGGGACACGAACCTGGCGATGGCGCGGTGTACGACTGCTACCAGCCGCAGGCCCATCTGCTCATCCACATCTGGGCCGCCAACCCACCGGAGAACTCGGGCACGGGGCCGAGCCCACGTGACGTCGCGCAGTTGGCCATCGACGACATGGCACTGCGGGCGATCGACGTCGGCATCGCGCCAGAGCCGGGGGCCAACCGGGTCGGGTTGGTCGGCATGCCGGTGTGGATGTGGGTCGCCAACCCTGACGACCACACCTACGGGCCGATCACCGCCACCGCCAGCGCAGGTGGAATCACGATCACCGCGACGGCGAACGTGCAGAAGGTGACGTGGCAGATGGGCGACGGCACGACCGTCGAGTGCCGAACGGCAGGGACCCCGTACAAGGCCGCCTACGGCAAGAAGTCGTCGCCGGACTGCGGTCACGTCTACACGAAGTCGAGCGCCGGAGAGCCCGGTGGCACCTACACGGTGACGGCGACGTCGTCGTGGGTGATCACGTGGGAGGGCGCCGGTCAGACCGGAACCATCCGCCTCGACGGCCTGCAGAGGTCGGTCGAGATCACCGTCGGAGAGGCACAGGTGCTCGTGGAGTAACGGGCAGCAGCGAGAGGGCAAACGAAGATGAGCAGCACCGCGACACGGTATGAGCGATCGCAGATCCCCCCTCCGTCCTCTGCCGAGCCACCGCTGCCTCCACCGCCGAAGCTGCGGCGCCGTCCGGCCCTCATCGCTGCCGCAGTCGTAGCGATCTGCCTGGGCGCGATCCTCGGCGGTTGGGCATGGACCGCCACGACCAACACCCAAGAAGTTCTCGCCGCACGTGCCGACATCGAGCGCGGGGCGATCATCGAGGCCGACGACTTGGTCCGGGTCCGGGTCAGCAGCGACCCCGCTTTGAAGCCCGTCGGTGCGAGTTCCTTGGAGTCGGTGGTCGGACAGCGCGCCGCGGTCGACATCGCGGCCGGTTCGCTGCTGACGCCGTCGTCATACGCCGACTCGGTGGTACCGGCCGAGGACATGTCGGTCGTCGGCGTCGCGTTGACGTCGTCGCAGGCGCCGGGGATGGATCTGCAGACGGGTGATCGGGTGCGGGTGGTTGCGACGCCCGCCGAGGGCAGCGATGCACCGACAGGGACTCCCGTATTCAGTGAGGCTGAGGTGGTCGGCGTTCGAGTCTCTGATGACACCGGTCAGTTCGTCGTGGACCTCCTGGTCCCCCATGCCGAGGCCGCCGGTCTGGCCACCCAGATCGCGACCGGGAACGTCGCGATCGTGCTAGATTCCAGGGCGCGGTGACGCCATGGCTGTCATTGCGCTCTGTTCTGCGTCCGGCTCCCCAGGAGTCACGACGACCGCGCTCGGCATGGCGTTGCTGTGGCCACGACCGGTGCTGCTGGTCGAAGCGGACGCCACCGGAGGGTCCGGCATCTTGGCGGGCTACTTCCGCGGCATCAAGCCCTACGACCAGGGCCTGGTCGAGCTGGCCCTCTCAGCTGACGACGTGGCCGACCTGCTGCCCCGCATCGCACAACCGATCGGGTCCTCGACCGCTGCGTTCATCCCCGGCCCACGGGCCCACACCCAGGCACCGGCACTCACCGGACTCTGGGGCCCGCTGATGACGGCGCTGCAGGATCTCGAAGCGACCGGCCAGGACGCCATCGTCGACTGCGGTCGGCTCGGTCTCGTCGGATGGCCCGAGCCCGTGCTCGCCGAGTCAGATCTCTCTTTGATCCTGTGTCGAACGCACCTGCCTGCCATCGCAGCCACCCGGTCGTGGGCCGAAGCCGTACAGCGTGGGCATCCGGCGTGGGCGAACCCCGGCGTGACGCTCGTGGGCGAGGGGCAGCCGTACTCGGCCAAGGAAGTCAGCAGCGTCCTCGGGCTGCCGGTTCATGCAGTCGTCGCCGACGATCCGCAGTCCGCAGCGGTCTTGCACCGCGGCGACACGATCCCTGACCGGTTCGATCGCAGTCCGTTGGCGCGGGGCCTTCAAGCGGCGATCTCCGCGATCCACGCCGCAGTGAACGTCCGGCGCAATGGCCTCGGCACGGAGGTGCTCTCCGATGTCCAGTGACCGCCTCGTCCGTCCCACCAACGCCGACCCGCGGCTGATCGACCTGCCGCTGTTCGGCCAACCGCTGCCCAGAGCCTCCGCTGCGACTCCCCCGCGGCCGCCCGATCCACAGGTTGCGTCGTTGTACGACGACGTGGACGTCGACTGGGGCGTCGTCGCCTCGCTGCGCACCCTCGCCTCGAAGCAACTGAGTCAGGCGGTGAGCGCGGAATCTTCTCGTCTGGACAGGACGGCGCAGACAGAGTTGGGCCGCGCCATCGTGCTGGATCTGATCGAGTCGACGATGGCCGACCGGGTCAACGACGGGCGCGGCGCGTGGAGCTCAGCAGCCCAGGACGCTCTCGCCCAGGCGGTGTTCGATTCCCTGTTCCGTCTCGGTCGACTGCAACCGCTGGTCGACGACGACCGGGTCGAGAACATCATCATCGCCGGCCACGACAACGTCATGCTCGAACTCATCGACGGATCTCTCATCGAGGGACCACCCGTCGCCGACTCCGATGCCGAACTGATCGACTTCCTGGTCTTCCTCGCTTCACGCAGCGAGGTGAACGCCCGCGGGTTCTCCGAAGCACAACCTCGCCTGCACCTGCGACTTGACGGTGGCTCGCGGTTGGCGGCTGCAGCGTGGGTGACCCCTCGGCCATCAGTCGTGATCCGACGGCACCGGCTGATGCAGGTGACACTGGACGACCTCGTCGAGCGCGGGATGCTCTCACCCCTGCTGGCTTCGTTTCTGCGTGCAGCCGTCCGTGCCCGCAAGAGCATCGTGGTCTCAGGCTGCCAAGGAGCCGGGAAGACGACACTGGTGCGAGCCCTGTGCAGTGAAATCGATGAGCACGAGGCGATCGGCACCTTCGAGACCGAGTACGAACTCCACCTCAACGAACTCGGCCGTCACAAGATCGTGCACGCCTGGGAAGCACGCCCCGGCTCAGGCGAGCGTGGTGCTGACGGTCGCCTGGCCGGCGAGTTCAACCTCGACGAGGCGTTGATCGACTCGTTTCGGTTCAACCTGTCGCGTCAGATCGTCGGCGAAGTCCGCGGCCGGGAGATCTGGGCGATGATCAAGGCGATGGAGTCCGGCACCGGATCCATCTCCACTACCCATGCCTCTGATGCCGTTGCGGCGATCCGCAAGCTCGTGACGTGTGCGATGGAAGCAGGTCCGCACGTCACCCACGAACTGGCGACGAGCAAGCTCGCCTCGACCATCGACCTGATCGTGCAACTGGATCTCACCACCGAGCGTGCAGCGGACGGGTTCCACCGGCGCCGCTGTGTGCGTGAGGTGATCGCGGTCGCACCGGGCGAACGCGAGACCGGATACGCCACGACACACCTGTTCTCCCCCGACGCCTCCGGAACCGCACGGCCCGCGATCCTCCCCGAGGAGTACCGAGCGCTGGCGTCTTGTGGGTTCGACCTGGGCGCCTTCCTCAGCGAGCAGCAGGTGCTGTCGTGATCGCCCTGATCCCAGCCCTCACGGGAGCGCTGATCGTCGCCGGGATCATCGGGTTGGTCGTCGGCCTGAAACCGGCGCCGGTTCGTCCGCCGCGGTCTCATCCGGTTCGGCGCAAGCCGATGAACGCTGCCACGAAACGACTGCTGCTGGTGGGCGTGATTGGCGGGTGCATGGGGTGGCTGGTGACGGGCTGGGCACTCGCGCTGGTCGCCGTACCGCTGGCATGCGTGGGTGTGCCGATGCTCCTGTCCAACTCCGGCGCCGCGGCAAGGATCGACCGGCTCGAAGCCATGGAGGAGTGGACGCGATCGCTGTCCGGTGTGCTGACTGTCGGCATCGGGCTGGAGCAGGCGCTGGTGGCCACTGACCGGTCGACGCCGAGTGCGATCGGGCCGGAGGTTCAGCGCCTGGTCGCGCGGTTGCGTTCGCGGTGGAGCACCGAGGAGGCGATCCGAGCCTTCGCTGACGAGCTCGATGACGCGACCGGCGATCTGGTGGCTGCGAATCTGATCCTCGCGGCGCGGCGTCGGGGAGCCGGGCTGGCGCAGGTGCTGGAAAGTCTGGCCGAATCGGTCTCTGCCGACGTACGTGCTCGACGTCAGATCGAAGCTGACCGGGCCAAGCCTCGCGCCACTGCCCGGTGGGTGACGATCATCAGCGTCGGTGTCCTGGTGATCCTTGCTATCTCCGGGACGTACGTTGAGCCGTACCGCAGTCCGCTGGGGCAGGTCATCTTGGTGACGCTGCTGGCTGCGTATGTCGCGACGTTGGTGTGGATGAAGCGAATGGCGATCGGGAAGCCGCTGGCGCGCTTCCTTGTCGGCGCTTCGGGGACTGTGGGACGGGCGTCGTGATCGCGGGCCTGCCCCTGGCGATGGCAGCCGGCGCGCTGCTGATGCTCGGCTGCGTTTTGCTGGTCGCGCGGTTGCTGCCTGCGCAGGTGGATCTCGCCGAGGCGCTCGGGCGGCTCACGCCTTCCCGGCACGCCGATCTGGTTGCCACCACGGAGTCGAGCACGGGCAAGGAACGACTCGGGGTCTGGGCGATCCGGGTGCTTCCTCCCGGGATGTGGGTGCGCACGCCGACTCGGGAACTGGCGCTGCTCCGGATCCCGCTGGCGAAGTTCTATGGCGACAAGCTCACGTTCGCCGCGCTCGGGCTGGTGGCACCGCCGCTGCTCGGCCTGTTCTTCGAGGTCTTGGGGATCGGGCTGCCATTGATGGTGCCGGCGTTCGCCTCGGTCGCGCTGGCGGCGGTGTGCTTCTTCATCCCGAATTACAACGCTGTCGACGACGCGAAGCGGGCGCGGGTGGAGTTCGCGCGGGCGCTTGGGGCCTACATCGACCTGGTTGCGCTGGAGCGCCACAACGGCTCCGGCGTCCGTCAAGCGATGGAGTCGGCTGCTGAGGTGGCGGACTCGTGGGTGTTCCGGCGGCTCAGTGAGGAGCTCGGCCGCTCGCGTTGGTCGGGTCTTCCGCCGTGGGATGCGCTGCATGCGTTGGCTGAGGAGCTTGGGCTGCCTGAGTTGGAGGACTTCGCAGACATCATGCGGCTCTCCGGCGAGGAGGGTGCCGCGGTCTACGGCAACCTGCGTGCTCGTTCCGCCGCGATGCGCACGGCGATGCTCAACGCCGAAGTCGCCCAAGCCAACGCGGTCGGCGAACGGATGACGATCCCCGGCTCCCTGCTCGGAGTCATCTTCATGGCGCTGCTCGTGGCGCCGTCCCTGCTGCGGATGTTCAGCGGCACCTAGAAGTGCGAAGGAAGGAAGCAACCATGAAGCGATTGATGACGGCAGTCACGACGCTGATGCTCGTCTGGGAGGACCGGCTGAAACGTGACGAGCGCGGCTCGGTCACCACTGAGCACGTCTTGTGGGCGGTGGCGGTGATCGCCATCGTCGGGATCGTGGTCGCGGCGGTGAAGACCTTTGTCGAGATCCAGGCCGGCAAGATCAACTGAGCGACGACGGGATCAGCGTGGTTCGGTTTCGGTCGAGCTTGTGATCCTGCTGCCGGCTCTGTTCGCGGTGCTCTTCCTGGGGATGCAGGCCGCGCTCTACTACCACGCCCGAACGGTCGCGATCGCCGCCGCGCAGGAGGGTGCACGAGCAGCCGGGGCGGAGACGGGAAGCGAATCTCGCGGTGTCGACGCTGCCAACGCGTTCATCGATGACATCGGCAACGACGTCCTCCAGCAGGCCGTCGCCCAAGCCGAACGTACGACGACCACCGCCACCGTGGTCGTTGAGGCCCGCAGCCTCAGCGTGATCCCCGGCTGGAATCCGGTGATCCGCCAGAGCGCCACCGTCCCTGTCGAACGGGTGACCGCACCATGAAGCGCCGAGATGACCGGGGATCTGCTTCGATCGAGGCCGCCATCGCCGTGCCGGCCTTCGCGCTGTTCGTGGGACTCATCATCTTTGGCGGTCGCACCGCCGTCGTGCGTCACTCCGTGGAGTCGGCCGCTGCGGACGCTGCCCGTTCGGCCTCCATCCTGCGCGTCGAGGCTGACGCCAAGAAGGCAGCGAAGGACGCGGCCGTCACCAACCTCGCCAACCAGGGCATCAACTGCCTCCTCGTTGACGTCGATATCGACACCCAGCAGTTCTCCCACGATGTCGGCACACCGGCACAGGTCGACGTGACTGTGTCGTGCCTTCTCGACCTCTCAGATCTGTCCGTGCCGGGAGTGCCTGGCACCCGGACTATCTCGGCCACGATGACCAGCCCGATCGATACGTGGCGGGAGCGGTCGCCATGACACGGCGGCTCAACGAACGTGGCTCGATCAGCATCTGGGTCGTCACCGCGACCATCGTGATGATGACGCTGGTCGGCTTGGCCGTCGATCTCGGCGGTCAGGTTCATGCGCAGCAGCGCGCACACGATGTCGCCGCTCAAGCAGCCCGTGCCGGTGGACAGCAGGTGGAGGCAGCTCCGGCGGTGGAAGGCCGGTACGTCGCTCTCGACACCGCTGCTGCCCGGCGCGCAGCGGAGCAGTACCTGGCCGCCGCCGGGGTCGAGGGAACCGTCACGATCACGGGCGGCACCACCCTGGTCGTCCGCGTCACTGACATCTACGAGCCGACCTTCCTCTCGATGGTCGGCATCGGGGATCTCACGGTGACCGGTGATGCGTCAGCACGCCTGATCAGAACAACTGGAGGAGTCGAGCGATGAATCGCGCCCAGTCCCGTGCCCGAGGCCTTGTTGCCGCCCTCCTGATCGTGGCCGCGCTCGCCGGCGTGCCGGTGCTGCTCGTCGCGCTCGACGCAACGCCGTGGACCATCAATCTGGCCGATCTGCGGCTCAGACTGCTGAGCCCGGATGACGGCAGCGTCGCGCTCATCGTCATCGGTGCTACCGCGTGGATCGCATGGGCTTTGATGGCCTTCTGCCTGCTCACCGAAATCGTCGCTGCCGTTCGTGGTGTGCGCGCGCCACAACTGCGCGGTCTCGGAGCCGGGCAGCAGCTGGCATCCCAGTTGGTTGCTTCGGCCGCGGTCCTCTTCGCCGTCGCACAACCGCTCAGCCTCACCCTCGCCGCAGCGCCAGCTCAGGCCGACAACATCACCGAAGTCCAGACCACCCCTCCTGCTGCATCCCTTGCAGACCCAATCGCTGAAGCGACCCAGCCTCCAGCCCTACCCGCGAAGTCCGCTCCGGCGACCGAGCCTTACACCACCCGGGCCCATGACAGCCTCTGGAAGGTCGCTGAAGCACACCTCGGCGACGGCACTCGATTCACCGAGATCGTCGACCTCAACCCCGACCTGTTCCCCGACGGACCCGGATTCCTCACCGCCGGTACGGTGCTGCAACTCCCGGCGAACGACACCACCACTGCGGTCGGTAGCGAGGACGCCTCCTACGTTGTCGAACCCGGCGACACGTTGTGGGACATCGCCGACGAGGAGCTCGGCGACCCGACTCGCTACGACGAGATCTTCGAAGCCTCCGACGACATCGTCCAACCCGATGGCCGCACATTGACCGATCCCGATCTGATCTACCCAGGCTGGGAACTCGAGATCCCCGACGCCGAGCCACCGGTCGAGATGATGCCGCAGGAGACCACTCCCGAAGATCCGATTCCGGAACCTCCATCCGAGACCGCTCCCACCACACCTCCGGAAACCACACCCGCTCCCCCGCCCATCGACCTCGAATCACCGACAGACACGACCGTCGAGAAGCAATCCGTCGACGTAGACCAGAGCTCCGGTACCCCCAACTGGCTGCTGCCGGGGCTCATAGGCTCCGGCACCGTCCTCGCAGGATCGCTCTTCCTCGTCCTGCGTGCCCACCGTCGTACCCAACTGCGGTACCGAAGCCCCGGCGAAGTGCTCGAGCCACCTCCCCAGGACCTGGTCGCCGTCGAGAAGACCGCACGCCTGAGCGTCGGCACGGTGCCACGCCTCCAGGAACTCGACCGTCTGCTGCGGCACCTCGCCGACGGGCTGGAACTAGCCCGCCAACCGCGACCTCACCTCCAGCACATCGAGCTCGCCGACCGGTGCGTGACTCTCCACCTCGCCGAACCCGCCACAACTCCGCCCGGATGGAGCGGCACAGACGACGCGTGGACCTTCGAGTTCGACCATCCGCTCCCTGACCCCGAGAGTCCCGCCCCCTGGCCGCTGCTGTGCACCATCGGCGCCACCCACGACGGGCACCTGATGCTGGCCAACCTGGAGGAACTCGGCACCATCGCACTCACCGGTGACCAAGAGGCAGCAGCTGGGCTCGCGCGCTCCATGACGGCCGAACTCACGCTCAGTCCGTGGGGCATACTCACCGACATCGACACAGTCGGAGTCGCCGCAGAACTCGCCAATCTCGATCCAGTCCGACTCCACCACCACGAACCCGACGACGTCGGTTTCCTCGACCGCCTCACGACTGAGCTTGCCAACCGAGGGGACAACGAACCTGAAGTGTTCCACGCCGTCATCGCGAACGACGTCGCTACGGCCGAGACGCTGATCCAAGTAATCGCCGACAGCACCGGCCGGCTCGGTGCCGCTGTGGTGACCGCAAACGACTCCCTAGTCACCGATGGTGTCTCGTTTCACCTGACCGGGGATGGCCGCCTGCACGTCCAGGATCTCGGTCTCGACCTCGCGAGTGCTGGACTCACCGTCGACGAGGCCGCCGCGACCGAGGCCATCGTCGCTGTTACCCGTGACGCTGCACCCGTCCGCCCGCCTGTCCATGACGCTCAAGAGCCGGCATGGCGTGCGATGACGGACCGCTCGGGAAGCCTCATGACGGCGTACGCCGACGCCCCGCTCGCAGTCCAGGAGGTCGTGCACACAACTGACGACCCGCTCGATCCCGATCCCGAGGATGAGACCGCCTGCCCCTCGCAGCAGGAATCGCCTGAGGTACTCGACCCGACGCTCGACGATGACGTCGCCGTCTGGTTCGACGCCGACAGTCGCGTACCCAAGTTGCACCTATTGGGACCGGTGAGAGCGACTGCACACGGCAATCCGTCTGCGGTCGCCCGCCGCAAGCCGCACTACGTCGAACTCCTCGCCTACCTAGCACTGCACCCTGAAGGCGTCTCATCCCGCCAAGTCGCTGAGGCGTTCTCGATGAGCAAGGACCGTGTCCGTATCGATATTGGCGTGGTCCGCAAGTGGCTCGGCGACAACCCACGCACCGACCGCCCCTACCTCCCGCCCGCAGCACAATCTCGCGCCGTCGGCGAAGCAGGAGGGTGGACTTACCAAGTCGACGACGTACTCGTCGACACCGACCTGTTCCGACGCCTCCGGGCTCGCGGCCAAGCCCGAGGCGACGACGGCCAAGAAGACTTCGACACCGCCCTCCGGCTCGTCAAGGGTCCGCCGTTCTCCGACCTCCGCGAAACCGGCTGGAGTTGGTTGCTGGATGCCGACTCACGTGACGACGAGATTCTGGCCTGTGCCATCGTCGACGTCGCCCACGACGTCGTTGCCGCCGCCCTCTCCGCCGACGATCTCAATCAAGCCGAGCGTGCAGTCGAGATAGCTCGGCGGGCGGCGCCCTACGACGAGGTTGCGCGGGTGGACTGCGCCGCTGTCCTCGTGGCGCAGGGACACGAGGACATGGCGCACGAGTTTCTCACCGCCGCCGTCCACAACCGGTCCGACGATCACCTGGGACCAATCGATGTCCCCGCACGAACCGCCGAGATCCTGGCCAAGCGAATGGCTGGCAGACGGTCCAACGGGAACCGCTGAACCGATCGACGCATCACCGCGCGACCGTGCGACCGGCGAGCACGCCAGTGCGAACTGTGGCTTGACGAGACGTCAAGACCTCGAAACCGTCGATAGTGAGTCGAGGCACTACTCAACTCGTATGAGCAGCTACTTGACCACCGGAAATAATACCCCCTAGGGGTATAGTTATCAGTGACGAGAAGCAGTAGTTCAATGATGGAAGGCGTTCAACCATGAGCACCTCTCACCAGCACGGCCGCAGCGCCGACCCTGATACCGGGCAGCCTGCACCGGGCGGCGAATCCAGCCACCACCACTCCGGCGCCCACGGCGAGACGTCCGCCGAACACGCGCACGGTGGGCATGGGGGCCACGAGCATGCCGGTCACGGCCAACACGCGGAACATAGCGGCGGCCACGGGGAGCATGGAGGGCACGCGGGGCATGGCGATCATGTCGGCATGTTCCGTCGCTTGTTCTGGGGCTCGCTCGTGCTGGCTGTCCCGACGGTTCTGCTATCGCAGATGTTCGCCGACCTCGTCGGCTATCAGGTGCCCGGCCTCCCCGGCGTTTTCTGGCTGCCGCCGATTCTGGGGACGGTGCTCTACTTCTGGTTCGGTCGCCCCTTCCTGACCGGCGCCGTCTCCGAGATCCGTTCGCGCCAGCCCGGCATGATGCTGCTTGTCGCTCTCGCCATCACCGTCGCCTTCGTCGCCTCATGGGGCGCCACCCTCGAGTTGCTCCCCCACCATCTCGACTTCTGGTGGGAGCTGGCACTGCTGGTGGTAATCATGCTGCTGGGCCACTGGATTGAGATGCGCTCACTGGTCCGCACGACCTCGGCCCTGGACTCGCTGGCCACACTGTTGCCCGACGAGGCCGAGAGGGTCGAGGGCGACGAGATCGTCGTCGTCTCCCCCGCTGACCTCTCGGTCGGCGATGTCATCGTGATCCGCCCCGGCGGCAGCGTGGCCGCAGACGGACGGGTGGTGAGCGGCTCGGCGTCGATGGACGAGTCGATGATCACCGGCGAATCCCTACCCGTACGCCGTGAGGCAGGCGCCACCGTCGTGGCCGGTACCATCGCCACCGACTCCGGCCTGCGCGTCGAGGTCACCGCAGTAGGCGAACAGACCGCTCTGGCAGGGATCCAGAGACTGGTCGCCGACGCGCAGGCGTCGACATCGCGCGCCCAACGCCTGGCCGACAAGGCGGCGGGGTGGCTGTTCTGGTTCGCACTGGCCTCCGCCGTGGTGACCTTCCTGGTCTGGGCGCTGATCGGTCTGCCCGAGGATGGGCTGATCCGCACCATCACGGTGCTGGTCATTGCCTGCCCCCACGCACTTGGACTGGCGATTCCGCTGGTGATCTCGATCTCGACTGAACGCGCGGCCAAGGCCGGCGTACTGGTCAAGGATCGCCTCGAGATGGAGTCGATGCGCACCGTCGACTCCGTCCTGTTCGACAAGACCGGCACCCTGACCAAGGGACAGCCGACGGTCACCGCGATTGAGCCCGCCCCCGACACCACACTCAACTCCGATGAGGTACTGCGCCTGGCGGCCGCGGCCGAGGCGGACTCCGAACACCCGCTGGCCCGAGCCATCGTCCGAGCCGCCGAGAAGAAGGGCCTGGCCCTACCTTCCTCCAGTGACTTCTCATCACACCCCGCCGAAGGCGTCACTGCGGTCGTGGACGGAATGACCGTGCACGTCGGCGGCCCGGCGCTCCTCACTCGCGAGGGCGTCACCGAACTGCCGGTTGCGGACGAATGGCGCCGGCACGGCGCGATCATCCTGCACGTCGTGGTTGATGGCGCCGTCGTCGGCGGACTGAGCCTGGCTGACGAGATCCGCGAGGAGTCCCGCGCCGCGATCAATGCCCTGCACGAGCGGGGCATCGAGGTCGTCATGATCACCGGGGACGCCGAAGCAGTCGCCACCACCGTGGCGGCCGAGCTCGGCATCGACAGGGTCTACGCCGGCGTACGCCCCGAGGACAAGGCGTCCAAGGTCGCCGAACTCCAGTCCGAAGGACGCACCGTCGCCATGGTCGGCGA
>SXGT01388301.1_pt1 | contig 22905 bp, 22 predicted proteins | sample 3176221 | NCBI WGS metagenome assembly SXGT01 (sample SAMN11356862, study PRJNA531348) | freshwater metagenome | isolation source: freshwater sample F1-120 | place: China: Fuxian Lake, Yuxi | collected 2017-12-25
ACATCGCGGAAGGCGCCGGGGAGTTCGCTCCGGCGGACAAGGCGCGCTTCTACCGCATGGCGCGCCGCTCGGCGACCGAGACCGCAGCCGTCCTTGACGTTCTGGCCGTGCTCGGGCTCGCCGATGCGCAACGCTTGGTGGGTGTGCGAGCCCTCCTCTTGCGGATCACGGCGATGCTCACCGCGATGGTGCTGAAGCTCGGCTCGTCTTCGTCGGGCTCGGGCTCGGGCTCGACGTGAGGAAAATGAGGGGATGCCTCAGCTCCCTGACACGAAGCCCGAACTGCGTTCGATTCGCAGATGACGCACGACACCGATGTAACCCAACCGGCAGAGGTGCCAGTCTCAGAAACTGGAAGTGAGGGTTCGAATCCCTCCATCGGTACCCATTCTTCTCATCCTCGGCCGAGCGCTCCGCGCGCCCGCGCCCCAAAAATGGCCTGATCCGCCAGAGGATTCCGTCCGGGTCGGAACGAGTTCCCGGTGTCACGTTCGACTGAGTGTGGCTCAAGCTGGTAGAGCATTCCGTTCGGGTCGGAAGGATTGCAGGTTCGAATCCTGCCACTCAGACCCCATGCCGGTCGGTACGCCGTCGCGTACGCTCCGGCTTCCCGTCACCGGTGGTGGAATGGCAGACACACCAGCCCGAGGCGCTGGTGCTCCATCGATAGAGCCTCACACCACGCCGGTCCACCCCCCGCCGCGCTCCGCGAACGCCGCCCGGACGCGGGCGTGGACGACAGCGTCGAGTGGCCCGCTCGCCGCCGCGCGCACGGCGGCCTCGAGGTGCTCCATCCTCGCCGTGCCGACGAGCGCCGTCGTCACGCCGGGCGCGAACGCGGTGAAGCGCACGCACAGCTCCTCCCACGCGAGCGGTGTGGGATCCACGCCGAGCTCTCGCCACCTCCGCCAGTAGATCGCCTCGTCCTCGCGCTCTGGCCGAGTCGCGTACCGCCACGGCGCGTTCCCGAGCGGGCGCTTCGCGAGGACGCAGAAGCTCTCCTCGCGCGCTCGCGCGACGAGCGGCAGGTTCGCCTGATCGAACGGGCTCGCCGAGCACTCCAGCGCGCCGAAGATCTCCCTCCGCGCGGCCGCCCAGGCGAGCGCGGCTCCCTCGCCCGAGTAGCCCGCCACGCGCACCTTCCCCGCGTCGCGCGCGCGCACCAGCGCGGGCACGACGTCGCCCCGCTCGAGCGTGGCCACGTCGCACGAGTGGAGGAGGAAGACGTCGATCGCGTCGCCCCCGAGCCGCGAGAGCGCCTCGTCCACACCGCGGCGGATCGCCTCGCCGGTCCAGTCGGCGACGCCGTCGACGCCGTACCCGCCCTTGGTCACGACGATCGCTTCGTTGCGACGCTCCGCGAGCGCGCGTCCCAGCCGCGCCTCGGAGGCGCCATAGCTGCGCGCGGTGTCGAACACGGTGACACCGAGAGCGAGCGCCGCCCGCACGAGCCGATCGGCCTCGGCGTCGGAGACGCTTCCCAGGTTGCCCGCCCCGAGCCCGATCCGGCTGAACATCATCCGATCACCCGCTCCAGCTCCCCGATGGGTGCCTCCAGCATGCCGCTCGCGTCCGCCCAGAACGCGGGCGTCTCGAGATCCCTCCCGAGCGTCGGGCGCGCCACGTCGTGCGCCATGGCGGACAGGACAACCGAGCGGTATCTCTGTGGGAGCGTCATGAACGTCGCCCGCCGGGGGCGGTCGTTGCGGTGGCAGGGCGGCGGAAGTCGGGCATCCCGTTCAAGTATACGCGTCGGACGATTGAGGCCCGCCAGGGTTCTCCCGCTCGATCGGCGCGGCGTTCGCCGCGAGCTCGAGCGTCCCTGAGGCGCTCTCGGGGAGGCTCGAACCTCTCCGGGAGCGAAGAACGCCCATGCCCGGAAGGTTCGAACCTTCCTGCGACCCGAGAACTCGCGCGCGGGGAGGTTGGAACCTCCTCCGGGAGCCAGGATCTCGCGCGCGGGGAAGGTTTGAACCTCCCCGCGAGCGAAGAACTCGCGAACGGGAAGGTTCGAACCTCGTCTCCCGGCCCCTGCCAGGGCTGTAGCGACATGGAGCGCTGCACGCTGCATCGCGCTACACCCCGCCGACGCGGTCGAGCCAGTGGTTCGCCGGGGGGTGCCGTCCGCGAGAGGAACGCCAAGACGCCGAGGACGCCAAGGGAGGCCAAGGAGAGTTGGCGGGCGGCGTCGTCGGGAGGGGAGCTGAAAGCTGAGAGCCCGAGTCCTTCGGCGCCGGTGGCCAAGACAGCCACCTCATCGCCGGCAAGCACGCGGTGGCTTCTCCGGCGGGCGCGGGACGATGAAGACCCGCGCGATTTCGCCGGCGATGGGGCTCACTTCACCGGGTTCTCCGGCGGCGGGCCTCCCGGGCACCCGAAGACGACGTTGACGCCTTCGGTGGTGCCGCCCTCCAGGGCCGCGCACTGCGGGCCGTAGAACACGATGCTCTGCGTCGCCGGATCGTAGTCCCAGTTGCCGGCGTGGGTGGGATCGCGCGGGAGGGGGGCGGTCGACTTCCCGAGGAAGACGTTGATGAGCCCCACGTCGCCACCGGGCGGGGGCGACGCGAGCTTCAGCGTGCAGCCGAGCGTCTTCTTCGCGATGGCGGCGAGGGCGGCGTCGAGGCTGGGCTTGTCGGCGGCGTCGAAGAACCGCGGCGAGGCGGCGCCCTTCGGCTGCCCGCCCTCGACCGCCCACGCGTCCATCTGCGCGACGTCCACGCCGGAGCCGAATCCGACGACGAAGGTGTCGACGCCCTTCGCTCGCAGGTCCTTGATGGCCGTGGTCGTGCCGGGATCCCCGCCGCCGGCGCTGCAGCCGGCCTGCTTGCCGTCGGTGATGAGGAGCACGAAGCTCTTGCGGGTCTTGTCCTCGAACGCGGGCTCGGAGAGCGCCGCCTGCACCGCCGTGTCGATGTTGGTGACGCAGGGCCCGTCGGGAAAGTTGGGATCGGCCTTGGCGAGCGCGGCGGTCAGGGTCGCCGCGATGGCCGCCTCCTGGCCGGGCCCAACGGCGCTCGAGAAAGCGGCCTGGGCACACTGGGGGTTGGTGGTGTCGGGGAAGAGCTCGAGCCCGAAGCGGATCTTCCCGGTGTTCGCCGCGATGAGCGCGTTCAACGCGGCCACGGCGATGTCCCACTTCGTGCTCACGCCGACCTTGTCGGTCATCGAGCACGAGCGGTCGAGCACGATGAGCATGTTCGACGGCGTCACCGTCGCCGCCACGGCCGCACCGCCGCAGCCGCACGTGCGCGTCGCGGGGTTGCAGAAGCCCCCCGCGCCGCAGTCGGCGTGCGTCGCGCACGCTCGGCCAGGCGAGCCGTCCGGGCTCGCGTCTGCGTTCCCGCCGAAGGCACCGCCCGAGGGCGAGCTCTCCGAGGGGGGCGCGGCGCCGCCGGGTTCGCCGCCGCCGTCGCCCCCGCACGCCACCGCCACGATCACACCCGCCGCCGCCGCCGCGCATACGAACCGTCGCATGGTCGCCTCCTCCTCGGGAACGCCCGCAAGACTCGAGCGTACCTCGAAGAGGCCCCGCGCGCATCGTGTCCGCCCTCGTCGCCGCCCGGGGGCCGCTCTCGCGGCGGCGGCGGCGGCTACGTGCAGGTCACGACGACGGAGGCCGTGTTGTTCGTCTCGTCGACCTCGGTGATGAGATTCCCGTGGTCCGCGATGACTTCGAGCTTGTAGAGGCCCGGCGCGAACCCGCCCATCCGACCGACGAAGCCCGCGCTTCCCCCCGCCGCGATCGCCGGGATCGGCGTGGAGAGCTGGGTGATCGTGGTCCGCGCGAGCACCGTCGACGGAGGCGCGTCGTCCACGCCCACGTTCTCGACGAGCACCGAGTACTGCATCGAACCACCGGAGCAGGCGGTCACGATGATCTGCGCGACCAGGTCGGGGGCCGCGATCACCGCGACGGGCAGGGCCACCGCGAGCGGCCGCTGCGCCGTCCGGAAGGTCGCGGTCGGGAGCGCGGCCGCCGCGGTCCTGGCCTCGGACGTCGTCGGCTGGGCCTCGACGTCGGCCGCCGGATCGCTCAGGGGCGCGGCGCACCCGGCGGAGGCGATCGCGAGAGCGGCGAGCATCGCGCGCCCCGAACGGGCGTGGTGGTTCGACGAGGTGTTCGGCTTGAGATCGTTCATGTCTGGGCCTCCTGCGCGGTGACGTACCGCTCCGGCGCCTCTATCAAGGCGCGTGCCACGCGACTTTGCATGGAAATCCCGGGGTGCGCGCGCGTGCCGCTCCAGGACTGCGCTGAGCACGATCGTGCGCAAGGGCGCACGATCGATCGCCACGACGCGGAGATGGGCGCGCTCCTGGTACCCTCTCGTCGAGATGCGCCTGCTCTCCACGGAGGACCACGAGATCGGCTTCGTCGCGCTCGGTTCGGCCCCGATCGGCGTGATCGCCATCGGCGGCCTCCCTGTGGGCGTCATCGCGATCGGGATGGCTGCGCGCGGCGTCGTCGCGCTCAGCATGGGCGCTGGCGCGGGCGTCTTCGTCTTCGGCATGGGCGCCTGCGCGGGCCTGTACGCGCGCGCCATGGGCTTCAGCTTCTCGATCTCGGACTCGGACCTCTTCGAGCCTCACCTCGCGGTCGTCGCGGACGGGGCCGCGAGCACGCGGTGGGGTCGCGCCTGGACCGCCGCGAAGGCCCTGTCGCTCTTCCTCGTCCTCGCGGCCGCCGCGCTCACGGCGGGGGTGCAGTACCGCGACGCGATGCGCCTGGCCGCGCTCGAGGCGACGTTGACGCACACGGCGACCCTCACCTGGCCGGCCCGCGTCGCTTCCCCGGGCGCCGCCTCCACCGCGAAGGGTACGGCCTGCGTCCTCGTGGCCGACGTCCGCACGGACGGCGTGTCCGTCGTCCGCGGCACGGCGCGGGCGGACTGCGACGGGCGCCCCTTCGAGTCGATCCAGCTCGATCACCGCACGACCGCGCTCTCGGTCGTGCCGCTCGATCGCGGCGGACGCTACGATCTCGCGTCGAACGGCGAGCGCGCCAGGATCGACACGCACGCCGGGATCGCGATCTGGCGCGAGACCCAGGACGACTCCACCATCACGACGACCTTCGACGTGGAGCCCGGCGCCGCCTCGACCGCGGACCTCGTCCGTCCCTGATCCACGCCCGCGGTATCCGCTCCCCTCCGCTCCCGCTCCCGCTGCTGCCACTCCTCCAGGCGGAAACGCCCGAGCGGACCGCGGACGCGCACATCGGACTCGCGGATGGTGCCGAGGAAGCCGCCGATCGCAGTCAGCGATTCAGCCGACGCCGCCGTGCCGCCTCGCCGCGAGCGGCGTGGGGCCCGTCGCGATGTTCCCGGCGGCGCCGCGCGCGTGCGGCGGCAAGAGGTTGCTGAGCTGCGTCGCCGCCTCCACGGCGCGGCTCTCCACCGCGAACGCGTAGTCGCGAACCCGGAGCGCGAACAACGTGCACGCCACGATGCACGCGACGCCGGCCGCGACGAACAGCCAGTAGGCGCCCTCCGTGAACCTCGCGATGCGAGGCAGGATGACGATCGCGCCGTCGCGGATCTCCACGGACGGCGGCACGATGTGGAAGGCCTCGAGGACGACGGGCGTCAAGAGCGACAGCACGGGCACGGTGACGATCCCGATGCGCAAGAGCCCCGCGTCCGGCTCGTTGTGCTGCGCCCACCGCATGGGGCGGCTGCCCAGGGCGAAGGCGGACGAGATCGTGCAGAGCAGCGCCGGCACCGTGAGGAGCACCCCGCCGTACCCGCTGAGGACGCTCGCGGCGAGGTTGGTGCTGAGGAGGAGCAGCCAGGGACGAAACCGCGTGGGCGACCGGGAGTTGTAGTAAGCGGCAAACCCTGCGAACACCACCGCCGCGAGTTCCACGCTCGCCCAGCCCGGGTGCAGGCCCGCCGCGACGCCCCAGGCCACACCCAGGGCCCAGACGCCCATCTGGACCACGCCGAGGCGCGAGAGGAGCCGGCGGAGCGCGTCGACCGACCGGTAGAGCTCGCGGTTCGTCGCCTCCGCCGTCCCGGGCGGCGACCGCAGGATGAGCATCTCCAGCGCCTCGGTCGCGGCCACGTTGCTCGGATCGAGCGCGAGGGCCCGGCTCAGCTCGAGGAACGCGCGCTCGCGCGACGCGACCGCCCCGCGACCGCCGACGGTTGCGTCGTGTGCCTCGAGCACCGCGGCGGATGCGTGGAGCTGGGCCTCCTCGCGTCGTCGCTGAACATCGCGCTCACCGTCGAGGTAGCGCTGAACCTCGTCGTGCATCGCGGTCGCCGTCTGGGGCCGATCGCCGGGGTCGAGGAGCGTCGCGCGCACGCACAGATCTGCGAGCTCGGGCGGTAGCCCGAGGGGGCCCGCCCCGGCCGTCGCCTCCAGCTCGCGCCTCGTGTCCACGCCGTGGAGCGTCTGCCACATCGCCTTCGCTCGATCGCGTCCGTGGAGCGGCCTCCCCACGAGGATCTCGAACAGGACCGCGCCGAGCGAGTAGACGTCGGACCGTTCGTCGCCGCGGTGGCCCATCGCCTGCTCGGGCGACATGTACCCGATGGTCCCGACGGTGATGCCGACCTCCGTCGTGAGCCCGCCGGCGTCGCGCACACCGTCCGAGGGCTCGATGTCCGCGATGGAGCCCGACCTCGCGATCCGCGCGACGCCCCAGTCGAGGAGGTACACCTCGCCGAACCCGCCGAGCATGATGTTGCTGGGCTGGATGTCGCGGTGGATCACGCCGCGCGAGTGCGCGTAGGCGACCGCGAGGCAGATCGTGGCGAACGCGGCGAGGAGGCGGCGCTGGCCGTACCGCGCGCGCGTGTCAGGGTCGTCCCGGCGCAGGCCCTTGAGGACTTCGTGGAGGCTGCGGCCCTGGACGCGGCGCATGGTGAAGTACTCCGCGCCGTCCGGATCTCGGGCGAAGTCGTAGACCGGGACGATCGCGGGGTGCTCGAGCTGGCCCTGGACGGACGCCTCGCGGGTGAAACGCTGACGCAAGGAAGAGCTGTCGGTCTGGCCGCCGCGTATCGTCTTCCGGGCGACGTCGCGACCGATGCGCGCGTCGTGGCAGAGGTGCACCTCGCCCATCGCGCCCTCTCCGAGGAGCGCTTTCCGCACGTAGCGCGCGTCGTCGCCGCGCGTGTCCTCCCCGAGGTCGCGCGCCGGCGGCGTGATCGGGAGCGTCGGCGGATCCTCGACCTCGGGGGTCAGCGTCTTCGCATCGTCGTCCGACTCCGTGTCGTCGTCCCGCTCGGCCATCGATAGACTCTATTCCAGACGCTGGATGAGCGTCGCGCGACCTCGAACGAGCCGGCCCAGGAGGCCGCGCGGGAGGGCGCCGGGGGAATCACCCGGACGGGCCCCCGGAGGAGGCCGCCACCGGCGCGTAGAGATCGCGGCGATCGTCGTCGAGGACGAGCCGGGGATCCCGGGTCATCGTGCGGAAGTCCTCGGCGACCGCGCCGTCACCGGGCTCGGGGACGTACTTCTCCCAGGGCGCGTTTCGCCAGAGGGCGACGTACGAGAACCGACGACCGGCGGGCGTCTCGAGGAGCGGCGCCGCCATCGCCCGCGTGAACCACGATGGGTCCGCGCCGACGCCATGGCGCCCGAGGTCGAGGCCGACCTCGGTCACCGCCGCGATCTTGTGGTGGGCCTCGGCGAAGGCGCCGATGCGGAGGAGATCGGCGGCGTAGCCGGCGGCGAACGTCCCGTCGTGCGCGTCGTAGCGATCGAACCCGATGACGTCCACGTGGCGATCGCCGGGGTAATACGCCTCGAAGTCGCCTCCCCTCGAGACCTGCCACGCATCCGTGGGCTTGTCCGGACAGAACACCCAGAGGGCCTGGTGCGCGCCGCGCGCGCGAACGCGCTCGACCATGTCGATCCACACCGCGCGATACGTCCGCGGATCGTTCTGGCGGCCCCACCAGAACCAGTCGCCCGTGAACTCGTGGAAGGGCCGAAGCTGTACCGGGATGGTCTTGCCCGCGTCGTCGACGAACGTCGCGAGCATCGCGGCGAGCTCGTCGAGCATCGCGTGCCACTCGCCGGAGAGGGCGCCCACCTGCCCGTTCTGCTTCCTCGGGAGGAACTCCTCGAGCTTGTAGGCGGGACAGTCGTCGGGCCTGTAGCGGTCGGGGTCGGACGCCGAGGCCTTCGGGCAGCGCATGTGCCACACGAGGCTGACGAGCACGCCTCGACGCCGTTTCTCCCGGACGAGCTCGCGGAGCTTCGAGGCCCCGCCCCGGAAGGCTTCGCGATCGAACATCGTCTTCGATGCCTTGTGGAGGTGGGAGAGCTCGTAGCTCACCAGCGCGGGCGGCGCGCTGCCGAGGGTGGCGAAGTCGGAGCTCGTCCTGTCGAGGCCGTTCACGCGGACGCTGGACACGTCCTCCTCCTCTTGGCCGAGGATCAGGCCGCCGGGTGCCGCGAGCTGCGCCATGACGTTCCTCGTGACGCCCGAGGCGGCCGGATCCGACGGTGTCGGCACGACCGCGACCGCGGCGGTCGTCGTGGGGTCAACCTCGTCGTGGACGGGGCTGCACGCCGTGAGAATCGGTTGGCCAACGATCGCTCCCATCAAGAGAATGGCGCCCATGCTGGAGGGTGTGGACATACCCGCCGCACCAGCAACCGACGTGCCGCCTGCCCGCGACCTCGCGTGCGCACGAGTCGCGCGGATCTCACCCCCGCGGGCGGCCCGCTGTCACGCTCGGTACAGAGGACGCCGCGAGGCGGTGGATCAGGAGCCCGAGAGCGTGAGCCCCTTGCCCGACCTGACGTCCGAGGGAGAGGAGCCCGTCCAGCGGCGGAACGCGCGTGCGAACGCGCTCGCGTGCGTGAAGCCCAGGTTCTGCCCGACCTCCGCGAGGGGGACGCCGCCGCCGCTCACGCGCCGCAGCGCGAGCTCGCGCCGGACCTCGTCGAGCATGTCCTGGTAGCTGGTGCCGTACCGGGCGAGCCGCCGCTGGAGCGTCCTCGGGCCCACGTCGCAGGCGACCGCGAGCCGCTCGAGCGCGGCCGAGCCGGCGGTGAGCTGGAACGTGAGGCACCTGCGGACGTCGTCGATGAGTCCGTCCGTCGGCGGCAACGCCGCGATCGCGGACTCCATGCGCCGCAGGGTCGAGGCCTGGGCCGTACCGTCGCGCGAGGGCAGAGGGATCGCCAGGTACACGGCCGGGAACGCGACGCCGTCCATGTCGCCGTCGAAGGTCACGGGACAGCCGAAGTACGCCTCGAGCCGGGCCGCCCAAGGGACGCGCGCGTGCGAGAACGCGACCTCGGTGCAGCGGAGATCGCGGCCGAGGGCGCGCCGGCCGAGCTCGACGAAGGTCGCCACGGTGAACTCCGCGAGCACGGTGGAGAGCACCGCGGCGGGCTGCGGCTCGATCTCGAACCAGGCGGTCCGCCCATCCTCGCGCAAGGCCGGGCGCGCGGTCTCGTGGAAGACGCGAAAGACGCGGATCGTCATGCCGATCGCCTCGCGCAGCGTGTCGCAGGTGGCCGTGAGGACGTCGACGAGCCCGAGCTCGCCAGGGCGGAGGTGCTGGGCGGCAGCGAGACCGAGCGCCTCACCGCCGGGTGCGGCGCCCAGCTCGTCGAGGACCGCCGAGAGGGCACGACGGTCGACCCAGGCGCTGCCGGCCTGCAGGGCGACGAGGTCGATTCCGTGGCGCTCGCACGTTTCTCGCACGGGTAGATCGCGGCGACGGGCCTCGTCGAAGATCGGCAGGGCAACGCGCGCGGCGACCGAGATGGCCACGCGACGGAGGGGGGAGGACCGCAAGGAACGCATGCCGCCGTCCCAGCAAGGGACGTGCCTCGCCCGATGGCTGCGCAGCGGCTCGATCGAGCGACGCGTCGGCCCCGGCGACAGAAACGCGTGGATCGACGGACCGGCGGTCGACGGCGCCGCCACGCGCTCGGCCCGCACGTCGCGCGCGTCGGAGCGTCCGCAGGTAGGCCACGGGCCGCTCTCGGCGAGATTTTGCGAGGAAACGCCTTCGAAGCGCACATCCAGCTCGCCAGTCCGTCGCCGTCGCCGTCGCCGTCAACGTCAACGCTCACGTCAACGTCAACGTCAACGAAGGGCAGCCCCGGGCAAGTTGGACAGCTCTTGAGCAGGCGCAGCCTGCGATTTGGGAGGGCTCGTCGCGCGAAGCGCGACGGGGGTGGGCACCTCCGCATGATCCCCTCACGAACTTGGGGCGCGCTGTACTAGCGCGGGCTAGAGCGTCTCGGTGTCCTTCGCCCTCTGCAGGAGATCCTCGTCCTTCTCGCCCAGCTTGGCCCGGGGGGTCAGCGTGGACTTCGTGACGGGCGGCTGCTTGCCACGAGGCGCGATCCCGCCCCTCGCCTTGCCCGTCGCCTTCGGCGGAGGCGGGGGCGGCGCGACCGTGACGGGCGCCTCCACGATCACGCCGCCGTTCGCGTCGCGTTTCGTCACCGTGGTGGTGATCGTCGTTCCGTACGGCGTCGTGGGCGAGGGCGCCGGGTCCACCGTGCGCCGCGGCGGGACCATGCCGCGCGACACGCGCGGCGGCGCGGTGGCCGCGGCGGGAGGTGACACCGGGGCGACGATCCGTGCGACTCCCGTGTCCTGCGGCTGCGCCGCGGCGCGCGGCGCTGGCGCGTCGAGCCGCGGCTGCGCGATCATCGCGAGGAGGACGCCTACCGACGCGCCCGACGCCATGAGCACCAGCGCGCGGAGGAACGCCGATCGCTCGCGCGCGACGCGGGTGCCCGCCGTGACGAACTGCGGGCCGCTCCGGTCCGCGGACACGGGGGCGATGGTCGACACCGGCGCGGGTGGGATCCGCGAGAAGGCGTGCGTCGGCTGCACGTCCGCGCCACCACGGGCGAAGATGGGCTGGCGGCTCGGCATGGGCGTGTGCCGGCTCCGCTCGAACCGCGCAGGCTGGCCCATGGCCTCGAACTCACTGGTCGTGAGGACGAGCGCGGGCGCGCGTTCGATGGGTCTTGCGAAGGGCATGACGAGTCCTGCGCGAAAGGACTGCATGGAACAGTCCATGGCGCTGGAGGGGTCGTCCCCGGGTAACTATGTGAAACCATGGGGGCGTCAGCCACCCATGGGGGTCCATTGATCCACCCCCCCGAGCTCACTTCGGCGGCGTGAGGGGGGCGCAGGTCGACACGCCCGCGCCCACGATGCGGAAGCCGCCGACGTTCGCGACGGCGGTCGAGATCGACCCGTCCGACGACGTCTTGAGGCGCGACACCTTCGACGGCGTGAGGCCATCCGACGTGTAGAACCAGAAGTCCCCCCCCCAGAAGGAGAACGCCCACGCGAGCCCGGTGTTCACGCCGGTGAGCGACTTGTCGCCGGAGGTCTGCGCCCCGCTCTTGTCGATCTGCGCGAGCGTCGCCGACGGCGACGTCGTGAAGAACCCGTAGAGCTTCGCGTCGCCGGTGCCCGTCAGCTCCGCGCCGAGGCCGCGCAGCGAGCCCGAGAAGTCGCCGATCGTGGTGAGCTTGAACGTCGTCAGGTCGATCTTCGCAAGGCCCCTGCCCCTGCCCGCGAGATCGTCGATCCCCACGACGTACAGGGTCTCGCTCTGAGAGCCCGCGGTGTCGCTGGCGAACGCCATCCCCACGCGCTTGAACCCGCTCTGGCCCGGCGCGAACGGCGTCGCCGAGCACGAGGCGTCCTTCGTGCTCACCTTGAACAGCGAGCCGTCGCTGTAGTTCACCCACGCGGTGCCGCTGCGATCGATCGCCATCGAGTTCGGCGTCGCGATGCCGGGACACTTCAGCGTTCCCTTGAGCGTGAACTTGAGCGACGCGGGCTCGAAGCTGTAGAGCTCCGCGCCGTCGGACACGACGTACACGAGCTTCGCGGCCTCGGAGCAGCCCGCGCCGCCACCCCCCGAGCTCGAGCCGAAGCCGCCGGCGTCGCTGCCGCCGAAGAGGCCGCCCGTCCCGGAGTCCGAGCTGCCGCTCGAGAACGACGAGTCGCGGAGGTTGCTCGAGCAAGCGAGCCAGCCGCACGCCGACAGCATGACTCCGATCCACACCAGGCGTCGCATCGCTTCCTCCTCCGTCCTCGGGTGAGCGTACCATCGTGCAACCGGAATGCCGCCTCCGAACCCTGGATCCCATCTGGCCCAGGCCCTGGCCGCGCTCTCCGCCGACGAGATGATCGCGGCCCTCGGGCCCCTGGCCGACCGGCGCCTCGCCCGGAAGCTGCTCGCGCCGGTCCTCCGCCGCATGTCGCATCCGCTCGGCGAGATGCTCGCGAGGTTCGACGCCGCGACGCGTGAACGGGGGATCTCGCGCGCGGCGAAGGAGCTCCTCGACCGCAAGCGCGCGACGCTCGCGGTCACGGGGCGCGCCGCGACGAGCGGGGCTGCCCTGTTCGTGGCGAACCACCCGGGCGCCTACGACGCCATCGCCGTCCTCGCGGCGATCGGCAGGGACGACGTGACGATCCTGGCCAACCGGCGCACCTTCCTCCAGGCCCTCCCCGCCATGCAGCCGACGCTGGTGTACGTCCCGGAGGCGCCCGGCGAGATCGGCGGACGCGCGGCGGGCCTCCGGGCTGCGCTCGGGGCGCTCGATCGCGGCGGCGCGCTGCTCCACTTCGGCGCGGGCCGCATCGAGCCCGATCTCGCCTTCGACGCCCCCGACGATCGCGTCGCCTTCCATCCCGGGACGGGCCTCCTCGCGCGCGCCACGTGGCGCAGGGGAGGGATCGTCGTGCCGGTCACAGTCCTCGGCGTCCACTCCCGCCGCGCGAAGCGCCTCCGCGTCGTCCGGCGGCTCGAGGCGCGGGGGGTGACCACGCTCGCTCCGCTCCTGTCGGTCGCCGTCCGCCTCTTCGCCGACGTGCGGATCCGCGTCGTGCTCGGACCACCCGTCGAGGAGGGCTCCGGAGACGACGTCGACCTCGCCGCGCGGATCAGGACCGCCGTGTATGCCGGACGAGATCGATGAAGCGCGCCTCGCTCGCGGCCCACGTCGGGAGCGAAGCGCGTCGCGCCGCCGCGGCGGTCGACATCGCGACCCGGATCTCGGGCGTGGTCGCGAAGGCACGCAGCACGGCGTCGAGGCTGCCGGCGTCGAAGAGGAGCGCCTCCCTCCCGTCGGTCACGACCTCGGGGATCGCGGACGTTCGCGCGGCGAGCACGGGCAGGCCCGCGTGGAGGGCTTCCGTGAGGACCATCCCGTAGCCCTCGAGCGACGACGCCAGCACGAGCGCGGACGCCGCGGCATACGCGTCCGCGAGCGTCCCCTCTCCCACCGCTCCGAGAAGGCGCACGGTCCTCGCGAGGTGCGACGAGCGCGCGACCCGCGCACGGATCGCGCCCGCGTACGCGGGGGCGCGCGCCTCGCCCACGACGTCGAGGAGGACCGCGGGATCGCCGAGCCTGTCGAGCGCGTCCAGCACGAGACCGAGCCGCTTGCGCGGGACGAGCGAACCCACCGCGAGGAGCCGCACGCCGCTGCCCGGGTCCGCGCGAGGACGCAGCGGCAGTCGATCCGCGCCCGGGAGCACGGTCTCGGCCCGGATCCCGAGGCGCGCGAGCCGGCGAGCGACGAACGGGCTCGGCGTGACGACACGGTCGGCGCGGTGAAGGCACGCGAGCTCCGCTGCCAGGAGAGCCGCCCTGCGGAGCCACGCGCCGTGCTCCCACGCCGCGAGGTGGTGCACCACCAGGACCCGAGGGAGCGCGAGGCGGGCGAACACGCGCCCCACCTCGCGGTGGGCGAGCTCGTCCCCCACGACCACGTCGAACGAGGACGGGGCGAGCGCCTCACGAGACGGATCGAGGATCGTGACGGTGTCCCCCGCCCGCTCGAGCGCGCGGACCATACGTGCATCATACACATATCCGCCCGTCGGCTGATCGAGCGGACCGGGGGCGAGCCAGGCGACGCGCATGCGCTCAGGGCGACGCGAGCACCAGCTCGAACGACGCCCAGGCGACCGGCGACTCGCGCAGGATGACCCGGAGCTTGGCGGGAAGGGGCGGCGCGGCGTCGGCGCGCATCGTGACGATCTTGCCCGCGAGCTCGGTGGCGACGTGCTCGGCCACCCGCTCGGTGGTCGACGTGCGGCCCGGGAACGCCGGGTGATCGTCCAGGTTGGTGTAATCGAGCGCGACGAGCACCTCCCGGAGGAGGTCCCTGAGCGCGCCGATGTCCATGACCACGGCGTGCGGGCCGAGGGACGCCGCCTCGACGACCGCCTCGACGGCGTAGGTCGCGCCGTGGAGGCGCTGCGCGGGGCCGAAGAAGGGATCGCGGAAGCTGTGCGCGATCATCACGTGATCGGAGACGCCGAGGGCGAACATGCGGCTACTTGTACACCAGAACCGAGAACAGCCCCTCCTCGGGGAACGCGGCGAGGTGCGCGTAGTGCTCGCGAGCTTCGCCGAAGGGCACCTCCCGGGTGACGAGGGCGTCGAGGCGGGGATCCGCCAGGATGTCGAACACGAGGGCCCACCTCCGATCCGCGTCCCAGCGCGCGGACATGTGCGCCGGGATCCTCGACACCTGGCTCGAGACCAGCGACAGGCGGCGCCGGTGGAAGGCGTCGCCGAGCGCAACGTCGCTGCGCCGCCGCCCGTAGAACGACGCGATCACGACGCGCGCCTCGAGCGCCGCGTGCCGGATCGCGAGGTCGAGCGCGACGGGGTACCCCGTGGCCTCGACGACGACGTCGTGGTCGGCGGTCGCGTCCTCGCCGGACGAGCGCACGTCCCCGATCCCGAGGCCATGGGCGATCGCGCGCCTCGAGGGTACCCGCTCGACGAGCCGCACCTCGGCCCCGGCGAGGCGCGCGAGGTGGGCCACGAGGAGGCCGAGCGCGCCGCCGCCGAGGATGGCGACCCGCTCGCCCAGCGCGATGCGTGCATCCCACACGCAGTTGATCGCCGTCTCCACGAGAGGTGCCAGCGCCGCGCGCGCGTCGGGGATGGCGTCGGGGAGGCGCCGGAGCCGGCCGGCCGCGACCTCGTGTGCGTGGCCGTGCGGCAGGAGGCCGAGCACGCGGTCGCCCACCGAGAGGCGCGGCGATGCGCTCGCCGCGACCTCGCCGATCCATGCGTACCCGTAGCGCCGCGGGTACGTGGGCGCTCCGGTATCGCCGGCCGGCTCGATCGACGGATCGAAGGGCTCGGGGCCTTCCCCCCGGTAGAGGAGGAGCTCCGTCCCGCGGCTGATCCCCGACACGCGGCCACGCGCCCGCACCTCGCCGGCGACGAGCGCGCGCGGCGGATCCGGCCGGAGCTCGAGCTCCGAGGGCCCCACGAACCACAGGGCCAGGCGCTCAGTAGACAAGCCGCGCCCGCATGAACGCGTGCCCGTCGACGACCGACGTGAGCACGTCCGAGAGGCGCGGCGGCTCGTCGAGCACGCCGCTCCACGAGAGGCCCGCGCCGCCGAGGATCATCGGGCAGATCTCGACCTCGACCTCGTCCACGAGCCGGGCTCGCACGAACGCCGCGAGCACCTTGGCGCCACCCTCGACGAGGAGGCGCGACACGCCGCGAGACACGAGAGCCTCCATCACCGCGGGGAGCGACGCCATCCGATCCGCGTCCGAACGGACCAGTTCGACGTCGACGCCCCGCGCCGTGAGCGCCTCGCGCATCGCCGGATCGGCGCCCTCGTGGGTCCCGAACACGAGCGTGCCGCCGCCGTCGGTGAACAGGGGGGCCCCGAGCGGGAGGCTCAGGCCCGTCGACAGCACCACGCGGAGAGGCTGCCTCGGGGCCGGGACCGCTCGCACCGTGAGCCGCGGTCGGTCGATCCGCACCGTCTCGGCCCCCACGAGCACCGCGTCCGCGGTCGCCCGTGCGCGGTGGGCGCGCAGCACGCCCTCGGCGAGGCTGAGGTGCGCGCGCGCCTTGGTCCAGGCGATGCGCCCGTCGAGCGTCTGCGCGAAGTGGACGGACACGAAGGGGCGCACCACCGCCGGAGTCCTACCACGGCGGCCGGGCGAAGGCGTCGCCTCCCGGTCTGGACGTCGCGCGTCTCGACGCGACCCCGACGGGCGGTTAGTCTCCACCTTTCCCCCCGTAGGAGCCAACATGAACAAGTGGATCGCCGTCGCCATCCTGTCGTCCGTGAGTCTGCTCGCCCTGCCCGGTTGCAAGAAGCAGGTGCCGACCGACATCGTGCAGAAATCCCTCACGTCGTCGCTCCGCCACGCGCCGGCGACGGCGTCCGCCATGTGCGGCGCGACGACGCGCGGGCTCGCGTCGTCGACGATCACGGTCACCAAGCGGGGAGAGAAGAACTCGGGAATCGCTCACGTGAAGGGCTCGCCGTGGCCCGGAAAGGGCCTACCGAGCACGTGCGAGGGGGACGTGGAGTTCGCGTACACGTACGAGACGAAGAAGATCGGTCGGAGCAGCCGGACGACGTGGTTCCTCGATCATCTGAAGCTCACGGCGGTGCAGACCAAGGGCGTGACGTTCAAGTCCGTCGAGGAGAAGGTCGCGGACGACGACGACGACAACTGACAGGTTGTCCGCCCAAGACACGCCGAGCTGACGTCACGGCAACTTCGGGGGGAATCCCGGGGCACGCGCACGCCGCTCTCGGCCCCGGGTGCCCGGCGGCCACATGGCACGATGCGTGAATCTCGGGCGTCCATGCCGGTTCGCTCCTCCACGATCGCCGCGGCCGCCTGGCTCGCGGCCTGCTCGGGCCCGCCCCTGGCCCGCAACGACGATGCGGGGCGACCTCCGCCCGCGGCGCCACGCGAGAAGAGCGCGGCGGCGATCCTCGCGCACAATCCCTTCGACAGCACACGCGTGCGCCTCGACGACACGCCGGATCGTCGAGGCGCGGAGACTGCATCCTGCGAGGACGTCGAGGTCCACGCCGTGATCGCGGCGGATCCGGACTGGTCCTTCACCTCGCTGGCGGTACGCGGACAGAAGCCCGTGCTCCGGCGCGTGGGCGGCGAGATCGGGGGCCGGCGCGTCGCGTTCGTCGGCATGACAGGGGTGCTCCTCGAGCGCGACGGCGTGCGCTGCCTGGCCGTCCTCCACCGTGTCGAAGCGGGTGTGCCACCCGGCGACGGCGCCGCCGGGCGGTCCCCGGCCCTTCCCCGGGCCACGCTCGCCGGCGTGGAGCGCGTCAGCGAGCTCGAGTATCGCGTCGACCGCGGTGCGCGCGATCGCATCCTCGAGGCGCAGGGCGAGCTCCTCGGCACGGCGCAGATCGTGGCCGACAAGGTAGACGGCCGCGTCGCGGACATGAGGATCGTCCGGCTGAAGCCGGGTTCGGTCCTCGAGGCGCTCGGCCTGCGCGCCGGCGATCGCCTGACCGCGATCAACGGGTTCGACCTCACGAGCGTCGAGTCGGGGCTCCTGGCCTACGCGCGCCTCCGCGACGCGTCCGCGCTCACCCTCGCGATCGTGCGCGACGGCCGGAGCCACGAGATCCGCTACGAGGTGCGCTGATCTCTCGCACAGCCGGATCGAGGAGCATCTGGTACAGCGCCGCCGCGGCCGGCGGCATCCGCTCCTCCCCGCGGTGGATGATCGAGAACGGTCGCACGATGGGCGTCACCGGGTGGCGGATCAGGGCGAGCACCTTGGCGCGGAGATCGCGCTCCACGGCGCGGCGGCTGACGAGCGCGATGCCCACCCCGGCCCGCACGTTCCCCTTCACGGCGGCGATGCCCGCGAGCTCCATCACGATCTGGGCACGAGGGAAGTGCCGGTCGAGCATGTCGCGGGTCGTCGAGCCTGGCGGGAACGACACGAACGGTGCCGTCTCGGCCTCGACCGCCGCCGGCCGGTAGGGCCCCGTGGGGCTCGTCACGAGGACGAGCTCGTCGTCGAGCCACGGCTCTCCCCCCGGGCGGGTGATGACGCCGAGGTCGAGCTCGCCCCGCTCGAGGGCGGACACGATCGCGTCGGTGACCGTCTCGCGCACGAAGATCTGCACGCGCGGGAAGCGCTGGCGGAACAGGGCGAGGAGGGGTGGAAGGTAGTACGTGCACACGGTCGCGCCGGCGCCGAGCCTCACCGACCCGCGCTCGAGCCCCATCACCTCCGTCACCGCCCGCCGCCCCGCCTCGACCGCCGCCATCGCGGCCCGCGCGCGCGGGAGGAGCGCCGTGCCCGCGGCCGTGAGCTCGGTCCGCCTGTGTCCACGGGCGAGGAGGCGGGCGCCCATCTCGGCCTCGAGCCGCTGGATGGAGGCCGTCAGCGCCGGCTGCGTGACGTGCGCCTCGCGCGCGGCGGCCGTGAGTGTCCCGAGATCGGCGACCAGGACGAAGTGGCGCAGGCGGTCGAGCACGACCATCAGTATTACTTATGGTTTCACTCAAAACAATCAATTGGACCGATGCATCGCCCCGGCGCAGATTGCGGGCATGTCCCCGCTCGCCTGGTACCTCCTCTTCGGGCTCGTCGCGGGGCTCCTCACGACCCTCTCGGGACAGGGAGGCGGCCTGTTCCTGCTGCTCGTGCTGTCGTGGCGCGTCGGGCCCCACGCGGCGCTCGCGATGACGACGCCGGCGCTCCTCCTCGGCAACCTCCACCGCTCCGTCCTCGGGCGCCACCACATCGTCTGGCCGATCGGCCGGGGCTTCCTGTGGGGCGCCGTCCCCGCCAGCGTCGTCGGCGGCCTCTTCGCGGGCGCCGCCCCGGACGGGTTCCTGCGTGTCGTCCTCATCGTCCTCACGGCGGCCTCGATCGCGAAGGCGCTCGGCTGGCTCCGCTTCTCCCTTCCCGTCAAGGCCTTCCCCGTGGCCGGCGCGGGGGTCGGCCTCCTCACGGGGACGTCCGGCGGCGCCGGCATGATCCTCGCGCCGATCCTGCTCGCGTCCGGCCTGACCGGCGCCCCGTACATCGCGACCCAGTCGATGATCGCCGTCGCGATGCACGGCGGTCGCCTCGCCGCGTACGGTGGGGCGGGGCTCCTGTCCGGCCTGGACCTCCACGGCACCGCCGCGATCACCGTGGCGATCTTCGCCGGCAACTGGCTCGCCGATCGCGCGAAGCAGCGCATCACCCCCGCGACGGTCACCCGCATCGAGTACGGCACGCTCGTGGTCTGCACGTCGCTCGCCGTGCTCGGCGTGGCCCACTGACCGTCCGCCCGCGACGGGGTGGTCACGCCGGCCGATTCTCCAATGCTTTCGAGCAGAACTTGACGGTCACCGGCATAACCCCGATCCTGAAGGGAGATGCAGGAACTAGGGTCCGACCTGTTCGAGGTGGCCAAGCGCCGCATCGGACAGGTCCTCTGCGGCAAGATCACCATCGAGTCCGTCGTGGACGTCGGGGGGATGGCCGCCGTCTATGCCGCGAAGCACCGCAACGGCAAGCGGCTCGCCGTGAAGATCCTGCATGCCCAGTACGCCGCCAACCCCGACGTCACCGAGCGCTTCCTCCGCGAGGGGTACGTCGCGAACCAGATCGAGCACCGCGGCGCGGTCGAGATCCTCGACGACGACATCAGCGAGGACGGCGCCGCGTTCCTCGTGATGGAGCTCCTGGTCGGCGAGTCGCTCGACAAGTGGATCCGCCGGAGCGGCGGCAAGCTACCGCCCATCGACGTCCTCGCGTTCTCGGACCAGGTGCTCGACGTGCTCGACGCGTTCCACGAGCGCGGCATCATCCACCGGGACATCAAGCCGGCAAACCTGTTCATCACCAACTCCGGCACGGTGAAGGTCCTCGATTTCGGCCTCGCGCGCGTGCGCGACGTACGCGTGCGAGCGACGCCGACCGTGTCCGGTACCATCCTCGGAACGGCGAGCTACATGTCGCCGGAGCAGGCGCAAGGCAAGACCGAGCACATCGATCTCCGCACGGACATCTTCGCCATGGGGGCGGTCATGTACCACGCGCTCTCGGGGCAGGTCGTCCACAAGGGAAAGACGTCGATAGAGCGACTGCTCAACGCGATGCAGAAGCCCGCCGAGCCCGTCGCGACCTACGCGCCGGAGCTGAACGAGACGATCTGCCAGCTCGTGGACACGTCGCTGCGCTTCGACAAGAACGAGCGCTTTGCCTCCGCTTCGGCGATGCGTGAGGCGGTGCGGCAGGCGACGCTCTCGCTCCAGCAACGTCCCTCGCCCGTTGGACCGCCGCCCGTCCCGAATCAGCCGAAGCGTCCGGCCATCGCGCCCGCGGGCTCGGGCCACCCCGCCGCGGTCCGCTTACCCACGAACCCGGCGCCCGTGAACCTTCCGCCGGCGGTGGCTCCCAGGCAGCGGCCGACCGGCGAACCCACGGGGGCCCCGTCGGGCTCCGGGGTCGGCCCGGCGCGCGCCAAGTTCCCCTCGGCCGCGGATACGAAGCGGGCTGTGCGCCGCGTCCAGACGGCGATCCAGCGTGGTCCCGTGAGGGCCCCCGACGATTCACCCGCTTCGCCCAGCGTGGCTCCCGCACCGCCGACCGAGCCGCAGATCCCGAACCACCCCCCCGCGGAGAGCGGCGAGCTGTTCGACCCGAGCATCGCGGTGGACTTCGTGGAGCCCGCTTTCGACGGCGACGACCCGCCCACGCGCGAGCGACCTCGCTAGAGAACGCGCTCAAGAGCTGTCCAACAATTGCCCGGGGCTGCCCTTCGTCAACGTCAACGGGAGAGGGCGCGCGCAATTTTGGACAGCTCTTCGGAGCGGAAACCGGAGTCAGCGCGGCTTCGCGTCGGGCACCGCCGCGGTGCGGCGGTTCGTGATCACGGGGGCGGTCCCCTTCACCTGGTCGCGTCCGAGCGTGTAGACGTGGTCGAGCACGATTCGACCGTTCGCGTTCTGGATGTCGATGTCCACGCTCGTCCCGACGAGGTTCGAGTACGACACGGTGCCGCCCTCGTCGGAGCCGTAGAACATCGACGAGAACACGCTCGTCTCGGTCGTCACGTGATCGATCTCGAAGCGCTTGATGCTGTCGAAGTGGAACGCGCAGTGCGAGCCCGCGATGGTCGTGTACGACACCTTGACGAGCGCCCCCTTCGCGGAATCGATGAACTCGCCGTTCCCGCTCCCCGTGAGCACGGAGTCCTGCATCACGAGGGTCGCGTTGGGGTGGCCCATGATGATCCCCTCGCCCGCCCCCTTGTCGTAGGCGAGTCGGGACGCGAACAGGTCGCCGAGCACCTCGCTCTGGCCCTTCGCGGTGACCTTCGTGCTCACGAGCGAGAGCTTGGAGGCAACGCCCACGGTGAACGGCGTGATGGACCCCTTGATGACCCCGTGCTCCAGCGTCGCCTCGGACCCCTGGCCCGAGGTCGCGATCCCGACGTCGGCGTTCTCGAGCTCGAGCCCGTCCGCGATCATGACGCCGGCGTCGACGACCTCGATCCCCGCCCACGTGTTGCACGAGATCTTCGCGGGGGCGCTCGCCGCCTTCACCCGCAGGATCCCCCGCACCACCACCTTCGCGTCCTGCGAGCAGCCGATGTTGGCGCCAGGGGCGATCTCGACCGTCGTGCCGAGCGGCACCTCGACGACGCCCGACAGCTTCTTTCCCGACGACCAGGTCTCGACCTTCGCGCTGGACTTCCCCACGCCGGGCGCGCTGGAGGGAGAGGCGGGCTTCATGTCCTCCGCGCCGCTGCAGCCGGCGAGAGCGACGCCCATGAGAGAGAGAGAGAGGATTCCGAGCGAGCCGAACGAGGGGGAGGAGCGCATGACGACGCGTCGTGCAAGACCTCGGCCAGGCGCGCCTGCGCGAGCCACCCCTCGCGCGCGGCCAAAAACAGACGTCGCCCGAGCGGCGCGGTGGAGAAGTGCAGGCTCGCCGGAACGGGCGGATGCCCACCGGTTGGTGTACCCTCGATCCTGCGTGCGTGTAGGCGTCCTCCACAGATGGGCGTGGGCCGCGCTCCTGGGCGCGATCGTCCTCGCTTCTCCGGAGAGGGCCGCGCGCGCGGCGGACCCGGACCCGTGGTTCGGCAGCGACAAGGCGCTCCACTTCGGCGCCTCCGCCGGCATCGCGAGCGCCGGTTACGGCATGGCCGCCATCGGCTACGACGAGCGATGGCCCCGCTTCCTCTGGGGCGGCGGGGTGGGCCTCGCGGCGGGTGTCGGGAAGGAGTGCGCGGACTCGCTCGGCGCGGGCCAGGCGTCCTGGAAGGACCTGACGTGGGACGTGCTCGGGGTTGCCGTGGGGCTGGGGGTCGCGTGGCTGCTCGATGTCGCGATCAGCAGAGACCGCTTGCCCAAGAGGGTGGAGAACAGGGTAACCAGGTCTGAGTAGCCTGGACGCCTCAGGAAATGTAGGCAAGAGCCCGCAGATCGCGCTGAGGCTGTACTTTTCAGTCAGAAATGGGGATTACAGGCGCTCGGCCGTCTGGCCCTCGCCTTGCACTGGGTAGCCCAGCGAGGTTTCCCCCCATGTTCAAGTACATCGCTGTCTCGACGATCTTCGGTGGTCTCCTCCTCGCGTGCGTCGCCCCGGAGCTCGATGGTGATCCCTACGCGTCGCGACGACCGACGACGAACGCCGACACGAAGGCGGGCTCGTCGACGTGCACGCAGGCGGTCCAGGGCGAGGACCCGAAGAAGTTCCCCGTGTGCACCGGCACGAAGGGCGCGAAGGGTCGCTGCGTGCCGACCAGCAAGATGGGCCAGTTCAGCGACAAGTTCGAGACCGCGGCGTGCCAGGCTGGCAGCGCGTGCGTGCCGGACACGCTGGTCGAGAAGGGCACGAGCATCCAGCTCAAGAAGTGCAAGCCGGTGCTCGGGAAGAGCGAGGACGACGGCCGCTGCTTCTCGTCGCTCGCGAAGGACATCACGGCGAACTACGATCTCCTCAAGAACGCGACCGGCACGCAGTGCAGCGGCGACGAGGTCTGCGCGCCCTGCCTGAACCCGCTCGCCAACAACGCCCCCACCGGCATCTGCTTCGAGGCCCCGAAGGCTGGCGAGTGCGACGGCAAGGCCGGCGGCGGCGGCGGCGGCGGCGGTGTTATGCATCCCACGGC
>SXGT01626354.1_pt1 | contig 22905 bp, 21 predicted proteins | sample 3176221 | NCBI WGS metagenome assembly SXGT01 (sample SAMN11356862, study PRJNA531348) | freshwater metagenome | isolation source: freshwater sample F1-120 | place: China: Fuxian Lake, Yuxi | collected 2017-12-25
CTCTACCTGCTGCAATTGTTGCACGAGAAAATGCATCGCCTCCGTGAACACCCGGCCCTCTTTCCGGCCCGCCGCATCCGCCGGCAACACCCGCGCCGCGCGTAATTGCGACTTCATCCGTCCCGAGTCGATCCCGCCCGACTTGCGCAGATACCCCCCATCAATCCACGCGTGGAACCGCTTGCTCGTCGTGTAGCCCTGCGGATTCGCGCCCACCCAGCCGTTGAAATGCCGTGTCGTGTGCAGCGGTTGCGCCGCGTCTCCCACGAAATGCCCCAGCACCCCCATCGCGTACAGCACGTTCTGCCGCGCATTCGCCACCTCCTCCTCCGTCCCCAACTCCTCGAACACCTTCAGCGAGGCGAAGCTCGACTTCAGCCGCGCGTGCCATTCCGAGATGCTCCACGGCAGGAACCCCGGCGCATCCACACTCTCCTCCTTTTTCCCCGCGGATTCCTTCGCGCGATGCCGCGCAATCGCCGCCACATACTCGTACCGCAGCGGCGGCAGCGACTCCGCCTTCAGCCCCAGCGGCGCGAGATCTTCGAGATCGAGGAAATGGTCGGGATTGTTGACATGCTTCAACGCCGCATCCGTCGTGTTGCGCCAGCGGTCCGGTTCGCCGGAGAGAAAGGCGAGTCGCTCCCGCGCCGCCGGCCCGTGGACGAACGCCGGGAAATTCGTCGGCAACGCCCCCAGCGCGAGCTGGCTCACCGCTCGGTGCCCCTCGTAATCCCACGCACCCGCCAACCACGGCAATAGCAGCGCGCCCAGAAAAAGTCGTGTCATTCCTCACACGCTACCAATCCGTCCACCCTCCGAGAAAGCGGAAAATGGAGCGATGAAACCTAGCCCGGATAAAAAAATTGAATTTTTAAAAATAACCCTTTACAGCGCGATGTCTTCTGCCACCTTACACGAAAGATTTTCCCGACCGCCGGAAGCCGAGTTCAAATGAAAAAACTTGGTATCATCGCACTGGGCCTCTTCTTCGCGTGCGCGGCTGTGTTCTGGTTGTTGCAGCATCCCGGCACACCCCAACTCTTCACTGACGCACCGACGGACGCTGTCTCTCCCTCTTCTGCCGACCGTGACACTGCCGCACGCCTGCGGTTTGTCCGACTGAACGAAGAGGTTGTTAGTAATCTGGCGCAGGCTCACAGCGAAGTGCAGCTCAACTTCTTCAAAGGCGACGCCCCCACGGCTGTGATCGAGCGCACCGAGGAGAACCTCAATCAGAGCATCACCAGCTACGGCACGCTCAAGGGCACGCCGCACAGCCAAGTTATCCTCGTCGCCGGCGGCGGCACCTTGGCCGGCTCCGTGATGATGCCCGACGGACGGATGTATCTGATTTCACACGCGCAAGACGGCATCCACAAGATCCTCGAGGTCGCCAATGAAAAACTCCCCGACTGCGACGCGGGTAAGGGCGTGATTGCACGCCGGTCCAAGGACGGCAAAGCCGTGATGGCGTTCCAGACTGCTCCGACGAACCTCCGCAATCCCACCGGCGCGAACACTGTTTCTACGACCACCACCAGAATACCGGGATCGGCTCCAAATAGCACCATCAGCACACCGGGCCGTCTTCAAGCAACTCCCTTAACACTCACAAAAAATAGCTGGGTAGGTCAGCCCGGGCGCGCAACCACCAACACCGTCGCCGGCGGCTCCCGAGTGGCCTTACGCAGGCCGACCGGCACGACTAGTAGCGGGGCGGTTTCCAGGACTGGAACAGTCACCAGCAGATCGATCTCGACAACATCCACCACCCCTCGGACCACTCCGACTCGCCCCACGCAAAATACAAGTTCTGCTCCAACGCCCCCGACCGCTCCGACGACTCCGACCACTCCAACGACTCCGACCACTCCAACGACTCCGACCACTCCAACGACTCCGACCACTCCAACGACTCCGGCCGCTCCAACGACTCCGGCCGCCCAGACATCTCCAGTTACCACGGCGGCAACACCAAAAAAAGCCGCCCCCACCAAGGCCGGCGGTACGGCAACCATCGACGTTCTTGTCGTGTACACACCGAAAACCGTAGCCGATAACGGCGGCAAGAGTGGTGTGGAAAACATTATCACCACCGCCGTCGCACAGGCCAATACGGCGTTGAAAAATAGCAAAGCCAACGCCCAGATTCGCGTGGTGCACATGGCGCAGGTGAACTACACCGAGGGCGCAGGTGTTTCCGACGACCTTCAAGCGGTCACCGACGCCTCGACTCCGAGCCTCCAGCAGGTTCACCAGTTGCGTCTGCAATACAAGGCAGACCTCGTGACCCTCTTCACCGCCGCGCATGGTGCCTCGTCGGTCGGTGTGGCTTGGCTGATGGATGGACAGCCGTCGCCGGACAATGGATTCAACGTGGTCGAAATCCAGGCCGCGCCGATGCTCACCTTCATCCATGAAGTCGGCCACAACCTCGGATGCACCCACACGAAGGATGGCGGCGGTAGCGGTGCCTACCCGTACTCCTTCGGTCACCGCTTTACACCGACAGATCCAAAGGCGCCCAATCCGGAATACCGCACTGTGATGGCCTACGCGCCGGGGGTGCGTGTTCCCTACTTCTCGAACCCGAGCGTGAGCTACTACGGCACCGCGACCGGCGTAACCGATGACGCCGACAACGCCCGCACCATCAACCAAACCGCTTCCATCATCGCCGCCTACTCCGACACACTCAAGTAGTGCCAAGTAGTTTGCCCGTTTACGCAGGACTTTCCGTTCGCAGTTATTTTTAGTTCCATCTCGCGGCTTCTTTCTTTCCCGCCGTTTCCACAACTCGGATTGGCAAACTCGGTGGACTTCGACGGGCGTTTTGGCTAGAACCCTCCTCATGCGCGACACCACTCATTCCTCCCCGCACCAAACGCGCCGCGACTTCCTCGGCCGCGCCCTGACCGTCGCTGCCGTCAGCACGATCAATGCGCCGTTCATACATTCCGCCTGCGCGGCCGCGCCCGCATTCAAGTTGACCGAAACCAAAGTCATCTCCCACCAACCGGAGCTGTACTGCGGTTGGCCCACGCTCGTGCGGCGGCGCGACGGCGAGCTGTGGCTCGCCTGGTCCGGCGGCCGCGAGGAGCATGTCTGTCCGTTCGGACAAGTGGTTGCGATGACTTCGCGTGACAACGGCGTGACATGGACTTGGCCACGCGTGCTACTCGACAGCGCAACGGATGACCGCGACGCCGGCGGGTTGGAGACGGCGAAGGGCGCGTTGCTCGTCACCACCTTCACCTCGCTCGCCTACGTGCCAATCCTCGAAGCGGCGACGAAGTCTGGCAAATGGCCCGCCGAACGGCTCGCCCGCTGGCAAGCCGCACACGCGCGGCTTAACGCCGAGGCGCGAAACAAGGAACTCGGTCAATGGATGCTGCGCTCGACCGACGGCGGCAAAACGTGGTCGCCGCGCTACGATTGCATCGTGAATAGCCCGCACGGTCCCATCCAGCTTCGCGACGGCCGCCTGCTGTACGCCGGCAAAGAATTGTGGACCGGCGGCAAACGCATGGGTGTGTGCGAGTCCACCGATGACGGACAGACGTGGCGTTGGCTGGCGGAGATTCCCACGCGCAAAAGCGACGTCGCAAAAGATTACCATGAGTTGCACGCCATCGAGGCGAGGGATGGCACGATCCTCGTGCAGATCCGCAATCACAACAAAACGAACAGTGGCGAGACGTTACAGTGCGAATCCGCCGACGGTGGCAAGACGTGGAGCGAGCCGCATCCCATCGGTGTGTGGGGACTCCCCTCGCATCTGCTGCGCCTGCGCGACGACCGCCTGCTGATGACCTATGGCCACCGCCGCGCGCCGCTCGGCAATCAGGCGCGGCTCAGCGAGGACAACGGCAAGACGTGGAGCGAAGCGATGATCCTCTCCGGTGACGGCATCTCGGGCGACCTCGGTTATCCCAGCACTGTGCAGGTTGATGACGGCTCGCTGGTCACCGTTTGGTACGAAACGATGAAGGGACAGCCGAAAGCCGTGCTGCGCCAGACGCGCTGGACATTGGCCTAAAGTGAGCCGCCGCGACGAGGCTCAGCGGCACTGATGCCGTTTCACCGCACGACCGCCACGCTCTTTTTCCCGCCGATGCACCAGAGATGCGTGTGGGTGCGGATGAAGATTTCGCCATCGCTCACCGCATGCGAGGCGTTGCAGAGGGCGCCGTCGAGCGGGTTCGCGGCCAACTGCTCGAACTTCGGACTGGCGCGCAGCACGTACGTTTCGGCTGATTGATTCAGGATGTAGATCAAGCCGCCGGCCAGCACCATCGAGGACCACGATTCCTGCTTCGCGCCTTTACCCTGCAACCGCTCCAACCACGCGACCTTGCCGGTCTTGAGTTCGATGCACTCGGCGATGCCCTCGGTGTTCAACACGTACACATGATCGCCGGAGACGACGCCGGAACCGAGGCGATTCTTCGTCCGCACGGTTTGCCAAAGACGCTTGGCGGTCACATCCCCTGCGCCGCCGACCGGCACCGCGATGGTGTTGCCGAAGTAACCGCCCATCGCCACCACCACGCCATCGCCCGCGATGGGCGAGGTGTACACGAGCGGGTTCAGTCCGCCACACGTCCAAAGCGGCCGGCCGCTCTTCGGATCGAAGGCCTGCACCGTGGCGGGAAAACTCATCACCAATTCCTCGCGCACACCGGACTTCACAAGGATTGGCATGCTGTACGAACTGACCAACCCCTTTTGCCCTCGAAAACCGTCCGTGCGCCCCTCGGTAATCGCCGGCGGATCTTCATTCCTCCAGATCGTCTTGCCGGTTCGTTTGTCGAGCGCGGTGAGGAAGGCTTTCGCATCCGGCCCGCGATAGAGAAAAACAAGATCGCCATGGATGAACGGCGAGGAACCGGGGCCGAACTCGAAATCCAATTTGCCGAGATCGCGACGCCAAAGCTCCTTCCCGGCGAAGTCGTAGCAGAACACCCCAGCGGAGGCATGGCAGACAATCACACGCTCCCCATCCGTCGCCGGCGAACCGGAACACGGCGGATTATCCGGATGCGCCTTTTCCGGCGCGGCGTAGTCCACGCCCTGTTGCCAGAGCAGGCGGCCATCGCGGCGATCGAGACACATCAACGTACGGCGCTGCTCATTGTCCATCGCCTGCGTGACAAATATCCGCTCGCCCCACACCGCCGGCGTTGAGTTGCCGCGCGCGGGCAACGCGATTTTCCAACGCACGTTCTCGGTAGCGCTCCATTTCGTCGGCAGATTTTTCTCAGGCGAAATACCGTCACCAGCCGGCCCGCGCCACGAGGGCCAATCGGCCGCGTGCGCGGAGAAGATCGAGGCGACCGTGGCCGTGAGAATGACGGAGAGCTTGGAGGCTTTCATCACGGACGAACTTAACAAAACAAAACGCGCCCGGCCAAGCGGAAGCTTGTGGTTCCTTTCCGGCGGCGCGCGCGGTAGGTTGGCTCCAACAAAACGAAGCGATGGGCCACAAACTCCAGAAAACCGCCGATGAGATGGGTTTGGCGAAATATCACCGGCACATCTTCCTCTGCGCCGACCAGACCGACGCGAAGTGCTGCAGCCGCAAGGAGGGGCTGGAGTCGTGGGAGTTTCTGAAGAAGCGTTTGAAGGAACTACAGCTCACCGGACCGCAGCCGCTGATCTTCCGCACAAAGGCCAACTGCCTGCGCGTCTGCACCAAAGGCCCCATCGCCGTGGTCTATCCCGAGGCCGTCTGGTACCACTCCTGCACGCCGGCGGCGCTGGAACGAATCATCCAAGAGCATCTCATCGGCGGCGAGCCGGTGGAGGAGTTCGCCTTCGCGAAAAATCCGCACTGCGTGTTGCACGACAAGCACTGAGCGCCGCGGCCGCCTCCTTTCCCTTTTGGTCGCGCTGGGCTACCTTGAACCAGAAACCGGAGGCCGACTATGATTCGCGATACGTTCGTCCGACTCGAAAGCAAACTGCACGCGGCGCAACAACTCGACACGCCGACACGGCGCGAACTGGAGCAGTTGCTGGGGACGTTGCGCAGCGAGATCAATGCGCTTGCCCGCACGCACGCCACGGAGTCGGGGCGAATCACAGAGAGGATCGCGCGCGTGGAATCGGCCGAGGCGCACGAGTTGCACGAGGCGCTGCAAAGGCTCTCCGTCGAAGTCACCGGTTTCGAGCAGTCGCACCCGAAACTCACGCAGTTGATCAACCGCATCTCCACCACGCTCGCGAACCTCGGCATCTAGCCGGGCGCGGCGTCTCACTTCTTTCCGGCGCCGGTGGTCTGGTCCGCAACCGGATTCCAAAAGTCAGCACCCGGTGCGGATAATCTTCCGCCCATCTCTTTGATGGCGCTATCGGGCAATTTCTCCAACGGCTCGTAACACGGGTGGTGCGACGCTTGGTAGGGATTGTTGTGCCGCGTGTTGTAGCAGCAGATGAGCGACCAGCGCGGATGCTCGGACTTGTTCTGGTCGGAACGATGCAGCGTGTTGCTGTGGAAGAAAAGCGTATCGCCCGGTGCCAGCTCGACATAGACGGTCTCCATCACGTTGACAGCCGCGGCGACGCGCTCAGGATCGGCGCCCGTCTGCTCGCCGAAACGCCCGTGCTCGATGCGGCCCATCTTGTGTGAGCCGCGCAGCACTTGCAGGCAACCGTTCTCGCGCGTGTTAGGATCCACGGCTATGAAGGCCGATCCCATGTCCGGAAAGAGGCAGCCGTTCTGATACCAGTAGCCGTAGTCCTGATGCCACGCCCACGCGCCGCCGGTCCGCGGTTTCTTGATGCTCATCTTCGAGTGATAGTGATACACCTCGTCGCCGAGCAACCGCTCCATCGCATTCACCACCCGCTCGCAACGCGCAATGGATCCCCAGATATCTTCGCCGGCTTTATTCCAGAGGACGAGATGGGCTTTACCACCCTCGCCATCCTCGATGCCGTGGGCGTGCTGCTGAAACGCTTGATCCGCCCGCGCCGCCGCGCGCAGGATACCGGCCTCCTCGGCATCGAATAACCCACGGACAATGAGATATCCGTCGCGCTCGAACTCGGCGATTTGTTGGGAAGTAACGGGAGCGGCCATCGCGGTGAAATCCTTCAACCCCGCAAACCGACTTGGCCCATCAACTTCGCCGTCTGCGTGTACGCCTCCTCGACCCATTCAACGATACGCTTCGGGTCGGGTGCATACTCCAATTCGATGGAGACCGCGCCGTCCATCCGCAGCTCTTTGATGGCCTGAAGATAGGGCGCAAACTTCACCACCCCGCGGCCTGGCGGCAGGTCGCCGTGCACCTTGCCATCGCAATCGCTCAGGTGGACGTGGATGGCTTTGCCTTTGAGCTTCCGCAAATCTGCCGGGGACGTGTCCGAGAGCACGAGGTGGCTGATGTCGATGTTCGCCTGCACGCGCGGGTGATCGCACTCATCCACAAAACGCACCATCTCGCTGACATTGTTCAGCAAGCTGAGGCGGAACGGCTCGAGTTCCAGCGCGATGTCCACGCCCTTCGTGTCCGCGTAATCACCGAGGCGGCGGCAGGTCTCGAGCCCCCACTGCCACTGCTCCGCTGGCGAGATGACTTCGCGCTGCCAGATGTACTCACCGAGCACGAGCAGAATGTTCCGCGCGCCCCACGTATGCGCGAGGTCGATGAACTTCCGCACGCGTTGCATATGGAACTCGCGGACCGGCTCGTTGAAATCAATCAACCCCACGGCCACCACCGGCAGCGAGACGATCGGCAGGCCGAGTTTGTCGCAGGCGCGGGTCACGAGGCTGATCTCTTTGCGCGAGATGCCGTCGGCTTCGGTGAAGATGTCCACGCAATCGAACCCGATGCGGCTGATGTGCATCAAGCCGGTGACGGTGTCCACGCCGGCCTGTTGGAACGCACTGTTGATGATGCCCAGTTTCATACGCTGAATCCTTTCAACTCGACGGCCCGTTTTTCCTCCACGCTGCGATACGCCGCTTCCACCAGCGCCATCGTTTTTAGATTATCCCGTCCGCTGATCTCCGGCTCCGTCCCCTGCTCCAGCGCCACGAGAAGTTGCGCCATCGTACCGATGAAGGCATCCGGAAACCAGCTCTCAGTCCAGCGCGGCTCATGGAACTGCGCGTCGCCCTTGCGCGCGTAGCGGATCGCGCTCGGTGTCGTGTATGGGTCGCGGCACCAGCCTACGTCACCGATAGCCAAGCCGTCCAGCCCTTCGATGCGCCACTGGATGCGGATGTCGCTCGGGCACCCTTCCTTCGCCGGACCGGTCCATGTGTCGTCAATCCCCACGCAACGCAGGCCGTTTGCGTATTCGAGGATGTAGGTGGCGATGCCGTCGGCATGCGGAAACTTCGTGCGAGGATCGGTCCGCACGCTGCAGAAAATCCGTTCCGGATCTCCGAACCAGTAGCGGAAACAGTCGAGGTGATGGATGGACATGATCCGCAGCGTGACCCAACCCAACTCCGCCTGCCACGGCATCCAGTGCGGGATGGCGCGCATATCGATCGTCGCGAGCACCGGTTCACCCAGCGCGCCGTGAGTGAGCAACGACTTCGCCGCGCGCACGGAAGGGTCGTAGCGCATGTTCTGGTTCACCGCGAGCGTGATTCCCGCGGCCTCGCACAGGCGCACGGCTTCCGTGGCCTCGGCGAGATTCATCCCCAGCGGTTTCTGCGCGAGAATGCCCTTCACGGTGCGCCGCGCGCAGGCGGCGCGGATCAACTCGAGCTGGGCATTCGGCGGCACGGCGATGTCGAGCACTTCAATGGAAGGATCGTCGAGCAACTGCTCGTACGTGTCGTGGACTTTCGCGATGCCGTAGCGCGATGCCGTTTTCTCGGCGTTCACGCACGAGCGCGAGGCGATGGCCACGGGGTTGAAACCAGCCTTGCGATAGGCAACAAGATGGCAATCGCTGACGATGAACCCACTGCCGAGCACGCCAATGCGAAAATCGCGGCGGCGCGGTAAGATCGCGTGGATGTCGAGTTTCACATCCCGATGAAACGCCCCGGCGCGAGGTGAAGGAAGCCAAAACTTCCACTGTGGTGCACCGCTCCGGCGGCCTGAAAGACGCATCAGTGTTTCTCTGATGGCGCTTTCCCGGCAGTTATGCCATCGTTCGAGCAGACATTGAATCATTGGGCACCGACGGCCATCGAATCCGCCGGCACCCAACGGGCCCAAGTGGCCCCTGACGCAACCAATGGGAGAACCGCCAGCCAGCACGCCGCCTACACCGGAAACGCCGATTCCACCGAGCATTCCGGACCACACGTTGCTGCGCCCAATCGGCCGCGGCGCCTACGGAGAGGTGTGGCTGGCCCGGAACGTCACCGGCGAATGGCGCGCGGTGAAGATTGTCCGGCGCGACCAGTTCCGCGATACGCGCCCCTTCGATCGCGAGTTTGATGGCATCCGCCGCGCCGAGCCGGTCTCGCGCGGGCACTCCGGCATGGTGGACATCCTCCACATCGGCCGCAATATCGTCAGCGGCTACTTCTACTACGTGATGGAGTTGGCCGACGACGAGGAGCGCGGCCGCGAGATTGTCCCAGAACTTTACAAGCCAAAGACCCTCCGCAGCGAACTGCGCCGGCGCACATGCCTGCCCACCGCCGAATGTGTCCAACTCGGATTGGGTTTGGCCGAAGGCCTCGCCCACCTGCACCAGAACGGCCTCGTGCACCGCGACATCAAACCCGCGAACATCATCTTCGCGCACGGCCAACCGAAGCTGGCGGATATCGGACTGGTGACCAGCACGGACGACGCCGTCTCGTTCGTCGGTACCGAGGGTTACGTGCCGCCCGAAGGCCCCGGCCGGCCGGCGGCGGACATTTACAGCCTCGGCAAAGTGCTCTACGAAATCGCCACCGGCCGCGACCGCACCGAGTTCCCCGAGCTCCCCACCTTCGCCGGCAATCCGGGCGAGGAGTCATTCTTCGAGCTGAACACCATCCTGCTCCGGGCCTGCGCGCCGGACTCCCGCAAGCGCTACGCCAGCGCCGAAAAAATGCTGGCGGACTTGCGGACGCTCGCCGACGGCCGTTCCATCAAGAATTCCTCCAATCGCATTTGGACACGCCGGCTAGCAACCTCCACAGTCATCCTCCTCCTGCTCCTCCTCGCGAACTGGCTTTATCCGCAGATCCGCCGGCAGTTTCTCGTGGCCGATGCAAAAGAACCTCGCCCCGCCGTGGAAGCGCACGGTAACGCCTCGAAACAAGCCGGGGAACCCGTCGAGACTTCCACTCCCAAAGAAGGAGTTCCTGCCGCGGGAGGATGGGATTTCGATCACAGCTATCGCCACGTGTTCGATCCCGAAGCCGAGCGCCACCTCGTCGAGCGATTCAACATCCGCAAATACACCGAGTGGCAAGAGCCGCCGATCACCTACTGGGGCCCGTCCGTCAACGGCATCGAAGGGCGCCTCACCTACCATTTCAAGTTCCCCGGCAACACCCACCAGATTCACCTGCTGGCCAAATCTCCGACTTGGGATTTCCGCGTGCAGGCAGGCGGCCGCGGCTGGGGCACCGAGGCCATCTACGCCTCGACCGATGCCGTGAACTGGCAACCGCTCGAACGCACCCCGCGCGATACCTCGCCGCACACCTACGACCTCGACCTGCCCTCCGCGCTCGCCGGCACGAACCAGCTCTTCCTCCAAGTCCGCCTGCTCGTCGAGGAGACTCCGAATCTCCGTTACACCGTCGCCCAACACTCAAGCGCCACCAGCACCAATCTGGCGCCGGTGTTCCAGTTGCGAGCAAAGTACGCGGCGCGCTAGTCGCCTTATCGGGCATTGACAGCCGCAACGGCGGCGTTAAGTTTCGCTGCGGATAACCCAACTTATCCGGCCATCGTATGAGGCAGAAAGAGCAATCTCTTTTTTCGCGTGCAGTGCCATTCCGTGGCACGCCCCAACCTGCCGTGGATGCCCTGTTGGAATTGGCTGAATTGCACACCAACGACGTACTCTACGATCTGGGCAGTGGCGACGGCCGAGTGCTGATCACCGCCGCGCAGCGTTACGGAGTGAAGACCGTAGGCATCGAGATTGATTCTGACTTGGTCGCCACCACGCGAGAGTCCGCCCGGAAACTGGGTGTGGAAAAGCTGGTGACCGTGCAGGAGGAAGATTTTCTGCAAACCGACCTGAGCGAAGCCACGGTGGTGATCCTCTACCTGCTGCCGGAACTCCACGCGCAGTTGATCCCGCAACTCCGCAAGCTGCCGCCGGGCGCGCGGGTGATGACCTACAGTTTTGAAATCCCCAGTCTGCTGCCGCACTCCATGTGGAGCTTGGGAGGCGGCAGTGCCATGCACCTCATCTCCCGCTACGACGTGCCGTTCCGCACACCCAGCGCCGGCAAGAAAAACGCCTAGCTCCGTTTCGCCCAAGCAGGCGGGTTCTTGAGCTGGTAAAGCATCTCGCCGGCCTTGCGCACAAGCAGCACGCCCTCCGCCTCGCTGTTGGCGTAGTCCTCGGGGTTGATCGTCTTCGGATCGCGGTAGCCGAGATTGATCCGCCTGCAAACCTCGGGCGGGATGCCCGTGGCGAGCGTCACTTGGATCCGGCATTTCTCCACGCCGCCCTCGAACGTGCCGATGCCCCGCACGTGCGTCGAGTGCGCCAGCACGCCCCACGGGTAATGTTGGAACCGGTCCCATTGTTTGAGGAAGTAGTCGCGGCAATGGTAGCCGACCTCGAGCAACGTCTTGCCGTGCGCCACGCAAACCTCGGTGATGTGCGGCGCGTAGATGATCAGTTCGCCGCCATCGGCCACGACCGGCTCGAGCTTGTACATGCCTTTGCCGCCGGTCCAAAGCTCGTCATACATCGGCGGGCAACAGGAAAGGACGGTGTGGAAGGGGCGGTCTGCGTGGGTGATATGCACCTGCCGAGAAAGCTCGCTCGCGGCGTCCCACGCGCCTTCCGGCGTGCCGATGAAAAGCCCGGCGAGAGACTTGTCCGGACGCACGACCATCGCGAGGCAGCGCTTCTCCAGCGGCACGAGCGCGCCCGCGCGATCCACCACGCGGCGCACGGGCGTCCATTTGTTGCCGATGATCATCGGGTTGGTGACGACCGCGCCGAGCCAGTGGAAGAAATTCAAAATCTGCGGCCCGCCGATGCCGGGAAAGAGATACTTGTTGCCGCCCGAAAAGCCGACGACCTCGTGCGGGAACACCGGCCCGATGATGACGATCCGGTCGTACTCGAACACGAGCTTGTTGATCTCCACCGGCACGTCCATCGAGAACAGCCCGCCGGAAAGCTCGCGGATGTCGGCCGAGGGGATCACGCCGACCTGCCGCAGCGCGGCGGGGTTGTTCCACTCGTGGTTGAAGAAGCGCACGTTCTTGTACGCGCCCGCCCGCTCGGCCTCGGTGATTTCCAACCGCTGGCAGATGGCCGCCTCGCTCATCGGTTGGTGCGTGCCGAGCGCGACGAGGATGTCGAGCGACTTCACCTCGGCGCCGATTTGTCGAAAGAGAGATTGGAAGAGCAAGCCCACGGGCGCAGTGCGCGTGGCGTCAGGGATGACGCACAACACCCGCTTACCGCGAGACTCCGCGGCGGGGAACGCCTGCGCCACGAGCGCGACGACTTCTTCGGAGGAAAGCGCGACACCCGCCGCCGCGGTCTGAGACAACACGTTCATGGATGCTTCAATGGTCGCGCAGCGTCAAATAGTCTGCGAAAGGAACCCGCCGTCCACACGGATATCCGTGCCGGTGACGAAGCTGGCCGCCTTCTCGCTCGCGAGGAAAACCGCCGCGCCGACCAACTCGCGCGCCTGACCAAAACGCCCCATCGGCGTGTGCGCCCAGACCGAGATCGTGCGCGCGCTGGGCGTGCCATCGTCGTTGAAGAGCAGCTTGCGGTTCTGCTCGGCCGGGAAGAAGCCGGGCGTGATCGAGTTCACGCGCACGCCGCTCTTGGCGTACTCGCGCGCGAGGAACTGCGTCATGCTCAGCACCGCCGCCTTCGCCGCAGAATAGGAAATGACGCGAGAGAGCGGGATGTGCGCCGAGACACTGGCGATGTTGATCACGCTGCCGCGCTTGCGCGCGACCATGCCGGGGCAGAATTCCTGGCACGGCAACAAGACGCCGCCGGTGAGGTTGAGGTCGAAATTCTTTTCCCACGCCGCCAGCGGCAGATTCTCCAGCGGCTTGTCGGCCGTGACGATCGCGTTCGGATCCGCGCCGCCCGCGGCATTGAGCAGGATGCTCGTGGGCCCCAGCTCCTGTTCGAGTTTCGCGCGCGCGGCGCCCAGGCTCTCGGGGCTCATCGCGTCGCAATCGAAGAACGCCGCCGTGCCGCCCTTGGCGCGGATGGTTTTCACGCGCTCGTTGCCACGCTCCGCATTGCGGCCGAGCACGGCCACCTTGGCGCCAGCCTCGCCGAACGCCTCGGCGATCGCGCCGCCCAGCACACCCGTGCCGCCGATCACCACCGCGACTTCACCCGTCAAATCGAATAATTCCATAGGCTGACGAGTGTGATGCAGGGGATGGCGCGGGTGAAGGGAAAAATCTGGCCGAGCGCCGGCGCGGGCGCTACGCTGGGGCCATGGCGGACTTTCCAAAGCCAGAGGTCATTCTCACCCACGAGAGCGATCTCGATGGCTACGTCGCCGGCCTGCTGCTCCAGCGTCTCTCCGAAAAACTCTTCGGCGCGCCGGTGCATCTCGAGGCGTGGAATTATGTCGCCTGGCAGAAGCGCGAGCTGGCCGAGAAAACTGCGTGGGTCACCGACCTCACCTTCGAGACGCGGCTCGACAAGCCGGGCTGGCTGGTCGTTGATCATCACCAGACCACCGTCGCGCCGCAGCACGCGCGCTTGATCCATAACACCGAAAAATCCGCCGGGCTGCTCTGTTACGAGCTCTGCCGCGAACAGGGCCTCGGCAACGCGAATCTCGACCAACTCATCCATCTCAGCAACATCGCTGACCTGTTCCTGGATGATGCGCCCGAGTTTCCGCTCGCCCTCGACTATGCGAACTTGGTCAAGATTTACGGTTTCTGGAACCTGCACGCCATCACCGGCGGCCGGCTCGAGACGCTTCTCAATCATCCGCTCCTGGAAGTAATGACCGTGAAGCGCCGGGTCGAGGATCCGATCGGCTACGAGTGGAGCAAGGGAAACATCGAGCGCATCAGCCCCACCCTCGGCCTCGTGAACACCACCGTGGGCAACCCGAACCTGATCGTTCATCGCCTGCTCGTGGAAAAGGCCACGCCGTACCCGGTGTTGATGACGCTCTACGTGAAGGCGAACCGCACGGTCGTGGTGAGTTTCCGAAGCCAGAACGGCGAGGCGCTGCCCATCGCGCGCCAGTTGCAGGGCGGCGGCCATGAGAACGCCTGCGGCGCCACCCTGCCCCGCTCGGTGCAAAACGAAGGCGACGCCATCGAGTATCTGCGCCGCGTCCTCGACCCCGCCGCATCCAAACCAACCGGACTCAATCCGCTGGCGGACTTGCTCTCCTCCTTCGAGGTGAAGCCCGGTTGATTCACCGTCTCGCCGCGAACCAAACCCGCAGTTTCTCCAGCGCCTTCGCGCGGTGACTGAGCCGGTTCTTCACTTCCTCGCCCAGCTCGGCGAACGATTCCGTAAAACCATCCGGGATAAAAAGCGGATCGTAACCGAATCCACCCGCGCCGCGCGGCGCAAAATCAATCCGCCCCTCGCACGCGCCATCGAACGTGGGCGGAACAGAACTCGCGTCTGATGGGTGAACCGGCACGAGCGCGATCACGCAACGGAAACGCGCCGTGCGTTTCTGGCGCGGCACCGCCTCGAGCAGACGGAGTAACTTGGCGTTGTTGTCCGTGTCCGGCGTGTTGCCGTGATTCTTCGCGTCCACCGCAGCGAACCGTGCCGAGTGAACGCCCGGCGCACCATCGAGCGCGTCCACTGCCAGCCCCGAATCATCCGCCAATACGAACTGGATCGAGTGCTCGGATGCAGCCTGCTGCACCAACCACGCCGCGAGCGACTGCGCCTTCTTGATCGCGTTACCGGTGAAGGTGTCCGCATCCTCCACCACCGCGGGCGCGGTGGGAAAATCCTCAAGCGTAAGACAGCGGAAACCAGTGCCGAGAATGGTCTGGATTTCGCCAACCTTGTGCCGGTTCCGCGTAGCTATGAGCGCCGTGATCATCGATGCCTAGTGGTTCGGCTTACGTAACACCGGCTCAATTCACGCCCTTGTACGAGTGTGCAATAGGCTGAAGCGAAAAACTAACGTCGAAGATTTCGGCGGACAAAGCCTTGTGAGGTTGAATGAAAACGGTAAGGGGCCTCAAGCGATAGCACGACAAAGGCGGTGGTCACATGACGGCCGAAGCCTTTGGCCATATAGCCCTCTGGATCCCAACTGCCAGCGGTGGTCCCAGATTTCACCTGCCTATCCAGAAGGATGGTTCCGAGGCCCGGATAATCAGGGTTTTCCTTAACACCCCAATACCACTGAGTCCACGCGAGCTCGCTATGGTATTCCATAGCGTAACTGCCGTACCACCAGTAGTAATAGTTCACATCCTCAACACTCGGCAAATTGGCGCGGAGATAACTGGCTCCCTCTTCCATGCGAGAAACATTGGGCTGGCTCCCAGTCTCTAGCAGCAACTGCTGACAGAACATGCCCACCGCAGTCATGGACGGCTTGGGCAGAGGTTCGCTCTTGTGATAACCGTAAAGGCCGGAGGAGGCCCCGCTGCTGCGGCTTTCCAAAAAGCTTCTGGCAAGTTTGAATGCCTCGTCGGGAACTTTCAGCCCGGAATGCTTGGCGCTCTCGATGGCCATGATTTGAAAGCCGCTGGCGGAAAGATCGCCTTTCTCCGCGTCTGAAGCCGAAGCCGGCGCATAACGCCATCCACCGCTAGACTGGTTCTGGGCCTTCACGATGAACGCCGCGGCTTTTTCGCAAGCCTCCTTGAGACGCGTGTCGCCACTCAAACCATAAGCCTCGCAAAGGGCATAAGTACCGATGCCTTGATCGTACATCCTGCCACCGTCACGGAGCGCTCCATCGGACGAAACTTGTTTGAGCATCCAATCCACTGCCTTGGCCATCGCGGCACGATACCGATTGTCACCAGCACCACCGGCTATCCGAACTAGTTGGCCAGCCTCCGTGTGGCCGATGCCATATCCCATGAAACTGATCATCACAAGACCAGTCGTGCCAATCCGGGAAGTGTTACCTCCATCCCAGCTACCGTCGGGTTTCTGTGTGTCTACGAACCAGTTCAATGCGCGCTCGATCGCCTTGTTTGCCTCACTATCCCCCGCCTCTGCGGCAGCGGCACGGTCGATGCGACGGGCAACGCCAAAACGAAGCAACTCTCGTGTCCGCTTCGAATCGTTGGTTGATTGGACGCGCGTGGATACAGGGTTGAGTGTCGCGGCTGCGGACTCCTGCGCTTGAGCCGGAACAACCAGAAGGAACGCAACGAAAAGAAGGCATATTGAATACATGGCGCGCATAGGTCTGCACGGAATCTACGTAGGAATCAGGGCGTGTAAAAGGAAAAATATTTTGCAGCCGAAGATCTCCTCCCCTATCAATGACATGATGAACCGGCTGCCCATATTGTTTGCCTCCCTCTTCTTGCTGCTGATCGCGGCCTGCGACAAAAAAAACGCCAAACAAACACCTCCCAAAAGCGCCCATCCCGAAGCAGCCGTTTTTGCGACCATGCAAGGCCGCATCCATCAAGTGGGACGGACGGAGCCGTACACTGGCAAAATCACCCGTCACCATCCGAACGGAAAACTGGCAGAGGAAGCGCACTACAAAGCCGGTCGAATGGAAGGGCTGCAGACCACTTGGCATACCAACGGCCAGCTCCGCAGCAAACTACTTTACGTCAACGGCGCCGGCGAAGGCTTGGAGGAGGTCTGGCATCTCAATGGCAAGATGGCCGCGCAAAGCCACTACCGCGCCGGGATTCTTCATGGCGCCACCACCACGTGGTATTCGAACGGCATCAGCCGTTCACGTCTGGGATTCAAAAGCGGTCTCAAACACGGCGCGGCGGAGGCGTGGTATGAAAATGGCAAAGCCTCACGCAAAGGCGAATGGAGCGACGGCAGACCCCACGGGATCATGACCGAATGGTATCCCAACGGCCAGATGCTCTTCACCGCCACCTATCACCTAGGCAAAAAAAATGGCGTCGCTCGAGGCTGGCGCGACGACGGGAAACCTTCCTCCGAAGAAGTTTTCAAGGACGACCAACCAATCAGTAAAGTCGTATGGACCGACGACGGCAAACGCCAGGCTCTCCAAACGAAAAAGACCGCCAAAGACCGCGCATGGACCACCAACCAGTTCAGATCCTACTACCTCGGCCAGTCCGATGCCTTGATTGTGGAAACCTTCGGCATGCCCGACTCCACTGCGGATGGATGGTGGAATTACGAGAAGATGAACATCTCCGGCTCTGGTGATGCGACCCTCACCAACCCACCTGCCACCAACCTCTACCCCATCCTCCGGTTCCAATTCAAACAGGGCACGGTCGCAAAAATCGAGTTCCTGAAGTAATCGCCCGATCTGCGCCACCTTCTTGCGGCAGTTTGCGTGGCGATGAATCCCGCCGGATTTTTTAATTTCCTGCTGGCGGCGGAGCGACGGGCGGTGCGACGGGCGGTGCGACGGGCGGTGCGACGGGCGGTGCGACAGGCGGTGCGACAGGCGGTGCGACGGGCGCGCCACCATTGCCGCCCCCATTGGCACCATTATTACCGCCGCCCACTTGCCCACCACCGCGCAGTGCTATCCGTGTGCTTCTTCCGCGAATGATAACAGGAGTTCTGGTAACGTTCGTCAGGCCAACATAGAGACTGCCACGTCCCGCATTGGCGCCCGCCGAGTAAGCCATATTGTTTGTACCACGTAGGCTCAACCGTTCTACGGCGTTGCTTCCCGATCCTCCACCGACATGGGTCGGCGGAGTGGTCGGCGGAGTGGGATCTACTTGTCCATCAGCTGAGGCCGCGACCAATAGTAGGGCAGCGAGCAGCAACGATCGGGTCTGAAGATCGCTTAAAATCTTCAGTGGCCCATAAAAATTGCGAGGAAGCATGTCTTTCATTCTTTTTTCCCTACTCTGATCTGCATTTCACCATATCGGCGCGCCGAAGAGGAAATGAACCAAAAAATGATACGTGAGGCGCACACACGGATAGCAACGCGGCGAACCATCCCTGATCCGCGCGGAATTGCAAGGTCCATTTCCCCTCCCAACGGGTGAGTGGCAGGCCCTCAGCAGCACTGCCTACTTGCGGACGCTGAATCTGTGGACGGTGGTCTGGGAATAGACCTCGCGGGGGCGCAGGACGGTGGTGGGGAACTTGGGCTGGTTGGGGGAGTCTGGGAAATGTTGGGTCTCGAGGCAGAGGGCGCCGTGTTTGGGGTAGGCTTTGCCGCCTTTGCCGACGGTTTTGCCGTCGAGATAGTTGCCGGTGTAGAGCTGAACGCCCGGTTCGGTGGTGTGGATGGTCATCACGCGGCCGCTGGTGGGCTCGTAGAGTTCGGCGCAGAAGGCGCGCGTGAGTTTGTCGCTGAGCTCGTGGCCGGTGGTGGGCCGGTTGAGGACGTAGTTGTGGTCGTAGCCGCCGGGGGCGTTGGGTGGGAGAAGCGCTTTGAGGGCGGCGAACCGAGCGCCGACGGTCTGCGGCTTTGTGAAATCCCACACGGTACCGGCGACGGGCTTGATTTCGCCGAGAGGGATGTCGGTGGGGTCAGTGGGCGTGAAATGATCGGCGTTGATGCGCAGTTCGTGCTTGAGGATGTCGCCCGAGCCGGCGCCGGCGAGGTTGAAGTAGGAGTGGTTGGTGAGATTAATGATGGTCGGCTTGTCGGTGGTGGCTTGGTAGCTGATCCAGAGCTCGCCGCCGGCAGCGAGAGTGTAGGCGACGCTCATCTTGAGGTTGCCGGGATAACCTTCCTCACCATCGGGGCTGGTGTATTCGAACCGGACAGAGGGTCCGAGCGCGCTCACTTGGATGGTGGCCTTCCAGACCTTCTTGTCGAAGCCTTTGAGACCGCCATGGAGGTGGTTGGGCCCATTGTTGGTGGCCAGTTTGTAAGTCTGGCCGTCCAAGGTGAACTGACCCTTGGCGATACGGTTGGCGTAACGGCCGGTGGTGCAGCCGAAGAAGGGATGGCCCTTGAGATACCCCTCGAGAGTGTCGAAGCCGAGAACGACGTCAGCCATTTTTCCATGCCGGTCGGGCGCGTGCAACTCGGTGAGCATGGCGCCGTAGCTGGTGACCTTGGCGATGATGCCGCCGTGGCCGGTGAGGGTGTAAAGCTCCACGGGCTGGCCGTCGGCCACGCCCCAGTTAATTTTTGTGACGCCGGACTTCATTGCTGGATGAGTGGTGGCCGCGGCCGGCGCGGCGGCGCAGAGTAACGGGAGGGTGACGGCGGCGGCAATGAGCAAAGTGTTTTTCATGGCGGTGTTGATTATCGGTAATGGATAAATGGAGAAGCGCGCGGGCACAATCACTTTCTTGCGGTCGCAAGGTTCGCCAGAAGCGCCTTCACGCAAGCCTCGGCGAAAAGAAGGTCGTTGATGGCACAGTCGAGTTCGACGACTTCGATGCCGACGCGCAGATGATTCTTGAGGCCATTGAAGAGCTCGTGGTCGGCCGCCGGGTCGTGGAATTTCTGGCCGGGAGCACTGATGATGCTGATGGCCTTCAACGGGAGAAGCACGGTGACGGGGCCGGTGGAGGCGTTGAGCTTCCGGGCGATGATTTCCCCGAGCCGGGCGCATTCCCCGGGCGTCGTGCGCATAAGGGTCACCTGCGGATTATGCGGGTAGAAGTTCCGTCCGGCGAACTTGTCAGGAACCGTGTCAGGCGCGAGGAAGTTCACCATGTCGAGGCAGCCGGGGGCGACGATGGCGGGTGTGCCGGTGCGCGCGGCGGCCTCGAGACGAGTCGGGCCGGCGGAAAGGACGCCACCGACGAGCTCGTCGGCCCACTCGGTGGTGGTGATGTCGAGCACGCCGGCAACCATGCCGGATTCGACGAGCGACTCCATCGTGCGCCCGCCGGTGCCGGTGGCGTGAAAGACGAGGACTTCGTAACCGGCGGCTTCGAGAAGTTTCTGGGCGTGCTGCACGCAGGCGGTGGTGTTGCCGAACATGCTCGCGGCGATGATCGGCCTGTCCGCGGCGGGCGGAACAACGGCCTCGGCCATACCGCAGATGGCGCCGGCGGCGCGGGAGAGTATCTGGCGGGAGATGCGATTGAGACCGGAGACATCCACGATGCTCGGGAACATCACGATGTCCTTCGCGCCGACGTACTGGGCGGTGTGGCCGCTGGCGAGTGTGGAGACCATCACCTTCGGAAAACCGATCGGCAGGGCGCGCATGGCCGCGGTGGCGATGGCCGTGCCGCCGCCGCCGCCGAGGGAGATGACGCCGTCAATCTTCCTCTCGGCGACGAGCCGGGCGAGCAGCACGGGGGCGGCCTGCGACATGGCCGCGACGCTCTCGCCGCGGTCGCGCCGCGCGGCGAGGGACTTCAGATCAATTCCACCCGCAATGGCCACCTCTTCGCGCGAGATGTCGGGCGCGAGCCGGGGCGTCTCGAGCGTGCCGACGTCGATGAGGAGCGCCCGGTGGCCGCGCTGGCGGATTAGTTGCGCGAGGAAGCCGTGCTCCTCGCCCTTGCTGTCGAACGTGCCGAGAACCGCGATGGTCGCCATAGGATGCGGGAATTATCGCCGCGCCGGGGCGGCTTTGACAAGCCCGGCTTCCCAGCGCGGATCGTGGCAGGCGCGCCGGGGGCTTGAGTTTCCTTGACGCACCTGTGCTTCGCCGAATACTGGCGCGGCATGAGCAAGCACCGATTCATCTCCGAGACCGAGGCGCTGAAGGAAGATTACACGGGGCGCACGAACTACTGGCTCTGCCGGCCGGAAGTATGCGAGGCGCGCGAGCTACAGCTCTGCCGCGCGGTGCTGCCGGCGGGCGAAGGGCACAACTTCCACACGCACCCGGAGCTGGAGGAGATCATCTACGTGCTCGCGGGACACGTGGAGCAGTGGGTGGAAAAGGAGAAGCGCCTGCTCGGCCCCGGCCAGGTGGCGCACATCCCGAAAGGGGTGGTGCACGCGACGTTCAACCCGACGAAGGCGGACGCGGTGATCCTCGCCATCCTCTCGCCCGCCGCGGCGAAGGGACCGTTCCTCGTGGACGTCAGCATGCAGGAGCCGTGGGCCTCGTTGCGGCCGTGAGATGTTCTCCCATTTTTCGCAGCCACGGTCGGTGGAAAATTGTTCAAATCAAATGCGCAGAAACTCATGGCCGGCCGCGGACGGTTTGGGCAGTCTGTGCGCCGCGAGTTCTGACCAACCTTAACCTATGAGCAAGAAATTCAACATCGCCGTCATCGGCCTCGGCTTCGGGGCGGAGTTCATCCCGCTCTGGCAGAAGCATCCCCACACGAGCTGCTACGCCATCTGCCAGCGCAATGAGGAGAAGCTCAACGCCGTGGGCGACTACTTTGGCGTCGACGTGCGCTACACGGAATTCCAGCAAGTCCTCAAGGATCCGAACGTGGATGCCGTCCACATCAACTCGCCTATCCCCGACCACGCGTGGATGTCCATCGCCGCGCTCAAGGCCGGCAAGCATGTCGCCTGCACTGTGCCGATGGCCACGAACATCGCCGACTGCAAGAAGATCGTGGACCTCGTGAAGAAGACCGGCCTCACCTACATGATGATGGAGACGGTCGTGTACGCCCGCGAGTATCTCTACATGAAGGAGCGGCTCGACAAGGGCGAGTTGGGCAAGCTGCAGTTCGTGCAGGCCAGCCACCAGCAGGACATGGATGGCTGGCCCAACTACTGGCCCGGCCTCCCGCCGATGTGGTACGCCACGCACTGCGTCGGCCCGGTCGCCGGACTCATCGGCAAGCCCGCAGAGTACGTAAGTTGCTTCGGCTCCGGCACCGTCCGCAAGGGTTTGCAGAAGCATTACAAGTCTCCCTTCGCCGTCGAGACCGCGCACGTGAAGTTCAAGGGAACGGACGTGAGCGCGCGCATCATCCGCTCGCTGTTCGACACCGCCCGCCAGTACCGCGAGAGCATTGATGTGTATGGCGACAAGAAGTCGATCGAGTGGCCGCTCATCGAGCACGAGCCGCTCGTCATGCACACGGCGAAGAGGCCCGAGCCGGAGATCCCGAGCCACGTGAAGTGCCCGGACTTCGCGAAGCGCCTGCCGAAAGGCATCGCGAAATACACGACGCAGGGTGTGTACGACTCGAGCAAGAAGACGCACCTCAGCTTCACGCAGGGCAGCGGCCACGGCGGGAGCCATCCGCATCTGGCTCACGAATTCGCGATGGCGCTGGCGGAGGATCGCGCGCCGTTCCCGGATGCGAAGCAGTCCGCCAACTGGACTTGCGTGGGCTTGTGCGCGCACGAGTCGGCGCTCAAGGGGGGCGCGATCGTGAAGCTGCCGAGCTTCACAATCTAATTGGCTGATTGCCGATCGGAAAAGATTCTGAAGACAGGGGCGAGGGAGGAAACTTCCCCGCCCCTTACTTTTGCTCCGCGCCGCTCTCCGGCTGGATGATGGCGACGACGGCGGACTCGGGCCGCAGATATTTCCTCGCGACCTCGCGCACTTGCTCCAGCGTGACGGCCTCGAAGCGGGCAATCTCGTCGTCGCTGTTCGCATAGCCGAGGCCGTACAACTCATCGAGTGCCGTCTCCATCGCGAACGCGCCGAGTTCCTGCCGTGAGATTTTCTTCTGACCGACCACTTTGGATTTGGCGCGTTTCAACTCGGCCTCGCTGAGGCCATGTTCGCGGAGCGCGGCAGCCTCGGCGAAGAGCTC
>SXGT01852125.1_pt1 | contig 22903 bp, 17 predicted proteins | sample 3176221 | NCBI WGS metagenome assembly SXGT01 (sample SAMN11356862, study PRJNA531348) | freshwater metagenome | isolation source: freshwater sample F1-120 | place: China: Fuxian Lake, Yuxi | collected 2017-12-25
CGCCCGCGCAAGGTTCCGATCCGAAGCGAGCTCCTGCGTATGCGCCAACACCGTGAGCATCGCCAGGGAGGTTAGCTCGACATACGCCTGAAACCAATCGCGCAAACGGTGATATCGAGCACGCGGGTCGCGAGTGAGCTCCAATTCGGCGGCGGGGACCGCCAACCACGATGGCAGGTTCTCGCGGTCCAATCCTTCCGGCATTCCTCGCCTCCGCGGCGATTGTACTCTCCTCCGAGGCCAGTTCACAGCCCCCGCCGGATATGGTAAATGTCTTTACCAACGCTCGAGGTACCATGCGTCCCACCCTGCTGCTCGTTCTTGCCGGATGCAACGATGCAAACTCCGACTCTAACGCAGATTCCGACGTCGATTCCGATGCGGTAGGTGTGGAATACTACGATCTGGAATCCTGCGAAACAGTGATCGATGACGGCTTGGCCGGTGTGTTTCGGTGGTTTCGCTGCGCCACCGTTCAGGACGAAGGCGACACCATCCGGCTCCAAAGCATTGGGTTGCCGCCGCATCTCTCGTTTTACTATGAAGACGACGATCCGAATCACATCGCCTGGGACAGCCGCGGCAACCTGTATTCGCCGAACCCGAACCGACTCTCAGCGCAGGATCTCGATTTTTCAATTCCGGTGGACCCGATCCCCAAGGGGTTGGTCATCGATGAGGCGATGGTGGACGGCGTGGTGGGCACCAACGACGAAGAATACCCCATGGGAGCGGCCGGATTGGCGTTGGACGGGGTGGCGCTGTTCAATCCCTTGGCCGCCCCGAACGACGACATCGACGACGAACAATGGACGTTTGACCCCTATTCTGCGCACCCCTCGCCCGACCTGACCTACCACTACCACACCACCTCCCCCGGTCCCTTGGACGTGTTGGTGGAACAAGGGTTAGCGTCGACCTCCACACCAGGGGAAGCAGAAATCGAGGTGTACGGCGTGTTCTGCGATGGAACCTTCGTGCTGGGATGCACCGAACTCAACGGCAACGAGCCATCCGGTGAGTTAGACGCCCAGAATGGACATGTGCACACCCTGGTGGACGCGGACGGTGGGGTGTTTCTCGAAGATCGCTACCACGTCCACCTGTGTCCGGCTTTGTATCCGGATCATCCATATACACCGGAGATCGCCTACTACGAGAACGAGTGCTCCGGGGGTTTCGGGCCGCCGTAAAAGTCAACCGCTTGATGGTCAAGTGGTTGACCATTTGGGCGATCGAACGGCGACGGGATCATGGTCTTGGAACGCGCCCTAAATGGCGTCGAAGCGATCGAATTCCATAACAAATGCCCCCCGCCCTCGGGTCTGCGAGCGCAGTTCGGTGGTGTACCCCAACAGCGACGACAGGCCGCACTCTGCCAAAATTGAGGTAATCCCGGCATCCGAGCTGTGCCCCAGAATCGTCGAACCGCGCGACTGCAGGTCTCCCAGCACGCCGCCCGTGTTTTCATCCGGAACGACCACTTCCACCTTCATGATCGGCTGCAGGACCACGCCGCCGGCCTTCGACAGCGCTTCGCGCACTGCGGAAGCTGCGGCGATCCGCAGGGATTGCGGATTGCTGCCCGATCCCGGGCTGACGATCTCGTCGACGGTGACCGCCACGTCTTCGATCGGCGAACCCTCGATCGGGCCCCCGCCCAAAGCATCCTTTGCCCCTTGATACACCGCATCCAACTGTTCTGGCGTCGGCTGATATTCCGGTGGGTTCCAACGAGGACGCGCTTGCACATCCACGCCCGTGCCACGTTCGCGCGGTTTTACCGTCACAACACAGGTGGCGCGCAGCTCGATGCGCTGGGTGCCGGTTTCCAGTACCCGATCCACGCCGCCCTCCGCAGAGGCCGATTGGCGCACGGTTTCGCGGTGCACCACGCGAGGCCGACCGGCGCGGAGCTTCAAACCAAACTCGCGTTCCATACGTTCAAACTGGATTTGGAGATGCAACTCCCCCATACCCTTGAGGATCCGCTGGCCGGTTTCCGCATCTTCCTCGAACCGAAGCGTCGGATCTTCCTCGGTCATCTTCTCGATGACCTCCAACATCTTTTCTTCATCGGCGCTGGATTCCGGCTCCACCGCCAACCCCAAAACTGGGGCGCGAGCGTCAATTCGCTCCAACAGGACTTCGTGGGCCGGATCGCAAATCGTGTCGCCGGTGGTCGCCCAACGCACCCCCGCCAGCAGGACAATCTGACCGGCAAGTCCCTGCTCAATGCGAGTCTTTCGGCTGGCGTCGACCTCAAATACTCGGGCCACCCGCTCCTTGATGTTTCGGCCACCGAGCGCAATTTCTTCGCCGCCTTCCAACCGACCTTGGTAGATCCGGCAAAACACGTGGCGGCGTCCTTCGAAGAGCTGCACCTTGAACGCCAGCGCAACCAGCGGAAGGTCCGGGTCCATCTTCACTTCTACCGGCGTACCGTCCGGCTTTTTCGCGATCGCGGGAGGACGATCGAGCGGGGTCGGGTGAAGCTTGATTACCGCATCCAGCATCGGCTGCACACCCCAGTTACGAAGGGCCGAACCCGAGAATGCTGGACGAACCTTTCCGGAAATGGTCAGGGCACGGAGTACCGACCAAATCAACGCCTCCGGAACCTCTTCTTCGCCGAGAACCAAGTCTGCAAGCTCTTCATTGTGCTCCGCCAGAGCGAGCAGCAGCGTCTCACGGTAGGTGGCCACTTCCGCCGCTTCCTCCTCCGAAAACGGCCGAGTTTCTACAATTTCACCCTTCTCCCCTCGGAAGGTGTACGCCTGTTGCTCGATCACGTGCAGCACCGTCTGTTTCGAAGGCACGGGAACACAGACCGGAACCGGCTCATCGCCGAAACGGCTCTTCACCATGTCGAGCGTGCGCTGAAAATCGGCGCCAGGGCGATCCATCTTATTGACGAAAATGAAGCGAGGAACGGCGTGTTTGTTGGCCTGGCGCCACACCGTCTCCGTCTGCGGCTCCACCCCACGCACGCCATCCATAACAATGACCGCGCCGTCCAAAACACGCATCGAACGCTCAACTTCGATGGTAAAATCCACGTGTCCAGGCGTGTCGATCACCTGGAGCATATGGTCTTTCCATGGACAAGCGGTGACCGCCGCGGTGATCGTAATCCCGTGGCGCTGCTCCTCGTCCATCCAGTCCATATGGGCCGTTCCCTCGTGAACTTCGCCCACCTTGTGCGAAGCTCCGGTATAAAACAGCACTCTCTCTGTGAGCGTGGTTTTACCAGCGTCGACATGCGCCGCGATGCCGATGTTTCGGACGCGCTCTAGCGGCATTTCGGTGACGCCCTTCGCCTTGCTCATCCATCCTCCGTCAGAACCGGAACTCTTCTATCGCCTGAACCAGCCCGTGGCGCGCACCAAGAACCGGGATCGCCAAAATCCGCGCTCTTTTCAGAATATCCTTCGCGTATGAGCGTTCGACCCGAGCGAGCGCTTCGCGCGCCATCTCCACCCACATCGCCACCAGGTGCTCCACCGCCTGCCGGGTATAAAAGTGGTGATCGCCCACATTCGAGCGCAAGATGCTGGCTGCTGGCTCCAGCCATCCGATCGCTTCGTCGCGTCGCCCTTGGTCCGCGCACAGAAATCCCAAATGCGCATAACGAATGGCCGCTTCGGTGCTCCCTTCTCCGTGGAGCCGCAGCTCCGCCTCCAACGCCTCCCGAAGCATTCCCTCGGCCTCCTCCGGGCGTTTTCGGCTGAGCACCATGTTCGACAGAACATTCAGCCGTTCGGGCAGATCCGGGTGCGGATCGCCATTTTGCCGAGTCCATCGAATGCACTCGTTCATCAGGCGAATCGACTCTTCGCGCTGACCTGCGGCCTCCAGCGCGTTCGCCAGCTGAAACGAGACCGTTGCTCGCTGCTCCCCGTCGCCCTCGGCGATCGCTGCATCCAGAACCACCCGCAGCACCGGAATCGACTCTGCTCCGCGACCGAGCATATTCAAGGTAGCAGCTAGCGTTCTCGCTCTCGCTACCGTTCTTCGGTCGCTCACCCCAAAGTCGTCCACATACCGCTGCCAAGCTTCATCGAGGTACGGCAAAGCCTCTTCGGGGCGTTGGCGGCGGATCAATAACTCACCGATCTGTGCCGCAAGCGCACCCGTCGTTTCGGGGGCGAGATCTTGCTGGATTCGAAAGGCCTGCTCCAGGAGCTGTTCGCCACGTTGATATTGCCCAATGCGCAGGCAGTGCAAACCCAAGTTGGAAGCCACCGCCGCCAACCGCAGGTCCCGGCCACCGGCGATCGAACGAAGGCCGTTGTACGCCTGCTCCAGCATCTGCGTCGCGTCCGCGGCGCGCCCCGCCCGATCCGCAAGCGCCCCCAGCATCCCCAATTCCACCAACGATTCTGGGTGTTCTTCGCCGAACTCCGCCAAACGGCTCTTCACCAGTGCGCGGGTGATCGCGATCGCCACCCGCAGCTCGCCAATTTGCGAATAATACTCGCGCAAATACACCAACAGAAGATCCGCCTGCTGGTGTTCGTCCGCGTGATCAACGGCGAGCCAGTCGGGGTGCACTTCCGACAAAACAGACGACCAACCTTCCGAAAAGCCACTTTCAGCGAGCAGCGACGCGCCCCCGTCCGGAAGATAGGCGACCAGGCGCTCCACCGCGGTCTCGACGTCCACGCGCACCTCCCGACGCTTTTTACCTCAGGCCGGCGCGTCGGCGCACGATCCAGGCGATCCCGGCCGATACACCGATCCATAACCCAAGCCACGGACCTCGCCAAAGCGGAGTTTCTTTGCGCTCATGAATCTCGCGCCCCGCCGTCTCGTCCAACAACAGCGGACCGGTAACGCCGGCCTCGTAATACCGGCCGCCTGCGCTGTCGGCTACCCATTGCAAAAATGGAGCATCCGGCGCCACATCGTCGAGTTCGGGGTCTCGCGTGGTCACCGCAAAAACGGTCTCGGCATTGCCGATCCACTCGCCTTTTTCGCCGGTTACTTTGACCTTGGCGCGCTGAGCGCCGCGCCGATCCGCAGTCCAAAGCAGAGAAACTTCACCGTCCGCGTCGGTCTTGCCCTCCAGGCGAATGGGCGGCTCCCCCTCAAGTACCGCTTCCACCTTGGCATTCGCCAGCGGTGCAAACCCCGGATCCCGCGCTTGCACCACCAGGCGAATATCCTCCCCTAAAGCGTAGTTTTCTCGCGCCGTCTCCAGAGTTACGCGGTCAGCGGTTGGATCGGCGACCAACCAACGAAAAGCGTTCTTCCAGAATCGCAAATACGCCTGATTTCCACGGCCTTCTGCCGCCTCCGAGAACGACCACCGCCAGGAGGAGTCGATGGTGAGCGCCATGGAACGGCCCTTGCCGACCTCTCGAACCGCCAACACGGGCATCTTTCCAGAACCAGCATTTAATGAGGGATGCTCGAGCAATACCGTGGCCCCGGGGGCCACCCCTCGCGCAAGATTGGCGCCGTCCACCGGGCTCAGCCTCGACCACCACTGGTCATTTTCTTCGGGGTCTGGCGCGAGCCGTGTCAACGGATGTCGGCGCCCTTCCGCTGTAAGTGCAGGCACAAACGACACCGGTGTGCATAGCCCCCGGCAAATCTTATCCGTCGTATTCCCCACGACCCCCAATTCGATAGGCAGAACCTCCGCGATCGGAGTTCCGGCGTAGTCACCAATATCAAAAGAACGATCGCCACCCAGCATGGCAAACCCGTGCCCGTCTTTCGTCACAAAATCCCGGACATTTCCAAGCAACTCGTCGGCGTTTCCACGCGCTCCCGTAAAGTACGGTCGGTAGTCGAAGTTTTGGAAGATCACCAAGTCAAAGGTCGTGATGTCTTCCGAAAACAACTGTTCGTACGGGAAAGGAATCAACGAAAGCTCATCTTCGTCGTATGCCGCGCCGACGTCGCTGTTGGTGCGCAAGATAAAGAACGAGACCAGGTCCACGGAGGGATCGCCCTTCAAAAACCTTCGAAGAAACTTCACATCCCAGGACGGCGCGCCCGCAACCTGCAGCACGCGAATGCGATCGCGAACCACGCGGACGACCACCGGCATGGTGTTGTTCGAAGGAACGGCATCATCCTCGTAAACCGGGACGCTGACCGAGTAAGTAAACCGACCGGGCGCCGAAGGAGTCACATCAAAGGCAACCTCAGCCCGCCCTTCTGGGCCGATCGTCACCTTCTTGGAGGTCACCGGCGAACCGTCCCGAGTGAGTTCTACCGCGACCGATCGGCCAATGTAACCCTGACCTTCGATGTGCGCTGTCAGCGTGAATGGGCTGCGCACAAAGGCATAACCACCGGAATCCACATTTCTCACGGCAAGGTCTCGGAGATCGCCCACGGCGCCTACCTGGAAAACGGTGAGAGGTCCAGGCAATTCGGGAGGACCCGCTGGCCGCGCATCGGCCTGATAGCGTCGCCGTAGCGGCCCTCGATCGATGCCATCAGAGATCACCACCACGCCGGCAAGCGTTTCGCCCGCCATTCGCTCTGACAAAGCGCCCAGTGCCCCTTCCAAATCCGTGTGCGGGAGGTCGTAGCTTCCGGGGCGCCCCCCCCGAAGCTCGGGTCCAAACTGATAGTAGTCGACTTGAGCATTCTCAAGCGTGTTTGCCAAGGTATCGGCGGCTGCCGACCGCGGGGTACCGTTTTCGAGCACCGACATCGAGCGAGACGCGTCCACAAGAACGGCGATCCTGCCGGGTTCTCGGCGTCCGGACTCCTCTACCCACATCGGACGTGCCAACGCAAACGCCACTCCCGCGAGGGCGGTCAGCATGGCCCCAACCTCGGCCAGCCTCGCGAAAATAGGACGTTCCCCCAGCAAAGACAGGGCCCCTATCAACAAGCCAAGCACCACCACCACGAACACCCACCAAGACGGGGCCGTCCACTCCAGATGCCCCATGGGACCTAGTTTGCCACCCAGCCAAAAGTCTGCCGTCATGGGCTGTCCCAGTCCACGCCCATCCGGTGGGACTCCATCAAGGCTTTGACGTGCGCTTGATCCTTCTTGTAGTCCGAGGTCAGACAATAGAGAATGAGGTTAATTCCTAGCTTTACCGCCTCCCTTCTTTGTGTTTCTCCTCCCGGCGTACAGGTTTGGCGGTGGCGCCCATCCGGGCCCCGATCCAACGCTCCCGAAAGGTCGTTGCGGCAATAGATAAGCGGCGAATACCCGCCTTGGCCGTCCATTCCCGCCGCCGTAATGCCCTCCAGATACGCATGCCGGGTGATCCGGCCGACGGGCCGCGAGATCAAGAAAAAGGCGCGGTAAAGTGAATGGTCCGACGGAATGGGCGTCAAAGGACGCGTCGGGAATAACACCTCCGCAAGCTTCCGAACGGAGCGATCAAAGCCGCTTCCGTCTGCCCCCGAGCTGTCGTCACAAAACAAAAATCCGCCGTAGGACAAATACCGAGACAATTGTTCCAACGTCTTGTCGTCCGGCATCGAAAACGCAGCCGTCCCCGTCAATACCGCAAAAGGGTATTTGAAGAGATCGCCGGTCTTTGGATCGATGCGCACCGGTTTCGGATTCGTTTCTACCGAGGTGGTTTGCTGCACTTCGTGCAACAGACGTTCCCAAGCGTCCAACCTTGAGGTTGTTCCCTGGAGATCCAGCTCGGCGATGTTGATTTCGCTCAACGAACCAAACGCTTCCGCGCGCGGCGCCATGGCCAACGCGGCCGCCCCCAACAACACTTGCCGACGTGTCCAATTCATGCGGTCCTTCGAAGCGAGACCATCGCTTGTACGGTAAAAAAGACCAGCGCGGCCCAATACAGGTAAGGAGACAGGTCCACGCGGCGGGCAAACAAGTCCGGACGAATCTCGCGCTCCACTCCCGCGATGGAACTTGAACGACGAACGTCACTTTCTTCGATGCGCGTGTTCACCGCAACCGAGGCCAGCGGCGGCGAGCCCTCCACCTGAACGGTATAAGCTCCGGGCTTTTCCGGTATGAAAAGCACTTTCCCCGCGTCGACCCGGCTACGAACCGGCTGCGAGTCCGGCCCCATCACCTGAGGTTCTAGGCCGACATCGGGCAACGCCACCGCAGCCAATTCGCCTACGAACGCGTTTTCTCGGATACCTCCCCCTCCGGCCTCACCGCCCAAGTACGACACCATACGCTGAACCATCGGCATAAACATCGCCTGAAGCGGCAAATTTGACCAACCCAAATCAAAGGTGCTTGTCCAAATCAACACGCGACCGTTGCCCACTTTGCGCTCCACCAGGGCCGGAACTCCTCCTTCAAACTCCAACAGGGTGTGCACATCTTCACTTTCATCGTAGGGTTCGAGGGTCATCACTCTTTGGGCACGAACCTTTGAAAAGCTCGACCGCCCTCCCCTCGAAAAAGCGCTGAATAGCTTGTGATCGGTGTCCGGCAGCGTCAACGGAACGCCTGGCTCTCCTGGAGCGGCAAGATCCCTCACTTTTCGAAAAGGGGCTGGAAGAACCTGCGACAACGCCGCATTGTAGCGCTCGGCCGTGACATTGTCGCCAAGCGAGATCACGAGGTTGCCGCCCTTTCGAACGAACTCCGTAAGTCTGGGTCCGAACGCGCGGGGATCCGCCAGATTGGCCAAAAACACCACGCGATGGGTGTCAGGATCGAGGTTCGAGAGTCCCAGGGGAGTGGTGACATCTGGCCTCAAACCTTCACGAACCCCACCCCATGGGGCCAACGCTCGCTCCAAAAAGTAAACTTCGGAACGAATGGGCGTATCCCCCGGATCGCCGTCCACCACCAAGACCCGAGACGCACCGACGCGCGGCAAATGAAAGTAGCGGGAATCGTCCATAGGAAGATCCGGATCGTCGCACCAAGCCCGGCCGACTCCGCCGCGCGCCTCGGGTGGCACCGTCACCGCCTTTTCGACTTCCGCCTGAGCCCCCACCGCCGCAAAAACTGGGATCACCTGACCATCGGGCAAGGTCACTTCGCATGCGACTTCGATCGGGGCCGTGCCGTAGTTCGCGACGGTCATCCGCACTTGGCCTCCCTCCATGCCTTCGCCGTAGGTAGCACCAACGACCGCAACATTTCTCGGTGGTTCCGCATGAACTACCTGGGGAAGGACAGTGTTGTCTCCCTCCAAGAGTTGCTGGATCTCCGGTTTGGCGGCAGCCACCATTTCGGTCCCTGCTTCATCGGTAAAGACCAACACCTCGCCCGGAACTCCCGCCAACAGCCGTCGAGCGGCCAATAGCGCCCCGCGAAGATTGGAGCCTCCATAGCCGGCTTCCAGGTCCTTCAGTGCGGCGAGGACTCTTTCCGGATCCGCCTCCATGGTGGGGGTGATCACCTCAGCCTCATCGCCGTAAAGCACCAAACCCACCTTGGTTTCTGCCGGAAGTGCCTCAACTACAGCGATTGCTTTCTCCCGCGCCTGCTGAGCCAGCGTTCGACCACCATCAGCAAGGCCCATTGAAAGCGACTTATCGACGACAATCACCACCCGACCGGAACCACCAAATTCCGGTGCTGATCCGGAATAAATCCAGTCGGGTCCCATCACGGCGGCAATGACAGCGGCAACCGCCAACAGACGAAGTAGCAGCAGAAAAGGGTCCTTTACCCGACGGCGGCGGCGAAGTCGCTTGACGACCCGTTGTAGGAGCATCATCGCGCCAAAAGAGCGTCGATCCCTAGGCGTTTGTCGGGCAAAGTGAGCGAGAACGGGCAACACCAGCAGCACAGACAGCGCCGCGGCGAGAGGAGCCAAAAAAGAGAGGCTCAAACCTCACCCCTCGCGCCCATGGTCACATTCGACGAAAGCGGTCCGCCGACAATCAGCTTCCTGAGCACCCCTTCGAGCGGATCCCGGGACGATGCTCGCAGGTACCGTCCGCCCCAGCGAACCACGCCATCCCGTACCTCACCTACATATTCGGCCACCACCTTAGCAAACTCGGCGCGCGCAGCGGCGGGGTCCACCGCGAGTTCCGCGCCGCCCTCGGGACTGAAAAACACACTGGGCTGGGAATAATCCAGCGACAGCTCTTGCTCATCGAAAAGGTGTACAAAGGAGAGATCGACCCGCCGACGGGCGAACGCCCCCAAAGCGGGCAACCAATGCGCTGGTTCCTCCATACCGTCGCTGAAAACGGCGACCCAAGAGCGCCGCCGCGTGTGACTTCCGGCACGAACCAGGGCCGCTTGAAGCCCGGCCACACCACCCGGTTTCGCAGCCGCTAACGCCAGAAATGCCTGTTGCAAGTGGTTACGCTGGCTCCGCGGTGGCAGCGTACGAAATGGCGTTTCCCCCGCGATCACTTCCAGTCCCACCGGCTCGCCGTGCCGATGGAGGAAATACAGCAATGTCGCAGCGAGGGTAATCGCATACCCCGCTTTACTCCCTTCCAACGACGGAAAGCCACCTTCGGCACGATCCCCGGTGCTCATGTCCCCGGACAAGTCGACCACCACCGACGTCGGCAGCTCGGTTTCAGTTTCAAAGCGGCGAACCACCAGTCGATCCGATCGACCCATCACCCGCCAATCCAGGTGACGAAGGTCCATTCCAGGCGTATATTCCTGGTAGTCCGCGAACTCAATTGCCTGCCCCACCCGACGGGATCGGTGGTCTCCCATCATCAACGCATCGGTGAGCACCCGCGCCCGAAGGTGCAAATGGCGAACCCGGGACAACACCACCGCGTTCCAAGGACTCTGAGTTGGCTCGTGCGCGTCCAAACTACCCAACTTCCTCAAGAATCTGAGACACAATCGCATCCGCGTCCAAACCCGATGCCTCCGCTTCAAAGTTCAGAACCACCCTATGGCGCAACACGGCGGTCGCCACGGCCCGAACATCGTCGATGGTGGGCACCTCGTGACCATGCAGTGCCGCCCAAGAACGGGCCCCAATCGCCAAATACTGGCTCGCTCTGGGCCCCGCGCCCCAACGCAACCACTTGGAAGCCCGCGTTCCACGCGCAGGATCCGGACGTGTCCCTTGGGTGACGCGAACGCAATAGCTGACGACGTCCTTCGAGGTCGGCAAGCGCCGCAGCATGGCCTGGTAGGCCAACAACCGTTCGATGTCCAGCACCCTTGGCGCCTTCGGCATCTCGCCGACCGTGGTCCGGCGTACGACCTCCTCTTCCTCTTCTGTTGTCGGATAGCCCACGGGGATCGAGAACATGAACCGATCCTGCTGAGCTTCCGGGAGCGGGTAGGTGCCCTCCTGTTCGATCGGGTTTTGAGTCGCAAACACCAGAAACGGCCGTTCCAACTTATGAGTCTGCCCCGAAGCCGTTACCACCTTCTCTTGCATCGCCTGCAATAACGCCGCCTGTGTTTTCGGCGGTGTTCGATTGATTTCGTCCGCCAGCAGCAGGTTGGTAAATACAGGGCCGGGTACAAACCGCAACGACCGGCGCCCCGTCGTGCGATCCTCCTCCAAAACTTCCGTCCCGGTGATGTCAGATGGCATCAGATCAGGCGTAAATTGAATTCGACCAAAGCCGATTCCCACTGCCTCCGCCACCGTGTTCACCAACAGGGTTTTGGCCAAGCCCGGAACGCCCACGAACAAACAATGGCCATCCGCCAAAAGGGCCGTTAGCATCAGCTCGACCACCCGTCGCTGGCCCACGACAACCCGTCCGATCCCTTCGGTCAATTGCTGTCGCACCTCGCTCAGCGAGTCGAACAGTTCCGCGTCATCCATATCATGGCTCCGATGTTTGCATTTCGCGAATTAAGGTGACCTCGCCGGCCTCTGGGCCGCCGCGACGCAGGATCCGCATATAGCGTTCATGTCGGGCGGCGCCCGCGGAATCACCGGTCTGCGAATACAGCGACGCCAGCGCCTGTTGAACCTCGGGATCAAAAGGGTTGAGGTCAGCCGCACGACGAAAGGAATCCAACGCCGCTCGAACCTGCTTTTGCTCTTTGAAGATCTGACCCAATGTCTTATGGGTCAGAGCGAACTCGGGGTACACCTCGCGAGACTCTTCCAAAGAGGCTCTTGCAGCCGCTAAATCTCCGAGCGCCAAATGTGCCTGCGCCACCCGATTGGCCAGCAACGGCGACGGCGGCTCTTCCGGATTGTAGGCCTTCGCGTACTCCACCAACGCCGCCTTCGCATGGCCCTTTTCCCGAAGCAGATCACCCAAGCGCATCCAGCGCTGGAGGTCCTCACGACCGGACAGCACCGGGTCGCTTTCCGCTTCGTTCGCGCCGTCTAAAACCGTAGGAAGTTCCTCCGCTTCTCGATCCTGAAGTTTCTGCTTCTTTAGCCACTCCAGCCACTCCTTTTCCAAGGCGCCGAAATTCGCCGCGCCAGCGCCTTCGGCGAGTGCAATCCGAGGATCGACACCCTGTTTGACCCGGGGAAGCACCCTGACCAGGACATCCTCGCCACCCTTCTCAAAACAATAGGACATCAATGAAGCAAGCTGTGCGTAGGCGAGTGCAGCCATTTCTGCGGTCGGCAGTTTCGCCAACGACGGATGCATCTGGTCAAAGCTCACCAACCCTCGATGAGCATTGGGGTCGTCATCGGGACCCGGTGGCGTGCCCTCCTCCCGAATCGCTCGGGCCAACAAGCCCTCGTCGCGTGGCCCAAGGTGAAAGTGGTCTTTCCCGTCGCGCCAGCGGTTGTCCAAGTACTTGGCGATCGCCTCCTGAAGCCACACCGGAGCCTGATCCTCGGTATATTGCGATACCATGCGGTGTATGTACTCGTGGGCTACCGTGTCCTTCCATTCGTAGCCCCGGCCGAGGGCTCGCGGAGAGGTGAGGAGTAACCTTGACCACTTCGAAAGTGCGACCACACCCGTCGTTTGAACGTCCTTTTCCGTCAAGGAGGAAGCCGCTGTAAAGCTCCTTCCGTCGGGGTAAATTTCCAGGATCACCGGGCCAGATGGCTGGCCGCCCATCAAGGGCGAGAGGTTTTTGCGCGTGCTGGACAGGGTTTCTCTAGCCTCCTCCAACAGAATCGCATCCATCCCCGGCCGATACCGCACCACAAAATCTGCGTCCCGAACTTCCGCCCAATCGGCCATCACCAATGCGGTCCGCTCGTACAAACCAAGATCGTCCCATCGATCTTGATGTCCGGCAGCGACGGCCTTCTGCATCAACGACAACGCTTCTTCGTATTCGCCTGCGTAAAAGCGGGTATTCGCGGCCAGTGCCAGGACATCCCCGTCTGCAGAGGACTCGGCTTGTATGCTTTGCACCTCACGTTTAGCGCAAGGCACATCATTAGCCTCCAAACACCGCTGAATGTCGGCGGGTGTCGCCACCGCGAAGGAAACCCAAAGGAGGAGCATCATTGATTGACCAGCTCCTCAAAAAAGCGCTTTTTCATCGCTCGGTATTCCTCTGGAACATCCCCCTCCATGCCTTCTAGAAGTTCGCGCCGATACTCTTCCGGCGTGCGAAATTGCTCGGGGCTCGGGATCTCGACAGGTTGAGACTCATAATTCTCCATTTCGTCGCCCTTCCCGCTCGGTGCCCCTTCGCCGCCTTTTCCTCTTCTCCCCTGGCTCATGGCCTGTTGGTCGCGCATGGCCTGCTCCAGCGACTCCCGCGCCTCCCGAATGCGCTCTGCGGCACTTCCCTGGCTTCCCTCCGCCTGCATCGGCTGCCCCTGGCCCAAATCGTCGTTGGCCTGACCCATCGATTCACCGGCTTGTTCCAGACCTTCCTGCAGGCCTTCCGGCTTGGTCTGAAGGCCCTGGGACACTTTCGACGCTTGTTTTTGGGCTTCTTCGAGCTTTTCTTGGAGCTGTTGCTGCTGCTGTTGTAGGTCCCGCACCTGCCGCTGGGTTTCCGGCGGCACCTTCGAAGTCGCTTCCAATTGGTCAAGTAGCTTTTCCATCTCGTCGAGCTGAAGCTGCAGAGCCGAAAGCTCTCTCGAACCTGGCCGAGCGCCCGTTCGACCTTCCGCCCGCAACACCCACTCGACCGACTCCCAAGCCGCACGCGCCTGTTCCAAAGCGTCTCGGGAGCCGCGCACATCCCGCGCCGAAACCGCATCACGCAGGTGATCGGACTGGTCCACGCCATCGCGGCCACGCTCAAGCTCATGAAAAGGTCGTTTGTCGGTTTCGGAGGCGGCAACATACCTCCTAGCCGCAGCGGCATGATCGGCAGACAACCGGTCCAATTGCGTCCAAATGGACTCGGCTCGTTCCGCGGCCTTGCCGTCGCCTTTCTCTCGCAGTTCCCGCGTCCTTTCTTGGAGATCGCGTTGTTCTTTTTCTAATGCCTCCAGGGTCTTTTTCAGCTCCTCAGCCTGTTGCTGCAGCTCGGCGGACTTCGACTTGCCATGCTCAAACTGTTCTTGAATCCCCTTGCTTAAGTCCTCCAGCTCCCGGGCCAAGCGCTCCATCAACTCGCGTGCTTCCTCAACACGACCTTGTTCCAGCGCTTTCCGGATCTCGTCGCTCAGCTGGCTCAGCTCCTGGCCCCGCTGGTTGATGAACTCCTTCAGACCGGAATCCTGCATGAGTTCAGTTGCTTTCATCAACTTGGAGAGCTCTCGCTCCAACTGATCCAGACGGGTCAGCATTTCCTGAGCCGACATCGAGTCCAGCTCCGCTTGAACCTCCGCCGCAACCTGCTCCAACCGCTCGGCGGTCTCCGCCACCTCCTCCATCGCCCTGTTCTGAATCATTCGGTCCAAAGCCAGGATCGCATTCTCCACCGAGGTTACCGCATCGTCGCGCAGCGTCGCCAGCGTGGTCAGGTCATCTCCCTTTGGAGCAACCCCCGAATTGGGGGGAAAGGCGACCTGGGTAAACCGCACCAAAGCGCGACCAGATTCCGTCACCCGCCCCACCAAATCGCGCTCCAAACGCTCCTCTGCGTCGCGTGGCTTTTGCTCACCCCAAGCGTCGGCCCATTCCGACAGCGGCTGGTAGCGTTCGACGACCTCCACTCCCCAGGAGGCCAACGCCCCTTCGGTACGCCCAGGCGGCCAAGGATCGACGAGCGAGGTTGCCAACAGCTCCAAGAGCGCGTCCCGCAGATCCCGTTGACGTTGGTCGGCGCGGTGATCCAGGCCCGACGCTCCCAAAACGACCACTTGAACGGTTCGGGATTGGCCTCGTTTGCTGCCGCTTACCGCATCATTGTCCCACGCGGCGATCGTGAGCTGAACGCGATCCCCGGCGGACAAACCTAGCTCTCGCGGTGACGGTGAGGCCTGTCCAAACACCTCCGCCTTACGTTCGCGCGGGGATGCCAACGGCGTCCCCCGTTCCACATCACCAATCTCAACGATCACCTTCGAAATGCCGAAATCATCTCGTGCGCGCCAGAGTAATGGCAATCGATCGTCGAGAGCCACCTCCAACACGTCAGAAGGCGTGTCCATCAGCACTTCCGGTGGAAGATCCGCTTCTGGCTCAATCTTAAAGTCCCGCGATGGCCGCGCATCGCCCTGCCGGTAGGCAACGAATTTCCAAAAACCAACGTCCGTGCCCACCTGGAAGGACCCGGACAGCCGGCGTCCATCTTCCGAAACCACGCCGTCTAAAGCGTCGTCTTCGTACGCTACCACTGCCACCGCCTCCATCGGTTGGGCCGAACGCGCAGACACCTCCACTCGCGTGCCCGGCGGCGCATGAACATCGCCCGTACTGTTCTGTACTTCCTTTGGCTCAAGGCCGGTATAGTCAGGATATACATACCGAATGACTAAATCGCCGACCTTGGCCTTCGGCCCCGAAGCTGCCGGCCCCTCCACTGCAGCCACAGCGTTCGCCGGAAACAACCACCACTGCATCGTTCCTTGAATACCCATCGGAGAAAGCACTAAACCGACAAGTGCCACCAGCCCCCAAAAGCCAGCGGCCCCGGCCCACGCTCCCGCACTTCGTGAGGAATGCACCCTACCAACGCGCACCTCGCGCAAGGTCACCAACGCCTTCGTCGCCAAACGCTCGACGATGACTGGACTCTCGCCCTCGGGCACCCCGCCTAGACGCTCGGCGACCGCCACCAATCGGCCTCGAAGTTCCGGCTTCAAATCTTCCACTCGCTTCGCCTGCCGGACAAGGTCCCCGGACGAACGCCACTGACGGAACAACGGTCGAACCACCAGCGCCCAGGAACCACAGCCCCCCAGCGTCACCAAACCAAACACCGCTGTGTTTCTCATCCATCCCGCGTTTGCGGTGGCGGTTACCAGGACCAGCGCGCTCGCGCACAGCACGCCCCATTGCGCCAAGCCGCGAGCAAGCAGCAAGCCACGCTCGCGGCCAGCCAAGCCGCTCAAATACTCTGCTACGCGTTTCCGGTCCTCATTCATCAACGCACGGCCCCGCCGAACCCTACCTTATGACTGTGGTAGCCCATACCGGTTCCCATGTCTCCGCTCGATGACGCACCTTGACGCCCAGCGAACATCAGATTCTTCGAAACACTCCCACCGCGGTTCCAACGATTTCGCAATCCCCTGAGGACTCATCCACATAAATTGGCTTCATCGCAGTATTTGCGGGCTGCAACCGAATCCTATCCCCCTCCCGGTAGAAGCGCTTGACCGTGGCCTGCCCGTCCACCATTACGACCGCAATCTCGCCATTCCGGGCAACTTTCTGCTGACGCACGAAAAGGTAGTCGCCGTCGCGGATCCCATCGTCGATCATGGATTCACCCGTAACCACCAACGCAAACACCTTACCCCCGGGCGGCAACAGATTCGAGTCGACGCGCACCGACCCTTCATAGTTTTCCTCGGCGAGTAGTGGAAGTCCTGCGGCGATTTTTCCTAGAACGGGTACGCCCACAATCCCCGAATCCTCGACGAAACCCGTCGCACCCTTGGTAGGAATGAACGATCGCGAGGCGCCGGGGTCGGCCGCCCGCTCCAAATAGCCCTTTTTTACCAACGCTTTGATGTGGTCGCTCACACCATTGGTCGAGCCGATCCCGAGCGCCGCGCCGATCTCTCGGTAAGTCGGCGCCACGCCGCGTTGATCGAGGGTTGATACGATAAAATCCAAGATCGCGCGCTGCCGCGGAGAAAGCTCATCCATCTTTCCTCCTAGCGAAGTACACCTACGAGTGAACACACGTACAGTACCTCACTCCCGTTCAGTGGGCAAGCTCGATTCCGGAGCATTCAACCGGTAAGAGATTCGCACCCTCAAAACATCGACTTGACGCCCTTCGGCGCGAGCGTCAACCATCGCTCGAACTTCGATGTCAGCGTCGGAGTTCGAGACCACTTCGGCGCCGCCATAGGAGGCCTGCAGAAGCACCGCGTTTCTCCCGCAGCCGACCTGGCGAACCTCGACAAAGTTGTTTTTGGGGAAACACAGACGATTCAGCGCACAATGCCAAATTGGTGTTGTTACCTGAAGTTCGGAGCAACCAGAGGGATCGAGCAGCGTGGTGCCTTCGCCCAACAACCACGTGGTCGTCGCGGGCGCAGGCGGCGGTTCTGCAGATTCTCCGGGGATAAGGTCGCGGCGGCCCGCCGGATCTGTCGGCCGCGCCACCGGCTGAAACATCCGCTCTTCGCCAATAAATCCAAGCCGGACGACCATGCGCGGATTTGGACGCGCCGCCAAATCCCTCACAACCGCCCGATCGCTAGGTTTCAAGAACAAACCGTCCGAGGAACCCGACTTAAACGTCGTAAAATCCTCTACCAACGCCCGACGCCCCGAGGCCGTAAACGCCACCGCGGCGACATCGCTGCGCGAGAGGTCCTGAAACGGCTCCGGTGCATAGATTTGCAGATCGGACATGCACCCGTAGTTCAACGCTTTCAGCTCACCCGACTCGGTCAGCACCTGTGCCTTTGTACCGAGCCTCCTGTCTTCGCAAATCAAGTAGTGAATTCGATCTTCGACACCACGAGCGGCCAAAAAGCCCGCCATGCGTTCCCGCTCCGACAACGTAATTCGGTATGGAAACGGCGCAGTCGCGGGCGGAGGGGGAGGTTCTTCCGGCGCATCGGCCACAGCGACCGGCTTTGGCGTAGGCACCCACAACCAAGCCACCACGCCATCGGACGGGGCCACCCGATAGCGCGTTCCATCGAAAAACCACTCCTCCGAATCGCACACTTGGTCCGGAAGCGAGGCCGCCTGTCGATCCCGGCATCCCGACGGTAGCTGACCGAGCACGTTCCAATCGGCGCCGGAAAAAGTGACCACGTACATTTCGCTGGGTGTTTCGAGCCACAGTTCGTCGGTCCCATTCCCGTCGAAGTCAGTGGCTCGGGCAAGTGAAAAGTCGCGATGATCGAGACCATGTTCTCGAATGAACGCGATCGGGATGGGGATCTCTCGCGCGACGTTCCCCTCGCCAAAGTGTATGTCCGTCGAGGCCATCAGCCGCGGTTCGTAAACCACGGGCTGTGCAACGACAATCGCAAGTCCGAACGCCACCACGCCACAAAATGTGAACAACCCGATCGCAGGAATCAGCCAAGGCGGGCGCTCCCGCACCTCGCTCACTTGAAAAATGGACTCCCCAATACGAATTTTCATCCCTGCGCGAATAACAACCGGGTCGCCCACCACCCGATACTCGTCGACAAAGGTGCCCGATTGTGAATCCAGGTCCCGTAAGTACCATTGGTCCACGGCAAACGAAATTTCAGCGTGCTCCGGGCTCACCATCGGATCCACCAGGTGCAGCCCCCGGCGCGAGCGCCCAATGAGAAGCCCTTCTCGTTTGGACAACGGAATACTCTCGCCGGAAAGCGGCCCCTCCAAGCAGAGTAATTCGATAGAGGAACTCATGTGCGACATCCCTGCGCACGAGTGTACCAGCGTTGAGCGCGGCTGGGCAGCTTGAGATCGCGACCCCGCCCCGTTACCGGTTCAAGGGGAACTCATGCCTCGACCCGACCGGACCATCGACTTCGGCCTGCCGCCTGTTCAGCCATGGATCCGCAACCTCTTGGTGGGCGCATTTCTGGTCTGGGTTCTTGAAATGGTGCTGTCAACCTGGGTTAGCGTCCCACTCTTCGCCGTGCTAACCTGGTTTCCGCCCGGCCTTGAGGCGCCTTGGACCCCCTTAACGCGCTATTTCGTTCAGGGGCCGCAAGTCGTATCGGTGTTGTTCGGCTTGTTTGCTCTGTATTTCAGCCTCGGGGTGGTGGATCGGCACCTCCACAAACGGCAAATCGGCGCGGCCGCGCTCGCTGCAATTTTGGGCGGCACAACGTTAGCTCTCCTTTTGGGCGGTACCGGGATCACCTACGGTCCGGCCTGGGGCTGGAGTTCGTTGGCGTCCTGCAGCTTCGCACTCATGGGTTTGGTCGCCCCCGATGTCGAAATCCGGCTGTTTTTTGTTCTCCCGGTCAAAGGCCGACACCTCGTATACTACGAGGGAGCCATTGAATTGCTGTTCATTTTGGCGACACGAAACACATCCGCCACCGAACATTTCGGCGCTTGGTGTGGAGTTCTGGCGTGGTGGTACCTCCTCGGTCCGGGGAGAAAGCGACGACAGCTTCTCAAGAAAGGGAAAAAGGTCGAAAAGGCTTCACACCTCCGTGTGGTGCAAGGCGGACAGGATGAAAACTGGCATTAATCCCTAATTGCACAGGGAATTCACCAAGGCGCAGCGGTCAGGTAAAGCGAGCCGTGCTAAGTTCCACCCGATTGTCTTGAGGCTCCGCTGACCAAACACCTGTCCGAAACCGAGCGTCGCGCGCAGATTTTACGCTCTGCTCGCACGGTCTTTATTGAAAAGGGATACCTCGCCGCGCGAGTCGAGGATGTCGCGCACCAGGCCGATCTCTCAAAAGGCGCAGTATACTTCTATTTTGAGACAAAGCGTGACCTCTTTCTGGCCCTGGTTCAAGAGGAGCATGAGACCACCTACAGTTTCCTCGATCAGGCGGAGAGCGACGAGCGGCCTGCCGCAATCAAACTCATGGACCTAGGTCAGAAGTATCTCAACTACTTTGCCGGTCTCAAGACGCCTCCACGTTTCTTCCTGATGATGTCCGAACAGGCGATCCGCGACGATGAAGTTCGTGAAGAGGCGCAGGCCGTGCACCAGCGTTTTGTCGATCACTGCGCCAGATTGATCGCACAGGGGATCGCCGAAGGAGCATTTCGGCCCATCGATCCTACCGCAGTTGCTCAGATGCTGAAGGCCCTGATTGACGGCCTGGCTGGGCAATCGGCGATCGGACTTCGTCCCGATCGCGAACTCCTGTCCAACGACGGCATTTCGTTTTTGCTGCATGGGCTCCTCAAGGCCCCGGACCGAACTTGAGTTCCATCGCATACATCGATCTTCAGCGACGGCTGGCCCTGCTCGACGATACCGGCACTCGAAGCCTGGTGCCCCACCCTGCGGCCTGGTCGACGTGGACCAAACCGACAGTTGAACCGTCGCTATGGAGTTGGCCCACATGGTCGCCAGACGCTTCCCAAATCGCATGTTTTCGAGTAGGGCCGCCCGCTGAGGCCTCCGCTATTGACGCGGATCCGTCCATGTCCCGGGTTCGCGCTGCACATGTGCAAGTCCACGATCGTTCCGGCGTCCAGAGCGCTGAGCTTGCCCAGTTGGACGAACGGCTGCCGATCTACCTTCAATGGTCGGAGGACGGTTCACGACTTGCGGCGTTGAGCCAGAAGGACGACCGGTTGATCCTCTCAAGCCTCACTCCCGGCGCAGACAGTCACGAAAGCATTATATCCGAAGGAAGCCCATTATTTTTCACTTGGTGCGGCACCAAGCTCGCCACCTATGTCGGGGGCGGCACGCTCGGCGCACGCATGATGCTGTTTGATCCTTCCCGCCAACAAAGTGAGCTCATCCTTCCTGGCGTCCCAGGCAATTTCTGCGCACCCCTGTGGATGCACCAGCAGGTGATTTACGTCGCCCGACACCAGGGTAGAACAGCTCTTTTAGCAATTGCACCGCAGGACGCGGAGCCGCGCGTCTTGGAGGTCGTCGACGGATTGGTCGCGTTGATCGCGTCCCCCGACGGTCGTACCATTGCTCGGGCCATCGCCCCAAACGGAGACGGCACGCCCTACCGAAACCTAGCACTTATCGACACCATTTCAGGTGAGATACGCCAGATTCTGGAGCAGGACTGCCTTGCGTTTGTGTGGGCCCCGCCCGGCGACCGCTTGCTCGTTTGCCGCGTCGATACCGAGAGAAATGTCCTGATCTGGCAGCAGGTTGACCTCGACGGCACGTTGTACCCCGTGATCGACATGATGCCCACGCGAGATCTTGGTTTCTACCTTCGGTTTTTCGAGCAGTACGCTCAATCCCATCGAATCGTGTCTCCCGACGGCCAACACCTTCTGGTCGCGGGCGGCATCCCCGGGAGGCAGCCGGAAGAAGGAGCGCACCTCTGGCAGATCAATTTGCGCACCGGTGGTGCTGAGGCCATCGCCGAGGGAATGTTCGGGGTATATGCCCCGGTGACGGAGGCGGAGTGTCTTTCCGACGAAAACTAAAACGCTGGATCCCTGGGACCGCACGAAAGTGGGTGCGAAGCCGAGTTCAGGCGCAAGTCGATGAGTCCCTGGCATCGCTGGCGGGGCCCGACGAGCTTTGGCCGTTGCAGCCGGCCGCCTCGGTGCCCGACATCGGTACCAGCCGCGCCGATCTTCGACGTTTCCAGGACGATCTCCAGGAACTCACTCGACAATTGGTCCAGACGCGCCAAAAGATCGAAGAGAGCCAGAGGATCAGCCAAGAAGCCAACGCGCAAACGTCCGCCGCCAAGCAGCTGTCGGAGCGCGTCGGGGCGCGCCTCGCCTCAGCCAGCCGACACGCCGTCGTCGACGCCTGAAGGTTCGCTTGTTTTGCACTGGATCGCAGTGCGCATCCTCGGTTACACCCCGTCCTGATTTCGCGTCCGCTTGAGGAACCCCATGGCGTTGCTATCGACCGTCTCCCACATCCTATCCAGACCTGTTGCTCGTTCGGTTCGTGAGCTGGTCGAGGAGATGATCGCCGAAAGGCGGTTTGTCACAAAGGAAGACCTCGAGGCCGTTCAAGCCGATCTGCAGGCGCCCGCCGACGCCGAAAAGCTCGCCGCCCTGGAAACCGAGGTGGTAGCTCTTAAGAAGAAATTGAGCATGGCGATGGGCGCACTCCAAGCGGCAAGCGCTCAACTTGCAGAAACCCAGCGTGCGGCTGACGAAGCGCTAGCAACCGCTCGCCAGGCCAACCAACAGGCCGTTTCCGCCAAAGCCGCCGCCGAGGCAGCTGCCGACGGTGCTCAGGAGATCGAGGCATCGCTGCAAGCGCCGGTTCGAGCTGCCGTTCCAAGCCGCCCGGTGATCGAGCAGCCCGTCCACGCCGTGACCGCAGCTGACGAAAACTGCGCAGTAACGGGGTGCGACGGAAAGCTTCGTGCTCGCGGCTTTTGCGCAAAGCACTACCAGCAATGGAAGCGCAACAACCTGGAAGGGTTTGTGAGCGGCGATGGCACCGTGCTCCTAGCGGACGGCACCCGCTGGCGGGTTGCGCTCGATCTCGCTGGACTTCCCGTCACTCGGCAAGGCGGTGCATTGATCGCCAAGGGTTCAGCGGTCCCCGCAGAGCCGCTTCCAGCATAGGTCGTGCGCGGTGTCGGCGTAGCTCGACGAGGCGTTTCCGATCCCCGCTTTAGAGCGCGATCCACCGCTCGTTCTTGCACGCCCGCAGGCCGAGAACGGGCGGAAGATCTCCGGGCTGCAACGAAGCACGATTCTTGATGACGTCGGACATGGCCACCTCCACGTGTTCAGTCACTCGCGGAGGTACTTTTGTTGCGTCATGGGATGTCACGAAACATCACAGATCGAATTTTACGCCTTGGGCGAGCGGCAGGTCCGGGCTCCAATTGAGCGTACATGTCTGACGACGCATATACGCTTTCCATGCGTCTGAACCGGCTTCCCGTCCGCCTCCCGTGTCCTTCTCGCCGCCGAATGC
>SXGT01323992.1_pt1 | contig 22898 bp, 13 predicted proteins | sample 3176221 | NCBI WGS metagenome assembly SXGT01 (sample SAMN11356862, study PRJNA531348) | freshwater metagenome | isolation source: freshwater sample F1-120 | place: China: Fuxian Lake, Yuxi | collected 2017-12-25
AGCACACGCGCCAGGGTAGTCAGTAATACCGTCGTGTCCGCAGGCGTGCATCTTGCCGGGATTCTTCGAGCGATGCGGGACGTCGTTGAGTTCTTCGATGTCGAGCGCGTCGATGTCCGCTCGCAGGCCGATGCTCCGCAGTCGCGCGTCGCCGGATTGCTTGCCTCGAATCACGCCGACCACGCCGGTCTTCGCGAGTCCGCGATGCGTTTCGATGCCCCACGCCTGCAGCTTCGAGGCGATCAGTTCCGACGCGAACGTTTCCTCGAACGCGGTTTGCGGGTGCGCGTGTAGTTCTCGCCGCACTGCGGTCAGTTCGGGATGCCATTCGGTCAGTCGCGAGAGAACGTTCATGTCGGCTCCTGTAGGTCAGCCTTTCCAGGCTGACTCGAATTGGGATCAGTCGTCGATGGCGCGTTCGGGTCAGCCTGGAAAGGCTGACCTACTTCGGGGGGCACAATCCAAATCTCGCCGAAGGCATCCGCCTGGTCGGCTCGGAAACCATGATGGCGCAAGAGTTCGAGAATCGCCAGAAAGATGCTGATGATTCGGCTCCGCTGCGAGGCGTTGTCGAACAGCGTGGTGAAGCCGACACGGCCCAACTCGCGGACTCGCGCCCCGATCTGCTCGACGTAGACCGAGATCGGCGTGTCGTCGTAGCGGATTTTCGATTCTTCGTCGATGACTCGGCGTTCGAGCACTCGGCTGAGCGCGCTGACCAAGTCCCACAACTCGACACCTTTGATGCGATCCGCGCTGGGATCGCGCACGACGTCGGGGCGTTCGTCGCTGAGTCGCGGGTATCGTTCGAGCGACTCGGCCGCACGCTCTTCCAAGGCTTTGGCCGCCTCTTTGAATTTCTTGTATTCGAGCAACTGCTGGATCAGGCCGCTGCGTGGATCATCCGTCACCTCCACGGGGACTTCTTCTTCCTCCGGATTCGGCAACGCTTGCCGGCTTTTGATTTCCAGCAGCGTGCTGGCCATCACCACGAAGTCCCCCGCCTGGTCGAGGTCCAAGAACTGCAACGCCGTCAGATATCGCTGAAACTGCGACGTGATCTCGGCGATCGGCAGGTCGATCAAATCTAATTCGTTCCGCCGGACCAGGAACAGCAACAGGTCCAGCGGCCCGGAGAAGCGATCAAGTTCGACTCGGTAATCCACAGTCATATCGGCACTGTAACAGCGTGGCGGAGTTCGTCGAATCTCGCCCGGTCACTTCATACAATCTTGCTCCCTTTCGGGCTGTGAGTGACGGCCCGTCTCCCCTGTTACCGTTCAACTTTCGAGAGCCTGCTCCCATGAAAGCGATTGCCGTCAAGCCGCGAAACCCGAACAGCGTCCACTTGGCTGACTTGCCCAAGCCGCGAGTGACCGATGTCCCCAACGGTCGCGGCGTGCTAGTCAAAGTTTTGAAGGTCGGCGTCGATGCGACCGACCGCGAGATCAACGACGGCCTGTACGGCAATCCGCCGCCGGGCTACGACTTTTTGGTGCTCGGCCACGAGTCGTTCGGCATCGTCGAGGAAGTCGGCCCCAGCGTGCGGCACGTCAAGCCGGGCGATTACGTCACCTGCACCGTGCGCCGGCCGGGCACGTCGATCTTCGACCGGATCGGACGCTCGGACATCACCAGTGAGGAGACCTACTTCGAGCGGGGCATCAACCTGCTACACGGGTACTTGACCGAGTACTACGTCGATGACGCCGAGTTCGTCGTCCGTGTCCCGCCGGCGCTCAAGCATCTCGGCGTGCTGTCCGAACCGATGAGCGTTGCGGACAAAGCGATCCAGCAAGTCTACGAGGCCCAGAAGCGGCTGCTCGTGTGGGAGCCGAAGATCGCCTACGTCACCGGAGCCGGCCAGATCGGCTTGCTGGTGACGCTGATCCTGCGACTGCGCGGCGTCGAGGTTTTCACGATCGCTCGCGGAGCAAAGCCGAGCCTCAAGGCCGAGATCGCGGAAGCCTACGGCGCGACCTACGTCAGCACTCAAAGCATGTCACTGACGGAACTCGCCAAGCACACCGGCAAGCCGGACCTGATCATCGAAGCGACCGGCAACAGCGCGATCGCGTTCGAGGCGATGAGCGTGCTCGGTCACAATGGCGCGATCGTCTGGACCAGCATCACCGGCGGCCAACGCAAAGTGGAAGTCGCGACCGACAGCATCAATCTCAATTGGGTGCTCGGCAACAAGCTGCTGCTGGGCTCGGTGAATGCCAACTACCGACACTTCGAGTCCGGCATCAGCGACCTCGCCCAGGGCGAGATTTTCTATCCGGGCGTCACGCAGCGGATTCTCACGACCCCGGTCAACGGCCTCGACAACTACCAAGAGATGATGCGGCAGCTCGTCGATTCGAAGGAGGCGTTGAAGGTGTACGTCAACGTCGCGGAGGGATAGGTCAACAACCTGTCTTCCGCGAATTTGCGAGAGTCAGTCAAATCCGTCGTCTGAACTCCATTTGCAAACCTCCTCCAGAAACGACGACATGCCTGAACTCCGCAAGGATCCGATCACCGGCCGCTGGGTCATCATCGCACCCGATCGAGCCAAACGGCCGACCGACTTTCAGTCCTCACCGAAACCCGCCGCCGAAGAATTCTGCCCGTTCTGCGAGGGGAATGAATCCGCCTGCCCCAACGAAATCCTGACCTATCGCAATCACGGCTCGGTGCCAAACCAGCGCGGCTGGCGAGTTCGCTGTGTTCCGAACAAGTTTCCGGCGCTCAAGATCGAGGGACAATTCGAGAGCCGTGGCATCGGCATGTACGACGTCATGCACGGCATCGGCGCTCACGAAGTCATCATCGACTGCCCGCAGCACGAGACTCGGTTCGCCAACCTCCCGCCAAACAACATCCGTGAAGTGCTCTGGATGTATCACGACCGGCTCGTGGACCTCAAACGAGACAAGCGGCTGGTGCATCCGATGGTCTTCAAGAACGAAGGCTCGGCGGCCGGAGCTTCCCTGGAGCACGCGCACTCGCAGTTGATCGTGACGCCTGTGGTGCCGATTACGGTTGCGGAAGAGATGCGGGGTGCCAAGGAGTTTTTCGGTTGGCGAGGCCGGTGCATCTACTGCGACATGATCCGCCAGGAACTCGATGACCAGCATCGAATCGTGCTCGACTCGCCGAACTTCGTGGTATTCTGCCCCTTCGCCAGCCGGTTCCCGTTCGAAACTTGGATCCTTCCGAAGCGGCACTCCAGCCACTTCGAAACGGTTCAGGAAGCGGACGTGGACGAGTTGGCTCACGTCCTGAAGACCACACTCCAAAAGCTGGAAGTCGCGCTCGACAACCCGCCGTACAACTACATCCTGCACACCGCACCGTTTCACGCCGACAACTTTGATTTGAAGTCGTACCACTGGCACCTCGAAATCATTCCGCGTCTGACCGGCGTGGCCGGCTTCGAGTGGGGCAGCGGCTTCTACATCAACTCGGTCCTACCGGAAGAGGCGGGGGAGTTTTTGCGGAAGACGGAAATTTAGCCGGACACAATTTGCAATCGTCGGAGGTCCGCTTTGAAATGCGCTGCATCCGATTTTGTTACTCGATTCGCGAGAGACGTCCATGACCACTGAAACTCTCACCAAACCGGCAACTACGGCTCGTTCGGAATCGCCGCCGAAACCGGTGCGCTATGACACCGGCTATCTGCCGCAACCCATTGTTTACCCCGATTCGGACGGACAGCCTATGGCCGAAAGCGATTTTCAATTTGAACCGCTCGCCTATGCGGTTGAGTCCCTGAAGCAATACTTCCACGACCGCTCCGACGTGTATGTCGCCGGCAACATTTTCCTGTATTACAAGGAGGGTACCCCCTCCGAAGTCGTCGCCCCGGATGTGCTGGTCATCATCGGTGCGGAGAATCGCAAGCATCACTCGGTCAAACTTTGGGAAGAACCCAAAGCGCCCGATTTCGTTCTGGAAATCACCTCCAAGAGCACTCGCAGCGCGGACCAAGGTTCCAAGAAGGGGACGTACGAGTTCCTCGGCGTGACCGAATACTTCTGCTACGACCCGACGGGGGACTATCTCAAGCCCCCGCTGCGTGGCTTTCGGTTGATCGACGGCTTGTTTTCACCCATCCAGCCGACGGAAGAATCCGATTCGCGGGTTGTTTTGCGGAGCGAAACACTCGGCCTTGATCTGCAAGTGATCGGTTCGGAGTTTCGTTTTGTCGATCCCACGGCCAGTCGCATTCTCCCGAATCTGGCGGAATCGGAACGGCTACGCATCGACGCGGAACGGAAGCACGCCGACGCCGAAACCCGCGTCCGTGAACTCGAAGCTCAACTCGCCGCCCTGCAAAAATCGAATTGAGCGGACGCCTCGCCGCTGATTGTTTCTCGAATGGATTCCTCAATGCCCAATCCTGTCCGTCTCTCTCTCGTCTTTCACAACCATCAGCCAATCGGCAACTTCGAGGGAGTCTTCGAGGCTGCCTATCAGGACAGCTACGCGCCGTTTCTCGAAGTGCTACGCGAGTATCCCGACATCAAGGTTGTGATCCATAACTCCGGCAGCTTGTTGGAGTGGCTCGTCACTGCGCACCCGGAATACATCGACGGGCTGCGAGAACTTGCCCAGCGCGGCCAAATCGAAATCCTCGGCGGGCCGTTCTACGAGCCGATCCTGGCGTGCATCCCGCGTCGCGATCGAGTCGGACAGATGAAGTTGTACGCCGATTACCTCGAAGGACTCTTTGGCCAGCCGATCCGAGGCATGTGGGTGCCGGAGCGTGTTTGGGAACAGAGCTTCGCGTCGGACATCGCGTCGGCCGGGATCGAATTCACGGTGCTCGACGACACGCACTTCCGCAACGCGGGGCTGTCGCCAGAGAAGCTCTTCGGGCATTACCTCACCGAAGACGAGGGCCAACTGCTGACGATCTTCCCGATCGCCGAACGGCTGCGATACACGATCCCGTGGGAAGACCCCGAAGCGAGCATCGCCTTCCTGCGAGACCTCGCGGCCAAGAATCCGAACGCGATCGCCGTCTGCGGCGACGACGGCGAAAAGTTCGGTGTCTGGCCCGGCACGCACGATCTCGTGTTCAATCGCGGTTGGCTGCGACGATTCTTCGACACGCTGCGAGCGAACAGCGATTGGGTGAAGACGACGACGCTCAGCGAGTGCATCGACAGCGTTCCGCCGGTCGGCCGCTGCTTCCTGCCCGACAGCAGCTACCGTGAGATGACCGAATGGGTGCTTCCGCCAGAACGTCAATTGTCGCTCGCGTCGCTCAACAAAAAGCACGTCGCCGACCCCGAATGGCCGGAGATCAAGCAGTTCATGCGCGGCGGCTTCTGGCGCAACTTCCGCTCGAAGTACTCCGAGTCCAACGAAATGTACGCGCGAGCGTTGCAGGTCAGCAGCCGGCTCGAAGAACTGACGCGGCTCGACTCACACGGCGATCACCGTGACCGCTTGGCAGAAGCTCGTTCGGAGCTGTATCGCGGACAATGCAACTGCCCGTACTGGCACGGCTCGTTCGGCGGGCTGTACCTGCCGCACCTGCGGAACGCGATTTATCAGCACCTCATCGCCGCCGACAACATCCTCGAAGAAGTCGCCGGCCAACTCGGTTCGGCCAATCACAACGGCAGCGGCCCGTGGGTGCGCATCGACTCGGACGACTTCGATTTCGACGCTCGCAAAGAAATTCGTCTCGCCAGCGACCGCCTCGTCGCGTTCGTCGCGCCCGCTCGCGGCGGGCATTTGTACGAACTCGACCTGCGCAGCATCCGCCACAACTTGCTGGCGACGCTCGATCGACGTGTCGAGCCGTATCACGAGAAGATCAAACAAGCCGCACTCGACCGGTCGCTGCAATCCGGAACCGGCGGAGTCGATCCCAGTGGCGGCGTGAAATTCAAACAGCCCGACCTCGATCAAAAGCTGATCTACGACACGACACCGCGCAAGAGCCTCGTCGATCACTTCCTCGCCGAGGGGACATCGCTCGACGATTTCCAACGCGGTCACGGCGAGATCGGTGACTTCGCAACCGGCGCGTTCCAATCCCTGCTGCGACGCTCAACGGAACGAGTCGAAGCCGTCCTCACTCGAGTCGGACGAGTCGGCCCGTATCAGATCAAGCTGACGAAGCGAATCGCCATCAACGCGAGCGGTGGCACGGCTCTCGAAGTCCTGTACTTCCTCGAAGGCTTGCCGCCGAACGAACCGCTGAATTTCGCTGTCGAACTCAACTTCGCTGGCATGGCCGCCGAGGCCAATGACCGCTATTTCTACGACGCTGCCGGCCGCCGGCTCGGTCAACTGCAATCTGTTCTCGATTTGCCGGCGACCAACCGTCTCGGCCTCGTCGATGAGTGGCTCGGGCTCGACGCCGCGATTGAACTTTCGGAACCAGCCGCGCTGTGGGCCTTCCCGATTCAAACGGTGAGCAACTCCGAAGGAGGCTTCGAGACCGTCCATCAAAGCTGTGCCGTCGTTCCACATTGGCGAGTGCTCGCTGACCATGACGGCACCTGGGGCGTGGAGATCACGCTGTCGCTCGACACGTCCGCGGCACAAGCCCGTGTGCTCGCCAAGGCCGCTGTTGCCACGGTGTAGTCCGATCGGCATTCGCGAGATTGGCAATTGAGGAAGTCGCAATGATTCTAAATTCCGGCTGAGACTCGCCAGATGCCGTCCGTGTCGTTCAAAATGCCTGCCCGCGTGTGAGAACCATCCAAACTTTGGAGCCCGCCGTGTGCTGTCCATTTCCACGAGCCTGTGGCCTCTTCCTGCTGGTCGCATTGTGTGCCCTGCCGAACAGCTTCGCCGCTGAACCGATCGCGTTCGATGTCATCGGCACCGAATACGTTCGCGACATCAAGCCGATCCTCAAGCAGTTCTGCCTGAATTGCCATTCGACGCAGACGCAAGAAGGCGAACTCGATCTCGAACGTTTCGCGGGACTCGCAGACGTGCGAACGGGGACGCGCGTCTGGCTGAAGGTTGTCGAGATGCTCGACACCAACGAGATGCCGCCCAAGGACGCGAAGCCGCAGCTATCTGCTGAACAAAAGAAGCAACTGCGTGCCTGGGTCGAGCGATATCTCAACGCCGAAGCGCATGCCAGTGCCGGAGATCCCGGCCCGGTAGTGCTGCGACGGCTGAGCAACGCCGAGTACACCTACACGATCCGCGATCTCACTGGTGTCGAACTGAATCCCGCCAAAGAATTCCCGGCCGACAGCGCGGCCGGAGAAGGATTCACGAACGCGGGCAACGCGATGGTCATGTCCCCTGCCCTGCTGACGAAGTACTTCGACGCCGGCAAAGACATCGCTCGGTACGCCGTGCTACTGCCGGACGGCATTCGTTTCTCTCCGTCGCAGAACCGCAGTGATTGGACGAACGACACAGTCGATCGGATTCGTCGCTTCTACGCCGAGTTCTCGGCCGAAACCGGCGGGACGAAGGTCAACCTGCAAGGGATCGTATTCGACACGAACAGCGGCGGGCGGCTGGCAGTCGAAAAGTATTTGGCGGCGACGCTTGCAGAACGTGAAGCGTTGCAGACTCGGAAGAAGTCCATCGTGGAGGTGGCGATGGCTCACGGGTTGAACGCGAAGTATCTCGGCCTGCTCTGGCAGACGCTCAGCGATTCGAGACTCAACGAACGCGAACCGTCGCTGCTGCTCGATTCGATTCGCAGCCAATGGCAAACCGCCAAGGCAGACGATGTTCCGAAGCTCGCGGCCGTGATCGCGCAGTGGCAGCAAGCGTTGTGGCGGTTCACGAGCGTCGGGCACATCGGCAAAGTCGGCGGCCCGAAGGGTTGGCAGGAACCGGTGCTGCCGCTGGTCGCTCGGCACGAGATCAAAGTGAAGCCGGTCGCCCCGAATCCGGCAGGCGAGCCGAGGAGCGTTAGCCCTCGGACAGACGGGGCCACTCGCGCGGATCGTCCGGGGGCTGACGCACCCCGGCTCGCGGAGAACTTGTTGTCGTTGTTCCTCGTCACGAGCGACGCAGGAGACGGCAGCGACCACGACTTCGTCGTTTGGGAGCGTCCGCGATTCGTCGCTCCGGGTCGGCCGGAGTTGCTGCTGCGGGACGTGCGTGACCTCAGCCGCGAGCTGACTGCTCGTCGCGACAAGCTGTTCGCCAGCGCGGCGAAGTCGCTCGGAGCGGCGGCCGAAGCGGCGGCCTCGACCGAGAAGCTTGACCTCAAGCCGCTCGCCGAGAAGCACGGCGTTGAGCCGGAGGCACTCGCGACCTGGCTCGATTACCTCGGCATCGGGACCGGCAGTGAAATCAAAATCGACTCGCTCATCAAGCAGAAGGCGGAGAGCGGCGCGGGCTACGATTTCGTGAAGGGCTGGGTCGGCGAGAACGCTCTGAGCGTCGTCGCGAACTCGTCCGACAATCACGTCCGCATCCCCGGCAACATGAAGCCCCACGGAGTCGCCGTGCATCCGACGCCGAACTTGCAAGTCGTCGTTGGCTGGAAGAGTCCGGTTGCGGCGGCGATGAAGATTGCGGCGAAGGTGCAACACGCTCACCCGGAGTGCGGCAACGGCGTCGCGTGGTCTCTCGAAGTGCGACGCGGCAACACGCGGCAGCGGCTCGCGACGGGGAACTCGCAAGGGGCGAAGGTGATCGACGTCGGCCCCTTCGAAAACGTCTCGGTCAAGCCGGGCGATCTGGTCTCGCTGGTGATCGCCCCGCGCGACGGCAATCACTCGTGCGACCTCACGGCGATTGATCTGACTCTCTCGGCCAACGATCGGCAGTGGGATCTCGCTCGCGACATCTCGCCGAACATTCTCGCCGGGAACCCGCACGCGGACAGCCTTGGCAACGCGAACGTCTGGCATTTTTACAGCGAGCCGACCACGGCCACCGCCGAAGTCGTCGTCCCGGCGGGTTCGCTGTTGGCGAAGTGGCAATCGGCACCAGCGGCGGAGAAATCGCAACTCGCGACCGACGTGCAAAAGCTGTTGCAATCAGGCCCGCCCGCCGCAGCGGACAGCCCCGACGCAGCGCTGTTCCGGCAACTCGCGTCGCTCGGCGGACCGCTCGTGCGTAGCTCGACTCTCCGAGTCGAGCCTGCTCCCGACAAGACAGCGCCGGAATCGAAAGCTCCCGACTCGGAGAGTCGGGCTACGGGCCTCGACCCCGCGCTCTTCGGCAAGCATCCGAACGGTTCGGCCGTCGAAGCGGCGAGCTTGTGCGTGAGGGCTCCGGCGGTGATCGAAGTGCGCATCCCGGCGGACCTCATCGAAGGCTACGAGTTCGTCGCGACCGGATCGCTGCATCGCGAGACAGGGGCCGAGGGGAGCGTCCAGCTTCAAGTCCTCCCCGCCAAACCGGAACGAACCGTGGGGCTGTTGCCGACAACCGCCACCGAAACGAACGCTGGCGGCTTGTGGACGTCGAACAATCGCGGCGTCTCGCACGCGACGCCGATCGTCGTGAACGACGGCAGCGAATCGCGACGTCGCATCGAAGCGTCGCTCGCGGCGTTTCGATCGCTGTTCCCGATCGCCCTCTGCTACACGAAGATCGTGCCGGTCGATGAGGTCGTCACGCTGGCTCACTTCTACCGCGAGGACATCGAACTTCAGCGGCTGATGCTTGATGACGCTCAGACCGCGCGGCTCAACAAGCTCTGGGACGAGCTGCTGTTCGTCAGCCTCGATGCCCTGACGCAGGTCGATGCGCTCGAACAGTTGATCCAGTACGCGACGCAGGACGCCGATCCGAAAGTCTTCGAGCCGCTCCGAAAACCGTTCGCCGAACGAGCGGCCGCGTTCCGCAAGTCGCTCGTCGATGCCGAGCCGAAGCATCTCGACGCGCTGATCGCATTCGCCTCGCAAGCCTACCGCCGTCCGCTGAAAGACTCGGAAGTCACCGAGCTGCGCGGTTTGTACCGCAAGCTCCGCGATCAAGAACTGCCGCACGACGAGGCGTTCCAATTCACGCTCGCACGGGTCTTCGTCTCCCCCGCGTTTTTGTACCGCCTCGAAAAAACCACCCCCGGCACGACGGCAGGGCCGATCTCCGATTGGGAACTCGCCAGCCGGCTGAGTTACCTCTTGTGGTCCTCGCAACCGGACGACGAGCTGCGCCGCGTCGCCGCCTCCGGCAAGCTGCGCGATCCGAACGTGCTCACCGAGCAGGCTCGGCGAATGCTCAAGGACGCTCGCGTCCGACGGCTCGCGACCGAGTTCGCTTGCCAATGGCTGCACATTTACGACTTCGACTCGCTCGACGAAAAAAGCGAAAAGCACTTCCCGGAATTCCGCGACCTGCGCGGCGACATGTACGAGGAGTCAATCCGCTTCTTCACCGACGCCTTCCAACAGGACGCCTCGGTGCTGAGCTTCTTCGATGCCGACCACACGTTCGTCAACGAACGGCTCGCGAAGTTTTACGGAGTCTCCCGTAGCTCGACTCTCCGAGTCGAGCCGAGCGGTGCCAAAGTGCTCGACTCAGAGAGTCGAGCTACGGATTGGCAGCGCATCGACAACCTCAAGCAACAAGGTCGCGGCGGTTTGCTCGGCATGTCCGCGACGCTCACGAAGCAATCGGGAGCCTCCCGCACCAGCCCGATCCTGCGCGGCAACTGGGTCAGCGAAGTGCTGCTCGGCGAGAAGCTGCCCAAGCCACCCAAGGGAGTTCCGCAGCTCCCCGAAGACGAAGCGGCCCTCGAAGGGAAGACGGTGCGGCAACTCGTCGAACTGCACAGCATCGACGAGAAGTGCATCAACTGCCATCAGCGAATCGACCCGTTCGGCTTCGCGCTGGAGGGCTTCGACACGATCGGCCGCCGCCGCGACAAGGATCTCGGCAACCGCCCGATCGACACGCAGACGAAGCTCCCCGATGGCTCGCAAATCGATGGCCTCAGCGGCCTGCGAAATTACTTGCTGACGACTCGCCGCGACGCCGTCCTCCGTCAGTTCTGCCGCAAACTGTTGGGCTACGCCCTCGGCCGAGGCACACAACTCTCCGACGAACCGCTGCTCAGCGAGATGCAGCAACAATTGCAAAAACACGACTACCGCTTCTTCGCCGCGATCGAAACAATCCTCCGCAGCCGCCAGTTCCGCGAGATTCGCGGCCAGGATGTCGAAGTCGCCGAAACACCGTAGAACAAAACTGCCGAACTGATTTCTGTCACCTCTGTGTTCTCTGTGCCTCTGTGTTTCAAGACTTTAGAAACACAGAGGCACAGAGAGCACGGAAAAGAATAACGAGGTTGACCATGAACGCTCACCAGTTTTCTCGTCGAACATTTCTTCGCGGCGTCGGCGTGACGATGGCATTGCCGTGGATGGAGTCGTTTTCCGTTTGGGGCGATGACGTCTCGAAGGCCAAGAAAGCCAGCGAGGCTCCGGTGCGGATGGCTGTGCTGTTCTCCGGCAACGGCTTCCACAGCAAGGAGTGGTGGGCCAAGGGCGAGGGAGACCAGATGGAGCTGGGCCAGGTGCTCGCGCCGCTGACCGACTTCCGCAAGAAGATGGTCTACATCCGCGGGCTGTTTAACGCCGAGGCCCTGAAGGGAAACATCCACAGTTCGATGACCGGTAACATCCTCTCCGGTGCGCCGCTGACGGCGGGCGGTGAGATCCGATCCGGCACCAGCGTCGACCAGTTGATCGCTCAGCGGCACGGCCGATCGACGAAAGTCCCCAGCCTCGTGCTCGGCTGCGAGAAGTCGAATCCGTCGGTCCACAAAAATTACTCGATGATCTACAGCTCGCACATTTCGTGGTCGTCGCCGACCACACCGACTCCGCTGGAGTTGTATCCGTCGCTCGCCTTCGACCGGCTCTTCAAGGACGAAGTGCAACGCGGCGACAAGAGCGTGCTCGACGCGGTGCTGGCCGACGCGAGTGACGTGCGGAAGCAGATCAGCAAGTCGGATCAGCGGAAACTCGATGAGTACCTCGATTCGGTGCGCGAGGTCGAACAGCGGATCGAGCAAGCTGGCAAACGGGGCGAGCTGCAAGGCTGGAAGCCGACGCTCGACAAGCCGAACGTTCCGCGCCCCGCCGACGGCATTCCGCAGGACATCTCCGAACACATGCGGCTGATGTGCGACATCCTGGTGCTCGGCTTCCAGACCGACACGACGCGGGTCTGCACGCTGAAGCTCAACAACGATCACAGCTCGCTGAGGTTCCCGCACCTCAACGTCGATTACATGATCCACCACCTGCTGTCGCACTCCGACACCGCCGACTGGCTGAAGGTGAATCAGTTCTTCATCGAGCAACTCGGCTACATCGCCCGCAAGCTGGACGCGATCCAAGAGGGCGAACGAACCGCGCTGGACAACTCGATGCTGCTGTACTGCTCCAGCATGCTGACCGGCAGCCACGACGCAACCAAGTTGCCGGTGGTGCTGCTCGGCGGTGCTGGCGGCCAACTCAAGACGGGCCGAGTGCTCGACTACCTCGATAAGCCGAACCGCAAAATGTGCAGCCTGTACCTGTCGATGCTCGACAAGGTCGGCGTGAACCTGAAGAGCTTCGGCGATTCGGAGGAGCGGCTCGCAGAGGTCTAACAATTCGTTGACGCCAGCCGGCCGGAATTGAGCCGATAGACCGTCTCGGCCATCGCGAGCATTCGCGGATCGTGTGTCGAGAGAATGAGTGTCGTGCCCGCAGCATGAGTCTTTTTTAGGACGGCAATCAGTTCGAGAGCCGCAGCGTCATCCAAGTTTGAGGTCGCTTCGTCAGCGAGGATCACTTCCGGGCGACCCGCGAGCGCTCGGGCGATCGCGACTCGTTGCTGTTCACCGCCACTGAGTTCCTGAGGCCGCTCGTACGTTTTGTCGGGCAACCCCAATTCGTCCAACAGCGATTGAGCCAGCGTCAGCCGCTCGCGGGCCGACATGCCCCGCGGGATCAGCGGATACGTGATGTTCTCCCAAATCGCCAAGGAAGGAATGAGTGCAAAGTCCTGAAAGATGAAGCCCATCTTCCGACGAATGCGAGTCAATTCCACATCGGAGTCCTTGTGGAGATCGCGATCCATGAAAAGAACCACTCCGTGGCTAGGCCGTTCCAATGCCCCCAGCAGAGCCAACAACGTGGACTTGCCCGATCCCGAAGGTCCCGTGAACGCGACACAACTTCCCGATTCCACGCTCAGCGAAACATCGTCCAGCGCGCGGACCTCCGCCCGAGTTCCAGGTCGGTGAATCTTGGTGACGTTTCGAGTTTCCAACAACACGGACATCGGTCACCTCATGGCGTCTCGCGGCGGGACGATGGCCGCGCGCCAAGTGGGATACAGGGTGCCGCTCAGAACGACAATCGCCGAGATCAAAGACGCCAACAGTACCGGCACGGGGACCAGTCGAAACGGAATCGTGAATCCCGGCACGGCATCAACTCCGTTCAGAAAGACGCTGGCGATCCACAGACCATTCAGCCATTTCAGCCAAACGAACGCGACAACTACCGAGCCAGACGCCGCAGCCAAGCAGAGCAACAAACTCTCGACGACCCCACGGAGCAAAATTTCGTCCGTCTGCCAACCGGTGGCTTTCAGAATTCCGATTTCACGGCGGCGTTCCGACAAACCTGCGCCTGATGTGACCAGCACCGCCAGAATCGCCGCCGCAAACCCCAGCACAAAGTGCAGATGGAAAATCCCCTCTCGGTGCAACCAGCCGCTCGGAAGTAACGATGCCAACTCCTGTCTCGAGGCAACTCGATAACGGATCATTCCCTGAGGCGAATCTGGCGAGGCAATGCGCAGAATCGCGGTCTTGATCTGATTCGCGTAGCCCGCGCGGCAGGAAACCAACAAACAGGTGACTTGATCGGGTTGATCAAAAACCTGTGCCGCCGTTTCTAAATTTGTCAGCATCAGATTCGCCTGCCACAGCGGCGCATCGGGCGCAAGAATTCCCACGACTTTGCTCAACCGCTCCCCTTTCGCGCTGCGATAGAACGGTGGAATGATCGACCCGACCTCTAAGCTCAGCCGGGTCGCCAATTGAGTTCCCACGACGAATTCATTCATGGTGCTGGAGTCCGAAAACTGTCCTTGGACCCAGGTCACATCCTTCGGCAACCGACCGTGAGGCAAACCCACCAGCACGGCTGGCTCACGATTCTTGCCCAGCGACAGAGCGCCAACAATCCGGGGCACGACCTCGGTCACTCCCTCGATCTGCTGAATGGCGTCGACGGCCGACAGCGGGATGGGGACCGGGCGACCGAAGCGTGTTCCGGTCACGGTCAGATCTGCTCCGAATCGCAGCGAATCTTCCGCGACGTCACGAATGCCGTGGGACAACCCAACTCCGGCCAGGTACGGCACCAGAATCGACATCACCACACAGATCGTCACCCAACTGCGCAGAGGATGCAGGCACAGTGCGGCAAATCCGGTGCGGGCAATTTCAAGGAACAGTCGCATCCGGCGTGACCTCAGACCAAACAAGCAATGCTTTCACTGCAGGCGAATCAACAAAGACAGAACAGGCGTGATGCGGACACACGAAACCGCCACCGGGAATCGGCCCCAACTGCGACTCACACACCGGGCCGAGCCGCGGATCGAAGGCCAGCGTGCAACGTGACAAGTCGATCGCCGGACCAAACCCCAACCCGCCGAGCATCTGCTGAAACTCTCGTGACTGGCCAGCGGCCATTGGATTCCGCCTCGACTCCGCCAGGACAATCGCGCTGGCCGCAGCCGTCAATCCGATGAGGCTCGCCAAAATCAATCGAGGAAATGTCATGTTCATTCGCTGTGTTCCTCACGTCTCGGCGGGCAGTTAGTCTGACTTCGCACCTTCGAGCTGGAGACCCGGCTTTAGCCGGTTGCGCCACCGCCTAAAGGCGGAACTCCAACGAAAAAGTGCGCAAAAGAATTAGTTGGACTCCGCAGGCTCGACGATTTGATGCACGGCGTTGATTTTCGGCGGTTCGAGTTTTTGGACGATTCCCGATGGCCAAGTGATTTCGACACGGTCGATGTGATCGTGTTTCCCCAATCCAAAGTGCAGCGTCTTGGACGACTGCGACAAGTAACCTCCAGCGGGATTGACTTGGCGAGTCAGAATCTGATTGTCGACAAACACGCGCGCGACGGCTCCAACGGCGTCGAGGTTGCTCCGCGTTCCCTTCAATTTGAAGGCGACAAAATTCTGCGGAGCCAATTTATTGCGATAGTAATACGGCCGATCGTTGAAGTTGTTGGTCACGATTTCCAGTCGGCCATCCCCATCAAAATCTGCGGTGGCCGCACAACGGGAACTCCGCGCCGCCCGCTCGCCGCCGATTTGATCTCGTTGAAATGTGCCGCCGCGCGGAGGCTCGATCCCCAACTCCGTGGATCGCTCAGAAAACGTCTCGTTGCGGTTATTCATCATCAAATGGTTGTGCCAGTATTGGAAAGGATAACCCATGCCGGACGCCAGAAAGATGTCTTCCGATCCGTCGCCATCCAAGTCGCCGACGGCAATCGCCCAGGGCCACCACGTTTCCAATCCGGCTCGATCGGACATCTCCTCCAACCGGCCCGATCCCAAGTTCCTGAACAGCGAATTGCCAAACACCACGTCGTCATAACGAACCTGCAATTTATCAACGAAGCGAGCCTCCATCTCCTCGGCTTGTTTGCCAAACTTGGCCCCGGCACCAGTGACTCGCGAATATTTGGTCGTGGCGTTCTTAATGGCGTACGTCACCGCTTCCGGCAAACCTGATGGAGCCCACATGTCGGAGTGCATGTCGGAGATGAACAGATCCAGTTTTCCGTCGTTGTTGAAGTCGAGCACTTTGGCACCGATCGCACCCCAGGAGATTCGCCCCAGCGCCTCCTTTGTGACGTCACGGAAAGTGAAGTCTCCAAGATTTTTGTAGAGTTGGCTCGCGCCAAACATGTTTGTGATCAGGACATCGATACGTCCATCGGAGTCGTAATCGAGGATGGCCACGTCCCCACCCCAGCCTTGGCCTTTCAACCCCGAAGTCTCGGTGATGTCCGCAAACGTCCCGTCGCCGTTGTTCTTGTAGATGTTGTTGAATTCCTTGGGACTGACGACCAGATCGTCGTAACTCGTCACACCCGGATAGTATTTGCCGTCGCTTTCCAGTTCGGCACCGGTCCACTGAGCCGTGTTGGTCACGATCATGTCGAGATCACTGTCGTGGTCCAAATCGACGAACGAGGCGGTGGACGAGTGCGCGATCAACTCCAACCCCGCGCGCTGCGTGACATTTTTGAAGATGCCCTGGCCTTGGTTTTCAAACAAGATGTTGCCGCCGCGTGTACTGGTCACAAACAGGTCTTGATCGTTGTCGTTGTCGTAATCGGCGAACGTGCCCGCCACGCAGATCCGATCCCCCACGCCGACGCCAGCTTGTTTTGTCACGTCGACGAACGTGCCGTCCCCTTTGTTCTTGTACAAAGCATTCGGTCCCAGTTGATTCAGGAAATACAGATCATCGTGCCCGTCGCCGTCGTAATCGCCAACGACCACGCCACAGCCGTGGTCATACAGATTGATCTTGAATTTCTCGCCTTGTTCTTTGGGCAGAAAGTTCATCCGAAACGTGATTCCCGCCTCAACCGCACGATCCTCAAACCGACCGCCAGCCTTGGCCGCAGTGGCGTCGGAACTCCCGGCATCGGAAGCACGATTGGTTTTCGTTGTCCCATTGTCGGCCGGGGCAGGTTTAACAACCGGCTTTGCCGGCTTAGGAGCCGGCTTAGGAGCCGGCTTCGGACAACCCGCCAGCCCAATCAGTAACGCGAAAATGAGGAACCCAAACGGCGACAATCGTAGGACACGAACAATTTGCGGCATCTTGGCGTAATTCCACTTCAATTTTGGAAACGATTGGATTGTGAGCAGACAACCTCAATCGAGAATTTGTGCGAATGTTCGACTCGTACACATACCACCGATGTGATCGGGATGAGGTCAGCCGTCAATGGCCCACGATCGGACCAGGACGCCTTTATCAGCCGATTTTTCCGGTTCTTCACGAAGAATCAGAGCGGTTCCTATTCCGTCCCGAAGTCTCGGGACTTCAGCGACAAAAACCACCATGCAAAGACTGGAATCGCTCTTACACACTCCGCGACGGGTAATGCCAAACGATCGAGACAAGAGACATTGTCACCGCAAAGTACCGGTGTCCGCCGCTGATTCTGACAACTTCGTGAAACTTATGGCATCGATAACGGAAGAGTTCGCTCGCTTTCGGTCGATTCCAGCGGTTCGTATCTGGTTCCTTCTCGCCAAAGTGTCATCCCAAGTAGGCTTTTCCAGAGTGAAGTCAATTCGGCGGATCGTTGTGTGCAAAGTTTTCAAATGGCCGCGCTGAGCCAGTCAAGATTGTGCCGCGAGACTCGGACGCATGGCGCTCGGCGTCGGAACGGCTCTGAAAGGTATGCACACGATTTCCCGTCGTGGCGTTCGTGATCACTCCACTGCGAACAAAATTCGCGGTCGCCGCTTCGAGCCAGCGTCCACTCGTTTCATCGGTCACAAACACCTGTCGTGGTGTTTCTCCTCGTCGCTGGACCCACCAAGCGGCACATTGCAGACAGCAAAATCGTGCTTCCACGCCGCGGACATCGATGATCCGGACCGCGAACACAGGGTCGATGCGGACTCCATCCAGAGCACATCCTTCTTCCGACTGTCGGCGTAACCAAGTCCCCAAAACGGGCAGGCCAATTACGACTAACAGTCCGATGACTGGGACGATCCAACGCCTTCGTTGCAAGTTCATGCCAGAGACACTTCCAAAAAAGTCATCACGAACGCCCCGACGTAGCAGCTCAGGCCGGCGGACAGTAGCCAGTCTTGCTCGGACCGCGCCAGATCCTTGGTTTCCGGACGATTCGCCAGCCACCGAACCGCACTCGCCCAACCGACGCAACAAGCCCCCACCACAAACAGCACAATTCCAAAGACCATGTCGGGTGCTCGTGGAATCAGATCGTAGAGGCAGTGATGGTACGGCAACCGCAACACAGCCGGTGCCGCAATCTCAACCAGATAGGCTGCGGTCAACGGAGCAACCAGGACGGCACCCAGGAATACGAGGATCATCCCCGGAGTATTTTCACATCGACGGCAACGACCACGGAAACACCACAGCGCCAGTACCAAAGCGAAGTTCACGAGGTAAAACGTCACCGACAACCACGTCGGACCGAGTCCATCCGACAGTGCTTCAAGCCAAGCACTTGAGCGATCTGACTGCTCGCTGATGTCCGACGTGCAACAGCCAGTGAAAAGAAACTCTTCTCGTTTAGGAATCACCAGGTACGCACCTTCGAGCAGCGTGTCGGTCAGAGCCAACACACCAAATCCCAATTGCACCAGCAGAATTCGTCCCATCAGCGGTCCAGTCTGCGTTCGTCGCTGGATGCGATACAGCAACCACCACACACCACTCACAAAAACCGCGGCTGGTTTGAGGAATTGCAAGGCGGCAATCAAACCTGGAAGAAAACGGCTGGCTCCCCGACTTCCGGCCCCGATTTGAGTCACGCCGTAAATGCACATCACTCCGGGCCAATGGGGGACGTAACTTTGCAGCAGCAAGTACAGCAGCGGCCAGGAAAACAAACTCAATCCCAACAACCAAGTCGACAGCAGCGACAGCAGATAGAAGCGATTCTCGGACTCCGTTCGCTCGGTTGGAGAAAACTCTGCGTGTCGCCGACTTCGCAACACACGACACGCCAAACCAATGACCAGCACCGCCGCGATGCCGCGAAGCAGCACCACGAATCCGCTCAAGACCGCATACGCATTGAGGATCATCAGCAAAGATTTCCCGAAAGAAGTCCCCTGCTCACGCGAACAATTCATCGACGACGTTGCCCTCGACATCGGTCAGCCGGAAGTCCCGGCCGGCGTGGCGATACGTCAGGCGTTCGTGATCCAGGCCAAGCAGGTGCAGCATCGTCGCGTGTAGGTCGTGGATGTGGACTTTGTTCTCGGCGGCGAAGTAGCCGTAGTCGTCCGAGCTGCCGTAGCGGAAGCCACCTTTCACGCCGCCGCCCGCTAACCACATCGTGAAGCCATCGGGGTTGTGGTCACGACCGTTGTTGCCTCCCTCGGCCGTCGGAGTCCGACCGAATTCGCCCCCCCACCAGATCAGCGTGTCGTCGAGCATCCCGCGCGCTTTGAGATCGGCCAGGAGTCCCGCGATCGGCAGGTCGACTTCACGAGCGTTTTTCTCGTGAGCGTTCTTGAGATCGGCGTGTTGGTCCCATTGGACTTTGTTGTCGTTGTGCGTGACCTGAATGAACCGCACGCCCGACTCGGCAAAACGGCGAGCCATCAAGCACATGCGGCCGAAGTTCGCCGTCACCGGATCGTCGAGTCCATACAACTGCTGCGTCGCCTTCGATTCGCCGGAGAGGTCTTCGACCTTGGGCAACTCGGATTGCATGCGGAACGCCAGCTCGAACGAATTGATGCGAGCTTCCAGCGAGGCTTCGGGACCGGTTCGAGATTGATGCTCGCGATTGAGCTGTCCCAATCGCTCGAGCTGCAACTGCTGGACTTCGCGCGACAGACGCGAGTTGCGGATGTACCTCACCTTGGCCCGTTCGGACGGGACGCTGGCGTCTCCCAGCGCCGTCCCCTGATAGACCGCGGGCAGGAACGCGGAGCTCCAATTGTTGATCCCGCCGAAGGCCAGCGTCGGACAGATCGTCACGAATGCGGGGAGATTGCCGTTCTCGGTCCCGAGTCCGTAGCTGACCCACGAGCCGATGCTGGGGCGGATGAAATTATCACTGCCGGTGTGGACCTTCATCACCGCTCCGCCGTGAGCGGCGTTCGTCCCGTGCATCGAATGAATCATGCAAAGGTCATCGACCCGCTGGGCCAAGTGCGGAAAGAGTTCGCTGACCCACAAACCGCTGTCGCCGTACTGCCGGAACCGCCACGGCGACTTGAGCAGGTTGCCGGTGCTGTTGAATTGCACTCGCGGCTTGTCGAACGGCAACGGCTTGCCGTCGTCACGATCGAGCAACGGCTTCGGATCGAACGTGTCCACCTGGGATGGACCGCCGCTCATGAACAAGAAAATGATCCGCTTCGCGCAAGCGGCGTGATGCGGCGGCCGAACCGCCAACGGATCAACGCCGTCTGACGCAGACGTTGTCTCCGACAACAGCGATGCCAGCGCCAACGAGCCGAATCCAGCGGCGGATCGCTTCAAAGCGTTTCGTCTGGAAATGGGAATTTGAAACATGCAAACAACCTAACCCGAAGCGCCAGCGAGGGCGAGTGCTTCACTGGCTCGAATTCATGTCGTCCGAAGCGTCCGCCCTCTCTGGCGCTTCGGGTTAGTTTTCATCGAACATAAACAAACTCATTGGCCGCGAGAATGACGTGACACAGGACACTCCAGGCTTGTTGTCTTCGCTTGTCGGCATCCGGTTCCGTCGTAGCGGCGGCCTGTTCGACCTTCGCCAGGAATGCCCGGTGCTTTTGCCGTTCATCGTCGGACGCCTCGCGGCCGTAGGCCAGCACGTGCAGGCGTGAGAGCCGTTGATCGTCGTCACCCGGTGCTGCGAGCAACCTCGCAGCGAGTTCATCGGCCGACTGCATCACGAAGTCGCTATTGAGCATCATCAAGGCTTGCGGTGCGACGGTCGTCATCGCTCGGTCACCGCTGGGGACGGCCGGATCGGGGAAGTCCAACAACTGAAACAGATCGAACACGTTGTTGCGAATCACCGGCAGGTACAACGAGCGGCGGCGGCTGGTGTAGTCGGTCTTGTCGATCGACGTGTGATCGAACAGGTAATCGCGATTCTTGGTCTTCAGCAGGGTACCTCCAAAGGTCCCGTCCAACTGCCCACTGACTGCGAGCAACGAGTCGCGAACTTCCTCGGCTTCGAGCCGCCGCACGTTGGCTCGGCCGAACAAGCGGTTGTCGGGATCTCGGATGGGTTGAGAGTTGAGGGTTGAGGGTTGAGGGTCACGCAACTCCGCTTTGCCCTCAACCCTCAACCCTGAACCCTCAACAGATGACGACTGCTGATAAACGCTGGAGTTCAGAATCAAGCGATGCAGCGACTTGAGCGACCAGCCATCGGCCACGAATCGCCGAGCCAGCCAGTCGAGCAACTCTGGATGCGACGGTGCCTCGCCGAGCAGACCGAAGTTTTCGGTCGTGCGGACAAGTCCGCGTCCAAAATGCCAACGCCAGACGCGATTGACGAGGACGCGCGACGTGAGCGGGTGCTGCGGATCGGTCAGCCATTCGGCGAGCTGCCGCCGTCCACTTTCGCTTGCTGCCAGCGACGGCGGTTGCGGTCCGCGCAAGACCAGGGGCGTGCGACGCGGGACAACTTCACCGAGTTTGAGCGGGTTGCCGCGCACATGAATCGCCAGGTCGACGATCTTGTCTTCGGCAACTCCCATCGCGGCGGGATAATTCGGGGGATTCTTTTCGAGCGTCGTCTGCGCTTCGCGGAGCTTCGTCAGCTCGGCCTTCGTCGCGTCGGGGTAGAGCGTCTCCAATTTTTCCGGCGGCTTCTGGTTGCCGTCGGCGGCGAGCTTCTCGCGAACCTGTTTGTCGGCTTGAGCGACGAATTCCTCGACCGCTTTCTTCTTCGCGGCGAGCTGCGTTTCGTACTCGGTTCGCATCGCGGTCAACGTCGCGGAAGGCAACTCGTTTTCGTGCCACTTCGCGACCTTCGTGTAGGTGTCCATCGTCCGCGTGCTTTTGAGAATCCCTGCCAACCCGTAATAATCGGCGGTCGCGATCGGATCGAACTTGTGGTCGTGACAGCGAGCACAACCCAGCGTCAGTCCCAGGAACACGCGGCCGATGCTGTCGAGCTGCTCGTCAACGATGTCCATCTGCATTTTGGAAGGATCGACCTCTGCCAAGACTTTCGGACCGATCGACAGAAATCCGGTCGCGATCAACTGTGCGTGCCGCTGAGCCTCGTCGGCCGCTGGCAGCAGATCACCGGCGAGTTGCTCGACGATGAAACGATCGAACGGCTGATCGCGGTTGAACGCCGCGACGACGTGATCGCGATACCGCCACGCATTGCCGTGCGCGATGTTCTCATCCAGCCCGTTGGAGTCGGCATACCGAGCGACATCCAGCCAATGCCGCCCCCAACGCTCGCCGTAGGCCGGCGATGCCAGCAGCCGATCGACGAGGTGCGCGAACGCATCGGCTCGATCATCCGCAAGGAACATGTCGACCTCGGCCGTCGTCGGCGGCAGGCCGGTCAGGTCGAAGGTCACGCGGCGGATCAGCGTTCGCTTGTCGGCTCTTTCCGCTGGCGAAACTCCGGCCGCTTCGAGCTTCGACAAAATGAAGTGATCCAGCGACGTCTGCGGCCAAGCCACGTTCTTGACGACCGGGATTCGCTGCTCCTTCGGCGGCTGAAACGACCAGTGATTCGGATCGCGGCTTCGCCCGTTGCCTTTTTGAGCGTCTGGAAACGGAGCACCCATCTCGACCCAGCGAACGAGATCGGCAATCTGCCGGTCACTGAGCTTGCCGTCTTCCGGCATCTTGAGGTTCTCGTCCTCGTGCCGCACCGCGCGGATCAGCAAACTCTTGTTCGGTTCGCCGGGAACGATGGCTGCGCCGGAATCGCCGCCGCGCAGCAGCGCCTCGCGCGAATCCAATCGCAGCCCGGCCCACTGCTTTTTCGAGCCGTGACATTTGTGGCAATGCTCGACGAGCACCGGCCGCACGTTGGTCTCGAAGAACCGCAACTGCTCGGCGGTCGGCGGTGTCGGTCGAGCCGGTTCGTCAGCGGTCACGACAATGAGAAGTAGAACGCTAAACATGAACAGACCTTTGCGAAGACAATCGAGGTACAGGCGAGCCGGGGTGCGTCAGCCCCCGGACAATCGCGCAAACATCCGGGGGCTGACGCACCCC
>SXGT01921354.1_pt1 | contig 22895 bp, 16 predicted proteins | sample 3176221 | NCBI WGS metagenome assembly SXGT01 (sample SAMN11356862, study PRJNA531348) | freshwater metagenome | isolation source: freshwater sample F1-120 | place: China: Fuxian Lake, Yuxi | collected 2017-12-25
CAACACCTCGGCGAGCGCGGCGCCGGTGTCCCGAAGGGCAGCGGGCTCGTCGGCGCAAGAGAGGGCCACAACGAGCATGGGAACGAAGCGGCTTTCCATGACCGTACGATTTCGGCACGTCGCGTTACGAAGTCAAGGTCTCAATCGGCCGGTGCCCGGGCGGGCCCGCATCACCGCTCCGCCAAACTCCGCCAGAGCCCCGACTCGCCAAGGACGGAGCGCTTCCAGTAGGCTTCCCGGTGGAATGCCGCGCCGAACGCCCCGCCCTGCCGTCGCCTTCTGCGCCCTGGTCTGCGTCGCGTGCGCCGGCGCGCCCGGGGTGATCGACCCCACCGACGAGACGGACACGCGCACGGGGGGCGCGTGTGTTCCCGGCGTCCGCCTCTGTAACGCCTCGACCTTGCTCGAGTGTCGCGCCGACGGAGCGGGTTATCTGGAGCTCGTTTGCGAGAAGGGGTGTCGCGAGGGCGCGTGCGTCGAGTCCACCTGCACTGACGGGTCCAAACGATGCAGCGGGGGCAAGCTGCTCGAGACGTGCACTGAGGGCGTATGGGCCACCACGCTCTGCGACCAGGCCTGCGCCGACGGGGCCTGCGCGCCGATCACATGCGCCGCCGGTCAGGTCTTCTGCGAGCCCGGGGGCGACCAGCTGGTGCAGTGCTCGGCCACCGGGCTAGAGCTGTCAGTGGTCGAGGACTGCGCCTATGGGTGCGACGCCAGCGCGTCTGCGTGCCGTCCGGCGGCCTGCTCACCCGGAGAGCTGCGCTGCAACGCGGACGCGCCCGAGCGGTGTCGCGCCGACCGCACGGGGTTCGAGCCCGCCGGCGACCCCTGCGACGAGCGCTGCGAGGCCGGGAGCTGCGTGGTGTCCGCCTGTACGCCGGGGACCAAGCGCTGCGGGACCCAGGGCGTGGAGACGTGCAACGCGGCGGGCTCCGCGTACGGTGACGTGGTGGCGTGCACCTATGGTTGCCTCGGCGGGCCCGGCGGTCAGGCGCAGTGCGCTAGCTGCTACCCGGGGGCCACGCGCTGTGAGGGGCAGAACATCCAGTTCTGCTCCAGCCCCTTCCAGCCCTGGCAGACCGTGGAGACCTGCAACGCGATCGACACCTGCGCGGGCGGTCAGTGCGTCAACATCCTCACGCTCGACGGCACCGCCTCGGAAGACAGCGTGCGTCTGTTGCTAGTGGAGGGCCTCGCGGACTGCTGGGTGGAGCTGCAGACCAAGGCGCCCCAGGAGACCGGCAATCGCTACATCTGCCGCGGTCTCGACACCACGGCGCTCCAGGGCGACATCGCGGAGAGCGAGCTCATCTCTTGGTTCTGCGACGCCGCGGGCGAAGGCCTCACCGCGGACGACTTCAAGGACGAGACCCACTACAAAGCGGCCCTCGATGTGCTCGGCTGCGGCACCCTCGACTTCCTCGACCTCACCGTCGACACGCTGAACCACAAGGTTCACGCAGGGCTCCACGCCGTAGAGTGCGTCGCCTTCGACCGACCGGACGCCGAGATCCTGATCGCCCCGTGCGAGGAGCTCAAGAACCCGTGAGCGCAGGACGCCCACAGCCCCCGTCGGGCGCCACGCCCCGTCACCTGCGCGCGCGGCTCGAGGACGGCGAGGCCGTCGTGGGCTCGTGGCTCTCGCTCGCGAGCTGCGGCGCCGCGGAGGTTCTTGCGCGGGCGGGCTTCGACTTCCTCGTGGTGGACCTGGAACACAGCACCACCAGCCTCGAGTCGACCGAAGCCTTGCTCCGCACGATCGAGGGCTGCGGCTCCACGCCGCTGGTGCGCCTGTCGTCACTCGACGCGGTGCAGATCAAGCGAGTGTTGGACGCGGGCGCCCAGGGGATCGTGATCCCCCAGGTGCGCTCCTGCGCGGATCTCGACGCGGCCGCGGCGGCCATGCACTACCCGCCACGGGGCGTCCGCGGCGTGGGGCTCAGCCGCGCTCAGGGGTATGGGGCCTCGTTCGACGCGTACCGGCTGGCCTTCGCCCAGTCCGCGATGCTGGTCGCCCAAATCGAGAACACCGAGGCGGTCGCGCATATCGATGCGCTCGTCGAACACCCTGACCTGTCCGCTTGCCTCATCGGCCCCTACGATCTGTCGGCCTCGCTGGGCCTCATCGGCCAGCTCGAGCACCCCCGGGTGCTGGAGGCGGTCGAGCGCGTCGTGAGCGCTTGCCGGATCGCCGGGATCCCAGCGGGCTTCCACCAGGTGGCGCCCGACCCCGCCGCGCTCCGGCGCCTCCTCGACGCCGGGCACCGCTTCATCGCCTACGGGGTGGACTTCACGTTCCTCGACGCCGGGGCCCGCGCCGGGCTCGCGGCCCGCTGACACTTGCCCTGGCGCGTGGTCATGGTGGGGCTCGGGCGCTTCGGGCAACGCCGCCTCGCGTCGCTCCGCGCAGACCCGCGCTTCCACGTGGTGGCGGGCTGCGATCCCCAGGGCACCCTCGACCTCCCGCCCACAGCCACGCCCTTCGCTCTCGGAGCCGACATCGCCGTCATCGCAGTGCCGCCGGGGCTCGCTCCGGCGCTGGTCGTAGAGGCGCTGACCACCGGCCACCACGTGCTCTGCGAGAAGCCCCCGGCGCTCGACGGCGCAGGCCTCGCTGGGGTCCCGGAGCTCGTGCACTCGCGCGTGCTCCGGTACGGCTTCAACCACCGGCTCCACCCCGCCGTACGCGAGGCCAGGCGGCGCCTGCCGTCGCTGGGCCCGCTCCGCGAGGTGTCGGGCGTCTACGAGCGGCCGAGCCTGGCGCCCACGGGCGGGTGGCGCGCGCGCCCCGAAGCGGGGGGCGGCATCCTCCGCGACCAGGGGATTCACCTCGTCGACCTCTGCTACTTGCTCGCGGGGCCGCTCTCGCTAGAGAGCGCTGGGGTCCGCCGTGAGCCCTCGGGCGCCGAGACGCACGTGGAGGCGCTCCTCCGCGGCGCGGGCGGCGTCCCCGTGCACTTCGTCAGCTCGGCCGAGGCTCCGGCCCACCGCTTTCGCCTGGAGCTCCGGGGTGACCGGGGCACGTTGCGCTTGGAAGGGCTGGCCACGTCGTCGGGCGCCTATGCCCCCGAGCGCCTCGTGAGCTCCACGGGGGAGGCCCTCGAGTGGGACCACGACGACTCGCTGGACCGCGAACGCGACCTCTTCGCCGACGCGCTCGGCGGCGCGCCAGGACTTCACGGGACCCTGAAGGACGCGACTGTGGTACTGTCCCTCGTCGACGCCATGCTCCAAGGCCCGCCGTGATCCCCGCCGCTTACGCCCAGCGTTATCTCGACCGCGTGAAGCGCCTGCTCGACACGCTCGATCCCGAGGCGATCGGCGCCCTCATCGAGGCGCTGCTGGTCGCGCGCGCCAACGGCGCCACCGTATGGCTCCTGGGCAACGGCGGCAGCGCAGCCACCGCTCAGCACTTCGCGAGCGACCTGCTCACCTCCGTTCGCCTCGCGGAGCGTCCTTTCCGCGCGATCTGCCTGTCGGACAACGTCGCGGCGCTCACCGCGATCGCCAATGACTACGGCTACTCCGAGGTCTTCGCGCGGCAGCTCACCGGCCGCGTAGCGCCCGGGGATCTGGTGGTGGCGATCAGCGCCTCCGGGAGCTCGGAGAACGTCCTGGCGGCGGCCCGGGTCGCGCGGGCTGCGGGGGCCCAGGTCGCCGCGCTCACCGGCTTCGACGGCGGTCAGCTGCGGTCCCTTGCCCACCTGCATGTCCACGTGGGCTCGGCGCCCGGCGAGTACGGCCCCACGGAAGACCTGCACATGGTGGTGAAGCACCTCGTCAGCACCTACCTCTGCGCCACGCTCAACGACGACGCGGACCCGCGCACACGGAGCGTCCCCGGGTGAAGGTGGCCGTGTGTTCGCGTTCGTTCTCGGCCAACCCTCAGCTCCGGGCCGAGCTCCTCGAGGCGTGGCCGGAGGCGCGCTTCAACGACAGCCAGCGAACCCTCGCGGGGGCCGAGCTGGCCGAGTTCATCGGCGACGCCGAGGGCGCCGTGATCGGCCTCGAGACGGTCGACGAGGCGCTGCTCGCGCGAACGCCCGCGCTGCGCGTGGTCGCGAAGTACGGCGTGGGCCTCGACCGGGTCGATCTCGAGGCGCTGAGCGCGCGCGGGATCGGCGTCGGGTGGTCGGGGGGCGTCAACGCCCAGGCGGTGGCCGAGGTGGTACTGGCGCGCACGATCGACTTGCTGCGCGGGCTCAGCGAATCCGACGCCGCGGTCCGCCGCGGCGGTTTTCCCGCGCGGGTGGGCCGAGAGATCTCCGAGATCACCCTCGGGATCTACGGCTGCGGCGCGGTGGGTAAGGCCGTGGCGCGGGTCTTCCGCGCGCTGGGGGCGCGGGTCCTGGCCCACGACCTGCGCGACTTCCCCGAGTTCTACGCCGCCAGCGGCGTGATCCCGGTGGACCTGCCCACGCTGCTGGCCGGCAGCGACGTGCTCACCGTCCACGTGCCCCTCACCCCGCGAACCCAGGCCGCGCTCGGCGGCAGCGCGCTCGACGCCCTACCGCGCGGGGCGCTCCTCATCAACACGGCCCGCGGCGGCATCGTCGACGAGCGCGCCCTGGCCCAGCGCCTCAGCAGCGGGCAGCTCGGCGGCGCCGCGTTCGACGTCTTCGACCCGGAGCCGCCCGTAGACCTCGAGCTGCTGGGCGCGCCGAACCTGTTGTTGTCGGCGCACCTCGGCGGCAGCAGCCGTCGCGCCCACCTCGCCATGGGCCGAGCGGCGATCATGGGCCTCGGACAGCCGCGGGACGCCGGCGTCCTTCGCGGCGAGCTCGGGTTATGACCCCGCGGTGGAGCCTCGCGCGCTCCCTACGGACGGTGGCGTTCAAGGACCGGCAGGCCTTCCGTCAGCAGATGTTCGCTTACCTCGCCAGCCACGATCGCACCGTTCGGAGCGTGCTGGCGGTTCACAAGCGGCTCCGCGGCACCCCGCTCTCCGCCGCGGCGCTCACGCTCTACGGCCTAAGAGCCTACGCCGGCATGTCGGCCCCTCGCCCCTCCCCCATCTGGGCGGTCTCCGAGTACCGCAACGAGCGCCGACAGTTCGATGCGCTGCGTGCGCTGGTCCCGCAGGGCAGCATCGGCGACCTCGGCGTGGGCAAACGCGACGCGCTCACGCTCGAGTCCCTGCGGTCCGTGGCCCGGCTCCTCACCCACCGCGGGGCGCTGCGTAGCCTTTGGCGCCTCGTGCGTCGCCACGACCGCGACGACGGCTTCCTCGTCGCGGCGCGCACGGCCGCCTGCTTCGGGCGCGCGCTCCGCACCGGAGAGCTGCTCGACCGCCACGGCGCCAAGGCGGTCCTGGTGTCCAGCGACTCGAATCCGCCGGCCATGGGGGCCATCGCCGCCGCCCGCGCGCGTGGTCTCAAGGTGGCCTACGTCACGCACGGCCACCTCCCGGAGGGACCGCCCCCGCTCGACGTGGACCTCGCGTTGCTCGACGGCCCCGCGCTGCTCGGCGTGTACGAGCGCGCCGGTCCAGTGCGGGCGCGCGTGGTCTTCAAGGGCGCCGAGGGCGACTATCGGCCGTTGGCCACAGCGGGTCTCGGGCGTCCCGCGCCGGTGCTGGGCGTGTTCATGTCGATCCTGGTGGACTGGCCCCGGGCCTACGCGTTGCTCGGGCGCCTGAGGGCGGCGCTGCGGCCCCGCCGGATCGTCCTGCGGCTGCACCCCAACACGGTGATCCGCGACCCCGCGTCACGTCGCCTCGTGCCCGACTGGCCCGAGCTCGTCGTGTCTGACGGTGCCACGATCCTCACCGACGATGCCGGTCCCTGCGATCTGGTGATCGCCGGCAGCTCCAGCTGCCACCTCACGTTGCTGCGCTACGGCGTCCCCACGGCCGTGGTGCGCGGCCTCGACGCGATGCCGCACGACTTCTACCGCTTCGTCGAGTCGCGGATCGTCCCCGAGCTCTCACCCGACTCACCGGATCTGGCGGGCATCGGGGCTTTCTACGCGGACCCTTCCTGGCGAACCCGCTTTCGCGGCTTCGACGCCACCTACCCCACCACCGACGGCGGGGACCCGGACGACCCGGCGCCGGCGCTCCGGGCGGCCCTCGCCGAGCTGCTCGCGTGAGCGCCGCACCCAGCGCCAGCATGTCGCCGCGCACTCACGGGCCCGCTAGAGTGAGCGTAGGAGCGCGCCCTTGACCCAGGCCTTCGTCATCCTGAAGCGAGAGAGTGAGCGCGTTCCCGGCAAGAACTGGCGCCTCCTCGAGGGGCGACCGCTCTACCAGTGGATCCTCGACACGCTGGCCGAGCTTCCCACAGTAGACCGCGTCCTCATCGACACGGACGCGCCCGAGCTCGTCACGGCCCTCCCCGATGCGCGCTTCCATGTCCATCGCCGCGCGGCGGCGCTTTGCGGGCACGAGATCACCGCCAACGCGCTGCTTGCGGCCCACCTCCCCGACAGAGGCGGGGAGCCGTGGCTCATGGTGCACGCGACCAGTCCCTTCCTTCGGGCCGCCACGCTCGCACGGGCACTCACGCGCTTCGCGCTCGGAGACGTCGACAGCCTCTTCGGCGCCACCTGCCACCGCGCGCGCTTCTGGCGGGAAGACGGCACGCCGCTGAACCACGACCCCGCGCTCCTCGTGCCGACCCAGGCGCTCGCTCCGTTGTACGAAGAGGACTCCAGCCTCTATCTATTCACGCCAGACAGCTTCTGGCGCACCGGGAGCCGGCTCGGACAACGCCCAGCGCCGTTCGCGGTGCCGCGCCTCGAGGCGCTGGACATCGACACAGAGGAAGACTGGGACCTGGTCGCCGCCATCGCGCGCGCGCATCGGCAGCCCGCCGCATAAGAAGCGCCCTGGGGAGACGAGTCCGCCATCCGGGGCTCCCCCCAGCACACCCAAGCCCTAGACCCCGGCGTGATCGTTAGAAGGAGAGCCCCCATGTCGCCCGATTCGCCCCTCCCCGTCGCGCTGCCGCGTGTGGCCGAACGCCCGCGCCTCTTCGTCCACCCGCACTTCCTCGACGCGGAGACCTGCTCCCGGCTGGCGGCCCTGGCGCGCGACGACGAGCAGCTCACCGCGAAGGGCGTCACCGTGCGCCACGACGCCACGGGAAGCTCGGCGGAGCTGCCGCTGTCGCTCGACCCGGGCCTCCTCGAGCTGGCCCGTCGCGTCGCCGAGCACCTCGGCCTGGTCAACGAAGTCAGCTACACCTTCCGGATGCGTCGTTATCGCGAAGGCGATGGCCACCCCGCACATATCGACACCTACACGATCTCCGGTTTCCACCTCACGGCCACCGCGATCATCTGCGTCGCAGCCCCCGAGCGAGGCGGGCAGACGGCCTTCCTCGCCACCCCCGAGGGGCCCCTCGCGGTGGAGCACGCCGTGGGTCAGCTGGTCGCCTGGCACAACCTGCAGCTCTCTCAGGCGCCGGACGGCGGCCTTGACGCCAGGCCGGAGCCGGCCTCGCGGCACGTCGGTGTGCCGGTGGAGGCGGGTGAGAAGGTGATCCTGAGCCTCTTCACGTCCTCCAGCCTGGAGGCGCTGCAGGGGGCACGAACGGGGTCCCGAGCCGGAGATGCGGCGCGAGCCTCGGTGCGGCGCGTGAACGGTCCCATGCCGAAGGGCCTCCGCGGCTTCGGCCGTTGCCTGGCGATCGTGGACGATGGCGTGCCCGCCGAGACGGTCACGCTCCTCGAGGGGGCGTGCGACTCCAGGGGAGTCACGCTCGTGCGCGTGGACCCGAGGAGCTTCGACTACGCTCCGGAGCGCGCGCTGCGCGATGGCGACATGCTCTACCGCCCCGCGGTCTCGCTGCAGGCGATGCGGGTGGAGCAGCAGCTCTGGCATCCCCGCGTGGGCACCTTCTACCGCGACCCAGGAGGACCCTTGTTCTCCAACGTCAACGCGAACCTCACCTTCGCGCGCGCCGGCCTCCCCGTCCCGCGGACATATTGGATCCACAGCGGGGATCGCGCCCTCATCAAGCGCTGGGTGGACGAGCTCGGTGGTCTTCCGGTGGTGATCAAGGCGCTGGGCCACTCTCGCGGCGTGGGCGTGATCCGCGCGGACTCGTTGCCCAGCCTCTACGGCATCGTGGACTACGCGCTGGCGGAGGGCACCAAACCGCTGCTCACGTCCTACATCCCGGACGCGGTGCACTGGCGGGTGGTGGTTGTGGGGGACCGCGGGGTGTCGAGCTACCGCAACGTCACCGACGAGGACGACTTCCGCACCTCGGGCAGCTCGCAGAGAGAGGACTACCTCGCGGCGCCGCCACCCGGAGCCGAGGCGCTCGCCGTGGCGGCGTGCCATGCGCTCCGCCACGATCACGGCGGCGTGGACATCCTCGAGGGTCCCGGGGGGCGGCTCTACCTCTTGGAGGCCAACTTCCCCTGTTATTACGCGACGGCGCAGCTCGAGATCGGCACCGACGTGGCCGGGGCCATGGTCGAGCACCTCTTGGGCCGCGCGGAGGCCCTGGCACCGGCGCCGAGCGCGCCCTTCCCGACGCTGACGCGCTGACCGCCTCCGCGAAGGCGGGCGAGGCTCAGAAAGCCTTTGCCTCCTGCTCCGCCGCGAGCTTGGCCTTCTCCTCGGCCGCTTGGGCGGTGACGTCGCCCTTCACCTTCTCCTCGGCCGCCTGCGTCGACTTGAGCTCGTGCTCCTGGCTGACCTCGCCCTTCTGCTTCTGCTCGGCCGCCTGCTTCGACTTGAGCTCGTACTCCTGGCTGACCTCGCCCTTCTGCTTCTGCTCGGCCGCGGCCTGCTGCTCCTTCTTCAGATACTCCTCCTGGGCGGACTTCTTCTGCTCCTGCTCTTCCGCCATCTTGCGCTGCTTCTCGGCGGCGAAGCCCGCCTGGAGCGCGTCAGCCTGCGCGATCTCCAGCACGCGGTCGTCCACGCCTGCCTGCTTGGACGCGTCCTCGGAAGCCTTCGCGGTGTACCCGGCGGCCTGGGCCTTGACGCGCTCTTCCTGCCGGAGTCGGGTGGCCGTGAGGTTCTCGAGCGATGCGGCGTAGCGCACCTCCATGTCCTTCTGGGTCTCCTCCCGCGCCCCCTCTTTCTGGTGCGTACGGACGATCTGCTGCTTCCGCCGGCGCTCGGAGCGCCGCTCGAGGTGGTTGCCCCGCTTCGCCAGCTCCTCCTCCATCTTGTAGCGCTGGGCCTCGTCCGGGATCGTGGCGATCTGCTGGGCCTTCGCGTTCATCTCCTTCGTGAGGTTCTCATGGCGGTTGTCGAGGCGCAGCTTGGCCTTGGCGTCTTGCTCCTGGATCTTGTGGCTGCGCTTCTGGTGATGCTCCTGCGCCTTCTGGTACGCGACTTTGCGGTGCTTCATGCGCTGCTCGAGGCCCTGCTTCGCTGCCAGCTTGCACTCCGCGAGATCCCCTTCAGCGGCGTCGAGTTGGTTGCCCCAGGAGGAGGCGAGCTTCTTGCGCTGGGCCTCGCTCTTGATGAGCTCAGCGACGTAGAAGTCGTCAACCGTCTCGTCGTCCTGCGCCTCGTCGACCCACTCGTCCAGGATGTCGGCCACGGCGGCCTGTTCGGCCTCGAGATACGCCAACTCCGAGATCAGGGCCTTGTCCTCGGCGCAGAGCCCGCCCTCGGCTGCCATCGCAGTGCCGGCAGTGCCCACGACCGCGGTGAGCGCCGCGATGGCGCTGGCCCCCGCCAGCCGCTCGAGCAGCACACGCCGTGAGACGCCCGTGGGCGGCGCCACGCGCTTCTCCAAGAGTCCGGCGTCCGCGAGGCGGTCGCAGGCCTCGAAGACCAGCTCACGGTCCGCGTCACCGTGCAGCTCGCTTCGGAGCCCCGCCAACAGGCCGTCGATGTCGCGCGAGCCATCAGCGTGCTGCCACACCCACGCGGTGACCGCATCGAGGTGGTGGATCGCGTGGTTTGGACCCACTACGACCAACCCCTGGCCGAGCGGACGGGCGATGTGATCTACGCGGACGGCGACGGGCTTCATTCGGATCTCCTCCGGGGTCAAAAAACACGGCGCAGTAGGCGAGTCAGTACCTACGGCGAGTCCACCAGGATGCGGGGCGCGACGCACGCGCGCAAGTGCGTCGGGCGCATCCGTGGTTTTGATCTTGCGTCGCGCATGCATGCCGCTCGCCGCGACGCCTTGACCAGACGCTCGAAGCCCCCGCCCAAGACACGGCGCCGCTCACGGCAACCCAAGGCCGCTTCCTGACGCTCCGAAGCGCGCGGCAATGCACCGCCTTGTCCGGAGCCCACAGAAACCACTGCCGCTCCGCTCCGTCAGCCCCGAGAGTGACCGTGCGTCACTCTGCCCGGCCGGAATAGCCCCGGAAGAGCCGAAGTAGCGACGACGCCGGCACGATCCACCGGCCCCAAGAGGCCCATCCCGGCCCCCGGACCCGCCTGCCAGAGCTCCGACTACGCTGCCCAGGTGGTAGGGAAGCCCTATCCTCTTCTTCGGGCTGGGAGGCTCGGCGGGCCTCGCGTCGGTCGACCGCCTGGCCGACTCGCGCAACCTCAGCGCGTCCGACTACGCGGTGGTCCCCGGCGTTAGCCTCGGCGTGTCCTACTGGTTCTGATCTCCGCGCCCAGAGCGGGTCGTGTCGTCCCCCTTGGGTGGCGCGAGCAGTCCAGCACGAACACCTCGACCTGGAGCGCGCATGGGCGGGCCTGCAGGGCCAAGCACGCGGCGTGGAGTTGGGCTTCCAGCGCCTCTCGGGTTTCCCAGCGCCGCACCCTCCCGCGGCGTGCTTCCTCCGAACCCGCAGTCCAGTCCTCGGGCGAGGCCCAGTAGACCAGGTAGACGCCGTGCGTCAGACCCTCGGGGGCGAGGTACCGATCCGCGAGCTGGTCGGGAAGGCTCTGCTCGAGGCCATCGTTCCAGGCCCCCTTGGCCTCGACAAGCACCTGCAGCCCCCCAGCGGCGGCTACCAGCATGTCTGGGCGCTCGGTGGGCCTCAGCGCCACCTCCCTGAAGGGGCCGACGACCCGACGGCCGAGCTTCTGCGTGAGTAGGACCTTCACGTGGTCCGAGAGGGCGTTCTCGCTCTTCAAGGTCCACTCGGTGCTGTCCCCTTTCCTGGCCTCGTTCCAGCACGGGGCAGGGTGTTGTCGGATCTCGGCCTGAACCTCGTGGAGCGCTCGGACCAGGGCGCGCTGGAGGTCGTGCGCCGTCAGGACGGGCCAGGCCGTGCCGGCCAGGACGCGAAGCACCTCCTTCGGCGTGCACGGATCGGCGCGCTCCGCCATCCGTCGGCGTGCCCCGCCAGCTAGTCGGTTCAGGACGTCGCGCTGTGCGGGATGCTCAGCGCGGAGCGCATCGAGCGCCTCGACCTCACCGCGCTGAACCAGGACGTCCATGAGCCGCGCTTCCAGCCGCTCGAGGGGATCCGCGGCATGTAGCCGTCCTGGTCGCGCGCGCCGTCCGGCGAGTGTCGCGCCGCTGGCCAGGATTGCGCTCAAGAGCTGCGCTGCCTGCTCGGACTCCATTGCGGCGACGAGGGGCCGCACGTCGTCGAGGCGGTCTACCAGCCGGCGCAAGAGGTCCGCATGGAAGCCCGCAGCCGCGAGATGGCGCCCGGCTGCCGTGGGATCGACGGAGGACCACACGTCGTAGCCCACGGCGGCCCACGCCGCCTCGGACCTCTTCGCCCAGCGCTGACCCAACGCCGCCAGGCGGTCCGGCGCGTGGCGCCGAAGAAGGCGAACGCCCTGCCATGCGAAGCCGGGGTCGCCGAGCTGGTCGAGCCAGTCGACCACGCCCGTGGTTAGCGCTGGCAACCACGAGCCCTCGGATAGTTGCGCCAGAGCGTCAAGCGCCGTGGCGGCCAGCCCGACATCGGCCAGCTGCCGATTCACCGTTTCCAGGACGCGATCCGCCGCCACGTCCAGCGCCCGCGTCGTTACCGCGACCAGGGCAACGTCCTCTGCGTCTCGGCGCGTACGCATGCCCGTCACGGCCGGCGCCCAGCGTCGGACCCACTCGTCGTATTCCGGAGGGCGACACCCGTGGGCGTCGAGGAGTGTCAGCGCCCACACCGCCACCATCTCCGCGCGCGTGGCGAAGCGCGCCGTTCCCGGCCATGTCAGCTCCCCCACTGGGCGACTGGCACGAAGGAAGTCGAGCGCCGCGTCTAGAAGGCGCTCCCCCTCCGCCTCGGTCCCGGCGCGCCAGACATCGGGGTCAACGAGGTCGGCGAACGACGTGTCCGTGTCCCACAGGTAGTTCAGGCTCGCAATCCACAAGCTCTTGCCGGCCCACGTAGCCGCCCTCACAGTCGCCGGCAGGCCTGAAGGCACTCTGGGCGGCGGAGGGGTGACCATCCGCGGCAGTTCGGTCAGAAACCCGTGCACGACGGCCCAGCTGCCGCCTGTGCCCGCCTTGGACGCCAGCCGCGCTCGCGCGGGCGGGGGCAGCTTCGCCAGGATCTCCCGCACCGCACGAGCGACCTCCGGCCCCCACTCGGGCCGTGCCGCCGCGATCGAGACGAGGCGCTCAGCAGCCCATGGCTCACGCTCGACCTTTGGTCCGAGCCACGCCAGCGCGGGCGCCACCAGCTCCGGCCGGCGCGCCACGATCCGCAGAACCGTCGGCAAGTGCGTGGAACCGAGACCCGACTGCCGTGCGAACCCAGCGCGCTTCGACGGCTCCAAGGCGTGGAAGGGGTCGGGCCCGAAGGCGTCCGGCCAACATGCCGCCAAGGCAGCGCTTTGGAGCGCACCCTCCGGGTCTGCCGGGCTCGGCTCCGCCAACGGTCTCAGGCGACCGCCTTCGTCGAGCTGGCGATCCGCTACCACCCACGCAGCGCACGCTCGGAGCTGGAGCGGCTGGGTGTCCGCCAGCGCCAGCTCGACCAGCTCGTGAGACAGCTGGCGCGCCCAGCGGGGGTCGCACTCGGCCAGCAGGTCGCAGGCCAGGCGCCGGGCCTCGACCGGCTGGGTCGGGTCTGTGAGCTGACTCTGGAGCTCCGGAACGACCTGCGACAGGTCCAGCGCCCGCAGGTCGCCTGGGGCGAGGTGATCCAGGTCGCGGTAGCGGTCGTCCTCCACGAGCCTGAGCAGCGCTCGAACGACGTGCGCCGACTGCTCTGGTCGCAGCGGCACCTGGAGGAGGACCGTCGGGTGGGACCGCACAGCGCGCTCGAAGACCGCGACAGACAACGCCGCCGCCCATGCGGCCACCCCGGCCAGCGCCGTGGGCACGCGCTCCCCCCCGCCCGCGGAGACCAGAAGCGCCAGGGCCGGATGTTCTTGTTCCCGGCCAACGGCGCTCAGGGCAGCTGCGAGCGCCTCTGCCGCCAGGAACTCGGCAAAGCTGGCGTGTGCCCAGGCGCTTGGTGCGTGGTCGAGGTGGGTCAGCAGCGGCGACGAGCTCAGGAGCGCGTTCCACGCCTGTCGGTCGGCCTCGGCCCGAGCTCCGTCCGCGACGACGTCCTCCAGCATCACTACGCGCCCACCGCTCACCGCCTGGGCCGCAAGCTCGGGGCGTCCCGAGAACAAGCCGACCGCGGCGGCTCGCCTCGCCAGCTCCAGCGCGGCTGGTGGTGGCGTTGGTGCCTGCGCGCGCTCATCCGGCGTCCGTCGCTGCACGTTGCCGTGGATGAAGCGTCGGTACAGAGCGACCGCGGCCGGGTCGCGCCCATCGGCTGGAAGCTCTCCCTCCAGCATCTCCAGACCAAGGGGGCGAGCCACCAGTGGTCCTACCCTGCACCCGCGGACCTTCGCGAGCAGCTCTCCGGCGTCGCGGGCCCACTCCGTGACCTGGCTGGCCCGGAGCGGGCAGAGATCCAGGACCTCGACGGCTTCGTCGCCCAGGTAGCGCCGTGCCAGCAGCTCGACCTCTCTCGCGACCGCCCGCCACGTGAAGGGGCGACACGCGACGCGGAGGCGCAGGAGCGGCCGGTGATCGCCCGCCGACTCCATGACCTCCTCGAGCCAGCTCGTGGCCTGGGCCAAGGGGTTGCCCCCCTCTTCGAAGCCGTCGAGCAGCACGTGAACCAACGCGCCGCCGCCCCCTGGCTGGGCGCGCACGATGTCGGCGATCTCAGACGCCCGGAGGCTACCCCCGGGCGTCCAGCGGCATACCTTACCGCCCTGGAGTCGACGGAGGTCGTCGGCCTCCCGCGCGAGCGCCCGCGTCTTCCCGAGCCCCGCCTCGCCCACCAGGGCGAGGAACGGCACGTGCCTCTGCTCGGCGAGCACCACGGCGCCGTCGAAGGTCTCGTCAAGGAACCCGTCGGCGTCGAGCCGCAGCCCCTGCCCGCGGCGGACCCAAACGCGGCGTAGCTCGGGGCGCGTCACGGCTCGCCCCAGGTCAGCAGCCAACGGGCCAGGGGGACACACCGGATCTCGCGCCCGTCGAGCCGGATTGTCTCGCTCTGGTCACGCGTGATGAGTGTGCCCACGGAGAGCCCCCACGTACGCATGGCCTCGAGGAGGCCGGCTTGCTCGCGCTCCGGCATTGCACTGTCGGTGTAGCAGACCTGTATGGCCTCGACCGCTCGGTCGCCCCGCCACAGGACGAAGTCGCACTCGCGGTCACCTTGCCAGTACAAGACGGCGGAGTGGCGCGCACGCAGCAGCTGGAGGAACACGGCGGTCTCGGCCAGGTGCCCGAGGTCCGGCGAGAACTGGAGCGTCGTCGCGTGGCGGACGCCGAGGTCCCCGGCGTAGACCTTCCGTGGCGACTGTTCGGCCTCGCCTGGCGACCGCGACAGGCGCCGAACCAGGTGAACGAGCCGTGCGTCCACGAGGTGCTCCGTCCACTCGCGGACCTGGTCCATCGAGAGCGCCAGCTTCTTCTTCAGGCTGACCCAGGTGATCTGGGTCCCGGTGTGCCGCAGTAGGTGTAGCGCAAGGCTCCGAACCTGATCGCGCGCTCTGAGCCCATGGCGGCCGATCACGTCGTTGACGAGGATCTGCTCGAAGTACTCGGACAGGAGGTGCTCGCGATCGTCGTCGCGCGCTTCGAGGGTCACGCGCGGGAGGCCGCCGTACCGGAGGTAGTCGTGGCAGCAAGTCTCGAGGTCGCGCAGCGGGAGCGCGGAGGCCTCGTCGACTTCGAGCTGGCGGCGGAAGCGCAGCGCATCTGCGAAGCACAGCGGGTGGATGGGCAGCGTGACATGGCGCCCGGTGAGGACTCGAGCCAGCTCGGGCTCGATGAGCTGGCTCGACGAACCCGTGACCGCCACGGTGGCGCGGCCGGTCTCCACGACGCTCCGGACCCAGCGTGACCACTCGGGCACCTCCTGGACCTCGTCGAGGAGGACGAGCGGCAGCTCGGCAGGCTCGATGTGCTGCAGGTACAGGCGAAAGAGGCGCTCCGGGAAGCTCGGGTCGCCCCGCTGTGCGCCGAAGCCGTGCTCCTCGAAGTCTACGAACAACACGCTCCGTCCGGGGCTCGCACCCGGGACCGGGGAGTCAGCCCGCAGCGCCCGTTGGGCGGCGACCAGTCGCAGCAGACTGGTCTTGCCGCTGCGTCGCATCCCGCAGAGCGCCAAGACCTGGTCCGACCCGGCCCACCGCAGCACCTCCGGGACCTCGACCCTGTCGATGGTCGCGGCCGGTGACTTCCCTCGCCACCAAGGGTTCCGGTGGTGAAGGATGTTAAGCAAATCTCCGTCGTCGGTCATGCGGCCCAGGTTAGCAGGCAAGCGCAAGTGTTACCAACGTGTTGGTAACAAGACTGCAGGGCGGTCGACGGCCCCGCCGCCAGCGCCCTCCGGCGACCGGTCGACGTGGTTGCCGCCTGGCGCTCGATGTCGTTCGCCTCAGCGCGCCGGGCAGAGGCGATCGCGCACGGTGTGCTTGCACCGGGCGCCGACGCGAACTGACGCTGGGCAGCATCAGTACTCGTCCTCCGTGTCGGTGCCTCCATTCGGGGCGAGCTCGGCCTCCAGATCCTCGACCGACGGCAAGCTCCCGATCAGGTCGTCGGGCAGCGCAGCTCCCGAGCTCCGGAACCGCAACGAGCGTGCGCGCTCCGCCCGCATCTGGCGTGCGCCGTAAGATCGTCACTGCGCTCCCGCTGGTGTGGTTCACCGCAGCCGCGCGGCGGCTCCCGTTGTCCACGGTGGGGCTCCTCCAATACCTGGCGCCTACGGGACGAATGCATGTTGGGGCCGGGCCAGCAGAGCTCCCCGGCCGGTTCACCTCCGCGCTCTCGCGCTCCGGTGAATTCCTGGCGGCGGTGTTCCTGTTCGACGAGACCTTCAGCTCCGGTAGGCTCGTCGCTTTCGCCCTCATCTGGGCCGGCCTCGCGGTGTTCACCGTCGACCTCGTACGTGTGGGGCGCTCGGCCCGGTCCCGGCCGGCGTAACCCCACCCCGCACGAGACCCGCTTCCCGCCGGGCACCGGGACGCGCCGCCTGCGGTGGGTCCCCCAGCTCACCTTGGGGACGAGACACCGGGCGCCGCGGAGGCTAGGCTCCACTCATGAATCACTCGATCCGTTCGTGCGCCTCGAGCCTCGCCGCCGCGCTCCTGTTTTGCGGTTGCGCGCCCGTGACCGCCGCCGAGTCACGAGGCGAGCCCCCCGAAGCCTGCGACCGGGCGGTGGAGATCACGCTCCTCTCGGGCGTTGCCCGCGACGCCAAGGCGGGCGCAGTGCTGGAGCTGGACGACGGGCGGGTGGTCTACATCTCGGGGCTCGACGCGTGGCCGCCTGACGTCACCGGCCGCCGTGTCCGGGCCAGTGGCACCGTCGTCACCGCCGCGCGTCTGCCGGTGGCCACGAAGGACGCATCGGGTGCCTGGAGTCAGGGCGTCGGAGAGGGCGGCGGGGGCCAGACCTGGCTGGACAATCCTCGGTGGGCGCTAGAGGCAGTGCGCACGGCCCCCAAACAGTGAGGCGGGCTCTGGGCGTCGCCGGTCACAGCGGCCATTGACTGCTCCCGAGAGACCCGGGGTCTCGACCCCATAGGAGGTGAAGCGATGAGGGCGATCTGTGTCGTGGGTTGGCTGGCGGCGGCGTGCGCCAGCACAACGGGTGAATCGTCCAACAGCCCGAGCGAAGGCGCGGACGTCGAAGGCGCCGAGCTCCCAGGCAGCCCGCAGGACGTGGAGGGCACCAACACGGACAGCGTCGACGCGGAGAGTCGAGCAGGCAGCCCCGACACCACCGAACGCACGGCAGGGGACGACGCCACGACCGGAGGCGACACCCAAGAGCAGCGGGGCGAGCTCCCCACCGGGGCGTTCGTCGCGCGAACCACCCACGTGCCGCCGTGCACCCTCTTCGTGGACGCCAATGCGGCTGGGGCAGAGAGCGGCGAGGCGCTCACCCCGTTCCGTTCGATCGCCGCCGCCGTGGACGCGGCGGAGAATGGCGCGGTCATCTGCGTCGCCGAGGGCACCTACACGGACAGCGTCGCGCCCGGTCTCAAGTACTTCACGCTGGCGGGCGGCTTCCAAAGCGGGAGCGGCTTCACCGTGCGCGACTCGGCGGCGTACGTCTCGAGAGCGCAGGGCAGCGGGGCCGGCGCCTTCTTCACCATCCGCGACGAGGGGCCCACGGAGGGGCAGCTCACCGCCATCGACGGCTTCGAGATCACCGGGTGGTCACAAGGCGTGGTCAGGAACGTGTACTACCCCCAGCGCTTCGACCTCACGAACAACTTCATCCACGACAACACGTGCGCTGAGGACCAGCCGGTCGGCGGGGCCTTCCTCCTGGTCAACGTGTCGGGCGCCGTGTCCGGCAACGTGCTGGCGCGAAACCGGTGCGGCAGGGGCGGCGGGGGCACGCTCCTCGACGGTACGAACTCGAGCGCGCTGACGGTGAGCGGCAACTGGGTCGACGCCAACGAAGGCACGGAGCCCGGGATCAGCCACGGGGGTGGCCTCTACGTGCTGGCGCACGACGTGACGATCACCGGCAACCTGTTCACGGACAACAGCGCCACGGGCTGGGGCGGCGGGCTGTACGTGGGGGCCGATCCCGGCCAGGGCCTCGACGCAACGGCCCGACTGAGCGCCAATGTCTACCGCGCCAACCGGGCCGGCTCAGGCGGCGGCTTCTTCTGCGACGACTCCGCCACCTGCCACGCCACCCGGGAGCTCTACGACAGCAACTGCGGCGGCAACCTCTACCTGGACGGCGGGAGCCACGAGACGAAGCCCACCACGGGCACGTTCGAGCACCTGACGATCTACCGAGGGCTCTCGGCCGACTGCGGCCAGCCCGGCACTGGCGTGCAGATCGACTCCGCAAACGCCGCCAAGGACTCGTACGCGTTCAAGAACTGCCTCTTCTGGGGCAACGCCCAAGGGCAAGACTTCGGCACGGCGTGTCAGGCGGAGGCGTGTGGTGCCGCCGCCACCGTCACGTTCTCGAACGTCCAGTCCGAGACCATGGACAACGGCATCCCGGTCTCCTTCGGCCAGGGCAACCTGCCTGGGTTGGACCCGTTGTTCGTCGACGCCGCCCAACACGACTTCCGCCTCTCCCCAGGGAGCCCGGCGCTAGGGAAGGCGGATGACGGGGGTGACCTCGGAGCCTACGGGGGCTCCGGCCGCTGAGGCGCTAGACGCTGAGGCCCTTAGGTCAGAGACCCGGGCACCGCGAACGTTGGGGATGTGGCCTCGCGCAGCGTGTGGCGCGGCTCACCCGCCGCAGGACGGGTGCTTGGCGCAGTCGCTGCAAACGCAGCCCTCGTTGTACATGTCGCAGACGCCGTCGCCTTCGCAGTTGGCGGCGTTTGAACAGAAACTATCCGTGGCGCAATCCGCGCAAATGCAGTCGTCCTGCGAATTGCAGATCCCATCAGAGACGCAGGTAACGCATTCGCACGCGTCCACCGCGGCGCACTCGGTTTTGAGTTTACATTGCAGCATGCCGGGGTCGGCGCACTGCCCTTCAGGGCCGCACTTCATTCCCTCGCCGCAAGTCCCGCAGCTCCCGCCGCAGCCGTCGTCCCCGCAGTTCTTGCCCTCGCACGAGCACACGGGGCAGGTCTCAGAGGCCGGGTTCTCGCCGAAGCAGTCGATGGGGTACTTGCCTGACGGATCCGCTCCTTCGAACTCGCACGAGTAGTAGCCACCTGCAGCGTCCCATCCACAGACGGCACCGCAGGACTCCGCCCCCCCTTGGAGAACGCCGTTCTCGAAATAGAAGAGGTCCCCATCGAAGCAGCAGCCGATGGTGCCGTGGACATCGGCGCACGTCGTCGGGGTGGTCGCCGGGGTGCACGTCCCGGCATCAGTACAGGAAGTCCCCTCGGCGCAAGTCCCGCAGCTCCCGCCGCAGCCATCGTCCCCGCATTTCTTGCCCTCGCATGAGCACACCGGACAGGTCTCGGGGGCCGGGTTCTCGCCGAAGCAGTCGATGGGGTACTTGCCTGACGGATCCGCCCCTGCCTGTTTGCAGGCGTAGTAGCCGTCGGCAGCGTCCCATCCACAGGAGAGGGCACCGCAGGACTCCGCCCCCCCCTGGAGAACACCGTTCTCGAACCAGAAGAGGTCTCCGTCGAAGCAGCAGCCGATGGTGCCGTGGACATCGGCGCACGTCGTCGGGATGGTCGCCGGGGTGCACGTCCCGGCATCCGTACAGGAGCTCCCCTCGGCGCACGTGCCGCAGCTCCCTCCGCAACCATCGGGGCCACACGCCTTACCATCGCAGCTCGGTGTACAACCCGAGCACTCCTCGCAGTTGCTGCCGAGCAGCCCGAAATTCGCCAGAGCCCCGAGCATGGCCTCGCACTCCGGAGCGACGCAAAGCACCGACCACACCGTGGTGGACGCGCTGCCGCACGCCTCACCGCACTGCTGCGTGGCGTAGGCCGCGAGCAGCGCGCCGATGCACTCGGGGGAGCCCTCCAGCGCCGAGCAGCCCAGCTCAGCGGGCACCCCGAGGGACGAAGCACACTCGCCGAGGACACAGGTGCACGAAGGAGTCTCCCCACAGCCCAGGCCCACGTCGGGGTCGTCCGTATCGGCTCCGGCAGTGTCCGGGTCCGCCACGTCCTCGGGGGCCGGCGTGTCCGATAGGCCCGGGTCGGCGTCTGGCGTCGGTTCGGCGGCATCTTCGAGGCTGACGTCGCCGACGTCGCCCGCGGAGCCGGTGTCGTCGGCCGCGGAGGTGTCGTCGACCGCGGGACCGGTGTCGTCGGCCGCGGGACCGGTGTCGTCCGCCCCGGCCGCGTCATCCGCAGCGATGGCGTCACTCAGCCCGGAGGTGTCCTCGGCGCCAGTATCAGCTGGCGTAGTGTCCGCGGGAGTGACCGTGTCGCCGTCCTCCCCCGCCGCGGTGTCGCTCTGCCCGGCAGCGTCTTCGCTCGCCGATGGCTCGGCGGTGTCCTTGGAGCCGCCGCGCCCGCCTCTAGCGGCGGTGCAGGCCGTGAGCAGGAGGATCAGGCTCGCCGAGAGAATGCGAAGGGGGCTCGACACGTTGGCAACTCCGATGGTGACGCATCCAGCCGCTGCCGGAGCGGGCGGAGAAGACCACGTCCTCCTGCCCCAATTCAAGGAGCTTGTGCGCCGTCGTCGTACCACCTACCGTCCCGTCCGGCGTCTCGCCCCCCGCTGCGGCTTCGACACCGCGATTGGGAGTCCGATGCCTCCTCTGCCAGAGCTCGAATGTGCGCCCGACGTGCGCCGCGTGACCTGGCCGACCCCTACGGCGCTCGGTGGGAGCCGAGCGCCCAGGCCAACAGTGTGGGCGACCACAAGGACAGACTCATGGTGATTCGCCGGTTCCTACAGAGCGTGTCTCTGATCGCCTTCGCCGCTTGTGGCTCCTGCAGCCAGGAGAGCGCGGGCGCCGCGGGCGGGGGCTCGGGGACGGAGCAAGACGTGGAGGGCGAGCCGACTCCGGGCTCGGAGGACGTCGGTTCGCCCGACGAGGCCCCGCGGACGAAGGAGCTGGCCGCCGCGCTTGCCAAGACCCGGACGAACGCCGGCATCCGGTCGATCAGCGCCATCGCGTGGCGGGACGGGAAGATCGCGGCGCAGGCCGCCGTGGGCATCCGCGACGCCCGCACGGACGCCGCCGCCACCCCGGACTCCATCTACATGATCGCGTCCTGCTCGAAGCCCGTCATCGGGCTCGCGCTGGCGCTGCTCATACAAGACCAGCCCATCGACCTCGACGCCGACATCAACGTCTGGCTGAAGTGGGAGAAGCCCCCGCGCAACCCCGCCTTCCCAGACGTCCCGGTCACGCTCCGTCAGCTCGTCACGCACCGGTCCAGCATCGTGGCGGACGACGACTCCGAGTACGCCACCTACGCGCGCCCAGACCCCGACCCGAGCATGGACGCCTACATCCTCGAGCAGATCCCGAACCCCGAGATGTGGGAGGACTTCGCTCCGGGAACCCAGGAGGAGTACTCGAACGTGGCCACCACGCTCGCGGCGTACGTCATCGAGAAGGCGGCCAAGCAGCCATTCTCGGAGTTCTGCCAGAAGCGGATCTTCGAGCCGCTCGGTTTGACGGACACGGGGTGGTTCTTCGCCGACTTCAACGAGGAGCAAGTCGCGCGAATGGCCCGCCCGCACGACGAAGCGGGGAAGCCACTCGAGCACTTCGGCTTCGCGAGCTGGCCCAGCGGCCAGATCCGGACCACCACGGCCGACATGGCCAAGCTGTGGATGGCGATCCAGGCACGCAAGGCGCCCTTCACCGAGATGCTCCTGGCAGACTTCGAGAAGGTGCCGTTCTTCATCATTGCCGACGCCGAGGGGGGCACCTTCGAGCACGGCGGCAGCGAGTACGGCGTGGGCGCCTACTTCATCTACGACGGCTCGGGGAACGGCTACGCCTTCCTCACGAACCACGAGATCCCCGAGGAGGACTCAGACGCCCTCGACGTGGCGCTCGGCGGGGTCCTGGCCGAGATCAGCGGCGTCAAGGAGTAGAGCCACGGGCCGCGCGTGCGGAGGTGACGAACCGGTGGTCGGACGTTAGCCTGCGCGACCCATGGATGCCCACGTCCTACTGACCACCCTCGCCATCGTCCTCGGCGTCGCGGGCGTCACCACCGTCGTCACGCGGAAGCTGGGACTGTCGGCCGTGCTCGGCTACCTCGTCGCCGGCCTCGCGGTCGGACCCAACGTCGCGCTCCCCATTTATGCCAACCGCGAGGTGGTGACGACGCTGTCGGAGCTGGGCGTCATCCTGCTCATGTTCTCGATCGGGCTGGAGCTCTCCATCCGAAAGGTCACTCGCCTCGCTGGAACGGCGGGGCCCGCGGCCTTCATCGAGATGGGCCTCATGGGGGTGCTAGGCCTCGTCACGGCCCGTTTACTCGGGCTCAGCTCGCTCGAGGGCGCCTTCGTGGGTGCCATGGTGGCGATCTCGTCCACGATGGTCATCGCCAAGACCTTCGCGGATCAGAAGGTCCGGGGTCACGTGGTCGGGGTCGTCTTCGGCATCCTGGTCTTCGAAGACATCGTCGCCATCGTCCTCCTCACGATCCTGACCGGCCTCTCGGCCGGCCTCTCCCCGTCGCCCGTCTCCCTGGCCATCACCCTGGCCAAGCTCGCGGGCTTTCTGATCGGGGCCATCGCGCTCGGCCTGCCGCTCATCCCGCGCTTCATGCGCGTGGTCGTGCGCATGGAGAGCCCGGAGACCACCACGGTCGCCGCGGTGGGCGTGTGCTTCTTCTTCGCTGCGATCGCGTCCTGGGCCGGCTTCTCGGTGGCCCTGGGCGCCATCATCGCGGGCGTGTTGTGCGCGGAGTCGGGCCACGGGGAGAAGCTCGAGCATCTCGTGGCACCCCTCCGAGACCTCTTCTCGGCCATCTTCTTCGTCTCGGTAGGGATGCTCATCGATCCCATCGCGATCGCGGAGCAGTGGTTCCCGGTCCTCGTGATCACGGCGGTCGTGCTGGTGGGTAAGTTCGTCTCCGTGACCCTCGGCGCTGTGCTCTCCGGCGAGAGCGTCGGGTCGGCCGCCAAAGCGGCGGCGTGCCTCACGCAGATCGGCGAGTTC